>Ga0256841_1000554_pt1 | contig 38220 bp, 28 predicted proteins | sample 356308metaG_FD_185971 | JGI IMG/M metagenome (GOLD analysis project Ga0256841, IMG submission 185971) | Hydrothermal vent microbial communities from Mid Atlantic Ridge, Atlantic Ocean - 356-308 | ecosystem: Environmental > Aquatic > Marine > Hydrothermal vents | place: Atlantic Ocean: Mid... | reverse complement strand
GAATTACAACTTTCATTTTAGATGGCATAGTCTTCAGCATTCTTTCAAAGTGAGAGATTTAATGTCAATCTTTTTTAAAAAGACAAATAATCCCTATTTCTTCAACGATTAGGCTTAAAAGATCGAATCTCTTCGTTTCCTGTCAATGTTGCTTTTCTTCAAAACTTGTTTTCCTTGGTCATTAAACATTTTTTTGGAATCAAGAAACCTCCACACAAAGAAACCTTCCAGCTGAAAGATCGAAGTTCTTTCGATGCAATTACTTGCGATAAAAAAGATTTCTGTGTTACAGGGTTTCGAATCTCCTTTTCTTCCTATGAAAGCCTTTTTCAATTAGAACCAGGGACTTTTTTACATTGACATACCGGAGCGGTTTGCCCTAGCTGGATATCGTTTTCATCACAGATTTCACCATTTGAACAAGTGGAACCAGGCTTACAACCTTTCATAGACCCGTTGTGGCTTACCCATCCAAAACATCCGTTTGCCGGTCCTGTTCCTAAGGGATCACAGCTGCAATAGAAAACATTGGGGCCACCTGGCCAAAGGATATTAAACTTCACTCCACAAGGTTGAGTTGCATCAGGGTCTTGGCAAGGAGTTGTTGGGCCAGGGCAAACGACTTGGTAGCAAACCCCTGTTCCGCATTGGTAGGTAAAAGCAAGCGTTGTGCAATTTTCATTTTTTCTGGGTAGAAGATGGGCCGCCGTTGATGCAATGATCCAAAGGCAGGGAAGGAGAAAAAATAAAAAAGCGTTTTATGAATAGGGTCATCTTTCCTCCATAGTGAATGGTTCCTGAATTGGGTATCGCCTCAGAAGAGTTTATTGTTTTTGAAAGGGGAGATCACAAACCCCTATGACATATGGGGGGGGGGGGGAAGACTTTAGGGAGAAAATCCTTTTTTATTTTTTTTTGCCTCGCTTGGGGAGACTTGAAGAATTCTTTACTTCTCATTCTTCCTATTCCATGGGGTCAAAAACCGGAAGAACCTCCCCCAGCCTTTGGAATCTTTCAAAGGCTGAACACCTTGCGCTCCTTTCCCCCCAACGCAAGCATTAAGAAGTTCAGGTCATCCTGCCTTCCCCAGTTTCCCAAGGGTTTCAGGCAAGAAAACCTGCGACGGAGGCTGTCATCCAGCTGGCAAAGGCCCCGGCCATCATGGCCTTGGGGGCCAGCTGAGCAAGGTCCTTGCGCCGTTCGGGGCAAAGGGCGGATATACCGCCGATTTGGATACCGATGGAGCCAAGATTGGCGAAGCCGCAGAGGGCGTAGGTAGCGATGGTGAAGGATCGCTCGGAGATTTGGGAGCGGACCTGGTGGGTGAGAACGTCGTAGGCAACCAGTTCGTTGACGGCGATTTTGAGTCCCAGGAGTTGTCCGACCGCGGGGATGTCATGCCATTCCACGCCAAGGAGAAAAGCGAAGGGGGAAAAAAGCCAACCCAAAATGCGTTGGAGAGTGAGACCTTCGATTTCGCTGAAGTGGGGAAAGCTGGGAGTAAAAAAGGAGAGGAGCCAGTTGACCGCGGCGATCAAGCCCAGGAAGGCGATCAACATTGCGCCGACGTTCAGGGCGAGACTGAGGCCATCGGTGGTTCCCGTAGTTGCGGCTTCCACCAGGTTGGAGGAGGTTTTCTCCATTTTGGCTTCGACCTTGCCCAAAGTTTCGCTGGCTTCGGTTTCGGGGACCAACATCTTGGCCACAACAAGGGCCGCAGGAGCGGACATCACAGAAGCGACAATGAGATGTTGGGCAGGCACGCCAAAGAGGACATAGAGAGCGAAAACTCCCCCCGCGATGGTCGCAAAGCCACCGGTCATCACCGCCATGAGTTCGCTGCGAGTCATCCGGGCCAGGAAAGGCTTAATCAAGAAAGGGGCTTCGGTCTGCCCCACGAAGATGTTGGCGGAGACGGAGAGAGTTTCGGATCCGGAGGTCTTCATAAAGCGGACCATGGTGGAAGCGATGATTTTGACGATCCACTGCATGACTCCCAAGTGATAGAGGACAGCCATGACGGCGGAGAAAAAGATGATGGTGGGCAAAACCATAAAGGCAAAGATGAAGCCTTTGCCTGCACCGAAAACGGAACCCACTGCATCCGAATCGCTCAGGACTCCGAAGACGAAACTTCCCCCTGCGACCGACAGATTCAAAAAATGATCTACGCCCGTCGAGAGGTCACGCAGGGCTTGGTTGCCCGGTTTCCAATAAAGGACGACAAAGCCTAAAAGGATCTGGAGACCCAGCCCTACCAGGACCGTTTGCCAATTAATCCTTTTGCGGTTCTCCGAAAAGAACCAGCAAATCGCAAGGAAACCGAAGAGTCCGAGAAACGAGATGATGGGCAAATCAGTTCTCCCGAGTCGAGGAAGAAAAAAAGAAGGGGAAAGCAGTCAATCTTGGGGACCGACTGTAGCCAGCAACAAGGGCGAAAGCATGGGTAGGTCCTCACCGATTTTGAAGAGGGGCTCCAAACGCTGCAGTGCCTCTTCGGCCTCCCCTTGCTGCCTGGCATGGACCTCCACAAGGACCTCCCCCCTTTCCACCCGGTCGCCCGGGGCCTTGTGGCAGACAAGGCCCACGAGAGGGTCAATGGGGTCGCTGGCAACGCGCCGTCCCGCACCCAGTTCCAGGGCTGTCCAGCCCATTTCGAAGGGATCAAGATCTTCAAGATAGCCTCCGGTTTTTGCACAGAGATTCCGGCAAACCGGGGCTTCTCCCAAAACTTTCCGAGGTTGATCCACAACCTCAGGATCCCCTCCCTGGGCTTGAACCATGAGCCGGAAGCGCTCCAGAGCGCGCCCGTCCTCCAAGGCCGAGGCAGCGAGATCCTTGGCTCCTTCCTCCTCCACGACCTGCCCGGCGACCAACATATCCGCAGCCAGGAGGAGGACGATCTCCCGCAAATCAGTAGGGCCTCCTCCTTTCAGGCAGAGGATGCTCTCCTCCACCTCGAGGGCATTTCCGATGGCCCTTCCTAGGGGCCTGTCCATGTTGGTGATCCGTGCGCTGGTCACACAACCCAGAAGATTGGCGGTTCGCACGAGGGATTGAGCCAAACGCTTGGCGTGCTCAAGGTCCTTCATAAAGGCCCCCCGCCCACACTTCACATCCAAGACAAGGGCATCGATTCCTTCGGCCAGCTTCTTGGAGAGGATCGAACTTGTGATCCAGGAGATGGATTCTACGGTCGCAGTCACATCCCGGGTGGCATACATGCGCCGGTCCGCAGGAGCAACGGCATCTGTCGCGGCCGACATAGCCAACCCATTGTTTTCGATCAGCCTCCGAAACTCCTCGGGGCTGAGATCCATCCGAAAGCCCGGGATCGAGAGTAACTTGTCCACAGTCCCCCCCGTGTGGCCCAGCCCCCTCCCCGAAACCATGGGAACCGGAACGCCAAGGCTGGCCACAAGCGGAGCAAGGACCAAGCTCACCTTGTCCCCCACCCCACCGGTGGAATGCTTGTCCACCTTGATCCCGGGAATCTTAGAAAGATCATGGACGAAACCCGAATCCCGCATCGCACGAGTCCAATGGGCCGTCTCCTCGTTGCTGTTCCCCACGAGAAAACCCGCCATCAGAAGAGCGCCCAGTTGGGCATCGCTGAGGCTCCCATCGACAACACCCTCTACCAGGTCCTGGATCTCGAGGGAACTCAGAGAGTGCCCATCACGTTTTTTCGCAATCAGGCGGGCTGGAAAGTTTTTCATCGAAAAGAAAGGGCTGGGGGAAGAGAGAAGCGAGGTTCGTCCGGAGTCGCCCCCCCTTGTAAACAAGAAGGATCTCGAGACTCGGCGAAAACTCGGCCAAAAACTGACGACAGGCCCCACAGGGGTAGGTCGGCTGATCCGTAGGAGTGTAGAGGACAAGCAGCTCGAAGTCCCGCTGTCCGGCGGCCACCGCCGCAGCCATAGTCACTCGTTCTGCGCAAAGGGTCAGGGAATAGCTTCCATTTTCCACATTGGCTCCCTCGAAAATATCTCCCTTCCTCGTCCGAAGGGCCACCCCCACCACAAAGCGGGAATAGGGAGCATAAGCCCTCTTAGAGGCCGACTTGGCTCTTTGCACCAAGGCTTCCAAGGCACAGATCTCTTTCGAATCAGATCCGAGGGGAGCACTCATGAGGAATCAAGCGGGGCGCTCGGCCTCTTCGGCTTGGTAGACCCCTACATAGGGAAGATCTCGGTATTTCCCGTCGAGATCCATGCCAAAGCCGATGACAAAAAGGTCGGGAACTTCGAAACCAACACCATCCAAAGGGACTTCTACAACTCGGCGCGACGGCTTGGAAAGAAGGGTCAGGGTCTCCACACTTGCAGCTCCCCTCTCGAAGAGAAGGCTGCGAAGAGCCAGGATGGTCCGCCCGGTGTCCACGATGTCTTCCAGGATCACAACCCGTTTGCCGGTGACATCGTGATCGAGATCCTTCAGCAAGCGGACCTCGCCGCTGCTCTCGGTTCCCACATAGGAAGCGAGACGAATCGAATCATAAGCACCCTTTTCCCTTCCCAATGCAAGGAGCAGTTGATCGGCAAAGGGTCTCGCCCCCGCGAGCACCGCGATAAAATGCGGCTCTTCTTCGGCCCGAACTCGCAACTCACGGGCCAGCTCATGGATGCGCCTGGCGATGGTTTGCCCATCGATCAAAACCGGAAATTGTGGAACACTCAAGACTCTGCCCCCTCCTCAAGGAATCCGAAAGCTAACCGCATTGGAAGCGCCCGGGATCGGGTTCGCTCCGAAAAAATCGACGAGAAAATGCCCAAAAACGAGAGTCCGCCCCCGAACACTTGAAGACGCAGGGATGGGCAACTCCCATCCTCTCCGCCCGGCGGCCGGAAAGGCCCCAAAAGACCCCGGGAGTTGCAAGCTCAAGAGGAAAACCTGATCTCCGTTCAGAGGTATGTTGACATTTCCCACCTTGAGTCCGGGGGTTCTCCCCCCTGAAAGGGCGAGGATATCAAAGGCCCCTCCTTTCCCCAAAGCACTCGCGAAGGCCAAGACCTTAGGTCCCCCGCTGCGTCCTGTGGGAATCGTCTCAACACCGGCCCAGAGACCGAAGCGTGTTCGATCCGCCCCGTTCTTCAAACCAGGCGTCCCGAGATTGACTCCATAGCGCTGTGTCGCAGAAGCAAAGTTCGAAGCACTCGCCCCCTTCAGAAGATCGACCCGTTCCGCCGCAACCCCATAGCCCCCGGGAAAGCTCGAATTATAGGAAAGGCTCTCCAGCGTCCGTCCCGAAAACCCGATTCGGATCCGGTCACTGCTCCCTCCAAGGCTCATGGCTTTATAAGGCCAGGCGTGCCCCAAGGGCAGTCCCCCGTTGCGCCCCGGGTCCCCATGATCCATCAAGACCAAGCGCTGTCCCGGAAGCAATCGATAAGGACTCGCCACCCGAAAGAAGCCCTTGCCGGCCCGAACCTCCAAACCCTCCAGCGAAGCAGGCTCCTTGCCCACATAGCTCAACTCCAAATATTTTCCATCCTTGTTGCGGGGGTTGCGCTGCAGCTCGGAAAGAACAAGCTCCCCTGCCAAAGGTCGATGCGCTTTGACCTCGTCCGTAAAGAGATTCAGCTCCCCACCGGTCTCCCCCGTGATCCGATACCGCCGGCCATTGGTCTCCAGTACCGCTGTCCCCGAGGTCCCAAAACCCCGAAACCCGTTGCCCGGACTCGTGCAAAGCACCAAACGGGAAGTCCCCGCAGAGTTCATCCGATTGACCGCAGAACCCGCTGGATGCCGAAAAGGATTGTTCTTGCCGCAGGAGATCACCACCACTTCGGGGTCCAGAATCCGAAGCAGATTGCTGTTGCTCGAGGTCGCGCTCCCGTGATGATCTGCCTGATAGACATCCACCTTTCCGGCAACAGCAGCCACCCGTGACTCCAGATCATAGGTGTTGAGCCCGCCCCCGGTGAGATCCCCCCCCAGCCAAAGGGAAAAGTCTCCGTAACTCACCTTGAGGGTAATCGAAGCTCCATTTTCATATTGGTAGGCCTTGTCGATCGGAAGGCGCGAAGAGCTGCCCAGGATGAGGCCATTCACAGCGATCACCTTGCAGCTCACTCCGGGTCCTAGGTCGATGCTCGTCCCAGGTCGGACGGCTGTCCGCTTTCCCCGGGCCGCACTCGCGTACCGACCGTAGTCCTTGTAATAGGTCGGGGCCTTGTAGAGCCCTCGGTCATAGACCTTCTTGGTCGGAATCTTGGCAAGAACCTCGTCCACCCCACCGATGTGATCGGGATGGTAATGGGAGACCATGATTCCTTCGAGGCTCTTCACCCCCATCTTTTGCATCTGGGGAAGGACAGCCTTGCTGCCCTGCCCGTCCGGACCCGCATCGAAGAGGAGGGCCTTGCCGGTGGGGCCAATGACGAGAGTCGCATCCCCCTGCCCCACATGGATGAAGGCAATTTTGAGTCCCCGAGGAGGATCCACGGGGTTTTGGGCCTGCGAGGGGGAAGAAAGGAGAAGGCCCGCGAGGAAAAAGAGGGCCGAAGAGAGTTTTGAGAAGGAGAATTCCATGACGAACCATACTCCGCCGGCCTCCTCTCTTGCAAGTCCTTGCACCACAAGAAGAGCAGGGAGAGGATAGGGACATGGCAAGCCTCGAAATCCAACACGCGTACGGGCCGAAGATCCACATCCTCGACGACCCCTTTCTACTGAGTCTTCTCGCCCATCTGGGACATCCCGAGACCACCACATCCCAGCTTCGCCCCCTCCTGCGCCGGATTTATGAACGTCTCGTGGGGGCCGCCCTTGCCTGGGAATTCCCCAAGGTAGAGGCCAAGATCCCCACCCGCATGCGGCAATATACCGAAAAGGGATATTACCAAGGCCCCATCCTGGACCCGGAAACTAAGGTAGTGATCGCCTGCCTGGTGCGTGCAGGTGTCCTCCCCTCGGAGATCTGCTACGAGACCCTTTCCCAGGTCCTCCCTTCCGAAAATCTCCGCCTCGACTATCTCTCCATGAGCCGACGGGTCGACGAAAACGGCAAGGTCATCGGCACCGACGACTCCGGCCTGAAGATCGGAGGCCCCATCCAGGACGCCATCCTCCTCCTCCCCGATCCCATGGGAGCTACCGGAGGCACGGTTTGCAGAACCCTGGATATCTACTACAACATGGAATTGGGGACACCCAAGGAAGTCATTGCCCTCCCTATGATTTCCACCCCCGAATTCCTTCGAAGGGTCCAGAGGGACCACCCCGAAGTCGTCACCTACACGGCCCGTCTCGACCGGGGCCTCTCCTCGGCCGAAGCGCTCGCTGCCCCTCCTGGAACCTTCCCCGATGAGTGCGGCCTCAACGACCATCAATACATCGTCCCCGGCGCGGGGGGCCTGGGGGAGATCCTAACGAATTCCTGGATTTGAGCGCTGGATTTAGCAAGGCGGCCTGGACAGCCGAAAGTGAGGAAATGAGCCGAAAGATCGAAAACGTCCTGGATGTCGCGAAGAACCAGCTCTGCACCGGATGCGGAGCTTGTGCCTTCGCCGACCCCTCCATCCAGATGATCGATGTCTTCGACCAGGGAAGACGCCCGGCCCAAAATGGTCCCATGGATGCCACCCTCGGAATGGCGGTTTGTCCGGGGGCTTCGCTCTCGCATGACGCTACGGACTGGCCAGCGGATACCATTCCCGAACTGGCTAAGGGCTGGGGACCCGTCCTGGAGCTTTGGGAAGGTTTCGCCACGGACGAGGAACTCCGTTTCAGAGCTTCCAGCGGAGGGGCCGCGAGCGGTCTCGCTCTTTTTTGCTTGGAACAGAGGAAGATGGAAGGGGTCCTTCATACTGGAGCACAAAAGGGACAGCCTTATCTCAACGAGACAGTTTGGAGTCAATCACGCGAGGACCTCCTCGCGCGCACAGGTTCCCGCTACGCGCCGGCCAGTCCCTGCGAAAAACTCGGGACTCTCGAAAATGCCCAGAAACCAGGCGTTTTCATCGGGAAACCCTGCGATGTGGCAGCGACGCACAAGGCGCGCAAGCTACGCCCTGCTTTGGATCAGAAACTGGGATTGACCATCGCCATTTTCTGCGCGGGAACGCCATCCACCAAGGGAACCTTCGAGATGATGGAGGCAATGGGCTGCAAAGATCCGGCCCAGGCTCTCTCGGTTCGGTACCGCGGAAAGGGCTGGCCCGGTATGGCGGAGGTCGTCTACCAGGAAGGTTCCCAGGAGAAAAAAAGCGCGCAAATGACCTATGCGGACTCTTGGGGCAACATCCTCCAGAAGCGCCGCCAATGGCGCTGTTACATCTGCCTTGACCACACAGGGGAGTTCGCCGACCTCGCTGTGGGCGACCCCTGGTATCGCCCCATTCCTAAGGGTGAGCCGGGGCGCTCTCTTATTGTCGTTCGCAGTGAGCGTGGCCGCGAGATTCTTCACGAAGCCATCGCCAAGGGCTACATCCAGGCCAAACGAGTAGAACCCGCAAAGCTCCCCGCCTCCCAAGTGGGCTTCCAAGCCCTGCGCGGAAAAATCTGGGGCCGCAGACTCATGCTCAAAGCCATGGCTGTCCCCTTTCCCAAGTACCGCAACATGCCCATGTTCCGTTTTTGGTGGAAGGACCTGAGCCTCTCCGAAAAGCTCCGATCCATTTTCGGCACCCTGAAGCGCATTTTCGTGAAGAAACTCCACAAAGAAGTCTCCCTCAAACCCTGGACCCCGCCACCGGCCAGGAAACCGGAGTCTCAATCACACCCAGTAACCAGCTCTTCCTCCAAGTCCTGATTCAGTTTCTTCCAGGACCTGTGATCAACACAGAACCCTAGATGTGGGTCTTCTGCATCTCGATGAAAGCTCGGGAACAATTGTGTGCGCTAGAGCACAAAAGGGGGGTGTAAGAACGCAATTCTCATGCGAGAATCGTTCTTTCCATCTTCCTCTCAAACAAGTTTTGCCGAACCTCTGGTCCTTTCCAGCCACTTTCTTCAAAAAGAAAAAAGCGGCATCACTTTTGTTGCGGAGAAGTTGTTTCTCCACAAATCTCACTTTGCTTGCTCCTGTCGTGAAAAGATCCCCCCTTTTCCGGCTCAAAGAAGCTGCTTCTTTTCTTTCCCCCCGGAGCAGAGAAGCACTCCTTTTCGGAAAAATCACATGAAAGAAACTCTTCCTGCAATAGAGAGCAGAAATCCCCCCGGGTTCTCCCCCAGAGTTGATTTCTTCTCTCTTCTCCCCCTTTTAACTCTTCTCACACTTTTTTCCTGCGGGGGCGGGGGGGGCGGAGGAGGAAAAACCGCCACCTCAGGAGGCATTGAACTCATCGAAGTCGCAACGGGCCGCTTGGCCGACGTTTACGGTCTGATCCAACAAAAAAACGGGAAAACCGCAATCAAGCTTTTTCAAAAAGATGTCCTTGTGGGACCGGACATCCAAGACCAGCGAAATGGGAGCGGAAAAACCCCGGACCAGGCGATCACCTACGATTTTGACGGATTCGACCCCGACACCCTGCAACCAAAACTGATCATCACCCGGTTCATTGGAAGCCCCCAGTTTCTCTCTGCTTTTGAGGCCTTGGATAAAAACGTGATCCGTTTGACTCCCAGTGTCTACGGGCAAGACACAACAAAGTCCCCCTTTTCCGTCGGCCCCAGAAATGGAGGAATCCGCCTCCGATTTAATAAGGACCTGGGTCTCAGTGAAGACTTCTTTCTGGTCAAGGACAATGCCGGGAGGGTGGTCGGAATCAAAAACCCCGAGGCTGTGCAATTACTTGAGATCTTGGGGAATCCCAAAGATGCAAACCCCGTGGGCGACTTCCGTTTGATCCCCACCAGGATTGCTTACAAAGGAGCGGAGATCGTACTGGATCCGGTCCTTCTCGGTTCGGAGGGAACCCTGTTGAATGTCCCCAACAATGCCGGCGGGCTTCCTCAGAGCTCCAACTCAACCGGGGCCAATATCCGCATCGCTTTGACCATCGAAGGACCACTTCGGCTCCGGGGGTTGCGCACATCCAATCAAGGGGCATTCATAGGCACCAACCTTTCGAACCGAAAAGCAATTGTCCAAGACTTCCGATCCGCCAACCAAAACGATAACAGCCTTGGGATCTCCCATGGCTTTGTCCGGGACGTCATCCCCCCCCGCCTCATCGGGGAACTCCCCATGCGCCTGGAACGAGTGGAGCGTCTCAACCAAAACACGCAGAGGCTTCGTATTTTTAAGGCTGGGATCACCCACGAACTGGACAGGGGAGACATCCTCAAACTCGTTCTTCCCGGTTCCGGCGGGAAACCGATTGCTCAAGCCCAAATCATCTCGGACCCCGAAGAGGACCGAGGAAAACCGGGAGTTCAACATGTCTCGGTCCAGGTCGAGGACGTCCAACTCTTCGCCCCCTTTGACCCATCCAAACGAAAAGACTTCCCCACCGATCCCAAGCAATTGGGGGATTGGCTCCTCCAAAATGCACCCATCATCATTCTCTCCACGGAATTCAATGGAAACAGGGATCGTCCCGAATACTTCCTTTCCTTTAGCCCCAAAAATGATCAGATTCCCGGGCAAGCTTTTGAGCCCAACAAACAGGTTTCACCCTTTGCCTCTCTTCTTCTCAGGTTCAGCAAACCCATCAGATTGGAGACGGTGACTTCGTCTGACTCCATGATCCTATCGGTGAACCCACTGGCCCAAGAAGCCTTGGATCCCAAGCTGGGCACACCGGGATTGATTTATGCACAGGTCTTCGATGAGGACGGCTCCGCTACCACCGTCCGCTTGACTCCGCCCTTGGGTTTGTACTTGGATGAAACGATGCGCAAAAAAAACCGCCCGTATTTCCTCCACCTCATTGGCGGATCCAAAGGGATCCGGGATTTTTCGGACAACCCCATCGATCTGCAGTTTCAACAACAACCGGGAAAAGCCCCGCGCCAAAACATTACCATGTCCTTTTTCCTCGACACCAGGAGAAACAAAAAGGGCAGCCCCCTCTTCCCGAACAACAAGGTCGTCAATGTGGTTCGCCGCTTTTTTGAAAGCGACGAAGATGAAAGCGACAAGGGCATCCCGGATTTCTTCGGGGCCTTCACTCTGATCAAAGGAAAAATGCAAGGGAGAACAACAACACGACACACAGCTCACGCCGATGACTTTAATCAAGCCCCCGACCCGGGGGGAGCGCTCGGGTACTGCCCCACGGGGTTGGCCGCCCCATTGACAGCTTCCACAGTGTTTCTGCAAGCGATCCAGAATCCCCTCAGTCCCTATGGATGCCGACTTCAAACCGTTTGGAGGGAGCTGGATCTCTCCCTTTCCCGCACAGACCCCTTTGATTTCAACCTCGATGTCGAACAAATGTGGTGGGCCCCCTTCCAAGCCACCCCCGCCGCCCCCAAAACAAGCTTCGATATCTTCGATCGCCTGACTCTTTTCCTGGGCCATAGCGAACACCGTCCCAATCCATGTATTGGAGCAGGTGGATTCAGCCCCTTCTTTGGTTCCGGCTTGGTCCAAGAATTTTTCTGAAACTACGCCCGCGACATGAAACCTGAAGCCAGCAGTGTCAATGATAAGAAAAACGTGGAGTCACGGGTTCCCCCCCATGTCGCCTTCCAAGATAGATCTTTGGTCTTCAAGCATTCAGACTCGATTTGGGAACCGAATAAGAAACGGCGCTACCTCCCCCTTCCCAGTTTCAAAAAACCATATTTCACATGGCGCGATGAACGCCTCTCGGTCCGGGGTGGAGGAGGAGGCCGGCCTCGAGTCGTCAGCCCCTTCAAGCAAGGGGCATGGGACAGCCAAACGCCCCGCTTTACAAGAGATTGGAGACCAGAAGATGGTCGCGTGGGATCGATCGCACTCCCTCTCCTGGCGGATTTTTGGTCCTTTGTCGATGACCCGGATCTCCCCAAAAAGAACCCTTGGAAAGCGACGGGTGCAAATGGATGGCAGGTTTCCATCACCGCCCTTTCCTCTCCTTTCCCCAATTTCAGGGCTTACAGTGCCGGGGGGTTCCTCGGCCAAAACAACATCAAAACCGTGAACCCTGCGGCTCAAGAATTTGCGCGAGGAGGCTGGAACCCAGTGACAAAAAGGCCGACCCGTTGGGGCGACAATACCTTTTATTGGATCCGCATCGCTTTCCAAAAAAGGATCTCTGTCGCGACTTCCGGTTTCCTGGACTTGCGAGATCCCCACATCGCCGCAAAAACCAACCCGGGGAAGGATCCCAGACTTGGCCCCTATTCCATCGGCCCCACAACCCGGATCCGCTTTGACTCCATTACAGAGCCTCCTCCCTCCTCCCTCCCCAACGGGACCAAAATCATTTTGGAATACCGCGGTGCTGATACAGGACAGGGAATCAGCGGAATGACCTTTTTGGATCCGACCGTCGCAGGAGATGCGCACATCCGCATCGGAAACGCATCCTCTCCCAACAAATGGACCTATCAATACTCGGATCGATTGACGGAGTATGTCAAGGACCCCAACAAATTGACCGACCCCAATTTCCTCAAAAAAGCCTATATGCAACCCAACGACTTCCGTCGGATGAACTTTCGAATTCTCTTCGAAAACAATGTAAACACCAACCCTCCCGTCGTTCCCGCTTTGGACACATTCGCCTTGGTGTACCGGCTGGAGGGCTAGAGGTTTTGGAAATCCAGGGCTTATCCCAAACAGACTCAGCTAAAGCAAGTTTGGGGTCCTAGTGAGAACATTCTTGGTGCCTGGAAGCAGACCGGTGCAATGTCGTTTTCGGCGGGATCCAAGCATGAGGCTTCATCAAGTCCCAAAGGGCACTGAGGGAGACGGCCAAGTTCGAGCGAGAGAGCCTTCCTTTCTCTCCGCTCCAAAGGGAGAGAATGGCCCATGCAGGAATCCGGATCACAAGGAATAGAATCATCGCAAAACGCATCATGAGGGCTGCCCCCCACCCCCGGTGCATTTTCATATAACGCAGCTGACTGCGCCGGAAGGCCAAGAAGGTCCTCTTCCGGGCTTTTTTAGCTGAAGCTCCGGCATGGTGGGCAAATGTGGATACTGGCGCGTAATGCACCTCAAAACCCGCTTCCCAAGTTCTTTTACAAAAATCGGTCTCCTCGAAATACATGAAGAAGCCTTCATCCAAGCCTCCGATGCGTTCCAGGAGCTCCCTTCGAATCAAAAAGAGACAGCCACTGACATAGTCCACGGGACGGGGATGCTCAAAAACCTGTCCTCCATACCGCTCCCCATTCAAGATCTTCGAAATCTTGGCGAATCGATGAAAGCCAAAGCTCAGGCAGATTTGCATCCAAACCGAAGGAAACTTTCGATAGGAAAATTGTAAACTTCCATCCCCATTCAGGATTTTCGGTCCCACGACCCCTGCCTTGGGATGAGTCTCCGCATATTCAACCAGAGTTTCAAAAGCTTCGGGACTGGCATCCACGTCCGAATTCACCAGGCAAACCCAGGGATGAATGGCAACCTCCAGGCCGCGATTCACCCCCCCGGCAAAACCGAGGTTCTCCGATTGAGGAAGGAGGCGTACCCAGGGGAAGGCCTGTTGGACCGCTTCTACACTCCCATCCGCACTGTCATTGTCCACCACAATGACTTCCACAGGCCTCTTCCAAGAAGGGTGACCTGGATCTAAAGATTTTAAAAGTCCCAGAAGAAGATCCTTGGTATTCCAATTCACAAGGATCAGGGAAAGCCCGGCCTTTGTCCCCTGGGACCCTGCCTCCTGGAGCACCCCCTCCTGAGCCTTTTTTTTCCCCAGCCCGGCCTCCATCACATCCCTGTCCCCCGAAGAACAACTTGGACCGTCCGAACCAAAAGCTTGAAATCCATCCAAAGAGACCAGTTGTCAATGTAGTAGAGATCCATTTCCACCCAACGATGGAAGGAAACCCGGTTCCGCCCCCAAACTTGCCAAATACATGTGATCCCTGGGCGCACCGAGAGACGGCGTCTTTGCCACCAGTCGTATTGCATCACCTCGGAGGGGAGGGGGGGCCGAGGACCCACAAGACTCATATCCCCCTTGAGCACGTTAAAAAGCTGAGGAAGCTCATCGAAACTGAATTTCCGGAGAAAGCGGCCAATGGGGGTAATACGGGGATCCTTTTTGATCTTAAAGACAGGGCCATCCTGCTCATTCTCCTTCGCAAGTTCCCTGAGCTTGTCCTCGGCATCCAGGCACATGCTTCGAAATTTAAGGCATTGAAAGACCTTTCCATGGAGGCCCGAGCGCGGCTGCTTAAAAAGAATCGGTCCCCTGTCATGGAGCCAAACAAGGAAGGCAAAGAGAAGGAGAAGGGGAGAGAAGAAAAGGATCAAAGCGGATGAAACAAGGATATCGATCAGGCGCTTGACAGCAAAAGCGGTAGAGGTTCCCGTCTTGGTATGAAAAGAAAAGGCCGGAACATTTCCATACCAAACGACTTCAGGAAGGAGGTTTTGGAGGGAGAAAAAACCTGGAGCATAATTGCAAGGAATCCCAGCCTCATCGCAAAGCTGAAGGACTTGATTGATCTCATGGACACTGGCCATTTCCGAGGGGGCTAAAAGAACCGTGTCAACGACGTAATTGGAAAGCACTCCTTGGAGACGCTGGATGGATCCAAAATTGCGAATGGTCCCCAGTCTGCCTCCTCCCTCTCCACCGAAGAAAAGAGAGCCAAGGATCCGGATTCCAAAGGAGGGATGGGATCTGAAGTTTCGAGCCAAGATCTCCGCGGCCCTCCCTTCGCCCACGATGAGAATGTAACGATAGTTGAAACCTTTGGACCGTAAAAAACGAAGAAAGGTCCGCAGGCTGATCCTCTCCACACAAAAGACCCCAAACACGAGAAGGAGGGTCGTGAGAGGCTCGAAGGGGAGACCTTTGAAGAACAGGAAGGAGGCCAAAGCAGCCAGCCCCATGGAGAAAAGAAGGGTTTCTCCGACGGCGGAAATCTCATGAATCAAGTTTTCCGTTCTTCGGGAGACATAGAGATCCTTTCTCCATGCCACCAGGACCCAGGATCCCGTGAGGAACAGGAATCCCCCCCAAAGAGCCCCTGCATCCTCGGGAAAGGGAGGATGGGAAATCAAAGCTTCTCCCAGCACTCTACTGAACCAGGCCCCAGCACAGAGAATCAGGAGATCCCCGAGGCGGAAAAGATGACTGAGTAGGCTTTGACGTTCTTGAATCATCTGGGGAATTGACCGATCCAGGCCTCTATATGACAAATCCTATTTGCCTGACCTATAATTATTTCCCTTTACGAAATGCATAATGCCTATAAATATGAGAAAGAGGCCGAATGGGCCAGATTCTCAGGCAAAAAAGACAGATCCTTCCCTTCTAGCTCGACCGCTTGTCCGGGAAACTTGAAAACTCCAATGATTCCATTGCATTCCCCGGGCAACCCTCCTTTGACGTTCGAGCAGGAATTAATTCAGTTCACCCAAAAGGCTCAAGGGAAGGTAAGACGACAGAAACAAGAGCCCTGGGGATATAGAGGAAGAAGAACTCTACAGGTTCTGTCCCGATCTTGGGCAAAGAAGAGTAAACAATTGCAACTTCCACAGATAGAGCTTCAATGCCGAACCTGATGTCAAAAAACGAACTCCAGCCCATCACGCAGATTCCCCTTCTCCAGCCCAGGCCGCCGGAGCAGGATAAAGCCCTAAGCTTGAAGCAGGTTCTAGCCGGAGTTTTCCGAGGAAAGCTTTTCCTGGCGACTTTTATGGCCATTGGGACCCTTATTGGAGCCTTTGTGGCCATTTCCACTCCCAATTATTATACGAGTACGGGATCCTTTGTGACCCGGAACGCGGGAGAGACTAGGAGCTTGAATCCTCTCAACATTGAAAACGCCCCCGCAAGGCTCCACCTCCAAGCCAATGCCCAAGCTCTCCTCTATTCGGATGAGCTGTTATTAAGGGTCATCGACAAATTGGGAACGGACACCATTGTCCACCCCTACCAGCCCAAGATTCCCCCAGCCAGCCCTGACGAGAGCATCAAAGAAAAGATTCGTCGACCTATTCTGAAATTCCAAAAGTGGGCCAACGACCCCGGGGACTCGCATGCCTCCCGGACAGATGCTCTTCTGACCATGCGGGAAAGCCTCGGAGTGGAGATGCCCAGGCGCTCGGAGCTCATCAATATCACTTACACATCGAATGACCCTCTCCTCGCCCAGAAGATCCTAAAGACCTACATGGAGGAGGCGCGTAAACAACATGTGAAGGCGTACACCGACTCCAACCTTGAGGACGTTGAAAAGGACTACAAAAAATCTAAAGAGGCTTACCGAAAGGCGGAGGAAGCCTACCAACAATTCTTAAATACGCTCAACGTGCAGGACTTTGAGGAAGAGCTGAAGCAGGCCCAGGAGGAGGTCCGGGTCATGCGCACTGAAGAAACTAAAATAAAAAATAAAATTGAGACCTCCAAAATCATTCTGTCCACCTTGAAAAAACGAATCCAATCCATTCCTCAATACACGGAGGTTGAAGAACCCATTACCGAACCTCGCCCCAAGGTGACGGTCCTCCAAGCCAGAATTCAGGAACTGGAAACCGATCTTGAAGAGGCCAAATCCAAGTTTGTCCCGGGTAACCGTGAGATCAAACGCCTGGAAGCTCTCTTAAAAACAAAAAACAAGGAACTGGAAAAAGAGTTAAAAAAGGATCCCCTCACCCACATCCAAAAACGAAAGGTCCTCAATGTCGATTACAGCTCCACGGATGCCAGGATCCAAGACCTCAAAATCGAACTCGAAGTCGGGCAGAACAGCCTCCTCCAAACAAAAAAACAGCTCGACAACGCCCAGAAAAGGCTTGCCAAGCTTCTTGCAAGGAGAGATCGCTTCTCCCAGCTAAAACGCCAATTGAAGGCCGCGGATCGAGATCTTGAAATGGAAGAAGATCGCTTGGCCCTTGCGAAGAAAAAAGCCAAGGCAGCCCTCGAAGGTTCCGGCTCTCTGCAAATCATCGCCAAAGCCAACCTTCCACTCGAAAAGGATGGGCCTGCCCGCGCAAAAATGACCATTGGAGGCTTGCTGGGAGGCTTCTTCTTTGCGCTGGTCCTTCTCCTCCTAAAAACAATCACGGACACTCAGGTCCATGGACCCGAAGACCTGGAGGATATTGAGGGAGTCAAAGTCCTCGCTTCGCTTCCCAAACTTAAGAAGAGAGACATGCGCCGCCATCAGAACCTTAGGATCCGCACCTGGGGTTAGCTTGAACCAGTCCTTGGATCACGACAGGAAAGAATCGACCAGAAAGAATCGAAACTGGTGCTCATGGCCCGGGGTGGCCGGAACTCAGGAGATCTAGAACATGAAAAGTATTGTTGGAAGTGATCCCAAATCGGGAGCAAGAGGATTAAAGGCTCAGGTTCTGCGCGAAGAAATCCGCCACCTCTGGAGTCGGCTCAGCGTTACTCTTCCCGACACTGGTGACAAAGCACTTCGCATCGGGATCTGCTCCACCCTTCCTGGAGAAGGGACGACGACTGTCGCGGGGAACCTTGCAGTTTTCCTCGGAGAACAAGGACGACGCACAGTTCTTGTCGAAACCAATCTCCGCAATCCTTCCCTGGCCGAACATTTCAACGTTGTGGGGACACCCGGGCTTTGTGAATACTTCGACAACACTGCCCAACTAGGGGAGGCCCTCCGTTATCAGGTGGCCCCCTTTGTAGACTTGATCCCCTCCGGCAAACCCCTCTCGGATCTTTTCACACCCTTTGGGGATGGAGGCATCCACCGCCTCTTTTCGGATCTCCAAGGAACAGCTGAAATCATCGTTGTGGACATTCCACCCCTCTCCGCTGCTCCTGAAGCGGGCCCCATTTTGCGCGGAATGGATCTTGCGATCTTGGTGGCGGAAGCCAACAGGGCGCGGACGCAAGCTGTTCAGAAATCCGTGCAGACCCTACAGGACCTTGGTGTTCCCGTTGGGGGCGTTGTCTTGAACAGGATCACCTACGACCTACCCCTCTTTCTCGAGCGTTTGGTATAAGCGTTCAGCTCCTGGGGCTCTGAGATCCCGAACCGTCGGGTCCATGCTCCCGACGCGCCACCCTCCAAAAAAAATCCTCCCCTATCTCGAGGAGGAGGATAGGGATTCTTTCATTCTTTTCCCTTGGGGTGGCAGGAATAGCATGCCGAGCTTGAATAGCTATATCCCGAAACATCCTTATGCTTATCATCCATCTTGGTCTGGCTGTGGTCATGACAGCTCAGGCAAGTAAAAGTCTTGGGCTGCGCCAGGTTGGGATGACAGTCCGTGCAAGAAAGCCCTTTGTGTTTGCCCGAATCGATCGGAAATGCCCTGTGGTCGAAGGTCGCCCCCTGCCAGCTCGTCTCGTTATGACAGGTTTCGCAGGTGGTGGGAAACCCCGAAGCAGCGTGATTGGGACTGGTCGTGTTGTTGTAATCACTGAGATGGCATGAGGCGCAATCCTTAGGCGTCCCCTTGTAGACATTGTTCTTGTGGCACTTGCTGCAATCCAAACCCTTATGCGATCCCCGCAATACAAAGAAGCTGTCATGGTCGAAATTCGCCCCGGACCAGCCATAGGGTGAATGGCAGCGTTCGCAATCCGTTCCGAAACCGGCAGACGAGTGCTGGGGATTGGTCGTCGCCTGATAGTTGGCGAGATGACAATCAACGCATTGCTTGGGAGTCCCCTTGAAGACATTGTTCTTGTGGCAAGCAGCGCATGCCAGTGTCCGGTGCTCCCCCACGAGTGGATAGGTATCATGGTTGAAGCGCGCGTCCTTCCAAGAAGTGGGGATGTGGCAGCGCTGGCACTTGGAGGTCCAACCCTGGCTTTGATGATCGGGATCTGTTGCCCGGACCAGCTCCTTGGTATGGCACACTTCGCAGGAGGGATCCAAACCTCCAAAACGCCCCACATGAGCACCCGGATGACATCGCTGACAAGCAGCGACCGCATGAATACCGGCGAGAGGGAAACGAGTCCTGGCATGCTTGGCGATCTGCCCCCGGGGAACCCAGGATGTTTCGTTATGGCAGCTCTTACAGTTCTGGCCGAGCCTTGAAGCATGAGGATCCGCGTGACAACCCTGACATCCTCGAAGCATGGCAGTCTTCAGGCCTCCTCGATCATTGTGGCAGAGCAGGCACTCGGCCTGCTTGTGAGCCCCCAAAAGAGCCACCCCGGTCTCCTTGGCATGGTCGAAGTGAAAGTCCGCCTTGATTTTGTGCCATCCATTCCCCACATGGCATAGCGAACAATCCCCGGGAAAGCTGTCATGCGGAACAACGGGGCCGCGCTCCTGGTTCCATTCCTGCGGCCCGATAAACACACAGGCGATGGGGAACCAAATCAGAAAGGTGATCCAGAATCCTTTCCACCCTAAAGTCCATGTGCGCCTCATCCTTCCACCTTTCTCAAAACCGAAGTTGAAAAAACATACCAAGGCTCCAGGAGTCCCGCCCATCCCCGAAGCGCCGCTCAAGGAACACCGAAACATACCAAGGAGCTGGGGGCTGATAGTCCAAGGAAACCTCTACTGACTGATCCACAAGCGTCGCCCCGCCCGCAACAGTTCCTCGAGTCTCAAAAGCGGCCCATTCGTAACTCAGGCTCCCATCCCACTCTCCCCACCTTTTTCGAGCACGTAGGCGAAGCCCGGGACCCGTGAAAAAGGTGGACTCTCGTCGATACAAAAGAAGATCCAGATCCCCATTCTCATAAAAAAAATCGCGAGCGCGGAGACCACCCTCCACTGAGATTCCATCCCTGTCCTGATCCTTCCAAAAATCAATCCGAGTTCTTCCTTCGAAGCCCTCCCCCAGCTCATGCTCCGAACTCAAGGTCAAACGATCCGAGCGAAAGTTTCGAAGACGGTCCGCCACCAAGCCCGGGAAGGCAAACCTACGCAGCTCAGGAAGCTTGAGATGCAAATAAGAAACGGAAAGGACCTGACCCTCCTGCAACTTATGCCGCAGGCGGAACATCGCTTCGGTCCACTCGAAGCCCTTCGATTTGACCTGGTCCAGATTCCCATAATGATCCACAAGAGAGTGCACAAAAAAGGAGGTAGATTCCCAACGCTTCTCCCCTGAGAGCACGAGGAGATCCCGATCGGGGACACCCTTGTGCCAGGTTTTTTGGAAGGCCACCCGAAGCCGTTGGTCCTCCTCCTCTCGGAGCCAATAGATTGCCATCCCCAGATCCCGTCCCGTCGTCAGCGCATCCGTCACCTCGGGCATCCCCCCAAGGAGGACACCCATTTTCTGAACCCGCGTCAGAGGAATGCCCAGCTCCGCCCCATCCAGGATCCCGATCTCGGGGTGGTCAGGTGAAACAAAGCGCCCGGCCCGATATGAGAAAAGCGCTCCTTCCTTGGAGTAGTAGAGCCGATTGACCCTCCCCCGATCATCTTTGGTATCCGGCTCATCCTGGAGATAAACCTCCCTACGCTGCACCTCCGCATCCAAATGGAGCTCGCCTCCATTGCGAAAGGGATTGCGCCCCTTCAGGTTGATCCCGGGCCGAAACAGACCAAAACCGGTGGAACGCCCCCCTTCGTTGTCAAAAGTCCGCAAACCATAAAGCCGAAACCTCCCGTCCCAGCGCACCGGTCGATCCGAGGCTCTGCGGACACGGACCGGAGCCAAAAGAGGCTCCCCCGGACGGGCCGGCTCAAGCTTCCTCTTCCATGCAGAATGGGGGCGCGCCCGCCGAAGCCCCTCGGCCGACTTCTTTTTCTGCAGTCGCTCCTCTGGAATTCGCACCTCCCCACTGACACCCACCCCCCCCTGAATCCCTTCGGGCAGTCGTACCCGGGACGAACTCTCTGACACGGCCTGAATCCGAAGTTTGAGAGGTCCCGACCCAGGAAAGCGAATCAGCAGGTAGTCCCCCACTTGCAGCCCATCCTTGCTTCCCTTGTCGAGAAAAATCGAACGACCGGTCACATAGCTCACCCGAGCCCGGATCCGTAAAAAGCCCCGGGCCTGCCCCTGGGGCGCCCAACTCACGAGTGGAGCCAACAGGAGAAAACCCAGAAGCAGGGTCATTTCCCCACCTTTCCCGGGAGCCCATGGCAGCCCTTGCAGGTCCGAGGAAGGGGTTTGTAGAGGATGACATCCTCTCCCGTTTTGAGTCGGACTGGTTTATGGCAAGCAGCGCAGGCCACTCTCGCATGGTTTTTGCCCAAGGCAAATCTGCTGCTCTTCTCATGGTCAAAATGGACGGGCTTAAACCTTTGTTGGTCATGGCAAGCCAAACAATCATTGGAGCCCATTCTCCGGAACTGTCCTAAGTGGGGATCATCATGACAAACTTCACAGGTTTTGGGAGGGCTCTCTCTGTGGAGCCTTCCATCGGTTCCCTTGGTGGCCTTTGCGTGACAACGTGCACAGGCAGCCTCTTTGTGCGCTCCCACCAAAGGAAAATGGGTGTCCCTATTGTGGTCAAAGGCCCCTTTCTTCAAGTGATGGAAGTCCGAAGTTCCATGGCAGCTGGCACAGTCCCATTGCTTTTTGTCTCCATGAGCCGATCCCCGAGGTAAGCTTCCCCCCAACAAACGATCCCCGTGAGGATTGGCATGGCAACTGGCACAATTGCTTTCTAAGCCGGAAAAACGGTGCACCACACGCTCCCCAAGCCTTTTCTTCTCTTTATGGCAAGCCATACATGCCAAGGCCCCATGAGCCCCGGTCAAGGCAAAGCCCGTCTTCGCATGCTCCTCAGGATCAAACAAAGAAGGCGAAAAATGACGCTCCGTGTGGCAACTGGAACACTCGGCCTTTGCAAAGGGTCCCTTGATAAAATCCCCTTGGTGGATGTCCTCGTGGCAGGTCCGACAGGCAGCCATGTCCCGCCCGGGAAAACGCCGACGAAAGCCCGCGAACACCGCCCGAAGGTCCCCCCCTTCCTCCGCCTTCAAATCAGCACTCTTGTGACAATCATCACAATGAAGACTCTCATGGGCTCCTCGAAGGGGGACACCCCCCTTTGCATGAATTTCCCGGTCCATCCGCGCTTCGGGCAGAGCAAAGTGCCGCGCCTCCGCTTGATGGCATTTGGAGCAACTCACCCTGGAATCCCCCAAACCCTGGCCTTCCAAAAAACTCTGGCGATGGGGAGACAGGTGACAAACAACACAATCCTTTGGGTCCTTCGGAACCCAGTTCTCCGGCACGATTTCCGGCCGAAGCTCCTCCGCGAGAATCCTCATCCTCTGTGGGAGGCTCCTTTCTTTGCCCCCCGAATGGCAAGAAACACAATCCTCCTCCTTGTGGACTCCAACAAGAGCAGGGCCGAAACGAGCATGGTCTTTTGTTCCCAGAAGAGGCTTTTGAAAGCTCTCCGTATCATGGCAAGTCTCACATTGTCCCTTTGTCGCAAAGTGCAGACTCTCCCCTCCCTCCCTATGGGGATCCTTGTGACAATCGATGCAACGCTTTCCCGTCTCCTGCCGAATCTCTTCATTGGAACGATCCCTGAGATTGGAGTGGCATTTGGCACAGGCCAACCCCGCGTGCCCACCCTCCAACGGAAACTTCTCACTGTGCGCAAAGGTTGCCACCTGGTCGAAGGGCTTCTCTTGGCCATGGCAAGAGGCGCAATCCTTTCCCTGTTTCCCCTTGTGGGGATCCTCATGGCAGGAAGCACAATCCTGCACCAGACCCAGAAAACGCTTCTTTCCCTCGGGGAGGAGGGGAAGCTTGGACATCTTATGGCACTTGACACAAGTGAGTTTTTGATGCGCTCCTCGAAGACCAAATCGAATCCCCTCATGCTTGTAAGAATCTCGCCCCTCAAATCCCGCTCGGCGGAAGGCCGCCTCAGTCACAAGACTCCCTCCCGATCCCCTGTGCTCCGCATGGCAAAGCCCGCAATCCCCCGGGTCCTGAAGACGCCCATGCAAACCTATTTTTTTCTCAACCCTCTCCTGAACCTCTTTGTGACACTTCGCGCAGGGGGCGAAGCCCTTGCTCACCCCTTCATGACAGATCTTGCAATCTTGCTCTTCGATCCTTGCATCCCTTTCGTGGACCGCAGAAAGAGGACCCGGAGAAGGACGCGTTTCCCTCTGCCAGAAGACCAAAAGCAGGACCGCGCATAAACTCACAGCTGAGAACAAAAGTTTTATTTTCACGACCCACCTCCAAGAAGGAGCCCCAAATCCAGGCGCGCGTAGTGAAGAGCATCAAGAATGTGGAGAAGGGCAAGGAGAATCATGAGCAGAGCCATCCACCGATGGAGATAGCGCCACGTCGCCAGCAATCCCCGGATCTCTTCGAAATGGGCAGCGGCCATCGCTGCGCGGTATGCCCGGCGCGTCAAAAAAAGAATGCGCCGCACCTGTTTCCCGCCCAGCTTCGAAGCGATCAGCTCCGCCTCGACCTCGGCCAGCAACTTCCGCAGGTCCCACCTTGCCCGAAGTAAGGCCAAAAACCTCGCCCGAAACGAATGCCGCCAGGCTCCATATTGGATCGCCTTTTCAATCTTGGACTGAATTCGCGCACCAATTCCTGGCTGGCCAATGTCCCACTCGCTTGCAATGGCCCGCAGCTTGTTTCGTACCTCGTCGAGTTGGAGCTCACGCCCGTTGGCAGCCCGGGGGACAAATGCATAAAACCATCGCCCGATGGCCCCAGTGACAACAAGCACACAGAGGGCGAAAAAGGCGTACCCCCCCGAAGCCTTCCGCGGCACGCCCCCCGCGTGCACATAAACGAAGAGGAGGGAGAGAAGCCCCGTCCCCACATGGAAGTTCATCCATGCTCGTAAATTGCCAGGGATCCAAGCCCCAAACCGCGACTTGCGGAACAGATAGAAGAGATTCATCAGGATGGCCGAAGAACCAAGCAAACCCAAAAGCAAGCCAAGATTTCGACTCGGAGCCAACCAGTCATAGCTCGGGTGTTGGGCACGCTCCGGTATGGAGAGTGTGTAGTACCCAGCATTCCCTTTCCAAAAAAGGAAGGCCCCAAAAGAAAGCAGAAGAACAGCAAGGAGGGGGGAGATCAAACCTCTCCCCGGATCGGGTTCTTGGAGCGTTTTTCGCACCTCCGGGTCAAAGGAGACTCCAGCCTCCTCCAACTGCCCGAAGGGGGGGATGCCTCCGGCAAAAATGAACACAAAACGATTCCGAATCCGGATGGGGTGTTCGCGTCCCTTCACACTGAGTCGGACAAACTCTTCTGAAATCTCCAAGACCTGACTCTCAAAGAGAATCTTGAGTCGGCCCGTTTTTTGTGCTTCCAAGAGTTTTGCCTCGTTTCGCGCCTTAATCCGCGTGAAGGCCTTTCGGCGATAGCTCAGGACCACCTTGTTCCCCGGCTGGTGTGCCAGCCCCACCGCCGCCTCAATAGCCGAATCTCCTCCCCCGACCACAAGGATGTCCTCACCTCGATAACTCTGGGCATCCAACAAGCTGTAGGCCACTTTGGGTAAGTCCTCTCCCGGGACACCCAATTTACGAGGAGTTCCCCGTCGGCCTAGGGCCAAGCAAACATGGGGGGCCAAAAACGAATCCTTTTGCGTATGGATCCTATACCCTGCCCCTTCACGGCTCAGAGACTGGAGTTCTTGGCCAAAACGAATGGGAAGCCGATGCTTTTCGGCAAGCCCCTTCCAAAGACCCACCAGCTCTTCCTTCTCGATGCTCTTGACTTTGAGTGTCCCAAATCCAGGAATCTCCACGGGCTGGGTCAAGACCATTTTGCGCCGGGGATAACGGGCCACCGTCCCCCCGATCTCCGCTTCGCGCTCCAGGACGACAAAGCGCAGCCCCGCTTCTCGGGCAGCCAAAGCACAGCTCAAACCGGCGGGACCAGAGCCTACAATCACGAGGTCCAGCTCTCCCTCATGAGGCTCCGTCCCGCCCAAGCTACCAACATTTTCGGCACTCCTTTCCGATCCAACCGCGGCCAAAAGCTCTTTCGTTTTTGGAGCCTTCTGTCGGACCCTCCGAATGATCTCTACCGCAACAAGGCTTCCATGTTGGATGGCAGTCTTCACAAGGGCAAAGCCCGTCAACTCTCCCGCAAGGAACAAACCAGGACAGCCCACCGCTTCCAGGTTTTCTCCCAAAACCGGGAGATCCCTTCGCGACTCAAGGTCCGAAACCGTAACTGCGATCCCCCCCACCGGACAGGCTTCGGCACAAAAAGCATGCCCCACACACAGCGCCCCTTGGACCACAATGGCCTGTCCATGAATGAGAGAGAAAACCTTCCCTTCGGGACAGGCATCCAGACAGGCACCACAGCCAATGCACTTCTGAAGATCTACTTCTGGGGTTAGCAAACGGCCTTTAGTACGCCCCTTTTCGAGCGCAAGCTTTTTTGCGTCCAACTCCTGGAGAGTCCGTTTCCACTCATGGCGTCGCCGCAATAGAGCCAGAAGCATTAAGGTCGGGAGTAGGATAAACAGAGCGATGATGAGCAATCAGCAGTCTCCAATGCAGCCCCATTCCCCTGCACTTTTCGTCCTCTTTCAACGGGGAGCTTTCCCCAATTTGAGAAATCTTCCTTACTACGGCAGATTCCGAGGAAAGAGGCCGGAAAGTTCTCCTTAAAAAAAAGGAACCTTTTCCCTGTTTTTCCTCGTTATTCTCCCTACATGGGTTCCTGTCGTTCCCTCTTAGGACCCAATGGTTCATCTTGAACCCTTTCCCCCTTCCATTTGACATCATGAGGATTGCTATGCACTTACAATCATCCGCATTATCCCTCTCCCTATTCAGCCTGCTGCTTGGGAACCAGCTTTCTTCCCAGACGCCCTCCACTCCGGGAGAAGTTCTTGGAGTGACACCTATCCAATCCCTCAAATCTTCCCTCTTTGAGGGCAAACCCCTTCCCGGCAAAGCTCAAGGGAGCCAACGCTGGATCGTTCATTTCAAATCTCGCTCCTTCGATCTCAGTGCGCTCAATCAGGAATATGCAGGAGACCGGAACCCCGACCGGGTGGAGGCCATTGCCAAGGAACTCGCACGAAAGGCCAAAATAGATCAAGCCGACTTCGTGGAGGAAGTCAAAGCTCTGGGCGGAAGGGTCACTGACCAATTCTGGCTGGTGAATGCCGCAGTGGTCGAGATCCAACCCACAAAATTAACCCAACTGCGTGCCCTGAAAAATGTGGCCTATCTCCAACCCGACGTGGAGACCTTCCCCCTGATCAAGACTGCCACCAACAAAAAAAACCATGACTCCGATTCTCTCCAGGCCCAGGGATTCACAGGGCTTGGCGTCGCCTGCGCCATCATTGACACAGGACAGGACGAGAATATGAATGGGACCGGAAGACCTCATATCACCTATTCAAGGCGAGGGACGACCACAAGCCGTTTGGTCCTCAACAGAAAGATGGGGACCATGTCCCCCGATGACGTCCACGGGCATGGGACCGGAGTCGCCTCCATCGCGGCAGGTTGGAAGTGGCGGACCAGCACGGCCGACCAAGGACACGCCTATGACGCCAATATCGCGGGCTACTCCATCGCCAACTCCACCAGTGGGAGTTCCTCCACATCCAACATGGCCCGTTCTTACCAACAGATCGTGACGGATTCAGCTCGTTATAAGATTGTGGCCTCTAACCTCTCCTACACCGGAAGTCGAAACCCGCTTTCCATCGAACAAAAGGCCGCCGACCAGGCAGCCTTGACCGCGGACCTCCTCGTCTGCACAGCCGCCGGAAACTCTGGCAACAACACCTCCCGAAGCCAAATCAACCTCAATGGACTCTCTGTGGGAGCCGTCAAGGAAAACAGCCACACCCTGGCCTACTTCTCGTCCCGTGGAATGATCAATGGAACGATGAAGTTTCCCGATATCTGCGCAAACGGGGTTTCCACCAACATGGCAAGGAGGAACAACGAGAACACGGATTATGTGGGATCTGGAACTTCGATGGCCTCCCCCCAAGTTTGTGGTTCCGCAACTCTTCTTCGGGGGCGGTTCAGGACATTGAAATCCTTCGAAGCCAAGGCCATTCTCCTCGCATCCGCCCAGGCCAATCCGGGGACCAGTGCCACTCAAGTCTCCACCGGCCCGGGAGTCGGCTACCTTTATAACCCAGCCGCGCACGCAATTGCTGGCTCCAGCCTTCGTCATGGGATTACCTCACTGAACTCAAGAGTTCAGGTCTTTCGCCGAAATCTGCCTGTGATCCGCGGACGTAAATATCAAGTCGCAATCGCCTGGAACCGCCTGAATGTGAACTCGGCGAACATCTCAGATCTGGATCTCACGATCCGGAACGGAAGCAGCACCGTCGTTCGCTCGGCGAACCGCTATTCCACCCTCGAGTTTGTGCGCTTTACGGCCCCAAGCACAGGGGTCTATGTGATCGAAGTTCGGGCAAATGGTCTAAAGGCCCCAGTCCAACCCTTCGCCTGGGCATCTACCTCCAACACAGCCAAAAACAACTCAATCTCTGGCAGCTACACTCTCTTCGGCTCGGGTTGCCGCGGAACGGGATCCGGGAACCTCACTGGTCAAGTCGTCCCCGCCGCTTTCCGCAAGGTCATGGGAAACAATGCAAACTTCTATCCCCTGGGTCGGGGCAACATGCGTTACCAACAGGTTTTCCTCAGCTCCGAACTTCTGAATGCAAAAATGACCGGAGTCTCCTTCCGGCAAGATGATCGGACTTCCGGTCGCAATGGCAGAAGCATCTCCCTGGAAATCCTTATGGGCTATACAACGAAGACTCCCTCAACTCTGACCACGAGCTTTGCGGGCAACTATGCGGGCAGTCCGGCCCTTGTCTTCCGCGGAACAGTGAAACTTCCCAACCTCACCGGAACCAATCAAGATCCGAGAAAATTTGCAGTCAACATCAAGTTCCAAAGGCCATTCCTGTATGCCCAAACGCGGTCCAGAAACCTTCTTGTCGAGTTCAAGAATCACAGTTCAGGGAACTTCATCTACTCCATGGATGCCTGCTCCGGAAAAGGGGCGACCACAAGTCGCCTCTATGCCACGCCAACCACCGCGAGCACCGGTAGGGTCACCCGGAACTATGGGCTGGTGATGCGCTTTGACCAACCTTCCTTGCTTGGAGCCATCCCCAAGCTCACCAATACGGGGGTTCCCGAGATCAACAGAAGCTTCAGAATCCATCTCATTCAAGCCCGCAAAAGATCCGTAGGGGTCCTTCTCTTTGGGCTCTCAAAAACCCATTGGGGACCAGTGAGACTGCCTTTGGATCTCGGCTTCGTCGGGGCAAGAGGGTGCAAACTTTATATCTCCTTTGACCTTGTCTTGGGGGCGGTTCCCACCGGACTCAACGGCGGCGGAACTCTCATCCTCCCCACTCCCAATGATCGCAATCTGATCGGTAAAATCTTCCACAACCAATGGTTCGTGCTGGATCGTCCCGCCAATGGCTTGGGCTTGGTCTTCACGAATGCAGGCACAGGAAAGATCGGAGGCTGACATTCAGAGGCTGACATAAGGTCTTTAATCAGATTCGTTCTTTCCGTCTGAATCCGTAAACCATTGAATCCTGCTAACCCCCCTCTGAAGCGGTCCTCAGGGACTGGATTTTTCTCCCCAGATCCTTGACTCTTGGAGGGGGCTGACCCCAAAAAGGTCTTCCTTCTCTCCAAAAGGAGAAGGGGGACCTTTTTTTGTTGCCCTGTTTTTGGAGAAAACCCCGGCTAGGATGCGCACTCGATGAAATTCCAAGACTACTACAAGGTTCTCGGAGTCTCCCGCTCTGCCAGTCCTGAAGAAATCAAGAAGGCTTATCGCAAACTGGCGATGAAGTTCCATCCGGATCGCTACAAGGGCAAGGAACCGGAGAAGGCCGAAGAAAAGTTCAAACACCTGAGCGAGGCCTACGAGGTCCTCTCCGATCCCGAGAAACGTAAGCTCTATGACCAGTTCGGAGAAAACTGGAAGCACGGACAGGATTTCCAACCCCCCCCGGGAGGGCCGCAGGGTTTTGCCGGCCAAGGGGCAGGCGCAGGAGGTGGTTTTGAAGGGTTCGGAGCTGGCTTTGGACAAGGGAGTCCCTTCTCTGATTTCTTTGAGACCTATTTTGGACAGAACTACAAAAGAGGCTTCCAGGGAAAGGGGGGACACGCACGCTTTAAACAAAAGGGAGCCGATCTGCGCGCTGAACTTTCGATCCCGATCGCACTGGCGATCCGTGGGGGGAAAAGCAGTTTCGAGTTTGGCGCAATCGGGACCTGCCCTACTTGCGCTGGGGTGGGGTTTGTGGAGAACCATGTCTGTCCCACCTGTGGAGGCACAGGCAAAATCCGGGAGCGCAAGACCATCGACCTCAAGATTCCGAAGGACATCCGGGACGGTCTCAAAATGCGGCTCCGAGGCCTCGGGGAACCGGGGATCGAAGGAGGGCAACAGGGTGACCTTCTCCTAACCCTCCGAATCCAGCCGGACGACAACTACCATTTTAAGGGAGCCGATATCTACGCTTGGGTGGCGGTAGCCCCCTGGGAAGCGGTCTTCGGTGCCAAGGTTGATGTCCGAACTCCTGATGGGGTCGTTGTCGTCAGCGTCCCTAAGGACAGTCGCGCCGGACAAAAATTGCGTTTACGGGGGAAAGGCTTCCACACATCCAAAGGAGGCCGAGGGGATTTCTATGTCGAACTCAGGTTGGCCCTCCCCACGCCCCTGAGTGAAAAACAAAGGCAACTACTCGCGGAGATGGCCAAGGCCGGACCGAATAAGGTCTTCGGTGGCGCCAGGGAGGTGTCCTGATGAACCATGCGATCACGCACATTGAGGGCGTTGCTTATTGGCGGGTCGCTTCGGCTGCCAAGGTATACAGTCTGGAAGAATCCTTCGTTCTCGAAATTTATCGGCGTGGCCTTTTGGGTGAAGGGCGAATCGTTCAAGGAGAGGTTCTCCTTCCCGAGGAGGCCTTGGACCGCTTGGCTTGGGTCTACCGCCTCCACATTGTATGCGGCGTTTCCATCGAAAGGCTCGAAGAAGAGGTTCCCTGACCAACCCCGCCCTTTGAACCGGCTCTGGGGACCGAAGCCTTCCTTCCAAGAATTAGCGTCTCAGGAAGAGCTGCACCCCCTTCCCTTCCCAGGCCTTTGTATAGGAACGGGAAAACCTGGGATCTTTGAGGGCGGGAGCTTCTAATCGTTTCCAAGGGGGTCGATGGAACAAGACACAGTCCGGCAGCGGCCCTGCCAACCACCAAGCAAACTCTCCCCGAGCTATGGCTTGGTAATCCGCCGGTCCCACCAGTCCCAAAAAATCCCGAATGGGACGCCCTTCGATGCGGAAACCCAGGACACCGATCTCGAAGGCAGCGATCTTCGCACTCTTGGGGGTGTGGGCCCTGATCCATTTTGCCGCCTCACGGTACTCAGGATAGGTCCGCGAGGGCTTGGGAGTCCCCAAAGAAGGAAAGGCCAAAAGAAGAAAGCCCAAGTTGAGGATAAGCGCAGGGATCCTTTTATTTCCTTGCCAGAGCCATGCCACGAGAGCACTGAATCCGAGGAGGGCGGCAAAATGCAGGGGCAGGCCATACCAGTGGTAGAAGGGAGGATTGAGCAGGCAATAGGCCAGGCTGAGGATGAGCCCCCAGAGGACCAGGAGGCGCAGCGGTCCCTTCCACAAACCGAAAAGAAGAGAGGGGAACAACAACCAGCGTAGGAGCTTGGGTGGGAGAAGGCCCCTGGTATCGAAAGCGTCCAGGCTTTTTTTAAGGCCCGAAAAAAAACTCCCCCCCCACGCGCCCGAGGCCCGCTGCGCCATCTTGGCCTCCAAGGTCCCTGGAAGGGGTGTCCCAAAATGGGTCCAAGCATAAAGCAGCCAGGGGAGGACAACGGCCAGAGCAAGTCCACCCACCCAGGCAAGAGGAGCCTTCCAATCTTCTTCCTGCCGGCGACACAGGAGAAAGTGGCCCAGAAGAACCAGGACCAACACGAACCCATCCGGCCGAGCGAGATAGAGGACACCCAAGCTCAGGCCGAGAAGGCGGTATCGGCGAGCCTGGTAGAACAGGACCGAGCCTGTTGCCAAAAAAAGAACCAGGACGGTTTCGAGGCCAAGTGTTCGATAGAGGAGAGGCAGAGCGAGGACATTGGTGGCGGCCAACCAGGAAGGGACTGCCCCCTGTTTGCGGAAGGCCCGGTACACCAGGAGCAAGAGACCCGAGAGAGAGAGGGCAAACAAAAGTGCCCTGGATAGGATGAGATCTCCTCCCAGAGGGACAGCCATCCCTGCGATCAGAAGGGGATTCAAAACAGAAGTGGAACCGAGGACCCTGTCCCCGGGGGAATAGCAAAAGCCCTTTCCATGCAAAAGGTTTGCCGCATATCGGAGGACAATGTCCGAATCGTCAGGAACCCATTCGGCTCGTTGCAAGGCCAAGAACAAGGCCAGCGCGCAAAGGCCCAGGAGCAAGAAGATTTCCCAACCGGCCTTCTTCATGAGCGGCTTAAGCCTTGGAGATTTTTTGTTTCTTTCCTTCGCATGCCGAGCGGAGGGCAGCATCCAGGACCGCTTGGACCTGGTACCCATCCTCGAAGGTCGGAAGAGGAAGCTCGGGGGACTCCCCCGCCAAATCCCGACAGATGTCGGCCGCCATGTGCACGAAGCCATGCTCGTATCCGAGGAGATGACCCTCGGGCCACCAAGCGGACACCCAAGGATGGGACGTATCGGTGGCCATGATCCGGCGAAAACCCTGTTCTCGACGCGGAAGCGTTGCGTCCAAGAAACGAAGAACATTCATTTCTTCGAAATCGAAGATGAGGGCTCCTTGATCCCCATAGATTTCGAGGCGGTTTTGATTGAGGCGGCCGCTAGCAAGGCGGCTGACTTCGAAACTACAGAGCGCCCCTCCGCTCAGGCCTGCGAAGAATCCAAAGAGATCATCGACATTGGAACGTCCCTTGGTCTGAAGCTTGGAGGTCTTAGATCCCGCTTTGGAGGGTTTCAACCCCTGGGAGAGGGAACGCTCGCGGATAAAGGTCCGGGAAGCGGCGCCTTCGACATGGAGGAATTCTTCGCCCGTCAAGAACCTTACAAGGTCGACAAGATGGGCGCCCAGATCCCCGAGGGCACCTGAACCGGCTTTGGATTTTTCAAAACGCCAGCTCATGGGAGTGCCCGGACCTCCCCAAGACTGGAGATAGGAGGCGCGAACCTCATAGATTCGACCAAGCCGTCCTTCGCGGATGAGTTGATAGGCAAGGCCGATGGCCGGGCAGCGCCGGTAGTTAAACCATACATAGCTTTTTTGGCCCTTCCCGGCTGCCTTTCGTGCGGCTTGCAGCATTTGTTTGGCTTCGTCCAAACTTCGCGCCAGGGGCTTTTCGCAGGCGACATGCTTTCCGGCCTCGAAAGCGGCCAGAGCTTGTTTGGCGTGCAGGTGATTGGGCGTCACGATGTCGACGAGCTCTACCGCAGGGTCGCGGAGCAGGGCGCTAAGGGTTCTGCTCCATCGCTCCCAGCCGAAGCGGCCGGCAAAGGCGGCGAGGCAGTTTTGGTCCCGTGCCGCCACATGGGCGAAGGTGGGTTCCAAAGGGAGGTTGAAAAACCGAGTCGCCTGCCCCCAGGCGTTACTGTGGGCCTTGCCCATAAAGGCTTGGCCGATCAACCCGATTCCAAGACGCTTTGCCATGCTCTGCCTTCCCAAGGTTCAAAACCGCGGAGTCTAGGAAGGACAAGGGGGATAGAAAACCCCTCTAGGGGGTTTCTGGTGAAAAGGCTTCCAGCGGTTGCAGAATAGATCGAGGTTTTCGGGAGGCTTTAGATCCTTGGTGTGCCTGAAAGGCCGGAGGGCTCTCGGGCACAAAAAAACCGCGGACGGGTTTTCTACGGTTTTTGGAGGAGAAGCTTGCTTAGGGTTCGGGTAGAGGCGAGATCAAAGGGTCCGAAGGTCTTCAACACCTTCCATTCACCCCTCGTGGCGCCTCGCATCCGAAACACGAGGGAAAAAGACGTAGTCGTTTTTGAGCCTTCAAATAAATTATGGGTCCCCCGAAAGGACTCCCCAATCCACTTCAACCGAATGAGTGGTCCGCTTCCGTGATAAAAAACCCACGCAAAAATCTTGGAACGCTCTTCTTTGGTAAACCCCAAGGCCTTTCCTTGGATGCGCAGGATGCGCTTGGGATCTGGGATCACCTCGACCCCATAACGTTTTCCCGCTTCGGGGAAGAAAGCCACCAGGTTCTTAGGACAAAACTGAAAAGGAGGCAAAACTTTGAAACGAGGCTTGATGGAGAGGATCCTCATCCCCCGAACCTTCCCGAAGACTCCCATCAACACTGGTTTCCCTTCAGGCCAATTGTGGATGGGGACCACTCCCATAGCATCTGAACGACCATGCTTAATTTGGATCCCAAGCCCGAGTCCATCCATCAAGATCCCACCAATGGGCAAGGCATCGGGTTCATCCACTCGGTACTGCGTGAGGTCCACTTCGAGCCCAGGAAGAGGGCGTTGCTCGTCCTGCAGAACGATTTGAAAAGAAACGCCCTTTTTCATCCGAATCCGAAAGGCCTCAACGCTTCCCCCGGGGCCAAGGACGGGGGGAAGAGCTTGGGGCGTAAAACGCGAATGCGTTACGGTGAGCTTCCCTTTCTCGAGATAGCGGCGCTTCAATAAAAAGGAAAAGGTCCCGTTGAGTTCCGTGCTGCCCAGGCGAAGGCCTTGATACTCGACCTTGGCTCCCTCCTTTCTGCTCTTCCCCTCGCTTCCTCCCTCCGTCACCGGATATCGAAACCCAATGACAGCGTCGGGCAAGGGACGTCCCAGGGGATCCACAACCAGCCCCTTGAGTTCCACCCGCCCTTTGGACTTGGGAAGCTTCGCGGAGGCCGGCTTGGCCAAGGAAGAAGCCTCTCGGGAACCTTCGTCCTCGGCCTTTTCCCTTCTTTGCACCTGGACCGCTTGCTGCCCAACCTGACCCTCCCTTTCCTCAGAGGAAGTTTCCCCCTGTGAGAGAAGGGAAACCTTCTCCACTTTCCTTGGGCTCTTTATGAAGAACAAAGCAAAGCCCGTCAGAACAAAGAGGCTAAAGAAAAGCAAAGGGAGGTGGTTTTTCATAGGTATTCACATGCAAAGAATTATTTGCCGATTGTCCCATAATCCCGGGTGATTTCTCCAGGAAATTCCGTGGCTCCTTCGAGACTCGAGCCCCCATTCCCATGATGAACTGAGATCTGGCCATTGGATTTGTTGTTCAAACAGCCATTCAAAGTATCCGCTTCTTCTTTGCTGACCGAGGGGTCCGGTGGGACTCGTCGGATGCGAAAAAGAAGGGTCCAAACACCATTGATTTTTTCCCAAAAAAGCCAGTATTGCACATGCCCTCGAGCAGAAGTGGTGACCTTGTCAAAGCTGGTCACTCCTGTTGGGGCTGAGACCCAACCTCCACCGGAAAAAACCTCCACATTTGGTTTTTCTTCAGAGGCATTGAGCTGTCCTGAGGAGACAAACATGGAAAAAAGGCCAAGGGCCGAGGCGATTGTAGTGATAACTTTCATCATTCCCCCTTTTCATAAGTGTTGCGTTCAACAACAAAGGAATGTGAAGGGAGAATCCGCCCCTTTTTATGGATGGCAATCAGTGTTTTTTCAGTGTTCTTTGAACTTCCCCTCTCCAAGGGCTTCGAGATAGGTCCAGATCGCATCAAACTGCTTCTTGGCATCCCCATCCAAGATTTCAGTAAAGGCTGTGCTCCCCTCGCTGGTCCCAAAGCGTGGCATCTTCGTGGAGGGAACAATGCGCTGAGGGTTCCACATCCAACGGTCATAATAGGGCTTGCGCAGACGGTGGGAAATCAGGGCGAAGTTGATGCCTTCCACCTCGAACACCTGGAGGGCCTTGGTATTCCCCACGGCATGACAAAGGACACAGGAGAAGCCGCCTTGGTTTGAAACCAGTTTTTTCCCGATTTGGGCAAGCTTCCGAGGAAGGGAGCCTTTTGCAACATCCTTGTCCGAGAGACCGACTTCGGCGCAGAGACCCTGGACAAGGGTGTCGGCATAAGCCGCGAAGGCAGGCATTTTGGCCTTGAGCCAGGGGCGGGCACGGGGGGCCCTGCCCTGGAATAAAGCACGGAGGGCGGAAGGCCGGAGCTTTTCGCCAATGGCCTCAAGGCTGGGTAGCCCCCTGGGATGAGCTCCCTCATGGCAGGAGGCACAACGAAGAGAGAGCATGAGTGCCCCTGCCGCCTCATCGACAGGAAGGCCCAGGGGGAGCCGGGAAAGAGGAAGACGCAAGGCCTTGGTCCTTGGGCAAGGCTTGCCCGGGGGGAGCTTTAGGTAGGGAGGGGCCTTGGGCGCTTGCAGGGGGAGGGGGGGAGCCTTCGGAGGAACTCCCCTGTGGCAGGCGCTACAAGCCCGCTCACGAAACAGGGCCCTGCCGCGGTTCGGGTCGCCGGCCTTGGGGGAGGGTGAAGGTCGAAGGAAGGCTGTCCCTTTTTGCCGACCCTGCTGCAAAAAAGCGGCCAGGGCCGAGGCTTGGGCGGGTTGGAGAGAGAATTGAGGCATGGCACTGCGGGGCCTGTGCTGGGTGGGGTTTAGGAGGAAGCGGGCGAGAGCCCCTGTCCGGAATTTCCAAGCAAGCTTGTGCAGGGGGATCTTGGAATGGTGGGAAGAAAGGGGAGATGCCTGGGAAGGGGTCCCTGAATCCGGGGAAGCAGGCGATGCAATGGGATCCAAGCTGTGACAGGAGGCGCAGCGAAGTTCCCGAAAGAGCCGGCATCCCTCTCGCACCTGGGCAGGGTCGGCCTCAGCCCGCTCCCCTTCCTCAAGCCCGAGGAAGGCGGCCAGATCCCTGGCTTCGGACAGGCTGTCCTCACCATGCAGGAGGCGGGGCATGCGGGCCCTGGGGCGAAAAGACTTTGGATTTTGCACCCAAGCTAGAAACCAGGAGAGGCGCAGGCGGGAGCGAGCTTCTCCGAGATCGGGACCCTGGAGACTGAGAAAGCCGGGGAGGCGCTCTTGGGGAAGTTGGGGATCCGTATGGCAAGCCATGCAGGAGGCCCGACTTAGAGCAACCAACTCGGAACGAGAATGGGTGTCCCCTTTGGGCGGGGGGGGGCTGCTGAGGAGGTGGGCGGGGAGGGGTTCGAGGGGGAAGTCGCTGCTCTGCCAGAGAAGCCGGATTTGGGCGGGGCCGCTTGCGGGGGATCGGTATTCGATCTCGATGGGGTTCGCGCCCTTTCGAAGGCGGATGCGCTTGGAGAGGTGAGGGGCTTGGCCCGGAGGGTTCAGAGGACCGGAGAGAAGGACCTTGTGACCGATGCGAAGGATGGCCTCCCCCCGCCCCTCGAGAGCGAAGCGAAAGCGATCCCGGAGACTGAGCCGGAGGTCAGCCTTCATCCTTAAGCGAAAAGGACCGGGAGACAAAAACAGGGATGGGCTCCGCCCCTTTGGGACAAAAAGAGCAAAGCGAGGGAGAGTTCGACTGTCCTGCCCTCCCTTCCCTTCGAACTTCGCCAGAACCCCGGGAGATTGAGGAAGCAAAAACGCAAGGGCGCCCAAGAGAAAAAGTGACATAGCCGTCCTTATTCTTCTTTTTCCCCCGAAACTTCGGGGACGAAATTCACAGTCAAGTAGATCGCGTTTTTCATCAAGGCCCCATCAGCGGCATCGAGGTTGTAAGCGATCTTCATCTGCATGACCCGGCGCATATCGGAGAGTTTCAAAAACACCCTGCGCCCATCTTTGGAGAGCTTGGCAGCCAGAATCTTCCTTTCGTCACGGGCTGCGAACTTGTCTGCACGACTTTTGGTGGATCCCACCTTTTTGGGATCTTTGAGAGAATATTCTCTCGAACCATAGTCTGAACTCCATTTGTAGTTCCAACGCTGCACCGACCAACTTTCGGGATCCTGGGCCGTCTCGGGATCCAAGGGATCAGTAAAACTGAGGCGGATCCCATCCCGAAAGATCCGGATCTTCCTAGGCAGGTACACCGGTTTTCCCGTGTAACGAATCCGGTGGAAGGCCGACAAGCGGGCCGCGCTCGTCTGCCAGCCCTTGAAACCCACGAGGTAGAGCTGCCCTGTCCCAGGATGAAAACGTGCCCGCATCGCACTCGAAGCAAAATGCAGAGGAAAGCGCACAACGCCCCCCTGCACCTGGCCCGCATGGCTCCCCTCCCCCTGATCCACCAACACCTTGAACAAGGAACAGGTCCCATAGGACAGGTGCAAAAGATCCCCTTCAAAAGGCCCCCAGCGCTTGCTGGTCACCCAGCACTGCCCCCCACTCGAGTTGTCGATGTCCCAAGGGATCCAACAGAGCGGATCATCATAGGTTTTTGGTGCAGTCCCGCGATGCGCCGTCGGGACCACTCCCGCGAAAAAGGGCTTTCCCACCCAGATCCAATTCAGCCGGCACTGAGGCATCCAAGAGCCCTCGTTGTCCCCCGAAGTCAGCACCTTGCCATCCGGACGGATGGAAATCCCATTGGGTGCGCGCAAACCTGTCGCCATCACCTCCAAGCCTTTCCCATCCGACGGCACCCGCAGGATGGTTCCGTGATGGGGCAAGATCTTTTCAAAACCCCTTCCCCCCGCACGCACAGGACCCGCCTTCGAAAAGTAGAGACTCCCATCGGGACCTTCTTGTAAGTCGAAACTAAACTCATGAAAGGCCTCCGTTGCGACCACGGCATCGTTGAAACTCTCATAGAAATCGGCTTCCCCATCCCCGTTGAGGTCATGCAGGCGGGTGATGCGGTCCCTGCCATTGGTCAAGATAAGGCCATCCACAATTTTGAGTCCGAGAGGATCGAAGAGTCCTGTCGCAAAGCGCTTCCAAAACAATTTTCCATCTTTCCGATCCAAACCCGAGACAATCCACACATCCCCGTTCCAAGTGGAGAGAGCAGCCCGCTTCCCATCCGGAAAGAAATCAAAAGCCCCAAAACGAAGCCTTGAATGCCAGGGGTTGTTGAAGGGAATCTGTAAACTGTCCACGACATAGGCACCCTTTCCCCTGCCTTTGAGGAACTTTGTTTCCAGGATCTTGTCCCAGCGGGGTGGCCCACCCTTGGTCAGGGAACCCAAGGAAGCAGGTTCCTCTTCCTTCTCCATGAGTGGGCGTATCTTGGAAGTGATCTCCACTCCACCCCGCCCCATGACAAGTTCAAAGACCTGGCTTTGTTTTGAAGCGGGGACCTCCAAGATTGCCCGCCCCAGATCGTTGGGCTCCCAACGGAGACCCTTGCCTCCCAAAATCGCAGCGGCAGTCACCCGAACCTTGGGATAGACCTCTTCATCCAGGCGCGTTCTCTGCCCCTCCTTGAACAAA
>Ga0256841_1000553_pt1 | contig 38225 bp, 33 predicted proteins | sample 356308metaG_FD_185971 | JGI IMG/M metagenome (GOLD analysis project Ga0256841, IMG submission 185971) | Hydrothermal vent microbial communities from Mid Atlantic Ridge, Atlantic Ocean - 356-308 | ecosystem: Environmental > Aquatic > Marine > Hydrothermal vents | place: Atlantic Ocean: Mid... | reverse complement strand
GCCTTGCGCAGCCGCAGGTCCTTCTCCAGCTCGGCGCGCGCCTTCTCGAAAGAGGGAATGGAGCTGCCGCGGATATCCGTCAGCATGATGATGTGGTAACCGAAATCGGTTTCGACGATGTCGCTGACCTGGCCCTTCTGCATGCCGAACACGGCTTTCTCGAAAGCCGGCATCATGACGCCCTTGCCGAAGAAGCCGAGATCGCCGCCCTTGGCCGCGGATGCCTTGTCGGCCGAGTATTTCTTCGCCAGCACCGCGAAATCCTCGCCCGCCCGGGCACGTTCCAGGATTTCCTGCGCCTTGCGGCGCGCAGCCTCGCGGGTCGCCGCGTCGGCATCGGCATCGACAGCAATGAGGATATGGCTGGCGCGGCGCTGTTCCTCGCTCGCCAGCGTGGTCTTGCGCGCCTCGTACTCGGCGCGGAGTTCGTCTTCGGTGACTTCGACCTGCTTCGCCAGGTCGTCGAGGCGCAGACGCAGGTAGTCGATGCGCACCTTCTCCGGTGCCACGAACTCGGCCCTGTGGCTGTCGTAATAGGCCTGTACATCCGCGTCATCCACACTGGCAGTGGCCTCGAAGGGCGCAGCGGCCACGATCAGGTAGGCGAAGTCGCGCTTCTGCGCCTGCAACCGCCAGGCGTCGCCCAGTTCCCGCGGCGTCACCAGCGTGGTGCGCCCCACCCCGTCGACGAGCTGGCTGACCAGCAGGCGCTGGCGGGTATCCGCCTCGAAGGCTGCCGGCGTCAGACCCTGCTGGAACAGGATACGCTGGTAGCGCTTCTTCGAGAACTTGCCGTCTTCCTGCAGTTCGGGAATGGCATGGATAAAGGCCGCCAGGTAGGCGTCGCTGATGGTCAGCCCCTGGCGTTCGGCCTCCTGCAGAAGCAGCACGCGCTGTATCAGCACATCCAGTGCACGCTTGCGCAGCAGGTCTTCATCGATGCGGGCCGGGTCGTAGGCATCGCCCAGCATGCGTTCGAGCCGGGCGCGCTGCTGCTGGTAGGCGCGTTGCAGCTGCTGGGTAGAGATCTCCACATCGTTCACCCTGGCCGCGTAGGCGCGCGCCTTGTCCTGCAGATAGGAACCGAGTCCGAACAGGGCGAAGGTGACGATGATGAGCCCGATGATGATCCAGCCCAGCCAGCCGGTGATCTTTTCGTTCAATGCCTGCAGCATGGTGGTATTCCCGAATGCGTTTCCCGTAGGGATTGTAATTGTCTTGCGCCGGAAACCAAAAAGGCGCCCGACATGGACGCCCTTTCGGCTGGTATATGGCGGAGCGGACGGGACTCGAACCCGCGACCCCCGGCGTGACAGGCCGGTATTCTAACCAGCTGAACTACCGCTCCTGAAACCATGGTGGGTGCTGACGGGATCGAACCGCCGACCCTCTCCTTGTAAGGGAGATGCTCTCCCAGCTGAGCTAAGCACCCCTGGGAAGCGCGCTAGTTTACGGCATCCTTGAGCGCTTTTCCAGCCTTGAAGGCAGGCGCCTTGGAAGCCTTTATCTGGATGGTTTCACCGGTCTGCGGGTTGCGGCCTGCACGCGCGGCGCGCTGACGCACTTCGAAAGTGCCGAAGCCCACCACGGCCACCGAATCGCCCTTGCGCAGGGTGTCCGTGATCGTATCGATGACCGCATCAACGGCCCGGGTGGCGTCCGCCTTGGAGAGATCGGCAGCACTGGCGACAGCATCAATCAGTTCGGATTTGTTCATGTAGTTGAGACCCTCAGAAAGATCTGGAAAGAAAGTTGAATTTCGTTGTCCGTTCAGCAGCGAGACCCGGACCCGCCGGGCCGCAAGGGAAATCTGGAACGCCGTCCGGGCTTCGGACGATCAGCGCCGTACTGCAAGCGCGTTTTATACCAAGCCGGCCGGCTCGGCGTCAACACAAAACAAAAGGCCCGCCGGACGCGGCAATGCGTCCGGCGGGCCCGGGGAAGCCGCGGCTAGTGCGCGCGAACCGGCTTGGTCCTGGCCGGGGTCTTGCCCTTGCCCTTGAGCTTGCCGGCAGGTTTGGCGGCTGACTTGTCGGAATCGTCGCTGATCGGCGACGGCATGTGCTGCAGGGCCACCTGCAGGACCTCGTCGATCCACTTGACCGGACGAATGTCGAGCTTGTCCTTGACATTCTTGGGTATGTCCGCGAGATCCTTGCGGTTCTCTTCCGGAATCAGCACCGTGCCGATACCGCCCCGGTGGGCCGCCAGCAGCTTCTCCTTGAGACCGCCGATGGGCAGCACCTCGCCGCGCAGCGTGATCTCGCCGGTCATGGCGACGTCGGCCCGCACCGGGATCTTGGTCAGCGCCGATACCAGTGCCGTACACATGCCCACGCCCGCGCTCGGACCATCCTTCGGCGTCGCGCCTTCCGGTACGTGCACATGGATGTCGTACTTCTGGTAGAAGTCGTCCTCGATGCCCAGCATTTCGGCCCGGCTGCGCACCACCGTGGTGGCGGCCTGAATGGACTCCTGCATGACATCGCCCAGCTGGCCGGTGTGGATCAGGCGGCCCTTGCCCGGCACGATGGTGGCCTCGATGGTCAGCAGTTCGCCGCCGACCTCGGTCCAGGCCAGTCCGGTCACCTGGCCGATCTGGTCCTTCTCCTCGGCGCGGCCGTAGCGGAAGCGCTTCACGCCCAGGTACTTCTCCAGATTGCGCGGCGTCACCGTCACCTTGCGGGGCGAACCTTCCAGCACCAGGTCCTTGACCACCTTGCGGCAGATCTTGGAGATCTCGCGCTCCAGGTTGCGCACGCCCGCCTCGCGGGTATAGAAGCGCACCACGTCACGGATGGCCTTCTCACTGACGCTGATCTCGTCGTCCTTGAGGCCGTTGGCCTTGATCTGCTTGGGCAGCAGGTAGCGCTGCGCGATGTTGATCTTCTCGTCTTCCGTGTATCCGGGGATGCGGATCACTTCCATGCGGTCGAGCAACGGCCCGGGGATGTTCAGGGTATTGGCCGTGGCCACGAACATCACGTCGGACAGGTCGAAGTCCACTTCCAGGTAGTGGTCGGCGAACGAGTTGTTCTGCTCCGGGTCCAGCACTTCGAGCAGGGCCGAAGACGGGTCGCCGCGGAAATCCATGGACATCTTGTCGATCTCGTCGAGCAGGAACAGCGGGTTGCGCACCCCCACCTTGGACAGGTTCTGGATGATCTTGCCCGGCAGCGAACCGATGTAGGTACGCCGGTGACCGCGGATCTCGGCCTCGTCACGCACGCCGCCCAGCGACATGCGGGTGAACTTGCGGTTGGTGGCGCGCGCGATGGAACGCCCCAGCGAGGTCTTGCCGACGCCGGGCGGACCGACCAGGCACAGGATCGGACCTTTCAGCTTGCGCACGCGCTGCTGCACGGCGAGGTACTCGAGGATGCGTTCCTTGACCTTGTCCAGGCCGTAGTGGTCCTCGTCCAGCACCTGCTGTGCGCGCGCCAGGTCGTGACGGGTCTTGGTGCGCTTCTTCCAGGGCACGCTGACCAGCCAGTCGATGTAGTTGCGCACCACGGTCGCTTCCGCGGACATGGGCGACATCATCTTCAGCTTGTTGAGTTCGGCCTGGGCCTTGGCCTTGGCCTCCTTGCTCATGCCGGCCTTGTCGATCTTGTCCTGCAGCTCGTCGACCTCGTTGGGCACGTCTTCCATCTCGCCCAGCTCTTTCTGGATGGCCTTCATCTGCTCGTTGAGGTAATACTCGCGCTGGCTCTTCTCCATCTGCTGCTTCACGCGGCCGCGGATGCGCTTCTCGATCTGCAGTACGTCGATCTCGCCCTCGATGAGACCCATCAGGTGTTCGAGGCGCTCGCGCACGCTGGCGATCTCCAGGATGCGCTGCTTCTCGTCCAGCTTCAGCGCCATGTGGGCGGCGACGGTATCGGCCAGACGACCGGGCTCGTCGATACCCGACAGCGAGGTCAGGATCTCCGGCGGCACCTTCTTGTTGAGCTTGATGTACTGGTCGAACAGGGTCAGCAGGGAGCGCATCAGCACATCGACCTCGCGCTCGCCGGCGGCCTCGGCCGCGGCCCTGGATTCGATCTCGGCGGAGAAGAATTCGTCGGTCGTCTCGAAGCGGACGATGGCGGCCCGCTCGGCGCCCTCGACCAGCACCTTGACGGTGCCGTCAGGCAGCTTCAGCAGCTGCAGGATGGTCGACAGGGTGCCGATCTCGTGGATGTCCCCGACCTGGGGGTCGTCCACCTCGGCGCTCTTCTGCGCCACCAGCAGGATCTTCTTGTCGTCGTCCATGGCGGCTTCCAGCGCACGGATCGACTTCTCCCGGCCGACGAACAGCGGGATCACCATGTGCGGGTACACGACCACGTCCCGGAGCGGCAGCACCGGAACGACGGCGGGGGAAGAAGGGGTTGATCCGGCGGTGTTTTCACTATGTTCCATTCAGGAGCACCTCATTTGAAATCTGTCATCCGGTAGGCGGCCTCGAGGCCGGATACCGGCAGTGGATATGGGGGCGGCCAACCGGCATTTCAATGGCGCTTTCCCCGCCTTCCCCTGGAATTTTGCAAGAACCGAGCCAGCCATGGGGGCTGGAGGACGATGGATGGGCGGGCGAATTCCGCCGTGCTTCTGACTCACCGCGAAGCGGTGCAATTTCGCACAGCCGCCTCGCGGGATCCGGGCTGCAGCGCCAATCTCAATCGGAAGCCGCGCGCTGCTCGGAATCGGAGGATTCGTAGACCAGGTAGGGCTCGGACTCGCCCTCGATGGCGCGCTCGTCCACCACCACCTTCTGCACGTTGTCCAGTGACGGCAGTTCGTACATGGTATCCAGCAGCACCTGCTCCAGAATGGTGCGCAGGCCACGGGCGCCGGTCTTGCGCTCCATGGCCTTGCGGGCCACGGCGCGCAGGGCGTCCTCGCGGAACTCGATCTCGGCGCCCTCCATCTCGAACAGCTTGGCGTACTGCTTGGTCAGCGCATTCCTGGGCTCGGTCAGGATCGACACCAGCGCGTCCTCGTCGAGCTCCTCCAGGGTGGCGACCACCGGCAGGCGGCCGACGAACTCGGGAATGAGGCCGTACCGGATCAGATCCTCGGGCTCGACGTCGTAGAGGATCTCGCCGACGTTGCGCGTCTCGTCCTTGTTCTTGACCTCGGCCGAGAAACCGATGCCGCCCGCCTCGGAACGCTGGCTGATGATCTTCTCCAGCCCGGCGAAGGCGCCGCCGACGATGAACAGGATGTTGGCGGTGTCGACCTGCAGGAATTCCTGCTGCGGGTGCTTGCGCCCGCCCTGCGGCGGCACCGAGGCGACCGTGCCCTCGATGAGCTTGAGCAGCGCCTGCTGCACGCCCTCGCCCGACACGTCGCGGGTGATGGATGGATTGTCCGACTTGCGCGAGATCTTGTCGATCTCGTCGATGTAGACGATGCCGGTCTGCGCCTTCTCGACGTCGTAGTCGCACTTCTGCAGCAGCTTCTGGATGATGTTCTCGACATCCTCGCCCACGTAGCCGGCTTCGGTCAGCGTGGTGGCGTCGGCGATGGTGAACGGCACGTTGAGCAGGCGCGCCAGCGTCTCCGCCAGCAGCGTCTTGCCGGAACCGGTCGGGCCGATGAGCAGGATGTTGCTCTTGGACAGCTCGACGTCGTCCTTCTTGTAACCGGCCTCGAGGCGCTTGTAGTGGTTGTAGACGGCCACCGACAACACCTTCTTGGCGCTGTTCTGCCCGATGACGTACTCGTCGAGCACGTCCTTGATCTCGTGCGGGGTGGGCAGCTTGCTGCCGCCGGCGGCCGACTTCTCCTGCATCTCTTCGCGGATGATGTCGTTGCACAGCTCCACGCATTCGTCGCAGATGAACACCGAGGGACCGGCGATCAGCTTGCGTACTTCATGCTGGCTCTTGCCGCAGAATGAGCAGTACAGCAGCTTGCCGTCGTCGCCTTTGCCGTTTCTTTCGTTACTCAATGGACTGTCCTCGATGTTTCCCTGACCAGCAGATCGGCAGCCGGCGCTCAGCCTTTACCCGAACCGGGCCCCCGGTTTTCCCTATTCAACTATGTCTTTCGCGGGCTGACAAGTTATTCCGGCACTTGTCAGCGGTTATTGCCGCCGCCCGCCTGCGCCTAGTCTGCCGCCCCGGCTTCCCCGCCATCGCCGGCAGCCGCCCGCGACACGAGAATTTCGTCCACCAGACCGTATTCCTTCGACTGCTCGGCGCCAAAAAAGTTGTCCCGGTCCGTATCGGCCTCGATCTGCTCCAGGCTCTGGCCGGTATGCTTGGCGAGGATCTTGTTGAGCCGGTCCCGGATCAGCAGGATCTCGCGGGCATGGATGTCGATATCGGTCGCCTGGCCCTGGAAGCCACCCAGCGGCTGGTGGATCATCATGCGCGAATGCGGCAGGCAGTAGCGCTTGCCCTTGGCGCCGCCGGCCAGCAGGATGGCACCCATGCTGGCCGCCTGGCCGATGCACATGGTGCTGACGTCGGCCTTGATGAACTGCATGGTGTCGTAGATCGCCAGCCCCGCGGTCACCGACCCGCCCGGCGAGTTGATGTAGAGGTGGATGTCCTTGTCGGGGTTCTCCGACTCCAGGAACAGCAGCTGCGCCACCACCACGTTCGCCATGTAATCCTCGACCGGCCCGATCGCGAACACCACGCGTTCCTTGAGCAGACGCGAATAGATATCATAGGCGCGCTCACCCCGCGCGGTCTGCTCGATCACCATCGGGACCAGGTTCAGCGCCTGGACGTCACCGGCCCCGCCATTATAGATGCTATCGGACATCGGGAAGGTTTCCTTTACTGTGGCAATCCTGCTTCAGGACTGCATGATTTCTTCAAAAGTCTTTGATTTATCATCAACTTTTGCATGGTCAACGACCCATTCGACGACCGTGTCCTCGAGTACGTAGGTCTGGATGCCACCCAGCATCTCCTGGTTGCTGTAGTACCACTGGATGACTTCATCCGGCTTCTCGTAGGAAGCGGCGATGGATTCCACCATGCTGCGCACCCGCTCCGGATCGACCTGGAGCTGGTTGCGCTTGACGATCTCGGCAATCAGCAGGCCCAGGGCCACGCGGCGTTTCGCCTCTTCTTCCAGCGCCGCGCGATCACGGTCGGTGTCTGTGTCGGCATCGCCGCCCTGCTTCTTGATCAGCGCCTCCACTTCGCTGTCCACCAGCGAGGCCGGCACGTCGACATCGGCGCGTTCCAGCAGCGCATCGAACACCTGCTGCTTGACCTTTGCCTTGACGGCCACTTCCAGTTCCCGCTCCATGTTGCGCCGGACCTCGGCGCGCAGCGCTTCCAGGCCGCCGTCGCCGACGCCGAAGGCACGCGCGAACTCATCGTCCAGTGCCGGCAGCACCGGTTCGGACACCGTGTTCACCTTGACATCGAAGGTCGCCGTCCTGCCCGCCACTTCCTTCGACCCGTAGTCGTCCGGAAAGGTCACTTCGATGCTGCGGGTCTCGCCGGGCTTCGCGCCCACCAGCTGTTCCTCGAAACCGGGGATCATGGTATCGGAGTCCAGCTCCAGCGGCACGTGCGCGGCGCTGTTGCCCGGGAAGGGCTCGCCGTCGATGCGGCCCTCGAAGTCGATGTCGAGCCGGTCACCCTGCCGGGCCTCCCGATCGACCTCCTGCCAGGTCATGCGCTGCCGGCGCAACTTCTCCAGCATGGTGTCGACGTCGGCGTCCGTGATCTCCGTCACCGGCCGCTCCACCACCAGGTCGCTCAGATCCGGCGGCTCCACCTCCGGGTAGACGTCGAACACGGCGACATACTCGAACGGCTGGCCCGGCTCGTTGCGGGTGTGTTCGATATCCGGCTCGCCCACCGGCTGCAGGTTCTGCTGCTGCAACGCCTCTTCATAGGTGGAGGCGATGAGCTCGTCGGCCGTCTCCAGCCGCACCTGCTCGCCGTAGCGCTTCCTGACCACGCTGATCGGCACCTTGCCGGGCCGAAAGCCGTCCAGACGCACCGACCTGGCCAGCTGCTGCAATTTGTTCTCCACCTGCTGGTCGACCTGTTCGGCCGGAATCTGCACCTTCATCCGGCGCGTCAGGCCCGGTTCCGCTTCTACTGAGACTTGCATGTGATTTCCTCGGTACCCTGCATGCTGTGATTCACTGGACAGCCACCGCACGAACTGCGCCATGGCCGAGTTTTTGATTTTATTTCAATTAGTTGTTTATTTGGTGCGAAAGGAGAGACTCGAACTCTCACGGGTTGCCCCACAGGAACCTAAATCCTGCGCGTCTACCAGTTCCGCCACTTTCGCCCTGTCGCCCCGGGCCGCGGGGACGCAGGTCGCAAGCCATTATACCGGTTTGGAATATCGGGGATAAGCCCGTCATGTCAACGGGATATCGGAGACCACGGGATGGGGAAGATGGTGGGCCGTGTAGGAATCGAACCTACAACCAATGGATTAAGAGTCCACTGCTCTGCCAATTGAGCTAACGGCCCGTTTGTAATGGGGCGAGCGACCGGGATCGAACCGGCGACCACAGGAGTCACAATCCTGTGCTCTACCAACTGAGCTACGCCCGCCATTGAACCCTGTGCGCCCCGTGTTGGCGCCCCGGGAGGGATTCGAACCCCCGACCCACGGCTTAGAAGGCCGTTGCTCTATCCGACTGAGCTACCGGGGCTCGAAGCCTGGCTCCTTGCCCACACCCGGCGGGCTTGCCTTTTGGTCGGGGTAGAGGGATTCGAACCCCCGACTTCCTGCTCCCAAAGCAGGCGCGCTACCAGACTGCGCTATACCCCGCAAACCCGGTCGGACTCGCCTCGCCAGCCGCGCGAACCGCGTGCGGGCCCGCGATGATACGGCAGCCGCCAAGCCCGCGTCAACGGCCCGCCACGGCGGCCGCCCGCCTTGTCCCCGCACCGTGGCGCGTGCGAGAATCGCCGCCTCCCGCCACACCGGAGTTCGCTGGACACCGCCATGACCGCGCGCATCATCGATGGCAAGGCCATCGCCGCCGAACTGCGGCAGACATTGCGCAGCCGCATCGAGGCCCGCGTCGCCAGCGGCCTGCGCCGCCCCGGCCTGGCCGTCATCCTGGTCGGCGCCGATCCCGCCTCGGAGATCTACGTGCGCAACAAGCGCCGCGCCTGCGAGGAGGCCGGCATCCTGTCGCGCTCCTTCGACCTGCCCGACACCACCGGCGAGGACGAGCTGCTGGCGCTGCTCGACGAGCTCAACGCCGACGACGCCATCGACGGCATCCTGGTGCAGTTGCCGCTGCCTCCGCACATCGACACGGAAAAAGTCATCGAACGCATCCGCCCGGACAAGGACGTCGACGGCTTCCATCCCTACAACATCGGCCGCCTGGTGGTGCGTGCGCCGCTGCTGCGCCCGTGCACGCCGCGCGGCGTCATCACGCTGCTGGAACACACCGGGGAAGAATTCTATGGCCGCCAGGCGGTGGTGGTAGGCGTCTCCAACCACGTCGGCCGGCCCATGCTGCTGGAGCTGCTGCTGGCCGGCTGTACCGTCACCGGCTGCCACCGTTTCACCCGCGACCTGGAGGCCGAGGTGCGCCGCGCCGAGATTCTGGTGGTGGCGGCCGGCAAGCCGCGCCTGATCCCGGGCGACTGGGTGCGCGAGGGCGCCACGGTCATCGATATCGGCATCCACCGCCTGGCGGACGGCCGCATCGTCGGCGACATGGATTTCGAGGCCGCCAGCCAGCGCGCCGCCTGGATCACCCCGGTGCCCGGCGGCGTCGGCCCGATGACGGTCGCCACCCTGCTGGAGAACACCCTGTACGCGGCCGAACAGCTGCACCGGGGCTGACCCCGGTCGCGCACAGCTCAGGCGACGATGGCGCCACCGTCGGCCGCCTCTCCGAGCAGCTCCCCGAGCGGCGCCGGTGGCGCGATCCAGTAGCCCTGGCCGAAATCGACGCGGATCGCCCGCAGCGCCCGCAGCGTCTCCTCGTCCTCGATCATCTTGGCCACGGTGCGCAGTCCCATCACGTGGCCGATGTCGTTGATGGCGGTCACCATGGCGGCATCCACCTCGTCGGTCGCCATGTCCCGCACCAGCGCGCCGTCGATGAGCAGGTAGTCCACCGCCAGCTTCTTGAGATGGCTGAACGAAGTCAGGCCGCCGCCGAAGTCGTCCAGCGCGAACCGGCAGCCGGCGCAGCGCAGGCGGGCGACCGCCTCGCCGACGCGCTGCAGGTTGGAAAACGCCGCCCGCTCGGCGATCTCGAAACACAGCCGTGAAGGCGCCACCTGGCCGCGCGCCAGCTGTGCCTCCAGAAACGCCACGAAGGCCGGATCGCACAGCGACTGGCCGGAGAGGTTGATCAGGAACACCGCCTCGTCGTAGGCCGGATCCAGCCGCGCAACCCGATCCAGCGCCGCCCGGACCACCCAGCGGTCGATGTCCGGCATCAGGTTGTAGCGTTCGGCCGCCGGGATGAATGCCATCGGCGGCACCAGCCCGCCGTCTGCGCCGCGCATGCGCAGCAGCAGTTCGAAATGGGGTTTGAGACCGTCCACGCCCAGCGGCACCACCGGCTGGCAGAGCAACGACAACCGGTCCTGCGCCAGCGCCTCGTGGATCGCGCCCACCCAGTCCATTTCGCCCCGGCGCGCCGCCACCTCGTCGTCGCCCGGCTCGTACAGGTGGACACGGTTGCGGCCACCGTCCTTGGCCGCGTAGCAGGCGATGTCGGCGGCACTCATCACCTCCGTCGCCTGTGCGGCCGCGCCGATGGACACCACACCAATGCTCGCCCCCACCTCGAAGCTGCGTTCGCCATGCAGGAAGCGGTAGTCACGGACGGCCGAACGGATGTTCTCGGCGATGCGCAGCGCCTGCTCCGTGCTGCAGTGGCTGAACAGCACGCCGAACTCGTCGCCCCCCAGGCGCGCCAGCACATCGGCCTCGCGGATCTGGCTGGCGAGCAGGCCGGCAAGCTGGCACAGCAGTTCGTCACCGGCGCCGTGCCCGCAGACATCGTTGACGACCTTGAACTGGTCCAGGTCTATGTAGCACAACGCGTGGCGCGCCCCCTCGTGACCAGCGCCCTCGCACAGCGCCTCCAGCCGGGCCTCGAACTCGCGGCGGTTGTACAGGCCGGTGAGCGGATCGTGGCTGGCCTGGTAGGAAAGCTGGCGCGCCAGCCGGCGGGCATGACCGACATCGCGGAACACCAGCACCGCACCGATGACCTCGCCCTCGCGGTTGCAGATGGGCGCCGCGGAGTCCGCGATAGCCACCTCCTCGCCGTCGTTGCGGATCAGCAGGCGGTGATCCTCGCCGGCCACCAGCTCGCCCGAGCTCAGGCAGCGGTCGACCGGGTTGGGCAGGGCACGGCCGCTCTCCTCCTCCACCAGTCGCAGCAGCTTGCCCAGCGGGCTTCCCGCCACTTCCTCCAGCGTCCAGCCGGTGAGGCTCTCCGCCACCCGGTTCATGTAGTCGATGCGGCCGTCGCCGTCCGTCGTAATGACGCCGTCGCCGATGGAATGGAGCGTGACCACCGCCTTCTCCTTTTCCTCGTGCAGCTCGCGCTCCACGCGGCGCGCCTGCGCCAGGGTCTCGTTGAGGGCGTCGCGCTGCGCCAGGGAACGGTCCAGGGCGTGGTTGATGAAACGCCCCAGGTAACCGAATTCGTCACGCCGCCGGGTGTCGAAGCGAACCGTCTCGTCACCATCCAGCAAGGCCTGCACGGTGCCCACCATCTGCCGGAACGGCCGGGTCAGGATGTGCTGCAACACCCGCTGCAGCACCAGGCCGAACAGCAGGAACAGCCCCCCCATGCCGAGCACCAGATTCTTGCGGGTGGCGGCGATCTGCGACTCCATGGAGGGCAGCAGAAAGGACAACTGCACCCGTTGCGCGCCGCCTTCGGCCACCGCAGCCGGCAGCAGCAGGATGCGCTCGTAGCGGCTGCCGTCCGCGGACTCCGAACCGATCCGGAACTGCCGGCCGGGAGTGCGGACATGGAGAGCGCGTATGGTCGGCGAACCGGCGACCAGGCGGCGGGCTTCCTCCACCAGCTCATCCACCGCCATCGCCGGGCTGCGCGCCACGGCCTGGCTGAGCATGGCGACAGCACGGTCGATGGATGACTGCTGGTGCTGCAGGATCTGGTCCTCGCGGTACTGCAGCAGCGGCAGCGCCGCCAGCAGGCCGATCAGCACCAGCCCCCAGAACACGATACCGGAAACCCGCTGCGGCAGCACCACATTGGCCTCCAGGGCCAGCCGTTCGCGGGACTCGGGATCGGCCATCAGCGGAAACCCGCCAGACGCAGGAAAATGAGCAGCGGGCAGACGCCGCTGATGCCGGCACCCAGCATGGCGAAGGCGAAGAACCAGCCCAGCCACCACAGATAATCGGGGAACAGGAACACCGAGGCCGCGAGCACGACCGCAGCGACCAGGCGGAACACCCGCTCGGCCTCGACAGTGAAACGTGCCGGCGCTTCCATGCCGGCCTCGATGTCACAGGCGCACGGATCGGCCGCCTGTCCGCGCAGCCGCTCGACCAGCAGCGGCAGGCGCCAGTTGGTGACACCCTCGAACAGCAGCAGCACCACGACCGCCGCGACGATGCGCGACTGGTCGAAGTAGAGACTCGGCAGCAGCAGTGCCCCGAGCAGCAAGCGAAACTGGCGGTCTGTCATAACACCCTGATGAAAAAGCCCTTTCTCTGGCACGAGCGGAGACGCGCGCCTCAGACTTCATCGGCATGACCGCAAATTTCTTTAGATATCAACAGGCTTCACGTCCGTCGCCAGGTCGTCCGTGTGCCGCTGTCCTCCAGCACGACGCCCTGTTCGGCGAGCTGGTCACGGATGCGGTCGGCCTCGGCCCAGTCCTTGCGTTTGCGGGCGTCCAGCCGCTGCTGCACCAGGGCGTCGATTTCGGCGTCGGCCAGTCCGCCGCCGGCGCCGGCCTGGCCGCCCTTCAGGTAGACCTCGGGATCGGCCTGCAGCAGGCCCAGCCGGCCGCCCAGCCTGCGCAGGGTGGCGGCCAGCCGGCGCGCCGCCTGCGGGTCTTCCTCGCGGGCCCGGTTCAGGGTGCGTGCCACCTCGAACAGCACCGCCAGCGCCTCGGGCGTGTTGAAATCGTCGTTCATGGCGTCCGTGAAGCGGCGCTCGAACTCCGGATCGATATCGTCGCCACCGGCGTCGACACCGCGCAGCGCCGTGTACAGGCGCGTGAGTGCCGCCCGCGCCTTGTCGAGGTTGTCGTCGGAATAGTTGAGGGGACTGCGGTAGTGGCTGGAGAGGATGAAATAGCGCACCTCCTCCGGCCGGTAGCGCTTGAGGATTTCGCGCACGGTGAAGAAATTGCCCAGCGACTTGGACATCTTCTCCTCGTCGACCTGTACGAAGCCGTTGTGGATCCAGTAGTTCACGAACGGGTGGCCGGTGGCCGCCTCGGACTGGGCGATCTCGTTCTCGTGGTGGGGGAACTGCAGGTCCAGGCCGCCACCGTGGATGTCGAAATGGTCGCCGAGCCGCTGCGTGGACATGGCGGAACATTCGATGTGCCAGCCGGGCCGGCCGGGCCCCCAGGGTGAATTCCAGGCCGGCTCGCCGGGTTTGGCCGCCTTCCAGAGCACGAAGTCCAGCGGGTCCCGCTTGGCCTCGTCGACCTCGACGCGGGCCCCGGAACGCAGATCCTCCAGCTGCTTGCCGGACAGCTTGCCGTAGTCCCGGAAACGGCTCACCGAGTAGTAGACGTCGCCATTGTCCGCCTGGTATGCATAACCCTTCTCCATCAGCCGCCGGATCATGTCGATGATGGCGTCCATGGATTCGGTCGCGCGCGGCTCGACGTCCGGCGGCAGCACGCCGAGCGCCTCGGCGTCCTCGTGCATCGCCTCGATGAACCGGTCGGTGAGTTCCTGGATGGACTCGCCGTTCTCGATGGCGCGGGCGATGATCTTGTCGTCGATATCGGTGATGTTGCGCACGTAGGTGACGTCGTAGCCGAGGCTGCGCAGGTGCCTCACGATGACGTCGAACACCACCAGCACCCGCGCATGTCCGAGGTGGCAGTAGTCGTACACGGTCATGCCGCACACGTACATCTTCACCTTGCCCGGCGTGATGGGCACGAATTCCTCTTTCCTGCGAGTCAGGCTGTTGTAGATCTTGAGCATGTCGTCACTCTGTGATTCGAAGTCCCCGACCTCGCCGCGCCTGGCAAGGCCGGCCGGTGGCCGCCGTGAACGCGGGCGGGCCCGCTCCTACGGGTGGGCCTCGCCGGCGGCGCGGGCAGCCGCCTGCAGCCGCTCACGGCGCCGCTGCGGGCCCAGCAGCGACCAGACCCGCGCCAACTCCGGGCCGTGCGCCGTGCCGGTCAGCGCAATGCGCAGCGGCAGGTACAGGGCCTTGCCGCGCCGGCCCGTCGCCTCGCCCAGGCGTTTGGCAAAGGTGCGCAAATCGTCCTCGCCGGCCGACTCCGCCGCCCGTGCGAAGAAAGCGGGACCGGCGTCGCGCAGCGCCGCCTTTTCCCCGGCGCCGGGCGCCGGCGGCTCGCCGAACAGGCGCCCGGCCCATTCCAGGGCCTCGGCCGGAAGCACGACATTGTCGCGGATGCAGGCGAGAAATGCATCGCGCTGCGCCTCCGGCACCCGCTCGCGCAACAGGGCGCCGGTGCGGGAGGCATTCAGCCAGGCGGCGAAAGAGGCGGCGTCCAGGCGTTCCACCGACTGCTTCTGCCAGCGCTGCAGCTGCGCCGCGTCGAAGCGCGCCGGGGAGCGCCCCAGGCGCTGCAGCGAGAAACAGGCGGCCAGACCGTCGAGATCCAGCCATTCCTCAGGCCCGCAACTGTGTCCCAGGCGCGCCAGGTAATTGAGCACGGCCTCCGGCAGGTAGCCGGCCTCGCGCAGTTCGCGCGCGCTCAGGCTGCCGTTGCGCTTCGACAAGGGGCTGCCGTCGGCGCCGACCAGCAGCGACAGGTGGCCGTAGCGCGGCGCGTCCAGCCCCAGCGCCCGCAGCAGCAACAGCTGGCGCGGGGTATTGGCCAGGTGGTCCTCGCCGCGCAGCACGTGGCTGACCCCCATCAGCGCATCGTCCAGCGCGTTGCTGAAGAAGAACGCCGGGCTGCCGTCGCTGCGGCGGATGACGAAATCACCGATGTCGTCGCTGGCGAAGCGCTGCGGCCCGCGCACCAGGTCGTCGAAGGCGACGGTCTCGCCGCGCGGCACCCGGAAACGCAGGCTGGCCGCCTCGCCGGCCTGCAGGCGCCGCTGTGCCTCGTCCGGCGGCAGGGCCGCACAGGTGCCGGGGTAGCGCGGCGCCTGGCCGGCGGCGCGCTGGCGCTTGCGCGCCAGCGCCAGTTCGGCGTCGCTGCAGAAACAGGGGTAGCCGAGACCGCCGAACTCCAGCGCGTCGTAGTAGCGGGCGTAGATGTCGCCGCGCTGCGACTGCCGGTAGGGGCCGTGCGGCCCGCCGACTTCCGGCCCCTCCTGCCAGTCCAGGCCGAGCCAGCGCAGGTCGTCCAGCAGCGCCTGCACCCATTCCTCGCGGCTGCGCTCGCGGTCGGTGTCCTCGATGCGCAGCAGGAAACAGCCCCCCTCCTTGCGCGCCAGCAAGGCATTGAACAGGGCCGTGCGCAGGTTGCCGAGATGGATCTCGCCGGTCGGGCTGGGCGCAAAGCGGGTCTTGGTCTGCCTGGTGCTCATGGGGTCGGGGCTGGCATGGAAGTGGCGGATGGTAACAAAATTTTGTGGCGACGCCGGAAAGCCTTATCATACGCTGCTCACCAACGAGGATACGAGACCAGCCATGAAATCATTCACTGCCCTGCTGCTCGGCCTGCTGCTGAGCCTCGTCGCGCCTTTTTCCGCATCGGCTGACGGGCAATCCGCCAACAAAGGAGACCACACCGTGACCGTTCGCATGGAAACCAACAAGGGCACCATCGTGCTGGAACTGGACGCCGACAAGGCGCCCGTCACCGTCGCCAACTTCGTCGAATACGCCAGGGCCGGTTTCTACGATGGCACCATCTTTCACCGCGTCATCCCCGGCTTCATGATCCAGGGCGGCGGCTTCGAGCCCGGCATGCACCAGAAGAAGACCCGGGAACCGATCAAGAACGAGGCCGACAACGGTCTGAAGAACGACGAGGGCACCATCGCCATGGCGCGCACCCCGGATCCGAACTCCGCCACCGCCCAGTTCTTCATCAATGTCAAGGACAACGACTTCCTCAACTACAAGTCTCCGACACCACAGGGCTGGGGCTACTGCGTGTTCGGCCGGGTGGTCGAGGGCATGGACGTCGTGCACGACATCGAGAAGGTCGCCACCGCCAACCGTGGCGGCCACGGCGACGTGCCTGTCGAGGACGTGGTCATCGAGAAGGTGACGGTAGAAGAATAGGCGGCCGCCGGCAACACCGCCGCCACCCTGCGGTGTCGGTACTCTTCGTTTCCGATCTGCACCTGGCCCCGGACAACCCGGGGCCGTTGCAGAGCTTCATCGACCTGCTGCACGGCCGCGCCCGCGCGGCGGACCGCCTGTTCATCCTGGGCGACCTGTTCGAACTCTGGATCGGCGACGACTACGTCGATCCGGCCTTCGAGCCCCTGCTCGACGCCCTGCAGGACTGCACCCGCAGCGGCACCCCGGTACTGTTCATGCACGGCAACCGGGATTTCCTGATCGGAGAGCATTTCCTGCAGCGCAGCGGCTGCAGCCGGCTGGACGACCCGACCCTGGTCGAGTTGTACGGACGCCGGGTACTGCTGATGCACGGCGACCTGTTGTGCACGGACGACGTCGACTACCAGCGCCTGCGCCGGCAGTTGCGGGACCCGGCCTGGCAGCAGGCGGTGCTGCAAAAGCCGGTGGCCGAACGCCTGGCGCTGGCACGCCGGGCGCGCGCCGCCAGCGACCGGGCCACCCGCGACAAGCCGCAGGCGATCATGGACGTGAACCCGGACGCCGTGACGGCGGCGCTGAGGGATTCCGGCGCCGACCTGCTCATTCACGGCCACACCCACCGGCCCGCGACCCATCGGCTGCAGGTCGACGGCCGGGCGGTGCAGCGCATCGTGCTGGGTGACTGGTACCAGGCCGGCAGCCTGCTGGCCCTGGACGCCGACGGCACCGAAACCATCCCCCTGCCGTAGCAGCGGCCCCGCCCGCCGAAGGAATCAGGGAGCGCCACCGGGAACGGTGTAGCGCAGGTAGTCGCCGGGCAGCCGGAACAGGCTGTCGTCGACGCGGGCCGCGGCATCGTAGTCGAGCAGCGTGCGACGCTTGCCGTCGTGGCTCCATTCCTCGACCGGCACACCCCGTTGCAAGTGGCGGGCCGGGGCGTAGAGGTAGCGCGCCAGGAAACAGGGGGTGCGCAGTTCGGCCGGCGTGGCCTCCAGGGTACGCTGCTGCTGCACCGCCATGACGTGGTCGAATTCGGCCATGGCACGGCCGACGTCGTCGAGCAGGCCCGGCACCACCACGCCGCTGTAGCAACGTTCGTCGTTGGCGCTCACCTGCACCTGCAGCACGGCGTGACCATCGATGGCAGGCGCATCGGCATCTTCGGCCTGCGTCTCACGGATGTGCAGTGAAGCGGGCGCCTGCGGCAGTTCGCCCTTGCCGTCGATCACCAGGATGGTGTGGGTGTCCGGCACCACGCTGAACACCTGCTGCCGGGCGCGGTCCAGCAGCACGAAGCCGTTGCCGCTACTGCCGTCGTCGATGCGCAGGTAGTCGGGGGTGGCGATGTAGCGCACCCGCTCGGCGCGTCCGGCCTCCACCTGCCGGTACCACAGCAGCACCGCGTCGCGGCCGGTGGCTGCGGCCAGCAGCGGAAACAGGGCCAGCGCGGCCAGCCAGGCCGCTCTCATTCCAGCCTCCCCGCCATCTGTTCCAGGTCCTTCATCTCGTCGTCGGTAAAGCCGGCCCGCCGGCGCGCTTCGTGGTGAAACGGCCCCTTGACTGTCCCCTTCATGTGGGTGAGCAGCAGTTCGCGGAAAGTGACGCGCGGGTCCAGGCCGCGCTCGGCGCAGGCGTGGCGAAACCAGCGCGTACCGATCTCCACATGGCCGATCTCGTCACGCAGAATGATAGCAAGAATATCGACGGTGCGCCGGTCCCCGGACCGCTGCAGGCGCTCGATCATGGCCGGCGTGACATCCAGGCCGCGCGCCTCCAGCACCCGCGGCACCAGCGCCATGCGCACCAGCACGTCGTGGGCGGTCTGGCGCGCCATCTGCCAGAGACCGTCGTGGGCGTCGAAATCGCCGTAGTCGTGACCGAGCTCCCGCAGCCGACCGCGCAGCAGCCCGAAATGTGTCGCCTCCTCCCCCGCCACCTGCAGCCAGTCGGCGTAGAACGCTGGCGGCCGGTCGCGGAAGCGGAACACGGCGTCCAGCGCCAGGTTGATGGCGTTGAATTCGATATGGGCCAGCGCGTGCAGCAGCGCCGCCTGCCCCTGCACCGAACCGGCCCGCCGCCGCGGCAGGTCGCGCGGTGCCACCAGCCGCGGCCGCGGCGGCCGGCCCGGCTCGCCGATGGGGGGCGGCGGCGGGGCGGCGCCGGGTTCCAGCCCGCCGCGGCGCCAGTCCGCCACCAGCGCCGCGACCAGGCGGCATTTCCGGTCCACGTCGGCGCAGGCCAGGCAGACACCGGCGCGCTCGAACAGGGCGGTCATTCCAGGTCCCGCTGCCGTCGTGGCCGGCCCGACCGATCAGGCATCTCCGGCCCCGGCCACCAGGCCGTGCAGCACCGTGTCGGTGAAGCTGCGACCGCCATGCTCTCGCCGACGGGAAACAGGCCCATTTCCAGGCCGTAGACGAATGCAGTCGGACCGGGCACCACCAACAGCACCCCCAGCAGCATGTCCAGCAGATCGGGAAGCGGCTGCTGCAGCGCCACCAGCTGGAAGAAGGCGATGACCAGCACGATGGGTGCCAGGTCCTCCACGCTGCCGAACAGCGTATCCCACAGGGCGTGCAGTGACTGTCTCAAATCCCGGTCCCGACTGGCGTGCGCAGCCAAGCGTAGCGGGCCGGCGCCGGCTCTGGCAAGCCCGTCGTTCCCGTCACGCTGCACCGGACTTCAACGCCAGCACCAGGTCGCGCACGTTGGTGCCGGTGGGACCCGCGGACAGCAGGTCACCGCTGGCCTCCAGGAAGCGTCCGGCATCGGCGCGCCGCAGGCAGTCGGCGGCATCCAGGCCGGCCAGCCCGCCGCGCGCCAGGGTGGCGCCATCGACCAGCGCGCCGGCGTCGTCACCCGGACCGTCGCTGCCGTCCGTACCGGCCGCCAGCAGCCAGATGTCGTCGCGGCCCGCCATGCCGGTGGCGGCGGCCAGTGCCAGCTGCTGGCAGCGGCCGCCGCGTCCCGGCCGCGCCGGCAGCGTCACGCGCGGTTCGCCACCCCACAGGTGCAGGCCGGCAGGCGCCTCCAGCAGGTAGCGGGCCAGCTCACGGCCGGTGTCGGCCGCATCATTGTCGAGTTCCGGGACATGGCGATGCACCTCCAGGCCGCGCCGGCGGCCGGCCCGCTCCACCTGTTCGCGGGCCAGTTCCAGGTTGGCGATGATCCGGTGCTGCACCGGCCTGCGTCCGACGTCCGCCACCGGGCCGGCGCACAGCGCCCGCAGCCAGTCCGGCAGGCCGGCGGGCAGCGCTCGCGCAGCGGCGCCCGGATACAGCAGCCCGGAGCCGATCAGGGCCGGATCGTCGCCGCGCACATCCGACACCAGCAGCACCCGGGCCGGCCGCCCGCGCAGCCGGTCGAGCAATCCGCCGGCCTTGATACGCGACAGGCGGCAGCGGACGCTGTTGATGGCGCCGATGTCCAGCCCGCTGCCGATCAACCAGCGGTTGGCGCGGCGCAGCGCGTCCAGGGTGACGCCGGCGCGCGGCACCTCGACCAGCGCAGAAGCACCGCCCGACAGCAGGAACAGCCACTCGCCCGCTGCATCGGCCAGGAAGTCGAGCAGGGCCCGACCGGCGCGCAGGCTGTCGGCGTCGGGCAGCGGATGGCCTGCCTCGATGACGTCGGCGCCGGCCAACCGCTTCATCCAGGGGCCGGCGCCGCCATGCCGCGTCACCACCAGGCAGCGACGGACCTGCGTACCGAGAGCAGCCAGCGCGCCGCTCGCCATCGCGGGCGCCGCCTTGCCGATGGCCACCACCGACAACGGCCCGCCGGGGTGTCGGCCATCGAGGGCGCGCTGCACCAGGCGGTCGCTTTCGAGCTGTTCCAGCGTGTCGGCGAAGAGCGCTGTCAACAGGGCTTTCTGTTTGCCGTTTTTATTTAAATACAATGAGTAGTGGTTCATTTATGAGAATTTGAATCAATACAGCCCGATCCCTTTCTTTGACACCCTACCCCGCTTTGTGCATGCTCGAATCAGCAAGCTTGGGGGGAAACCTGTTATGGGTGACCAACAGCATTTCATAGAGATCTACGAGCCCTACGAGTACGATGGGCCCAACCCGCTGGAAGTGTCGGGGGTGGCCGTACTGAAAGGCCCCACGCGCAGCAACTACTACCTGCTCGAACTGAGTTCACCCGTGGAGTACGACCATGAGCGGGTCGAACAACTGCTGGTGGCGCCACGCTACAACGGTGACAAGATCGATCGCGCGGTGTGCAGCACCTGCACGGTGAACATCGCCCGCGTGCCACCCGACACCCACCTCGACGATTCCACGTCGCTCACCTTCGAAAGCATCCTGCGCTGGGGCGTGGGCAAGATCAGCCCCGCGCCTCACTGAGCGCGCTTGCGGCGCAGTTCGATGGTGCCGGACAACTGCATGCCGATGCGGCTGGTGCCGCTCTCCATGGCCGGCGGCGGCACGTCGGCGGCGCTCAGTCGCCTCGCACTCTCCATGCGCACCGGCAGCACGGGCGGACGCCCGGTGGTACCGAGATCGATGCGCACGATGCGATAGCCGCTGGCGCCGAGCGCCGTAGCGATACGCGCGGCGCGCGCCTGGAAGGCGGCCAGTACCTGTTCGATGAGGCCATCTTCCACCTTGCGACGCGTGTCCGGCGCCACGGAGAAGCGCAGCGACTGCATCTGCAGGCGTGTCTGCAGCCGGCCCACCAGCCGGCTCAGGGCGTCGACGTCGCCGCTCTCCAGCACCAGGTCCTGGCGGCCGCGCCAGCGCACGATCTTCTTGTCGTCGTAGACCGGGTAGGTACGGTAGCTGCCGGACTGCACTTTCACCTTTTTCTCCGCCAGCGCCGTATCCAGCGCCCAGCGCATGGCCGTGTTGATGCGCCCGGCCAGGGCTGTCGGATTGCGGTCCTCGTCGGTGACGCTGAGCACCGCCTCGGCGTGGTCGTTGGCGACCTCGCGGTCCCGGTCCATCTGGAAACTTATGCGGTCGTAGGTGGCTGTCTGCTGCGCCCTACCCGCCGGCATGGCGGTCAGCGGCAATACGGCCAGCAGGACTGTCAGAAATTGCTTCATGTCGATCTCTCCTGTTTCAGGCGTCCAGGCCGCGCGCCAGGTCGGCGCGCAGATCGTCGACGTCTTCCAGGCCCACCGCCACCCGCACCAGCCCGTCGGCGATGCCCGCCTCGGCCCGCTGTTCCGGCGTCAGGCGGCCGTGGGTAGTGGTTGCGGGATGAGTGATGGTGGTCTTGGCGTCTCCCAGGTTGGCGGTGATGGAACACACCCGGGTGGCGTCGATCAGTCGCCAGGCGGCCTCGCGCCCGCCCGCCAGCTCGAACGACAGGATGCCGCCGTAGTCCGACTGCTGGCGGCTCGCCAGCTCGTGCTGTGGGTGGTCCTCCAGCCCCGGATAGTACACCCGCTGCACGCCCGGCTGCTCGCGCAGCCAGCGCGCCAGCGCGGCGGCCGAGGCGGAATGCGCCCGCATGCGCAGTGACAGCGTCTCCAGTCCTTTCAGGAATACCCAGGCGTTGAACGGGCTCATGGTGGGACCGCAGGTGCGCAGGAAGCCGTATATCTCCTGGCCGACCCGCCCGGCGTCGCCGACCACCGCGCCGCCCACGCAACGGCCCTGGCCGTCGATGTACTTGGTGGCGGAATGCACCACGATGTCCGCACCCAGGGCCAGCGGCTGCTGCAGCGCCGGGGTGCAGAAACAGTTGTCGACCACCAGCAGGCAGTCGTGGCGGTGGGCCAGCTCCGCCAGCGCCCGTATGTCGGCGACCTCGGTCAGGGGATTGGACGGTGTCTCCAGGAACAGCAGCCGCGTCTGCGGACGGATAGAGGCTTCCCAGGCCGCCAGGTCGTTCTGGGGGACGAAGCTGGTACCGATGCCGAACTTGCCGAGGAAGTTGGTGAACAGCAACGTCGTGCTGCCGAAGATGCTGCGCGACGAAACGATGTGGTCGCCGCCCGCCAGCAGCCCGGCGCAGGTGGCGTAGATGGCTGCCATGCCGGAGGCCGTGGCCACGCAGCGCTCGCCGCCTTCCAGGGACGCCAGCCGTTCCTCGAAGGTGCGCACCGTCGGGTTGGTGAAGCGGGAATAGATGTTGCCGGGCTGTTCGCCGGAGAAACGCGCGGCGGCCTCGGCGGCGCTGCCAAACACGTAGCTCGAGGTCGGGAAGATGGGTTCGCTGTGCTCCTGCTCCGCGGTGCGGTGCTGGCCGGCGCGCACGGCACGGGTATCGAAGCCGGGGTGATCGTCGCTCATGGGGCGCTCCTGTGGCTCTTATTGGAGGGGGTCCGCTGTCATTTGCGAGCGGGCACAAAAAAACCCGCCATCGGCTGAACGAAAGCAGGTTGCGCCATCGCTTTAGCCGGATTTGTTGTGCGCCCGCAAGCTGAGATCAAATCGGCGCATGTAACGATTTCAGGTTAGGCGCGCCGGTTCGGGCTGTCAAGCATTGTTGTGCAGCTCGATCACTTCCTGTTCGGCGTTGCGGCGCACATCCTTGGCGGAATCGTTGCGCAGCGCTTCCAGGTGATCCAGGTAGTCGTCGCTGACGCCGCCGGTGATGTACTCGCCGGTGAACACCGAGCAGTCGAAGCGTGCGATATCCGGGTTGCCGCGGCGCACCGAGTCCACCAGATCGTCCAGGTCCTGGTACACCAGCCAGTCGGCGCCGATGGCGGCGGCCACCTCCTCCACGCTGCGGCCGTGAGCGATCAGTTCGTCCTTGGTCGGCATGTCGATGCCGTAGACGTTGGGGTAGCGCACCGGCGGCGCGGCGGAAGCGAAATACACCTGCGCAGCGCCGGCGTCGCGCGCCATCTGGATGATCTGCTGCGAGGTGGTGCCGCGGACGATGGAGTCGTCGACCAGCAGCACGGTCTTGCCCTTGAACTCCAGCTCGATGGGGTTGAGCTTCTGGCGCACCGATTTCTTGCGCTGCTGCTGGCCGGGCATGATGAAGGTGCGGCCGATGTAGCGGTTCTTGATGAAGCCTTCGCGGTACTTGACGCCCAGCGCGTTGGCCACCTGCAGGGCTGCCGTACGGCTGGTATCGGGAATGGGGATGACGACGTCGATACCGTGCTCGGGCCGCTCACGGCGAATCTTCCCGGCCAGGTGCTCGCCCATGCGCAGCCGCGCCTTGTAGACCGAGATGTCATCGATGATGGAATCCGGCCGCGCCAGGTAGACGTGTTCGAATATGCAGGGCGCATACTCGGGCCGGTCCGCGCACTGGCGCGTCACCAGGCGGCCGTCCTGGGAGATGAACACGACCTCGCCGGGACGCACGTCGTCGATGAGTTCGTAGCCCAGGGCATCGAGCGCCACGCTCTCGGAGGCCACCATGTAATCGGTGCCCCGCGGCGTCTCGCGCTTGCCATAGACCAGCGGGCGGATGCCGTAGGGGTCGCGGAAACCCACCACCCCGTAGCCGGTGATCATGGCCACCGCCGCGTAGGCGCCCCGGCAGCGGCGATGCACGCCGGCGACGGCGGCGAACACGTCCTCGTCTCCGACGGCGAGCTTGCCGCGCTGCTGCAGCTCGTGCGCGAACACGTTGAGCAGCACCTCGGAGTCGGAATCGGTGTTGATGTGTCGCAGGTCCTCGCGGTACAGGGCGTCCTTCAGTTCCCCGGCGTTGATGAGATTGCCGTTGTGGGCCAGCGAGATGCCGTAGGGCGAGTTGACGAAGAACGGCTGGGCCTCGGCGGAACTCTCGCAGCCGGCGGTCGGGTAGCGCACGTGGCCTATGCCCATGCTGCCGCGCAGGCGCAGCATATGGCGGGTGTGGAAGACATCACGCACCAGGCCGTTGCTCTTGCGCAGGTAGAGCTGCTTGCCGTCGCAGGTCATGATGCCGGCCGCGTCCTGGCCGCGGTGCTGCAGGATGGTCAGCGCGTCGTAGATGGACTGGTTAACCGCATCGTGTGCCACGATGCCAACAATGCCGCACATGCTCTACCCCTGCCCTAATAGCGAATGTTGTCGGCGATGTCCGCCGGAAGGAAACTCCTCAGCCACAGGGCCATGTCCTGGAACTGCACCAGCAGCAGCGACTCGCGCCACCAGGTCTCCTGCGGCAGCGGCGTGAGCCCGGCCAGCAGCACCAGGATGGCGACGATCACGATGCCGCGCGCGACCCCGAACACGATGCCCAGGGCCCGGTCGGTGCCCGTCAGGCCGGTCTTGTCGATGAGCTGCCCGGCCAGGTAGTTGACCACGCCCGCCAGCAGCACCACCGCCGCGAACAGCAAGGTGAACGCCACCACGTTGCGAATGGTCGGCGAGCTGATCCAGTCGGCCAGCCAGTTGCCGAAATCGTGGAAGAACAGCATCGCCACCCACAGGGCGACCACCCAGCCGGCCAGCGACAGCGCCTCGCGGACGAAACCGCGCCACAGGCTCAGCAGCGCCGACACCGTGATGATGGCCAGCAGGAACCAGTCGACCCAGATCATCCGGGCCGTCCACCTGCCGCCCGGTACCACCAACCATCGTCGTTACGCATGGAGGTATTTTAACAGAGAACCCGTTCAGGGGTATGCCAGCACGCGTGCCGACTCGACGAATTTCTTCTTCAGCTTCGCCTGCGCCTTGTCCGCCTCCCGGCGCTGCGGGTAGGGCCCGACCCGCACGCGGTAGGTGGTTCCCTTGGCCAGCGTCACTTGCTCCACCTGGGTGGCGAAACCCGCCTTGCGCAAGCGGTCGCGCAGCGCCAGCGCGTTGTCCCGGCGCGAGAAGCTGCCGACTTGCACCACCCAGGCCTGCGGCAACTTGCGCGACGGGCTGCCCTCTTCCCTGCCCGCCGGGCCCGGCTCCGCCTGCGGTTTCGGCGCCGGCGCCGGTTCGCCCGCCGGCCTGGACGTGGCCCGCTTTTCAGGAGCCGGCGCGGCATCCTGCTGCTGTTCCTGCTCCGCCTCCGGCCCAAGTACCGCCACCGGCGGCCGGGCGGGGACCTCGGCGGGCGGCGGAAACTCGTGCAACTGGCTCACCGGCGGCAGCGATTCCGGTTCCGGCATCTCCGACACCGGCGGCACCACCGGCTGCTCTGGCCCTTCCAGCAGCATGGGAATGAAGATCACCCCCAGCGCCACCAGCACGATTGCGCCCACCAGGCGCTGCTTGATCAGATAGTCCATGTCACTCCATCAGTCTCGGATGGGGCCGCCGCCAGCCACTCGGCAACGGTGTGGAACGAACCGCAGACGAGGATGCGGTCGCCCGCCCGGGCTTCGGCGCACAGGCCGGCGTGGGCGGCACGCACGTCCCCACAGACCTCGCAGCCAGCCGCCGGCGCAGCCCGTCGTATGCAGGCGCACAAGTCGTCTGCCGCCGCCGCCCGGGCATCGGCCAGACCGACCGCCCACCAGGCATCCACCTGGCCGCGCAAGGCGGCGACGAAAGCCGCACAGTCCTTGTCCGCCAGCATGCCCAGTACCGCCAGGGTACGCCCCGCCACCGGCCGCTCTGCCAGGGCCGCGGCCAGCGTCTCGGCGCCCAGCGCATTATGGGCCACGTCCAGCACCTGTTCCACTGCCCCGGCGAGGCGCTGGAAGCGCCCGGCGGGCCGCGCCTCGCGCAGGCCGGCCACCAGGGCGTGCCGCGGCACCGGCAGGCGGCCGCGCAGGCATTCGAGCACCATCAGGGCGCCGCTGGCGTTGTCGAGCTGGTGGCGCCCGGCCAGCGCCGGCAGTGGCAGGTCCTCGTGGCGGGCCTGCCCGGCGCACCAGCTCCAGCTGCTGCCGTCACCGGCCAACCGGTGCCCGAACTGCTCGCCGAGGGCATGCCAGGGCGCGCCCAGCGCCCGGGCGCGCGCCGGCAGCGCCGCCGGCGGCGCGGGATCGGAACACACCGCCGGCCGGCCGGCGCGAAAGATGCCCGCTTTCTCGACGCCGATGGCCTCGCGGTCGGACCCCAGCCATTCGGTGTGGTCCAGGCCGATGCGCGTCACCAGCGCCACGTCGGGGTCGACGAGGTTGACCGCATCCAGCCGGCCGCCCAGCCCGACCTCCAGCAGCGCCACGTCCAGCCCGGCGTCCGCGAACAGCTCCAGCGCCGCCAGGGTGCCGAATTCGAAATAGGTCAGGGAATCGGCACCGCGGGCCGCGTCGATGCGCGCGAAAGCGGCGCACAACGCCGTGTCCGGCACCGGCTCGCCATCGACCCGTATGCGTTCGTTGTAGCGCAGCAGGTGTGGCGAGGTGTAGGCACCGGTGCGATAGCCGGCCGCCCCCAGCATGGCTTCCAGGAAGGCGACGCTGGACCCCTTGCCGTTGGTGCCGGCCACTGTGACGACCACCGGCGCGGGCCGCCGTCCGCCGAGGCGTTCGTGCGCCCGTTGCACGCGATCCAGCCCCAGGTCGATGGCGGCCGGATGCAGCGTCTCCTGCCAGGCCAGCCAGTCGTGGACATTGTCGAAACGCACGCCGTTCATGGAAGCGAACGCCTCTCACCACAGCGGGTGGGGTTCGCTCTGCTCACTCCACCCTGCAGGTGGCCGATGGAAGGCTCGTGTGCATGTTCAGGCCGCCGGGCGACGGGTCAGGATGCCCAGCAGGGAGGCGACGCGTTCGCGCATTTCGCGGCGGTCGACGATGAGATCCAGGGCGCCGTGTTCCAGCAGGAACTCGCTGCGCTGGAAGCCTTCCGGCAGCGTCTCGCGCACCGTCTGTTCGATCACCCGCGGGCCGGCGAAACCGATCAGCGCCCTGGGCTCGCCGATGTTGACGTCGCCGAGCATGGCCAGGCTGGCCGACACGCCGCCCATGGTCGGGTCGGTGAGCACCGAGACATAGGGGATGCCGGCCGCCGACAGGCGCGCCAGCGCGGCGCTGGTCTTGGCCATCTGCATCAGCGACAACAGCGCCTCCTGCATGCGCGCCCCACCGCTGGCGGAGAAGCACACCAGCGGGATGTTGTGGTCGATGCTGGCGTTGACAGCGCGCACGAAGCGCTCGCCGACCACCGAACCCATGGAGCCGCCCATGTAGCCGAATTCGAAGGCGGCCGCCACCAACGGCAGGCCTTCCACCTGACCGCGCATCACCACCAGCGCATCTTTCTCGCCGGTAGCCTTCTGCGCCTGGGTGATGCGGTCGCGGTACTTCTTGCTGTCCTTGAACCTGAGCGGGTCGGAGGGTTCCAGGCCGGTGCCGATCTCCTCGCGCGGCTCCTCGTCCAGGAACACGTCCAGGCGCCGCCGCGCGCCGATGCGCATGTGGTAGCCGCACTTGGGACAGACGTCCAGGTTGCGCTCCAGCTCGGCGCGGTACAGCACGGCGTCGCAGCCGCTGCATTTCGACCACAGCCCCTCGGGGACGTTGCGTTTGCCCTTGCCCTCGGTGCGGATGCGCGACGGCATCAGTTTCTCGAACCAGCTCATGTCGGTTTCCTGATTGTCCTGGCGGCACGGGCCGCGGCTGTTGGTTTTGTCAGGATAGCCACCGAAAGCACGGAAAACACGGACCTGGCTTTACTCTGCGGGCGCGCGCAGCGCGCCCGGCTGAAGCCTTTGTCCGTGCTTTCCGTGTTTTCCGTGGCTATCTCATGTTCTCCAGAGTCCGCCCGGCGGGATTCGCTGTGCTCACCCCACCCTACGGGTAATCATGCAGAGGCGGCCGAGAAGGGCTCGTCCATGGCCGCGCGCATGGCGGCGATGACAGCCGGGGCCTCGGCCGGGATGCGCTGCGGCGCATCGGCCAGTTCCGCGATGCGTTTCACCAGGGCGCTGCCGACCACCACGGCGTCGGCCACGGCCGCCACCCGGGCGGCCGATTCCGGGTCGTGGATGCCGAAGCCCACGCCCACCGGCAGGCGGGTGTGGCCGCGTATCTCCGCCAGCTTGTCCGCTACCGCCTGTACATCCAGCCGGTTGGCGCCGGTGACGCCCTTGAAGGAGACGTAGTAGAGGAAACCGCCGCCCAGGGCGTCCATTGTTTCGATGCGCGCCGCGTCGCTGGTGGGCGCGGCCAGGAAGATGGGGTCGATGCCGTGCGCCTTGAGGGCACCGACCAGCTCCCCGGCCTCCTCCGGCGGCAGGTCCACTGTCAGCACACCGTCCACGCCGGCTTCTTCGGCAGCAACGGCGAAGTCTTCATAGCCCATCACCTCCACCGGGTTGAGGTAACCCATCAGCACGATCGGCGTGTCGGCGTCCCGGCGGCGGAACTCGCGCACCATGTCCAGTACCCCGTGCAGGCTGACGTGGTGCTTCAGCGCCCGTTCGCAGGCGGCCTGGATGACCGGGCCGTCGGCCATGGGGTCGGAGAACGGCACACCGATCTCCAGCAGGTCGGCGCCGGCCTCGACCAGGGCGTGCAGCAGAGGCACGGTGACCGACGGCTCGGGATCCCCGGCGGTCACGTAGGGGATCAACGCCGTGCGCCCGGCGCCACGCAAGCCGGCGAAACGGGCCTCGATGCGGCTCATACCTTGATGCCCTCCAGTGCCGCCACGGTGTGGATGTCCTTGTCGCCGCGGCCGGACAGGTTGACGACGATGTGCTGGTCGGCCTTCATGGTCGGCGCCAGCTGCATGGCGTAGGCCAGCGCGTGGCTGGATTCCAGCGCCGGCATGATGCCCTCGGTGCGGGTCAGGTCGTGGAAGGCGGCCAGCGCCTGCTCGTCGGTGACCGCAACGTACTGCACGCGGCCGATGTCCTTCAGCCAGGCGTGCTCCGGCCCGACGCCGGGATAGTCCAGGCCGGCCGATACCGAGTGGGTCTCGATGATCTGGCCGTCGGCGTCTTCCATCAGGTAGGTACGGTTGCCATGCAGCACGCCGGGACTGCCGGCGCACAGCGGCGCGGCGTGGCGGCCGGACTCGATACCCTCGCCGCCGCCTTCCACGCCGTAGATGGCCACCGCCTCGTCGCTGAGAAAGGGATGGAACAGGCCGATGGCGTTGGAGCCGCCACCCACGCAGGCGATGAGCGCATCGGGCCGCTGGCCGGCCTGGGCCAGGATCTGGGCGCGCGCCTCGCGGCCGATGACGGTCTGGAAATCACGCACCATGGCCGGATAGGGATGCGGGCCGGCCACGGTGCCGATAATGTAGAAGGTGTCGTCGACGTTGGTGACCCAGTCGCGCATGGCCTCGTTGAGGGCATCCTTGAGCGTCTTCGACCCCGACTCCACCGACACCACCTCGGCGCCCAGCAGCCGCATGCGGTAGACGTTGATGGCCTGGCGGCGGATGTCCTCGGCGCCCATGTAGACCACGCATTCCATGCCCAGCCGCGCGGCCACGGTGGCGGTGGCGACACCGTGCTGGCCGGCGCCGGTCTCGGCGATGACGCGCTTCTTGCCCATGCGCCTGGCCAGCAGCGCCTGGCCGACGGTGTTGTTCACCTTGTGGGCGCCGGTGTGGTTGAGGTCCTCGCGCTTGAGCCAGACCCGGGCGCCGCCGAGCTTGTCGCTCCAGCGCCGCGCAGGGTAGAGCGGTGACGGCCGGCCCACGAACCGGGCCAGGTCCTCGTCGAGCTCGGCCAGGAACTCGGGGTCGGCGCGAAACTGCTCCCAGGCCTGGCGCAGCTCCTCCAGCGGCCCCATCAGGGTCTCCGCCACGAAGCGGCCGCCGTAGGGCCCGAAGTGGCCACGGGCGTCTGGCTGCGCCATCAGCGCCTCGAGTTCATCTGCTTGCGTCGCCACGTTCCACTCCTCGCATGAAGGCCGCGATGCGTGCGGCCGACTTGATGCCTTTCGATGCTTCCACGCCGCTGCTGACGTCCACCGCCCAGGGCCGCACCCGACGAATCGCCTCGGCCACGTTGTCCGGCGTCAGGCCGCCGGCCAGGATGACGGGCCGCGGCGCCCGCTTCGGCAGACGTCCCCAGTCGAAGACGACCCCGCCACCGCCGTGGATGTCCGGCTGCCAGGCATCGAACAGGAAGCCGGCGGCCTCCGGATGTTCCTGCATGACCGCCAGCGGGTCGACACCCTCGCGCATGGCGATGGCCTTGATGTAAGGCCGGCCGAAACCTTCGCACTCGCCGGCCGTCTCGCTGCCGTGGAACTGCAGCAGGTCCAGCGGCACCGCGGCCAGCACCTCGCGCACCCGCGCCTCGCCCGCGTTCACGAACAAGCCGGTCACGGTCACGAAGGGCGGCAGCGCCCGGCACAGTTCCACCGCCTGCGCGATACCCACCGCCCGCGGACTGTGTTCGTAGAACACCAGCCCGAGGGCATCGGCACCGCCCTCCGCCGCCGCCCGCACATCCTCGCCGCGGGTGATGCCACAGATTTTGACGCGCGTGCGCATGCCCCGGATTCTTCGCGGTAAAAGCGCTATGTTACCAGAACCCCCCGACGAACCCCATCACGGCGCCGGTGCGGCGAACAGGGCGGCGTGGACCCGGATCCCTTTGTTGCCCAGCGATATACGCCGTTCCGCTTCGTTTCCGGAGTGGCCGCCGGATGATGGCCCTCGCCCCCTCTTCCGGAAAGTCCACGCCGCCCGCCTAGCCGAAGCTCGGCAACTGGCCGTCGGCGGGGATGCCGTGGTGGCCGGGATAGCTCACCCCCACCAGATAGAGCCCGTCCGCCGGCGCGGTCACGCCGCCCCGGGTCCGGTCGCGGTGCGCCAGCACCTCCGCCACCCAGTCCGGCGGTTCCTCCAGGCGACCCACCGCCATCAGCACGCCGGCGATATTGCGCACCATGTGGTGCAGGAAGGCGTTGGCCTCCACGTCCAGGTAGACATACGGGCCGCTGCGACTGACCTCCAGCCGGTGGACCGTGCGCACCGGGTGCTTCGCCTGGCAGGCCAGGGCGCGGAAGGAAGAAAAGTCGTGTTCGCCCAGCAGGTGGCGGGCGCCGGCCGCCATGCGGTTCTCGTCCAGCGGCCGGCGTTCCCAGGTGGTGCGGCCGCGCTCCAGGGCGCTGGCCACCGGGCGGTTGAGGATCACGTAGCGGTAGCGGCGGGCGGTAGCGGAGAAGCGGGCATGGAAATCCGCCGTCACCGGCCGCACCCACAACAGGCGCACGTCGTCGGGCAGGTTGGCGTTGGCACCCAGCAGCCAGGAACGCTCGCTGCGCGGGGCGTCGGAGTCGAAATGCACCACCTGGGCGGTGGCGTGCACGCCGGCGTCGGTGCGACCGGCGCAGGCCAGTTCTACCGGGTGGTCGGCGACATACGACAGCGCCCGCTCGACTTCCCCCTGCACGGTGCGGCTGCCGGGCTGGCGCTGCCAGCCGCTGAAGCCCGAACCGTCGTACTCGATACCGCAGGCGAGACGCATCGACTACTTGTTCTTGAGATACAGATTGTCATCGAAGCTGCAGACCCAGGCCGGGCGCAGCGCCACCATGGCCGTCATGACCATGCCGTTGAGCAGCGCCTCGGAGAAGAACACCATGGGGAAGTAGGGGTAGTACTGGTAGCTCAGCCAGTCGGCGCTGTGGGCGTTGGTGGCCAGCATCACCAGGGCGCCGGCGGTGCTCGCCAGCAGGATGGACAGGCCGGCGGCCAGGAAACCGTTGATGTAGATGTAGATGAAGAAGTTGTGGGGCAGGCGGCGCTGGGCCAGCTGCAGCAGCAACCAGGTGGTGAAGACGGGGATGCCGCCCATGACCAGGGCGTTGAGACCCAGGGCGGTGAAGCTGCCACCGCCGTTCAGCAGGCTGCCGACCACCGCGATGAGCACCGCCAGCACCGCGTAGGACCAGCCGAACATGAGGGTCACGCTGGTCACGCCGAGCAGGTGGAAATTGAGCGCCGGCAGCACCCCGACACGGGTGTTCCACAGCACCAGCAGCACCACGCAGGCGGCGAAGTAGACGTGCGAGAATTCGTTCTCCAGCAGGCGTGTCAGCGGCGCGCGGGCGACGGCCGCCAGCACCAGCAGACCGAACAGCAGGTTGGCCGGCCACAAGAGGCCCGCGGGTATCAGTTCGGCGGGGAAATCCATGCGCGGCTCCGGGTCTGAACTCCTGTCCGGGATTATACCGGCTGGCATGAAAAAGGGGCGCCGCGGCGCCCCTTTTTTGCCCTGCTTCGAACGGGGTTTTCAGGCGATCTTGGCCATGATGTCCTGGGCCTCGTTCTTCTGCTCGTCGCTGCCCTCTTCCAGGACTTCGTCGAGGATGCTGCGGGCGCCGTCCGGGTCGCCCATGTCGATGTAGGCCCGGGCCAGGTCCAGCTTGGTCGACACCTCGTCCAGCTCGGCCAGCTCGCCGTCCTGCGTGGCCTCCGCGGGTTCGGCATCGCCCAGATCACCGAAGTTCTCGATGTCGAAGTCCAGGCCCTCGTCGGCGCTGGCGGTGGCCGTCGTGGAGGTGTCTTCCTGGCGGTCGGGCGCACCCGCGCCCGCGCCCGGCTCCTCGAAGGCCGCACCGTCGCCGGCCTGGCTGTCGTCGCCGAGGTCCATGTCGAACTCGAGCCCTTCGCCGGCATCGGCGGTGGGCGCCTCCGGGTTTTCCGTGTCCAGGCTGGCGGCCTCGTCGAGCGAGCGGCTGACTTCCTCGATGTCGAAATCCAGGCTGTCGTCGGCTGCCGTTTCGGCACCCTGCGCATCCGCATCCTCCTGGTACAGCGGGTTGTCCGGGCTGAGCTCCCGACCCATGGCCGCCACCTTGGTCCACATGGGATCGGCGGTATTTTCCAGCCGCGCCAGGATGGCCTGGGCATGCTCGTCGAAGGCGCCCTGGTTCTGGGTGGCCAGGAACACTTCCAGCAGCTTGAGGTTGACGTCCTCGCGCTCGGGCTCCTTCTCGAGTGCTTCGCGGATCAGTTCCTCGGCCTGCTGGTAGCGGCCGTAGGCCAGGTAGACATCCGCCTCGGACAGCGGGTCGGCCTCGCCCTCGTTCTTGATCGAACCCATGTCGCTGACCGCGAACTCGCTGAGCAGGGAGGATTCGCTGCTCGCCTGGTCCTGCGACTGCGGCTCGGTGAAAGCGGCCTGCTCACCGTCGGCCTCGTCGTCGGCGCTGGCCCGCAGGATGCTCTCCTGGAACTCGGTCTCCACACCGCGGCGGCGGCGCAGGCCGAAGAAGGCCAGCAGCGCCAGTACGCCGGCGCCGGCGCCCAGGTACACCGGGTTGGCCAGCAGGCGGTCCACGAAGCCGGTTTCGACCGGTTCGGTGGTGACCACCGCGGGCACCGGCACCTCGTCGACAGGCGGCGCGGCGGATTCATCGGTATCGGCCGGCGCCATGTCGTCCAGCGGTTCGTCGGCCGCGACAGGCTGCCCGGCCGTGGCCGGCTGCTCGGCCGCAGCAGGCGTGCCCGCTTCCGGCGTGCCGGCGGCCGCGTCCGCGGGGGCTTCCATGCCTTCGGCGTCGACCACGGCCACGGTAGAGGGCTCTGCCGCAGTCTGGTCGGGCCCGGCGCCGGCGGTGTCCGTGCCCTCGCCGGCTTCGGCGACCGTGGCTTCGACTTCGGTGGCCGGTGTGGCCGGCGTGGCCGCCGCATCCTCAGCCGCATCCTCAGCCGCAATGGCAGCGGCATCCGGCGGCTGCTCACCGGCCATGGCCTGCAGGCGCGCTAGCTCGTCGTCCTTGAGCTGGATCAGGCGCTGCATGTTGGTAATCTGTTCCTCGAGCATGGACAGGCGCTTCGACATGTCCTCGCTCTCGCGGCGCTGGGCCTCCATGGCTTCGTTGGCCAGCACCAGTTCGCGTTTCAGCGCCTCCAGGCTGGCGGTCTCTTCGGCACCCTGGCCGACGGTACCGCTGCTGGCCTCACCCAGTTCCGGCGCCACCAGCTGCAGCCTGGTGGCCGGTGCCACCGCGGCGGCCTGGGCAGGGTTGCTGCGTGCCGCCTTCCAGGCCGCGTACTGGGCCCGGGCCTCGCGCAGCGCTTCGGCGCGGCCGATCGAGGTCATCTCTTCGCGGCTGGGGACACGCAGGATGTAACCGGCCTTTAGGTTGTTGATGTTGTTACCGAAAAAGGCCTGCGGATTGGCGCGCAACAGGCCCAGCATGGTCTGTTCGATGCTGACGCCGGTGTCCGGTCGAACCTGCTCGGCGATCTTCCACAGGGTGTCGTTGCGCCTGGTGGGGCCATACTCGCCGGGCGCCGCGGATACCGGGGCGCGGCTGTAGGCCGCCGGGGCCGGCGCCGGGGTGGATGCGCGCGGCACGGGGGCCGTGTGGCTCGGGGCAGCCGTGGTGGCCGGCGCCTGGGCGACGGCAGGTGCCGCCGCCGGCATGGTGGCCGGGGGATCGATCAGCACCGTGTACTCGCGCAACAGCCGGCCCTTGCTCCAGGACAGTTCCAGCATGAAGTCCAGGAAGGGTTCCCGCACCGGCTTCCGGCTGGTGACCATCAGGACCGGCTTGCCTTGTGCGTTGCGCGTCACGTCGAAGCGGAACTTGGTGAGGAACAGCGGTCGATCGATGCCCGCCTTTGCGAAGGCGTCCGGCGCCGCCAGCGACACCTTCAACTCGTCCATCTCGGCGGGCGTCGCGGAGAGCAGTTCGATTTCGGCGACCAGCGGCTGGTTGAGTGCCGATTTGAGCTCGATGTCACCGAGTCCCAGGGCTGCCACATTGCCGCCGGCAAATGTCCCTGCCATAGCCAGAACCAAGGCCGATTTCCTAAACATACAGGTCCCCTTTTGTCGCTGGCGCGCCGTGCCGGCGCACCCGGCCGTTCTCCCGGCCAGTCCTTTCAACACGAAACAGAAGCCCTGCAGAATCACCCCTAACCCGTTGTCAGAGATAATCTTTCACCAGTATCTCAGCAATCTGGATACTGTTCAGGGCTGCCCCTTTGCGCACATTATCGGCGACTACCCATAAATCTAAACCTCTGGGATGCGAGATATCCTCGCGAATGCGACCCACGTACACCGGGTCATGGCCGGCGCCCTCGGTGACGGCGGTCGGATAGCCGCCATCACGGTGCTCGTCCAGCACCACCACGCCGGGCGCCTTTTCCAGCAGCGCGCGCGCCGCCTCGGCCGTCAGCTTGTCGCGGGTCTCGATATGGACCGCTTCGGAATGGCCGTAGAACACCGGCACACGCACCGCCGTGGGGTTCACCTGGATGCTCTCGTCACCCATGATCTTGCGGGTCTCCCAGACCATTTTCATTTCTTCCTTGGTATAGCCGTTGTCCTGGAACACGTCGATATGGGGCAGGACGTTGAAGGCGATCTGTTTCGGGTAGACCTGGGTCTCTATGGGTTGGCCGTTCAACAGCCGGGCGCTCTGGGTCGCCAGCTCCTCGATGGCTTCCTTGCCGGTGCCGGAGACGGCCTGGTAGGTGCAGACGTTGATGCGCTCGATGCGCGCCGCGTCGTGCAGGGGCTTCAGGGCCACCAGCATCTGGATGGTGGAGCAGTTGGGATTGGCGATGATGCCGTGGCGGGTATGGTCGGCGATGCTGCCCGGGTTGACCTCCGGCACCACCAGCGGTATCTCGTCGTCGTAGCGGAACTGCGAGGTGTTGTCGACCACCACGCAGCCGGCGGCTGCAGCCCTGGGCGCATAGTCCTTCGAAATGGAGGCGCCGGCCGAGAACAGGCCGATCTGCGCCTTCGAGAAATCGAACCCGGCCAGGTCCTGCACCGTCAGCCGCCGGTTGCCGAACTGCACCTGCTTGCCGGCCGAGCGCTCGCTGGCCAGCGCGTATACCTGGCCGACCGGGAACTTGCGCTCGGCCAGGATCTCCAGCATGGTCTCCCCCACCGCGCCGGTGGCGCCGACCACGGCGACATCAAAAGTGCGACTCATAACGACTCCTGTGATTCGGGACTGCTGTATAGCTCAAAAAAATCAACCGCCAAGACGCCAAGAGCGCCAGGAAAAAACAAAAAACTCTTTTTTTCGACCGGCGCGCTGCGCGCGCGGCCAGAAACAGAATACGTATTGCTTGGCGTATTCTTGGCGCCCTTGGCGTCTTGGCGGTGATATCTTTTCACAATGCGGCTACCACGGCGTCGCCCATTTCCGCCGTGCCCACCGTCGGCTGGCCCTCGGCGGCGATGTCGGGCGTGCGCAGGCCCTGGTCCAGCACCCGGCCGACGGCGGCCTCGATGCGGTCGGCGGCGGCCGGCTCGTCCAGGCTGTAGCGCAGCATCATGGCCACCGACAGGAGAGTGGCCAGGGGGTTGGCCACACCCTGGCCGGCGATGTCAGGCGCCGAGCCGTGGATGGGCTCGTACATGCCCTTGCCGGCGGCGTCCAGCGAAGCCGAGGGCAACATGCCGATGGAACCGGTCAGCATGGCGGCGGCATCCGACAGGATGTCGCCGAACATGTTGGTGGTGACCATGACGTCGAACTGCCTGGGCGCCCGCACCAGCTGCATGGCGGCATTGTCCACGTACATGTGGCTGAGTTCCACGTCCGGGTATTCCCCGGCCAGGCGCACCATGACCTGGCGCCACAGTTCGGTGACTTCCAGCACGTTGGCCTTGTCCACCGAGCACAGGCGCCCGCCGCGCTTGCGGGCGATCTCGAAGGCCGAGCGACCGATGCGCTCGATCTCGGATTCGCGGTAGACCAGGGTATTGAAGCCCTCCTTCTCGCCGTTGTCCAGCGTACGCACGCCGCGCGGCTGACCGAAGTAGATGCCCCCGGTCAGCTCGCGCACGATCAGGATGTCCAGGCCGGAGACCACCTCGGGCTTGAGGGTGGAGGCGTCGGCGAGCTGCGGATAGAGGATGGCCGGACGCAGGTTGGAGAACAGTCCCAGCCCGGCGCGCAGCCCCAGCAGCCCCTGCTCCGGCCGCAGCGACCGCTCCAGCGCTTCGTACCGGGGCCCGCCCACCGCGCCCAGCAGCACGGCGTCGGCGGCGCGCGCCTGCGCCAGCGTCTCTTCGGGCAGCGGATGGCCCATGGCGTCATAGGCCGCGCCGCCGACCAGGCCCTGCTCCAGTTCGATGTCCAGGCCGTCGGCCTTGAGCCGGTCCAGCACCTTGACGGCCTCCGCGACGATCTCGGGGCCGATGCCGTCGCCGGGCAATATCAGTATCTTCCTGGTCATGATTCAAATCCTGTGTTCGAAATCGAATTCACATTGCCGTGTCCGCCGAAAGCTGGTCAGAACAACCACGGCGCCTCCTGGCGGCGCCGTTCCTCATAGGCGCGGATGTCGTCGGCGTGCTGCAGGGTCAGGCCGATGTCGTCCAGCCCGTTCAGCAGGCAGTACTTGCGGAACGCGTCGACCTCGAAGGGGATCGCCTCGCCGTCCGGCGTGGTGATGGTTTGGGCTTCCAGGTCCACCACCAGCCGGTAGCCCTCCCTGGCCTCGACCTCCTCGAACAGCCGGTCGACCACGGCCTCGTCCAGCACGACGGGCAGCACGCCGTTCTTGAAGCAGTTGTTGAAGAAGATGTCGGCGAAGCCGGGCGCGATCACCACCCGGAAACCGGCATCCTCCAGCGCCCACACGGCGTGCTCGCGCGACGAGCCGCAGCCGAAATTCTCGCGTCCCAGCAGGATGCTGGCGCCCTGGTAGCGCGGCTGGTTCATGACGAAATCCGGGTTCGGCCGCCGCTTGCCGTGGTCCTGGCCCGGCTCGCCCGGATCCAGGTAGCGCCAGTCGTCGAACAGGTTGGGCCCGAAACCGCTGCGCTTGACCGACTTCAGGTACTGTTTCGGAATGATGGCGTCGGTATCGACGTTGGGGCGGTCGAGCGGCATCACCAGGCCGTCGAGTCGTGTGAATTTCTGCATGGTGGGTACTCGGATAAAACAGTCAATGAGCCGCCAAGACGCCAAGAGCGCCAAGAAAACCGTTTTGTTGTTTTCGGCCACACGCGCAGCGTACCGGGCGAAAAAGCGCTTTGTTTTTCATGGCGTTGCTGGTGTCTTGGCAGTTTTCCATCAATCCATCTCCCTTACATCCACAAAATGCCCCGCCACCGCAGCGGCGGCGGCCATGGCCGGGCTCACCAGGTGGGTGCGGCCGCCGGGGCCCTGGCGGCCTTCGAA
>Ga0256841_1000552_pt1 | contig 38278 bp, 38 predicted proteins | sample 356308metaG_FD_185971 | JGI IMG/M metagenome (GOLD analysis project Ga0256841, IMG submission 185971) | Hydrothermal vent microbial communities from Mid Atlantic Ridge, Atlantic Ocean - 356-308 | ecosystem: Environmental > Aquatic > Marine > Hydrothermal vents | place: Atlantic Ocean: Mid... | reverse complement strand
CAGATTTTCTGGCACCCGAACGGCTGGCGCATCTACACCGAACTTCAGGACTATATGCGCCGCCGCCAGAACGAGGCCGGCTATGTCGAGGTGAACACACCGCAGGTGGTGGACCGCAAACTGTGGGAGGCCTCGGGCCACTGGGAGAAATATCAGGAGCATATGTTCATCGTCGAGGTGGACGAGGAACACGCCCGCGAAAAGTCGGTTAATGCTTTGAAACCAATGAATTGCCCCTGTCATGTGCAGATATTCAATCAGGGCTTGAAGAGCTATCGCGACCTGCCGCTGCGCATGGCCGAATTCGGGTCCTGCAACCGGTACGAACCATCGGGTGCGCTGCACGGTATCATGCGGGTGCGCGGTTTCGTGCAGGATGACGCGCATATTTTCTGCACCGAAGCCCAGATCGAGGAAGAAACCAAACGCTTCATCGACTTCCTGTCGCTGATCTACAAAGACCTCGGTTTCGAGAGTTTCAGCGTCAAGTTTTCCGACCGCCCCGAAACCCGCGCCGGTTCGGACGCAGTCTGGGACAAGGCCGAAGCCGCGCTGATCGCCGCCACCGAAGCCGCCGGTTCCGAATACACCCTGAACCCCGGCGAAGGCGCGTTTTACGGCCCGAAACTGGAATTCGTGCTGACCGATGCAATTGGCCGTGACTGGCAATGCGGCACCCTGCAGGTGGATTTCGTGCTGCCCGAACGTCTGGACGCCACCTATATCGGCGAGGACGGCGCCAAACACCGCCCCGTCATGCTGCACCGCGCCACGCTGGGCAGTTTCGAGCGCTTCATCGGCATCCTGATCGAAAGCTTTGCCGGCAAACTGCCGTTCTGGCTGGCCCCACGCCAGGTGGTCGTCGCCTCGATCGTTTCGGATGCGGATGACTATGTGCACGAAGTGGTTGCCGCCCTTCAGGCCGCCGGCGTGCGCGCCGAGGCCGACATCCGCAATGAAAAGATCAACTACAAGGTCCGCGAGCACAGCCTTGGCAAGGTGCCCGCGATTCTGGCCATCGGTATGCGTGAGGTCGAAGAACGCACCGTTTCAATGCGTCGTCTTGGCGAGAAACAGAGCAAAGTCATGCCGCTGGAAGACGCCGTTGCATCATTGTCGCAAGAAGCACTGGCACCCGATCAACGCTGAACACACAGGCGCCCGCTCAGTCAGACCGGGCGCCAACCAGGCCGAAAACAGCGGTTTACCCTGCAACAATTAATGCCGGGGAATGAAATATTTTACAAAATTCGGCACGAATCCAGCATAATCCGAACATCATTTGTAACATTGCGGGAAACATTATAACGCGAACGTGATGCACGCCGATGTGAATGGCGCGTTACGCCCCCCTTTTCATAACCTTCCCACATCGCAACCTTGCGACGTTGAAAAAATGATGAAAAGGAACACCTAACATGTCCAACCACATGAAAGCCCTCGCTGTTGCCGGTGCTGTTGCCGCTGCTGTCGCCTCCACTGCGGCCCCTGCTCAGGCTGGCGGCAAGGAAAAATGCTACGGCGTTGCCCTTGCCGGCCAGAATGACTGCAAGGCCGGCCCCGGAACAACCTGCGCCGGCACTTCAAAAGTTGATTACCAGGGCAATGCATTCAAGGCTGTCCCTGCCGGCACTTGCCTGTCGATCGAACTTCCTGGTGGGCGCAAAGGCTCTCTCGAGGCCCTGGATCGCGACGTTCCGGCATAAGACACGTTTCCCCTGCCGGCCTTCGGCAGGGGCATTTCCTGTTTGTGATTTTTCTGCCCGGCTTTGGAGCCAACCACATGCTTGATATGTCCCCCCATCCCTTTGAAAACCTGCCCAATCGTCCGGGTGTTGGCTATAAACCCCAGCATTTCAGTGATATCCTGAAGGATGCCAGACCGGTCGAATGGCTGGAAATCCATGCCGAAAACTATATGGGCGACGGTGGGCGTCCGATTGCCCAACTAAAGCATCTGGCCGAACGGTTCCCGATATCCGTACACGGTGTCGGCCTGTCCATCGGCGGCGAGTCCCCCCTGGACCCGGATCATCTGGCGCGCCTGAAACACCTCGTCGGCTGGCTAAATCCCGCCAGCTTTTCCGAGCATCTGGCCTGGTCAACGCACGAAAGTGCCTTTTTGAACGATCTGCTGCCCCTCCCCTACACCCTGGAAACCGTGGCCCGCGTCAGTCAGCATATTGATCAGGTGCAGGAAACACTCGGGCGGCAAATGCTGCTGGAAAACCCGTCATCCTATCTGGCTTTTGCCGAAAGCGAGATGACGGAAACCGAGTTTCTGAGGGAAGTGAGCAACCGCACCGGCTGCGGGCTGCTGCTCGATGTGAACAACGTGTTCATTTCTGCAACCAACCAGCAAACCGACCCATGCAGCTATATTGACGATTTTCCACTTGAAAACGTGGGCGAAATCCATTTGGGCGGGCATGATGAAGACCATGATGATATGGGCGCGCCGCTATTGATTGACAGCCATGGCCGCGAGGTGGTTGATCCGGTTTGGGCCCTTCTGGACTATACGCTGGCAAAATCCGGCCCACGCCCGACCCTGATTGAATGGGATACGGACGTGCCGGACTGGCCTGTTCTTGCGGCAGAGGCCCGGCGCGCCGCCGATCATCTCGAACAGATCAGCGCCTGATGGCTGCAAAGACCGACCAGAACGGGTTTGTTGCGGCCCTGCTCAACCCTGATTGCCCGGCACCGCCCACTCTGCGGGATCCACAAGGCGGCCCCGCCGGCAAACGGTTTGATGTTTACCGCAACAATGTTGCCGTCAGCCTGACCGAGGCGCTGCAAGTCGCGTTTCCTGTTGTTCAGAAACTGGTGGGCGCGGAATTTTTCAAGGCAATGACCGGTGTTTTTCTACGCCAACACCCGCCGAAATCACCTGTTCTGATGCTCTATGGTTCGGATATGCCAAGCTTTCTGGCAAATTTCGAACCCGTCAGCCATTTGGCCTATCTGCCGGATATCGCCCGGCTGGAACTTGCCTTGCGCCAATCTTACAACGCAGAGGATCAGAACCCGATCAACCCGAACGCCCTGCAATCCCTTGCAGCCGACCGGCTGATGGTGGCGCGGTTTTCTTTTGCCCCCGCCGTTCGGCTGCTGCAATCCGAATGGCCGATCCATTCGATCTGGCGCGCAAATACCGAGGCGGATGCACCAGAGATCACAATCGCAAGCGAGGATGTTTTGGTCGTCCGCCCGGAACTGGATCCGGTTCCGGTTTTACTGCCCGACGGAGGGGCCAGATTCATTGCCGCCCTGCAAGAAAAATCCAGCTTTGGACATGCGCTAGAGAAAGCCTCTGCCGAGGTTGAGGATTTTGACCTCACGGCCACGCTCGGCCTGCTGCTGGCCAATGGAGCAATAACTGAAATTCACGATGAGGAAATCCGATGAACTTTCTATTCAATATGTACAATTCGTTCTTCGGATGGCTTGAGCGCGCTGTTGGCCCCTGGTTTTTACCCACCCTGGCGCGGTTCACCTTTGCGGCAACCCTGCTTTTCTATTTCTGGAACTCGGCCTGGTTAAAGCTTGGCGATGGGTTTGGCGGTATTTTCAACCCGTCCTCGGGCGCCTATTTCCAGATTTATCCACGGGCGGTCGAGGCCGCAGGATATGACCCCGAGGCGCTGTCGGCCTTTCATAAGCTGGTGGTTCTGGCTGGCACATGGGCCGAATTTCTTTTGCCGGCTCTGATCGTCTTTGGGCTGCTGACCAGGCTGGCAGCCCTGGGAATGATCGGGTTTGTAACCCTGCAAACCCTGACGGATCTGTATGGTTTGCGGCTGATAGACGAACCGGATTCCATGGGGGCGTGGTTTGATCGCCTGTCTGACGGCACGATCATGGATCAGCGCCTGCTCTGGATGACGGTGCTGACGATCCCGTTATTCATGGGCGCAGGGCCACTATCGCTGGATCGCCTGTTAGGCCGGGTCCGGACGGATCGCCACCATCCCCAATAAACCACCAAGCGCACACATGGCGATTGGAAACATTGTGAATACATTGAAGCCGAATGCGTAAAACATGCCCGCCGCCGAGGCCAGCATCAACCCGCCGCCAACCTGTGCATGTGACCGGGCCATGGCGCCACCGGCGATGGCCAGCAAAGGCGCCAGCAGGCTTGCCGTCCGCACGACACCCACGTTCTGCACCTGCTCCAGCGCATCCGGCACCTCGCCAAACCAGTTTATGAATTCGGTATAGCCATAGCTGAAAAAGCCGATGAACATGCCGACTATACCACCGATGATTCCCAGTATCATTGCCGCGTTGCGCATTTTCGCCTCCTGCCCGTCAGTTTGTCACTTAAGAGGCCGGCGGCTCATTTCCAAGCAAAACCGACTGAACATCCGAATTCCACCCCAGATACAGCTTTCCCCGGTATTCGATCACCGGACGTTTCATCAGGGCCGGATACTCCAGAAGCAGCGAGACCGGCGCTTTTGCTCTCTCACTTTCGCCAAGGTTGCGCCATGTGGTCGACCGCCGGTTGATCAGGTCCTCGCCCAACACATTGTAAAACAGCCTCAAATCTGCCTCGCCAAGCTTATTGAGCCTGACATCCGTGAAAGAGAAACTCTTGTCAGCTGCCTGTAGTGCCCGGCGGGCTTTGCGGCAGGTGTCACAGGAATTCAGACCATAAACCTGTATTTCATCCATAAACACCTTCCTCATTCTTTTTGGCAATAGACCGCCGAATCGGATTCTTTTCCCTTGATTTTTTCATGTTTTGCCTCCAAGTGTCCCGTGTGACAACAGTTTTTCTAGACGACCGCCTCCTTCTTTCGAGGCAGCCGGAAGACCTGAAGACCTGGCTGCACGACCCCGCCGCAATACCGCGTGACGGGTAATTGAAGAAGGAGAAAACGGATGGCTACTGGCACCGTTAAATGGTTCAACACAACAAAAGGCTTTGGCTTTATCGCACCTGAAGATGGCGGAAAAGATGTGTTTGTACACATTTCTGCCGTTGAACGCGCTGGCCTGACCGGTCTGGCGGACAACCAGAAAGTTGAATTTGAACTGATCGAGGGCCGTGACGGTCGTCAGTCTGCCGGCGAGTTGAAGCTGGTCGACTAAGGTCTGTCGGGTTACCTTAACCCGATCCAAGCCATTTCAGCACCCCTCGGTCTTTTCAGACTGCGGGGTGTTTTTGTTTGTCGTCCCGCGAAATGCAAACGGGCGACCAGCCTGACCGCCCGTAATGAACTATCCGATCAGGATCATGCCCGTTCCGAATATTCCATTGTCTCGGTGTTGACGACGATATCTTCGTCCTGGCCCACGAAAGGCGGGACCATTACCTTGACGCCATTGTCCAGTATGGCCGGTTTGAAACTGTTGGCGGCTGTCTGGCCTTTTACCACCGGCTCTGTCTCAACCACCTTGCAGGTTACCTTTTGCGGCAATCGGGCACTCAGGGCTTCGGACTCGTAATACTCGATCACAACGGTCATACCATCCTGCAGAAACGGCCTGCGGTCGCCCAGAATATCGGCAGGCAGTTCGATCTGTTCGTAGGATTCCATATCCATGAAAACCAGCATACCGTCGTTTTCATAGAGAAACTGTTGATCTTTCTGCTCCAGACGCACCCGTTCCACCTTGTCGGCAGAACGAAACCGTTCGTTCAGTTTGGATCCATTGCGCAGATTTCGCAGTTCGACCTGGGCAAAGGCCCCCCCTTTGCCCGGTTTGACGTGGTCAACTTTGACCGCAACCCAAAGGCCGCCGTTATGCTCCAGTACGTTGCCGGGGCGAATTTCGTTTCCATTTATTTTAGGCATAAGGTCTTAACCCCAAGGAAAAGGTTGATCGAAAGGACAGCAACCCTATATATGGGTGATCTAATACTGGCAAGCCAACCAGACAGGGTGGTGGTGCATGAATTTGAGGCGAGAGCAACAAAAATGCAGCTATGCGCTGAGCGCATGGCAGACATTCCGAGAATGCCTCCCCGAATCATCGCTGATCCGTCATAAAGAGCGGTACGCCGGAAATGCAAGAGCAAGAATAAAGAGGACGACGAGATGAGAGATTTCGTTGACGGAACCGCGTTTAACCACGAGCAAGGCAACCGTTCACGCAAATTGTTTGCGGCGGTCGTACTGGCCGCGTTGGATGATGCGATCGCAGACGACAAGAAATACGGCAATGGCCCCGAGCAGATTGCCCGCTGGGCACGTTCGCGCGACGGGCGCGAGGTTCTGTCCTGCGCCGGCATTGACCCGAATGAGCGCGTTGTCGCGGGCCTGATGGCATTTGTCGGGAAAGGGGTTCGCACCTCGGTCGCCCTTTCGCGCGAGGAAAGTGAACGCCGCCAGCAGGCAGAAGCTGCCTGAAGGCGTTCCATTCAAACGAACAGCCGCCAGAATTGAAAGCGCCTCCTTGTTCGGGGGCGTTTTTATTTGGGGTCAGTGCATATGTACGGCCCCGCCACCAGCAAGGAAATATCCCCACATCACCAGAGGAACCATAAGGGCCGCACTGGTTGCGCCAATCGCCACACGCGGCCATACCCCCTGAAACCGCCGCCACAAGACAATACACATGAAAAATGCCAGCGCCAGTTCCAGCGGCGCAACGATATTTCCGTAGTATCGGCTGTCCCAATAGCTGACCGGACTCTTGAAAACCCAGTCGGTCAGCGGCCAGAACTGCGGGCGCGCATCGTCATGATGCAACAGAAAGTCGCTTGCCGCATGCAATAGCCCGGCCCCGGCAAAGGCCAGCAACCAGTCGCGTTTCAGCCAGATCCCAAATGCCAGAACCGCACCCCATGTCAGAAACCCGTGATCAATGCTGAATACCCGCATCCATTCGGGCGAAAAATACATCGTGCCAAAGACAATGCCCGGGGGAATTCCCTGCACAAACAAGGCCCAGCCCGCCAGAACATAAAGCGAAATATCCGGCACCAGCCCACCCAGCAGGGCCGCGATTGTCACCCAGGGTTTGTGCGGGCGCGCAAATGCCGCTGCCCCGACCAGAATATGGGTTGGTGTATTCATCCAGTCCTTTTACATCCCTGTTCGCGTCGCTATTGGTTGTGCATGGTAAGGTAAAAGGCGGGTTATGGCAAAATCACTTATGGTTCAGGGCGCAGGCTCAAACGTCGGAAAATCGCTTTTTGTTGCCGGTCTGGCCCGTGCCTTCACCCTGCGCGGGCTTTCCGTATGCCCTTTCAAACCGCAAAACATGTCAAACAACGCCGCCGTTACCCGTGACGGAGGAGAAATTGGCAGGGCGCAGGCGTTGCAGGCAAGGGCTTGTGGCATTGCGCCTTTGGTCGATATGAACCCGGTCCTGCTAAAGCCGGAAACGGAAACCGGTGCGCAGGTCATTGTCCAGGGAGAGCGTCTGACCACTGTCAAGGCCCGGGACTATGCAGCCCTGAAGCCCACCCTTCTGCCCAGAGTTCTGCAAAGCTACCGGCGTATTTCAAAGGATGTCGATCTTGTGCTGGTTGAAGGTGCCGGCAGCCCTGCCGAAATCAACCTTCGCCAGGGCGATATCGCCAACATGGGGTTTGCCGAGGCTGCAAACACCCCGGTAGTGCTGCTGGGCGATATTGACCGCGGCGGTGTCATTGCCCAACTTGTCGGAACGCATCAGGTGCTTTCGGCGGCGGATCGCAGCCGGGTAAAAGCCTTTGCAATCAACAAATTTCGCGGCGACGCCCGCCTCTTTGACAGCGGCCTTGATGAAATCGCCCTGCGTACCGGCTGGTCTGCCATCGGCGTTATGCCGTGGTTTGACGATGCCTGGCGCCTGCCGGCCGAAGACGTGATGGATATCGCCTCCAATCATGACGGGGCGTTCAAGATCGTCGTGCCACGCCTGTCGCGCATTGCCAATTTTGATGATCTTGATCCCTTGGCCGCGGAACCTGATGTCAGCGTGGAAATTGTCCCCCCCGGCCGCGCCCTGCCGGGCGATGCCGATCTGGTGGTAATCCCCGGCACGAAATCGACCATCGCCGATCTCGCCTTTTTTCGGGATCAGGGCTGGGATGTCGATCTGGCCGGCCATATCCGGCGCGGCGGGCAGGTTTTGGGCATATGCGGCGGCTATCAGATGTTGGGGGCTGAAATTGATGACCCGGACGGGATAGAAGGCCATGCCGGCCGTTATCCGGGGTTGGGATTCCTTGACGTGACGACCCGGATGCGCCCGCACAAACACCTGACACAGGTCGAGGGAAACTGTCTGGCCACCGGGGCACCATTTACCGGGTATGAAATCCATATCGGCGATACAGAGGGGCCGGACTGCAAACGCCCCTGGCTCTCTGTTAACGGTACGAGTGTTGGTGCCGCGTCGGAAAACGGGTGCATCCGCGGATGCTATCTGCATGGCATTTTCAAAAATGACGCATACCGAAAGTCATTCCTCCGGCAATTGGGCACCCAGGGCAGCACACTGGCTTATGCCGACAGTATCGAACAAACGCTTGATGCGCTGGCGGCACAAATGGAATCCAGCCTCGACCTGGACAGACTGCTGGCCCTCGCCCAAGAGATTCAGGCCTGATCAGGTTCCGTTTTATCCTTGTTTTCAATAGTTTCCCGCAGCGTTGAGGCCAAGACGGCCAGGTCAATCGGTTTGGCCGCGCGGACAATGCGCGGGGTCACCGCGGGGATGTCACCCTTGCCAAGATAGCTGCTCAAAAGCATCGCAGGAAAGTCCTTGCGCATGGAACGCATCGCTTCGATCAACTCGATACCGCTCAGGTTTGGCATCATGAAATCGGTAACGACGGCATCATAACTGTCCGGGTCGGCCTGAAATGCGCGCAACGCCAGTGTCGGATCGGTGTAAGCCTCGACCTGATAACCCAATCGCGCCAGCATCCGGCGAATGGTATAAAGCAGCCCTTCTTCGTCATCGACCAGCAGGATATGTTCGTGCCCGCGTACCGGGCCGACTTCCCGGCTTTCGTGGCTTGCCACATCCGGATACTGCGCGAACAAAAGGGTAAAACAACTGCCCTGCCCCGGCAGGCTGCTCAGGCTGACTTGCCCATGTGCCTCTTCCATCCAGTTGCGCACGATTGCCAGCCCCAGACCGGTCCCCTTGCCCACGGGTTTTGTGGAAAAGAACGGGTTGAAAATCTGCTCTGCAATCTTTTGCGGAATGCCGGGGCCGGTATCACGGACACAAAGCTGAAGGGTTCCGATCGCACCTTTGGGCAGTTTCTCAAGACCATCCGGATGGTTCCGGGGCAGGGCCTGCAAATCCAGAACAATTTCCCCGCCTTTATCGGCCATGGCTTCGGCGGCATTCTGACAAAGATTCATGATGATCTGAAAAAACGCCGTCGGGTCCATTTCGCAGGCCAGATCTTCGGCTATGTGGCGATAAACCACTTTGATCGTTGGCGGAATGGAAACCTCGATCAGCTCCATTGCCTCGGTGATCGCATTGTGCAGGTTCAGACGCCGCGGGCGCCCCGGCTGCTGGCGCGCAAAGGTCAGCAACTGCTGAATCAGGGCCCGCGCCCGTTTCGAGGCCAGTTCAATATGATTGACGGAAATCAACAGATCTTCTGTGGCTTTCATGTCTTCGGCTTCAAGTTTGATCAACTCGGTATTTCCGATAATGGTCATCAGCACATTGTTGAAATCATGCGCAACCGAACCAGCCAGAATGCCCACAGCCTCCATTTTCTGCACCTGGGCGATCTGCTCATCCATATGGCGCTTTTCAGTTATGTCCTCGCCAATTCCGATGTAATTGGTGATTTTCCCGCTTTCATCCAAAAGCGGTAAAAGTTGGGTCGCGGCCCAATAGGCACTTCCGTCCTTGCGCAGGTTCCTGAACACACCGCGCCATGGCCTGCCGCTCGCCAGCCTGTCCCAGATCTCACGGTAGACTGATTCTGGCGTGTGCCCGCTTTTCAGAAAGCCTGGATTGTGACCAATCACCTCCTCGCGTGTGTAACCCGTCAGATCAAAGAACTTGCGGTTGACGAATTCAATTTTACCGCTGGTATCGGTGATCATGATCGACGCCGGGCTCTGTTCGATGGCCCAGGTCAGCTTGCGTTGCTCTTCCTGTGCGGTTTTTCTGGCTTTCAACTCCCGCAGCTGCACAGCCTGCGCCCGCAGGGCACTCCCCATCAGCGCATAAATCAATCCTGCAATTATCACGACGAGCGCAGTCAGCCCCGCCATGATCCAGCCCTGCGAGCGGACCAGATTTTCGCCTTCCGAAAGCGCCCCGACAATTTCCGCAAGGTTCTTTTGCCGCTGTTCTGCCCAATGCAATTCCAGCGTCGCAAGGGCTGCAAGGGCCTCGCTATCGTCGACCCGCACGTCAGCATCAATTTCCTCGGCGTTTTTACCCTTGGCAATATCATCTGTTATCTTTGAAATATTACGTGAATACTCCTCCACAACCTTTCGTATTTTCAGCAAGGCATCTTTTTCGACGGGGTCAGGATCTGCGGCAAGATAACTGTCTATGGCCTGCATCAGGTTGGCGGTCTGTATCCTCAGGGCGGTTTCGTAAACCGGATCCTTTCGCAATACATAGTTCTTGAAGTTGTGGATCATCCCACCATAGCCGAAAAAGCCGCGTATCTGGCTTATCCAGATGCCGCGCGGATCGGCGTTATGCGAATATTCGTGCCAGCCCTCTTCGATACTGCGGAACCGCCGCCCGGTTTCCGCGCTCAGCCCCAGCATGACGGCCAGAACCAGCGCAAGGATGATCGACCCGACAATCGCTGCGGGAACGACGTTCCAGGCCGAGCGGTGGCGTCTTGAACTTCCGACATGCGCCATTTCTTGACTTTCTTCAATAAAACCGAAGCCTTTCTCTTCAATCACACAATCTCTCTTGCACAATTGAGCCAGATCAATTCATTCTGGTAACACGAAAGGGAAAATCGCTCTTTCAGATGTAATCATGTGAACGGAACCATGCCGCAAAAGGAAGTCATCCTTGTCGTTGACGACGACCCGCAGATCACCTCTTTTCTGAAAAGGTATCTGGAAAAGCAGGAATACCGCGTCATTTGCACGGCAGACGGAACCGAAATGGAAAGGGTCATGGCCCGCGAGCACGTTGATCTGTGCATCCTCGACATCTCCCTACCCGGCAAGAGCGGCTTTGACATCACCCGCGATATTCGGGCGCAATCGAACCTGCCCATTCTGGTTCTTTCGGGCAGAGACGAGGCATTTGATCGCGTCGTCGGTCTGGAATTCGGCGCCGATGATTATATGGTCAAGCCGTTTGAGCCGCGCGAGTTGCTGGCGCGTATTCGCACCATCCTGCGGCGCTGCAATGCGGATTCCGCCACAAGCGGGGCGGAAACGGCAGCCAAACCCCAGATTTACAGGTTCGGCAACTGGATTGTGAACGCAAACGAACGGTCGCTGATCCGGGCTGATACCGGCGAATCCGAGCCTATCACCACAACCGAATTCGAAATTCTGCATGCGCTGGTCAAGAAACCGCACACGGTGTTCAGCCGCAACCAGTTGCTGGACATCGCCCGGGGGCGCGACAGCTTTTCTGGCGACCGGGCCATTGATGTGCACATTGCAAGGTTGCGAAAGAAGATCGAGCCAGACCCGCAGGATCCGACCTTTATCAAGACGATTCACGGTATCGGCTACAGTTTCATTGCCGCCGTCAACAGTTCTGGTGATGCCTCGGGGACCTGAGGCGAGCACCGGATGGAACCGGCATTGCCCTGAATATCCGACGTGACAAGCCACGCTGAAAAAAGTAGGAGATGCTGACCTTGTTCAAGGAGCCAGCGATGCCACCCCTTTTCTCCCTAGCCGAACTGAAGGCCGCCCAGGATGTTGTTTATGCCCAGATGGCCCCGACCGCGCAAATATCATGGCCGCAGCTGTCAAAGCGCATCGGGGCCGAGGTGGTGGTGAAACATGAAAATCATGCCCCGACCGGCGCGTTCAAAGTACGCGGCGGCATAACGCTGATGGACTGGCTGGTCGCCCACCATCCCGATGCCCGCGGCATCATAACCGCAACGAGAGGCAACCATGGCCAGAGCCAGGCCCGTGCGGCGACCGCCAAAGGGCTGATTGCAAAGATATATGTACCGCGTGGAAACTCTGCTGAAAAGAATGATGCGATGCGGGCATATGGCGCCCAAGTCATTGAGTTCGGGGCGGATTTTGACGAAGCCAAATCCGAAGCCATGCGCGTGAGCACGGCTGAAAACCTGTTTATGGTCCCGCCTTTCCACCCGGAACTGCTGCGCGGCGTTGCGACCTATGGGCTGGAACTTTTTACTGCACATCCCGATCTGGATGTTGTATTTGTTCCGATCGGGTGTGGCTCCGGGATATGCGGGACCATCGCCGCCAGGGATGCGTTGGGGCTGAAAACTGAAATCGTCGGTGTCGTTTCCGAGAATGCCAGATGCGTAAAACTTTCTGTTGAATCCGGCGATCTGGTCGAAACAAACTCCGCGCATACTTTTGCCGATGGCATGGCGGTACGCGTGCCGGTACAATCTGCCTTTGACATCTATTCGCGCAAGGCCGAACGCATCGTTTCTGTCAGTGACCCGGAAATAGCCAATGCCATCCGGGTGTATTTCAGGGATATTCACAATCTGGCCGAAGGCGCCGGTGCCGCGCCATTGGCGGCACTGCTGCAAGAGCGTGAAAACCTGCAAGGCAAGAAAGTCGGTTTGATTCTTTCCGGCGGCAACATAGATACGGATTGGTTTGCCACAATCCTGCAAGGCGGTGTGCCAGAGGTGGCGCGCATGGCGAAATAGCTGCATGGTGAGTCACTTGCAACCATTAGCGGATTGCGACAAAAACGATACTATATATTGTAATATGCCTTTCCATTGTGGAAAATATGGCTATTTTTAATCTATGAAAAAGAAAAAACCGCTAAAAACTGCGGATAGCAACAAGAAATCGGGCAAGGCCGGCAAGAAACGAATGACCGCAGCAAAACCCAAACTGTTACCGATGCGGCTGGAATCCGCATCAAAGCGCGATGTTCGCACCCAATTCGGTGCGTTGTGTTTTCGTGTGCAGGAAGACAAGGTTCAGGTGCTGCTGATCACAAGTCGCGGGACCGGACGCTGGATCATTCCGAAGGGTTGGCCAATGCATGGCGAAACACCCTCTGGTGCCGCGGCAACCGAGGCGTTTGAGGAAGCCGGGGTTGAAGGCAAGGTATATGATACGGTGCTGGGTGTTTTTTCGTATCGCAAGAACCTTCCGGGCGAGGATAATCTGCCATGTGTCGTTGCCGTGTTTCCGTTGAGTGTCAAGAAACTCCTCAAGGATTTCCCAGAGGCCGCGCAGCGCAAGCGCAAGTGGTTCTCACAGAAAAAAGCGGCCGCTCTGGTATCGGAACCCGAGCTGGCCCAACTGATCCGCAGCTTTGACCCAAGGCGTCTGCGCCGTTAGGTCGCTTGATTTCACTGGCGCAATACCCCACATCTGTCGTGCAACAATTATTAGGCCGCGCATGATCCGCTACACGCTCAAATGTCCTGACGATCACCAATTCGACAGTTGGTTTCAGTCTTCTGAAGCCTTTGAAAAACTGTGTGCGTCCGGCATGATCACCTGCACAACTTGCGGCTCCAGCGATATTTCCAAATCTGTCATGTCGCCCCGCATTCGTCCCTCACGCAGTGCATCGAAAGCTATGAAACCGGCTGAGACCCGTCCTCTGGCGGGCCCATCCAGCTCCGAAGAGGCGCTTAAACGAAAGATGCTGGCGGAGCTTCAGGCAAAAGTAGAGGCCAACTCGGATTATGTTGGCATGGAGTTCGCCCGCGAGGCCCGTGCCATACATACCGGCGAAGCCCCCGAACGACCGATTTATGGCGAAGCCAGAATTGACGAGGCAAAATCCCTGATCGAGGATGGCGTTCCCGTTGCTCCCTTACCATTCGTTCCGAAACGCAAGACAAACTGATCCCGCTTTCCCTGTTTTGCCATCAACCCGGACTTGCCCTTCGCCCCCGCCCAACGTAAGACAGGCGCGTTTACGCATGACCGGCTAGCAGGGGGCAGAATGCCAGTGCTTGTGATGAAATTTGGAGGCACCTCGGTGGCTTCGCTGGACCGCATCCGCCGCGCGGCCAAGCGTGTAGGGCGCGAGGTGGCCAATGGCCATGATGTGATCGTCATTGTTTCGGCCATGTCGGGCAAGACCAACGAACTGGTCGGCTGGGTCAATGAAATCTCCCCGCTGTTCGACGCGCGCGAGTATGATGCTGTCGTCAGTTCCGGTGAAAACGTTACCGCCGGACTGATGGCGCTGACTTTGCAGGAAATGGACATCCCGGCGCGCAGTTGGCAGGGCTGGCAGGTGCCGGTCCTGACGACATCCGCCCACAGCGCGGCCCGGATCATGGATATCCCGACAGACAATATCAATACCAAGTTTTCCGAGGGTATGCGTGTGGCTGTGGTCGCCGGATTTCAGGGCATCAGCCCGGAAAACCGTATCACAACGCTGGGGCGGGGCGGCTCAGATACGACCGCTGTTGCCTTCGCTGCCGCTTTTGACGCGGAACGCTGCGATATCTATACAGATGTCGATGGGGTTTACACGACAGATCCGCGTATTGAATCCAAGGCCCGCAAACTTGATCGCATCGCCTTCGAGGAAATGCTGGAACTGGCATCGCTGGGGGCCAAGGTGCTGCAGACCCGCAGTGTCGAGCTTGCCATGCGCTACAAGGTCAAACTGCGGGTGCTCTCCAGTTTTGAAGAGTATGATGAAAATGCAGGCACTCTGGTCTGCGACGAGGAGGAAATCATGGAACAGAATGTGGTTGCCGGAGTTGCCTATCAGCGGGACGAAGCCAAGATGACCCTGATTTCGGTTGCCGACCGCCCTGGCATTGCCGCCGCCATTTTCGGCCCGCTGTCCGAGGCTGGCGTGAATGTCGACATGATTGTCCAGAACATTTCCGAGGAAGGCCGCACCGATATGACCTTTTCCTGCCCGGTCGAACAGGTTGCGCGGGCAGAACGCGCCATGCAGGAGGCCAAGACAAGCGGCGATATCAACTTCCATGATATTGTTGCCGATACCGATGTCGCCAAAGTGTCCGTGGTGGGCATCGGAATGCGCAGCCATGCCGGTGTTGCGGCAAAGATGTTTCAGGTGCTTTCGGATGAGGGAATAAACATCAAGGTCATTACAACCTCCGAGATCAAGATTTCCGTGCTGATCGACCGGAAATATATGGAATTGGCCGTACAGTCCCTGCATGATGCTTTTGAATTGGAAAAAGTGGCCTGAGAACGGCCCCGAAAGGGAATATGCCTGAACCAAGAGAAAGCGAAAGCCGCAAACTGCTGGGACGCTTGCGCGAAGCGCTGGCCGAAGGCAGCGCAGGGCAAGAGCGGCTCGATCGGATCACCGGGCTGATCGCGGAATCGATGCGCACCGACGTGTGCTCGATCTATCTGTTCCGCGATCAGGAAACCCTTGAACTTTGCGCAACCCACGGGCTTAAACCCGAATCTGTTCACCAGACACGCCTGCGGCTGGGAGAAGGGCTTGTCGGGCGCGTGGCACGGGATGCACAGGTCGTCAACACGGCTGACGCCCCGTCTGAACGCGGGTTTCGCTTCATGCCGGAAACGGGCGAAGAGGTTCTATCCTCATTTCTGGGCATTCCCATCCAGCGGCTGGGAGAAGGCCTGGGTGTTCTGGTCGTCCAGACCAAAGAGCCGCGAAAATTCAGTGATGACGAGGTTTACGCCCTCGAGGTCGTCGCCATGGTGCTGGCCGAAATGACAGAATTGGGGGCCTTTCAGGGCGAAGGCGCTGCGCTGGCCGCCCTGCATCAAAGACCGTTCATGTTCCGCGGAAATGTTGGCCAGGAAGGCGCTGCCGAAGGCCACGTATATTTACACGAACCGCGCGTTGTCGTCACCAACCCCATTGCCGACAATCCGGAAACCGAAAAGAAGCGCCTGCAGGACGCTTTTGACAGGCTTCGGGTCTCGGTGGATGAGATGCTGTCCGCTGCCCCGGTGGGGGACAAGGAACAAACGCAGGTTCTTGAAACCTATCGGATGTTCGCCAATTCCCGTGGCTGGATACGCCGCATGGAGGAAGCCATACAGGGGGGGCTTTCCGCCGAGGCCGCCGTTGAAAAAGAACAGACCGCCGCCCGCACCCGCATGAGCAAGGTGCCCGATGCCTATCTGCGCGAGCGTCTGCATGATCTTGATGATCTGTCCAATCGCCTGTTGCGGATCCTGACAGGTCAGGGCAGCAACACCGGGGCTGAAATTCCGGCGGACCCGATCCTTGTTGCCCGCAATATCGGCCCCGGTGAGTTGCTGGATTACGGGCGATCGCTGCGCGGAATCGTTCTGGAAGAAGGCTCGGTGGGAAGCCACGCCGCCATCGTCGCCCGCGCCCTGGCCATACCGCTGGTGATCAATGCCGGCCCCATCACGACCGAGGCGCTCAACGGCGACCCGATCATGGTGGATGGCGATGAGGGCATCGTGCATTTACGGCCAGATGATACCGTTGCCACGGCCTTTCGCGACAAGGTCGCCATGCAGGCCGAGGCCCAAAAACGATACGCCTCGATCCGCAACAAACCCGCCAAGACAAAGGACGGCATCCATATCAGCCTGACCATGAATGCCGGGCTGATGGCGGATCTGCCCTCGCTTGAAAGCTCCGGCGCCGATGGTGTCGGGCTGTTTCGCACGGAATTGCAGTTTCTGATCCGTAACAAGGTGCCGAAACGCGGTGAACTGGCAGCGCTTTACGCGCGCGTACTTGATGCAGCCAAAGGCAAAAAGGTGGTGTTTCGCACGCTCGACATCGGATCAGACAAAGTGCTGCCCTATATGAAACCCCAGGACGAACCAAACCCGGCCATGGGGTGGCGTGCCATTCGGGTTGGGCTCGACAAGCCCGGTGTGTTGCGCATGCAGCTTCAGGCGCTGATCCGCGCCGCAAACGGCCGGCCCCTGTCTGTCATGTTTCCTTTCGTCGCGCAGTTCGAGGAATTCATTGATGCCCGCGAGCAACTGGCCCAGGCCCTGGAACGCGAAGCAAAGCTCAAACACGCTTTGCCTGAAACCCTGGAAGTGGGGGCGATGCTGGAAACACCTTCGCTGGCCTTTGCGCCACGCCAGTTCTTTGAAATGGCCGATTTCATCTCGATCGGCGGCAATGACCTGAAGCAGTTTTTCTTTGCAGCCGATCGCGAAAACGAACGGGTACGCCGGCGCTATGACACCCTCAACGTCAGCTTTCTGAACTTTTTGGAAAATATCATAACGCGTTGCAATGAAACGGAAACAATGCTCTCGTTCTGTGGAGAAGACGCAGGCCGACCGGTAGAGGCCCTGTGCTTTGCTGCAATCGGGCTGCGCTCGCTATCCATGCGACCGGCATCAATCGGCCCGGTCAAGAACCTGTTGCGCCGCTCCAGCCTGAAAGAAGTGCGCGAGGTGATCGACAAGGCACGTGACAGTGGTGCGCAATCGGTGCGTCCGGCGGTAATGGATTGGCTGAAATCAAACTGATCATTGTCGCTGTTTTCTCTTTTCCATTGCAGATGCAACGGATATGCAGACTGCAAACCACCTGCCCACCGTCGGAGTGCCCATGTCAGAAACGATCGCCACCGCCCTGTTGCATGCCCTGAAAGCACGTGGTGCAGACCGCATCTTTGGCATACCCGGAGATTTTGTTCTGCCATTCTTTCGCGTGATCGAGGATAGCGACATCCTGCCCTGGCACACCCTTAGCCATGAACCCGGTGTCGGCTATGCCGCCGATGCCGCGGGACGCATCAACTGCACACTCGGCGTGGCCGTGGTCACATATGGGGCCGGCGCGCTGAATATGGTCAATGCCGTGGCGCAGGCCTATGCGGAAAAATCCCCGCTGGTTGTCATCTCGGGGGCGCCCGGCGCGGGCGAGGGCGAACTCGGCCTTGGCCTGCACCATCAGGTAAAAACGCTGAACTCGCAACTGGCCATCTACCAGGAACTGACTTGTGCACAGGCAGTTCTGGATGATCCCGAGACAGCTCCGCAGGAAATTGCCAGGGTTCTGGATGCGGCCCGCAACCTTTCGCGCCCGGTCTATATCGAAATTCCGCGCGATCTGGTCAATGTGGCCTGTGCGCCGGTGCCCCCTTTTGTTCTCGCCCCCTCAAACCCGGAAGGTGCCCGCGCCTGCGCACTTGAAATCATGGCAAAGCTGAAATCGGCTGAAAAACCTGCCATTCTGGTCGGGGTCGAGGCCCGCCGTTATGATCTGGAAGACAAGATCTCCGCCCTTTGCAAAAAACTGGGCATCCCTGTTGCCACCAGTTTCATGGGGCGTGGCCTGCTCGCCGGGCGTGATCTGCCGCTGGTTGGTACCTACCTTGGCAGCGCCGGAGAGGATCTGCCCGCCCGCGCGATCGAACAGGCCGACAGCCTGCTGATGCTGGGCGTCATCATGTCCGACACGAATTTTGGCGTGTCCGGCAAGAATATCGACATGCGCGCAGCCATTCAGGCGCTTGATCGCAATGTGGCTTTCGCTCACCATCGCTATCCCGGCATCTCGTTGGAGTCACTCGTGGATGCGCTCGGTGAAATCGCCGAGCCGGTTGGCCATGCCACCCCAAACTACACGCCGCAATATGCACGCGGACTGCCCGATGACGAAACCCGGCTGAAGCCCTCGCATATTGCCATGGCCGTGAATGACCTGTTCGACAAATACGGCCGCATGCCCATTGCCTCGGATGTCGGAGACTGCCTTTTCACCGGACTTGAAATAGAAGACACCGAGTTCGTCGCGCCGGGCTATTATGCTTCGATGGGGCCCGGTGTTCCGGCCGGTATGGCGATCAATGCAGTCACCGGCAAGCGCCCGATCATTCTGGTCGGCGACGGCGCCTTTCAGATGACCGGCTGGGAGATTGGAAACTGCCGCAAATACGGCTGGTCGCCGATCGTCATCCTGTTCAACAACAAAAGCTGGGAAATGCTGCGTGTCTTTCAACCTGGCCCGAAATATCATGATCTGGATGATTGGCATTATGCCGAAATTGCCCGGCATCTTGGGGGGAGGGGCACGCGGGTTTCGACCTGTGCACAGCTCAAATCGGCGCTGGAGCAAGCCATTGACGACACGACATCTTTTCAGTTGATCGAGGTGATGCTGGAACGGGGCGAAACCTCGGAAACACTGGCGAAATTCGCCTCTGCCATCCGCGAAATGTCCGTGCTCAAGGACGAGTGACCGGCAAATTGTGCCTTTTATCCACTTTTTGGTAAGATTTCCGCCTTATTCTCGCCTTATGGGTTAATTACGGGTGGGCTATGTTAAGATTTCTTTTGATAGGATGCGCCGCAGGCGGCATTGAGGCCGGGCTTCTACTGGCCGCAGGCAATCCGGTTTGGCTGGCTTTTCTGGGGTATTCAATTACCGGGACTCTGGCCTTGCTGGCCACCGCCTTTTTCAACGCTTTCGATCAAGTAGACTGATCTGCGCCTGGGACCAGGCTTCTGGGCCGCAGCCCACAGACCTGCCGCAAAAAACAGCGTCGCATGTGACGAACACGATATGTCCAAGCGCTAACCTCTGACCCGGCCAGACCATTTTCCAACGCGGCCGGAAACACCTTTCCACGCGTCTTTTGCCAGTTCTCTGCCCAATATCCGTTCAGGATTTGTAGGCGGCGGCATGATAACCCCGTCCAGACGTTCAAACCCGAAACGACTGTAGTAAGGCGCGTCACCGATCAGACATACCCTTTCCCAGTGGCTCTTGTGCGCAATTTCAAGGCTGTCACGGATCAGAAGCCCCCCCAGGCCTTCGCCCTGATGCGTGGGATGCACAGCCACCGGCCCCAAAAGCAACGCGGCCTCAGGCCCGACCCGGACCGGCCAGTAACGGATCGCTCCGGCCACAATGCCGGTTTCGTCCCGTGCCACCAGGCACAGTTCTGCCACCGGGGGCACATCATCACGCAGGCGGTAAGACGAAAGCGCCTCGCGACCCGGCGCAAAGCACAGATCATAAAGCGCCTCGACCTCCCACCAGTCTGCCTTGGTTTCCTGTTTCCATTCGAACACGCCGATACGCCCCTTGGCCGCTTTTTTGCTGGCCACGGCCCTAGCACGGCGCTACCTCTGGGGCAAACAAAGGATACGCGCGCATGTTTTACAAACCCGAGGAAGGCCACGGCCTGCCCCATAATCCGTTTTCCGCCATCATCAGCCCCCGACCGATCGGCTGGATCTCGACCCGTGGCAAGGACGGGGTGGACAACCTTGCGCCCTATTCATTTTTCAACGCCGTGGCCTATGAACCCCCACAGGTAATGTTTGCCTCGACCAGCGACAAACACGACCGGCATATGGGCAAGGACAGTGTTGCGAACATTGATGAAACCGGCGTTTTTTGCGTGAACATTGTCGAGTTTTCCGCCCGCAACGCGATGAATGCCACATCCGGTAGCCACGCCGCCGGGGTGGATGAATTTGAACAGGCCGGGATCAAAAACGCGCCTTGCGAAACGATCGATTGCGCCCGTGTCGCTGATGCGCCGGCAGCGCTCGAATGTCGTCTGTCACAGATCATCCGCCTGGAAGGCGCGGAAAATTACATGGTGCTGGGGCAAGTCACCGGCATTCATATGCGCGACGACTGCCTTGTTGACGGGGTGTTTGACGTGACAACCTATCAGCCTCTGGCGCGGCTCGGTTACCGTGATTACGCCAAGATCAGCGCCCTGTTCAGCATCAATCGCCCCGACGAATAGTCGACGAACAGCCGGCGTCTTTTCACATCGCGGCTCTTTCATGCTATGGTTGCATCATTGTTTGACCCATTTGACGGAGAATGATTATGCCACGCGCCAATCGTCGTGATCTCAGCTTTGCCACTTTCAACCTGCTGAATTTTCAGGCCATCGGCGGGTTGACCTATTCAAACACGCCGCCCTTCGCTGATGATGCCGAGGGGCGCGCCGCCTTTGACCGCAAGGTTGACTGGATCGCCGAAAAACTGGTCGAGATCGACGCCGAGGTGATCGGTTTTCAGGAACTCTGGTCAGCGGGGGCCCTGCACCTCGCCTTTCAAAGGGCCGGGCTTGACGGCCATTACGACCTGATCGCGCGCGATGCCCCCGGCCGCGGCCGGCCACAGGTGGCACTGGCGGTGCGCAAGGGGGAAGATGGCCTGTCGCAATTGCTTCCCAACGCCGCGTATCACTCTGATTTTCCGCCAGATTTTCGCTTTGACTGCCTGCGGGAAAGCCGCGGCGCCGAGGAAGAAATCACCGTCACCATCTCGAAATTCAGCCGCCCTGTCATCATGGCGCAAATTCAACCCACCGGCACAAGGCCAAAGCCGCCGGTAGTCACGGTGCTGGTGGCGCATCTGAAATCCAAGGCCCCGGCAAGGCTCTCGCGCGTCGGTGACCCGCCGGTTCTGTCCATCTACCCGACAATCACCAAAAGCGCGGTTGCCCACATCCGCCGGGTAATGGAAGCCGGCGCCTTGCGCGCCCTGCTGGACGGGATCATGAAAGCCGATGACCCGGCAGAACTGACCCCCACCGTGGTTCTGGGCGACCTCAACGACGGCAGTCTTTCGGTTTCCACCGAACTTATCGCGGCCCAACCCGGATATCGCGTGATCGAAAAAAGCCGCACCGGCAACCGGTCTGATGCGGGGCTCTATTCGGTCGAGAAACTTCAGCAATACCGCTCGCTCCGGCACGTCTATTATACCCATATCTACAAGAACCAGATGGAGAGTCTGGACCATATTCTGGTCAGCGAGGAGTTTTATGATCACGCCCGCAAGCGGCATTGGTCCTTCCGCGAAATGGAGATCCTGAACGACCACCTGAACCATGAGACAAAGCCGGAACTGCGCAAAAGCGGCGCCTCGGACCACGGTATTGTGCGCGCATATTTCGACTGGAACCCAATACCGCAAAACCTGACAGGCTAGGTGTTTGATCCCAGGGTTTGATGGTGCGATCCTTTCGTTGGAATGGAAGGAAGCATTATGGGACAGATACGTCATGGTCCAGTCGCGTCTCTTCCGAAAACCCCGCGCCGCATGCACCCGAAACCACGCCACATTCGCGCAGCGGCTCCTCGGCACCGGAAAAAGCGGGAGTGTGTGGCGGAGAGACAGGGATTCGAACCCTGGAGACAGTTTCCTGCCTACACACTTTCCAGGCGTGCGCCTTCGACCACTCGGCCACCTCTCCGTGCGGAACTTCCTATAACCATTTCCGGCTTGGTTGCAAGTGAAGAAAAGAAGCCTGCCAACACGGAAAGGCCAATTTCATTGGCGGGGTTTTACTGCCGGATTGTGAGGCGCAGCCAATTCACCGGCCATGGCTTGATCAACCGCCGTGCAGGATGCCGGTTTCCCACAATCTCTCAACAATCCCCTTGAAAAGGCCAAATCGTTTCTTAGCTCAAAGACAAGAAAGCGGCCCTGCGCTGCAGGTTGAAGCCGCAGCCGTCGGTATCGAGACGGTGTATTTGAACAAAAGGAACGAGAAAATGAATAATGTATCCAACGAAGCCGGAGCCGCTGAAGGTTTTGCAGCGGTTGCCGTGTTGAAGCCCAGATGGGGCTGGATCATGCTGAGCGGTCTTCTAACCGTGCTGTTCGGTATTCTGGCCTTCTGGTGGCCGCTGGGGGCGGTCTATACGATGACGATTCTGTTTGGCGCCTATGCAATGGCAGACGGGATCTTGTCGATCATTTCGGCAGTGCACAACAAGGAAAACTTTTGGCCTTTGATGTTGCGTGGGGGGCTCGGGCTGTTTGCCGGTATCATCGTTCTGGTGATGCCTGGGATTTCCGCCATTTCGCTTGTGGCGTTTACCTGGGCCATGCTTTCCATCTGGTCGATTGCCACCGGCCTGTTGGAATTGATTGCCGCGATACGCCTGCGCAAGGAAATCGAAGGGGAATGGTTGCTGGGCCTTTCCGGGCTGGTCAGTATCATTTTCGGGATCGCGATCCCGATTCTGTTGTGGACCAACCCGGCAGCCGGCATCGTCAGCATGGGCTACATGATCGGTTTTTACGCCGTTCTGCACGGCGCATTGGAAATCGCATTGTCCATGGCTCTGCGCAAATTCCAGGCCCGGCTCTGACAACCCCGGCTTCTGCAAGACGGAAAAGCGCCGGATTACCCGGCGCTTTCCTCTTGCAGATCAGCGTTGTTGGCCAGAATATCCTGCAAAACAGCCTGGGCATTTTCACCTTCAATTCGCCCCAACAGATCACGGCGCATATGATATGTCAGAACAGCAACTGACCGCATGATCGTTGACTGTTCCTTTCCCTCGATTGCCTTGTCTTGCATCGCTTCGTCGAGACGATCCAGAACATCGTTGAATTTTCGGATGACATCCGCACTGCCAATCATGGCCAGCTTGTGGTTGAGCACGCGCAATTCAGCCAGATGCGCCGGCTCCATCCGGCCCTTCTCGACAATCTCGCCAACATGTTCAATCAGTGCGGTATAGATCGCGCTCTTCTGATCCAGCAGCAGAACCTGGCCTTCTTTGCGCAACTCCAGTTCCGTCTGCTGGTTCAGCAAAACGGCTGTAATCAGAACCGTGGCCACGGCCCCGATGAACACAAGAAGAATTTCCTGGGTAAAGGGAAAATCACCCGACACGCCATAAAGGTAGCGAAAAGTCAGATAGCTCACAAAAGAAGTCAGCAGGATCAAAAGGATCAGAACGGTTCTGTTTTCCAGGAGTTTCAGCATGTTGGATTGTGCCTCTCTTGCCAGCAGAACCGAATGCCGACACGCCGCATACGCCCCGGTCTCGCTGGCGGTTTTAGTGACCGGGTTTTCACAAAATCGGGATTGAACTGCAAGGCGGCATCGCGCAAACAAGGATGAGATCGAAACAGAGATGTCGTCATTTTTACCCGCTACCTTCAGTAATCTTCACACTATATGGCGCTATTCCGGACCGCTGACCGATGATTTCAGCGCCTCCTCTTCGCCGGGTTCATGCGGTTCGGGATCAGACGTTTCAAGCCTGTCCCCTGCTGAATCTGCCGCCGGTTCCTCTGACGGGCCTTCCTTGGCCTTATCGGTTTCTTCCGTAGATTTCGTATCGAATGCCGCCCGCAGAGATTCAGGGTTTCGGAACCACAAATCACGTTGCGCAAATGGAATCTCGATTTTTTCTTCCGCAAACCGGCGCGCGATTTCATGGTTGATGTCCGACTTCACGCTCAGGCTCCAGTTCACGTCCCGCAGAATGGCCCGGATTTCAAAATCAAGCGAATCCGCCCCAAAACCCTGGAAAACGATACCAGGGGCCGGATTGGCAAGAACCATCGGGTGCGCCTGCGCAATTTCGCGCAGTATATGTTCCACTCTTTTCGTATCAGTCCCATAAGCGACCCCCACAGGGACGATGATCCGGCCCACGGAATTGCCACGGGTCCAGTTGGTGACCATGCCCGAAACCAGTTCCGAATTCGGAACGATGACATCGGTGCGATCAAAGGTTTCGATCCGGGTCGAGCGAACGGATATGTCCCGCACATACCCCATCTTGCCACCAACCTCGATCCAGTCGCCTTCTGCAATGGGCCGTTCGATCAGAAGAATGATGCCGGACACAAAGTTGGAAACGATATTCTGCAAACCAAAACCGATACCGACAGACAGCGCCCCGGCCACGATCGCCAATGACGACAAATCGATACCAGCGGCGGAAATGGCTATCACCGCGGACAGGAATATCCCGATATAGCCAAGCCCGGAAACAATGGCGTTCTGGCCGCCGGGGTCAATTTTGGTTTTCGGCAAAACCGAGGATTTCAACATCCCCTGCACCAGACGGGTCAGCATGTAGCCAATAGAGAAAATAACGGCGAAAGCTATAAAACTTCCGGGTGAGATTCTGGCGCCACCGATGGTAAAGCCTTCCTGAAACCGGGTCCATATTTCCGTAAGATCGGCAACCCGGGCGCCCCATATCAAAGCAAAAAGCGGGGTAGAGGCCAGCGTCATGGCAAAGCCGATCAAAACTGTAACAAGTGATTCCTTTGCGGCGGCCTCATCACCAATGACGATTGCATAAATTCCGGTAACAACCCTTTGCAGCACCAGAAGAAAAGAAATCAGGGCAAGTGACATGACCGTCGGAAAAACAAGCGCTTCGCCGGCTTTGAAATAGCCGATAGCCGCAGCCAGAGGCCCGATCACAGCCACCGCCATCAGAACTCTGCCCAGAATACCTATAACGGTATCACGATAGCCGGCACCGTCATGTTCTCCGCTTTCGTCTCCGGCTTTCAAGTGTTGCAACAACAATTGCCCCAGCCGAAACAATGCCAAGGCGCTGATAACCAAAGGCGGGAAAAGAAGAACATTCAGCACTTCCGGTGGCCAGGACTCGTATTCGGCAACGGACAGAAACAGCATGTTCAGCGCCAGCATCAAACCGAGAACACCGCTGTAGAAACGCCCCTGACGTCTCTGGTTTTCGTCCAGGGAGAGTGGCGCTAGAAAGGCGCGGTTTTTTGGAAAAACCCGTGCTCCCAGCCATCGGGCAACAAAGAATGTCAACCCCATTGCCGGAACAAGAGACAGAATGCGATCACTACGCAAACCAACAAGCTGAGTGGCATAAAACGCCTGCACCAAAGCGATTATTCCGATCAGCGGCAGAACGACCTGCCCAATTGAAAGCAGGAGGCCAAAAAACCAGCGGCCAGCCGTATGTTTCTGTTCCTGGATCTTGAGGGTGAATCGCTCCATCCAGCGCCGCCCGCGTAGCAGCAGTACAAACGCAATCAGCGAAAATATCAGAAGGGCCGGAATGTTCTTCTTCATCTCGCTGCGTTGGATTGGGCTGGCCAAAGCAGAAGTGGCTTCCCCCGACAGATTGCCGACAAATGTTTGCAGAACCTCCAGGGTCTTGCCCCAATACGCAGGGTTTACTGGTGACGGGCCAAATTCCAGCAGTTCATCGGTTTGACGCTCGCGAATGATCTTGTCTATGCCCCGGATCAGTGCATCCGCGCGACTGTATGCGACTTGCGCGGCTTTGACGGGTGCTTGCAACTGTGCAAGCCTTTCCTCCAATGCCTTGCGCTGATTGGCGATTTCAGGCGCTTCCTCACCGGTTTCGGGTTTTGGCCCCAAGGCCTCCAACTGTGACTGAACCGTAGTGATCGCCGTCTGGTTGACGGCCTGGGCTTTCTGGAACTTGTCGCGCCAATCGACCAGTTCATTTCGCAAATCTTCCAGTGCAACAGTTGAGGCCCGGGCTGCATCAACGGCCTCTTCCGCCCGCGCTGCAACTTTTTCCCAGGCGGCATAGTCCGGGCCTGACTGGGTTTGCGTATCCTGGGCAACAACAGCTGTTGCGCTGTACATCAATGCGACAGGGGCGAGTGTAAAAAACACAAATGTCAGCAAACGGGCCAGAAAAGAGGTGGCGCGGAGGTTCATGCTTCAAATACCTTGGGCAGTTGCGGCGACGGCCTATCCAGCCAGGCTGGGAGAGGCAGGCCCTTTTCTTTCAGAAAGCCGGGGTTGAACAGCTTTGTCTGATAGCGGTTTCCATAGTCGGCCAGAACCGTAACGATGGTATGCCCAGGGCCCATTTCACGGGCCATGCGTATGGCACCGGCAACATTGACACCGGATGACCCCCCCAGAACCAGGCCTTCGTTTGTCACCAGATCAAAGATAACCGGAAGCGCCTCACTGTCGGGAATCCGAAAGGCCATATCTACGGCTAACCCTTCAAGATTGGCGGTAATACGCCCCTGCCCTATGCCTTCGGTAATGGAACTGCCCTCACTTTTCAGCTTGCCGGTGGTAAAATAGCTGTAGAGTGCGGAACCCTCGGGGTCGGCCAGACCGATTTTAACTGTCCTGGAAACCGCGTGCAGGCCCATGGCAACGCCGGCCAATGTCCCGCCCGTTCCGACCGCACAGATAAACCCGTCAACCTTGCCACCGGTCTGTTCCCAGATTTCCGGTGCCGTGGTCTTGATATGCGCCTGCCGGTTTGCCGTATTGTCAAACTGATTTGCCCAGACTGCCCCGTTGGGCTCTGTTTCCGCCAGTTTCCTTGCCAGCCTTTGAGAGTAATGCACGAAATTGTCGGGGTTTTTGTAGGGGGCTGCCGGCACCTCTACCAGTTCCGCCCCGGCCAGACGCAACATATCCTTTTTTTCCCGGCTTTGGGTTTCGGGTATGACAATGACCGACCGAAAGCCCATCGATGCACCAACCAGGGCAAGGCCGATACCGGTATTTCCGGCGGTTCCTTCCACAATTGTACCGCCCGGGCGCAAGGTGCCGCGCTTTATGGCATCGCGGATGATGAACAGGGCTGCCCGATCCTTGACCGACTGTCCCGGGTTGAGGAATTCCGCCTTTCCCAGAATCTCGCAGCCCGTTGCCTCGCTGGCCGCGCGAAGACGGATCATTGGGGTATTGCCAACGGCGGCAGCCAGATCTGGGCAAACAGGCATGGGGTGTCCTTTCTTATTCCTCCATGTCTAGGCGGGCTTTGTCGGGAACTCAAGCGCCCTCAGATCGCCCATCACGTAACCTGTCACGGTTTCGGGCCAGCCAGAGGGCCGCCAGCACCAGCGGCCCATTTTCGGCCTCAAAGCTGTCCACCAGCGCCATCAATTGATCAAAACTCAGAACATGATAACGAATGTCTTCGTTTTCGCTGGGCAGGCCGGCCAAACCGTCCCGTTTGTTGCCAAGCTCACAAAGCCCTGCAAAAATATAATAGTATTCGGTTGAACAGCCCGGCGACGGATAGCTGCGTGAAATCGGGATCAACTCAGTCAGTTCAATCGCGGCTTCTTCTCTGGTTTCCCGAAATGCCGATTGCTCTGGTGTTTCGCCCAGATCTATATGCCCCGCAACCGGTTCCAGCGACCATGGATGAAGGGCGCCACGCGCAAAGGATCCGAACCGCAATTGCTCGACCAGCAGTACCCTGTCGCTAACAGGATCATAGGGCAGCACGATCACGGCATCGAACCCAGTAAAGGCGGCACGCGCAACCTGACCGCTGATTTTGCCATCAAACCGGCGGTATTTCAGGTCAAACTCCTGCATGGTGAAGAAATTGCTGTAAGGTATGGTGTGGGAAAGAATTTCCACATCCGAGCGCAGCATTTCGCGCCCCCGGGTTGGTGTGCGGGTGTCATGTTTTGCGCGCAGAGATGCCGCTGCACGATTGTAGATAAACGGCATGCGGCGAGACAATTCCCTTGCCGTGATCCTGGTATAATACATCATCGCTTCTTTGGCGGCCTGAAGCGCCAGTTCACGCCAGTTCAACTGCCATTCCTTCAGTGTCCACGCCTTGCCGGACGGCCTGGGAAGTTCATCCGGGAAATAGGTCACCACCCTGACAGAGGGGCCTTTGGCATGGGCTTCGGGCAAGACTTCCGCCCGGCGCAAAGCCATCCCGAATCCGCCCATAAAGAAATCCAGTCGCAGAATATCACCCGGCGCAAGCCCTGCCACCACGACCCCCTTTATCTGCGAACCCGCGTTTTTGACGGGATGGGGAATAAAAAGAGCATTGTCCGAAAACAGCGCATGACCCTGCATGAAGGCACTTGAAACAGATTGTGTGTCAAGCCCGTGTCCCAGAACGGTTTCCAATAACGGAATGTCCTGTAGCATACCGTAAAAAAACACTTTATCCATATCACCTGTCCTGGCTACGGCCAGCGCCTGGATGCCTTTTCAGTCAGCCATCCCCCAAGGATCGCGCCAATGACAAGGGTCCCCACAACGGTCGGAGTAGCAATAAGCCTTCCGTATTCCATGGCAAGTTGGAATACACCGACCACCGCCTCAAGCGGATCGTCATAATATTTGCGCAACGACAGTTTTATCATCTGCATGATCGAGTAAATCAGAAGCCCCCAGAACACCATGGCCGCCGCTGTCGTCAGCCCTCCACCTATCGCATTGCGCATACCCTCGCCCGAACGTGGCCCCATTATCAGCCAGCCGCTGACAAAACCGATAACAGCATTTCCTTGCGAAAACAGACCGACAGGTGTTCCTTCAGGCAGCAGAGGTTTAATCAGCTCTGAGGTGAACCATGCCAGAACTGCAAAAACGATTGCGGCAACTAGTTTGGATGCGGTGGGCATGAAAGTCTCCGGTCCTGAAGCGGATTGAAAAGTATTCGGTGGGCTGCCGCCCGTATTATTTGACTATGCATGCCAAAAGAGCGCAGGAAAATCATCTGTTAAATTGGCAAGAGCAGAGGATTTGCTCAGCCTGTTGTGAATTGGCCCCTTTACGACGTCCATCAGGCGGTTTATTTCGCCTTCTATTTCAAAACACTGTCCAGCGCGTTCAGGAGTTGTTCAATTTCCGCTCTGGATGTGTAATGCACAAAGCTCAGTCGCAGAACACCCTTTTCGGGGTCGATCCCCTGCGCCTGCAAGGCCCTGACGGCGTAAAAATCACCCCCGCCGGCCATAATCCCCATCGGAGCCAGCGCGGCGGCTGCCGCTTCGGCATTGCCCTCCAGTTCAACCGCAATCGTCGGGGCGCGCCCCGCCGCCTGCGTTGGTCCCAGCAGGCGGACAGAGTTCTTTTGCCCCAGATACTCCAGCAAAGGCTGCATCAGTTCAGTTTCCGCACCGCGCATCAACCCGTGCACCGCTTTGGCCCGTCCGGCCGCATCCGCCGCCCCGTCAAAGTGATGCGCATAAAGCTGGTCCACATAGTCGGCCAGCCCCGCACAAGCCGCAACCTGCGCATGATCCGGCCCCGCCGGGGTAAAACGTTTGTACAGGCTGGGTGCGTTGAAATAATGCCCCTGATTGGGCAATTCCATCCCAAGGCCACGGCGGATCACCATGATGCCCTGATGCGGCCCATAGGTTTTATAGGCTGAAAACAGATAGATATCCGCGCCGATTTCATCAACATTAACAAAGCCATGCGGCGCATAGCTAACCCCGTCCACGCAGGACCAGGCGCCGCTTTCCCGCACCATTTTGCAGATCGCGGCCACATCGTTGATTTCCCCCACCACGTTCGAGCAGTGCGGAAAACACACCAGCTTCACCTTGCCATCCAGCAGCTTTTCCAGATCCGCCGTGTCCAGATGGCCGGTTTCAGGGTCCATCTGCCATTCGCGCAGCTCGAACCCCTCTTCGGCCAATCGCCGCCACGGGCCGGTGTTGGCCTCGTGATCCTGATTGGTGACGATGATCGCATCACCCGGCGTCAGATACTGCCGAAACGCCTGCGCCAGCACATAGGTGTTCTGCGTGGTCGAAGGGCCAAAGGATAATTCATCCGTATCCACCCCCATCATTGCCGCCAGCCGCTGCCGCGCCTCGTCCATTTCCTCCCCGCCCAGACGCGATGCCTCGTAGGGGGCATAGGGCTGCACCTTGCGGCTGTGGTAGAACCGAAACAGGCGGTCCAGCACCGGCTTGCAAGTATAGCTGCCACCGGCATTTTCGAAAAACGCCTGCCCCTGCAATGACGGTTCCTTGAACGCAGGGAATTGGTCCCGCACAAAATCGGTGTCTAGCGGCTTTTGCATTTCATATCCTCAAGCGTGTCAGAATTTCCCCGACCCTGGGGGGAATTCCAGATCTTGTAAATGCAAAAACAGGCCCTTGGCCTATTTCCCGCAACACAGGTCAACCACGGTGCGCGCCGCCGGATACATTTCTTCGGCAGCACACCCCGTGCGTGCCCGCACCATCAGCCCGCGCGCGGTGGCGGCCAGCATCATCGCCAGATCACCGGCGTTCGGACTGGCGGGGATCTGGCCCTTGTCCTGCGCCTTGTGCAAACGCTCCTTCAGGGTGTTTTCCACCATGCCGAACCGCCCCGCCAGCATATCACGCATGTTCTTGTTGCTGCCCGCCGCATCCGCCAGCGCCACGGCGATCAGACAGCCCAGCGTTTCGGGGTCTTTGGTGGCAAAATCGATCAGCCCGGTGAAAAACCCGTTCAGATCGGCGTGCAGATCACCGCTGCTGTCCAGTTTCTCCATCACCGAGGCAAAGCTGACCTCGCCGTAATGGGCAACCGCTGCTTTGAACAGCCCCTCTTTGTCGCCAAACAGTTGATAAAGCGTGGCGCGAGGCACATGCATCGCCTCGCTCAGCATCCCGATCGAGGCACCGGCATAGCCATGCGCCCAGAACACCCGCATCGCAGCGTCCAGTGCGGCCGCCTTGTTGAAACCGCGCGGCCGCCCGCGCGGGCGGCGTCGGGAGATATGATCACTTATATTTGAACTCATCGTTCTATTATTAGCTGGCGATGCCCCGTCGCGCAATATATGTAACGATCATTCTATAATCCAAAGGACACTGCCATGACACGTCACCCCCTGCTTGACATAACCCCTGTTACCCCCGAAACCGCAACCGCGCCCGTTGCGGCAATTCTGGAAAATACCCAGTCAAAACTGGGGTTTATTCCAAATATGTATGGATATATGGGGGCGCTGCCCGGGGTGCTCGAAGGCTATATGGCCGCCTATGCCAGCTTTCGCAATGATGCCGGTTTCACCCCGCCGGAACAAGAAACCGTGTTCCTGAGTGTAAGTGCCGTGAACGGTTGCACCTATTGCACCGCGGCCCATTCGATGATTGCCGACAAGATTTCCAAACTCCCCGCCGCTGATCTGGCCGCCCTGCGCGATGGCACCCCCCTGCCCGATGCCAAACTGAACGCGCTGGCCACCTTCACCCGCAGCATGGTCAAAAAGCGCGGCATGCCGGACAAACCCGAGGTGGATACATTTCTGGCCGCAGGGTTCACCCCGAAACATGTGCTGGGAATCGTACAGGCCATCGCCTGCAAGACCTACTCGAATTTCGTCAACCATCTGGCGGCAACCGAAGTGGATGCAGCGTTTGCGGGTTACAAGGTTGCGTAATAATGTAATCGGCAACGAGGGGGCATAGGCTCCCTCGTTGCCGTCAAAGGCTTTCCCTGCCGTATAGTTCCCTGATCATGCCACAGGCCCGAGCATTCACACCGTTTTCATGAAACAGCATGAAACGGGTCGGAATAATGGTTCTGATCGGGGTATTTGATCACGGCATAGCACTTTGACGGAAGCAATCGGCATGGCCAACAGCACAGCCCCTTCACTGGATCTGAAGTCCTCGCTCATGCTGTTGTTGCTTGCGGCGGTTTGGGGCGGTTCTTTCTTTTTTGCCGAAATCGCCCTGCGCGAGGTGCCGCCGCTGACCATTGCGCTTCACCGCGTTTTCTGGGCTGTTCCAATACTGGCGCTGGTTGTACGTCTGAAGGGCATTGCCGTCCCGCGCTCGCTGCGGGTCTGGCGGGCCTATCTGGTGATGGGGGGCCTCAACAACGTCATCCCCTTTTCCCTGATATTCTGGGGCCAGACACAGATCGAGGGCGGGCTGGCCTCTATCCTGAATGGCACCACTGCGATGTTTGGCGCTGTCGTTGCGGGGATGTTGCTTGCCGATGAACCACTGACAAAGAACAGGATTGCCGGTGCCGCACTGGGTCTTGCCGGGGTGGCATTCATCATGGGCCCGGACGCGCTGACCGATTTCAACCCGGGCAACCTCGCGCAGATGGCAGTGCTTGGCGCGGCCCTTTCTTATGCGCTTGCCAGTGTCTGGGGGAAAACAATGCTTGCGGGCCAACCGCCCCTCATGAACGCCCTTGGCATGTTGATTGGAAGCACATGTTTGCTGGCGCCCGTTGTGTTTATCTTTGGCGGCCCGCCTAATCTGGCCCTCTCGCCCGGTGTCTGGGCGGCACTTTTGGGCGTGGCTGCCCTGTCGACCGCCTTTGCCTATGTCCTGTATTTCGCTATTCTCGCGCGCGCAGGAGCCGCCAATCTGATGCTGGTCACCCTGCTGATTCCGCCTTTTGCAATTGCTCTTGGCGCCATGTTTCTGGGCGAACGGATCGGGGCAGAGGCCTGGATTGGCTTTGCCATCATCGCCACCGGATTCGCTGTGACAGACGGGCGCCTGGCATCGTTATTCATGAGAAGGCAGGCCTAGCTGGATGCAGCAATCACCCTTATTTCAACCAACGCCCCTTTGCGCCTTAACCCCGCCACCTCAATGGCTGTCCATGCCGGATAAGGCGCTTCGACATATTCCAGGCGGATTCTGTTGAACAAATCGAAATGATCGCGCAAACCGACATGGTAACTTGTCATTTCGACCACAGCGTCAAATGTCAGCCCCGCTTCGCGCAAGACGGTCCCGATCTTGTCAAAACCGTTGCGAAACTGCGTTTCAGGGTCGTCAGCCATCCCGCCCTGGGTGTCACTTCCGGTAACACCCGACAGAAAAACGTGGTTGCCAGATATGATTGCCGGAGAGAGTTTCAACTGCTTCGCCGAGGCCCGAGCCTTCTCTGGTATGATTGCGCGGATTGCCATGTGGTGTCCTCCTTGGATGGTTGGGACACCAGTATGAGCAATTCACGCATTACCACAACTGCGGCCCTATGCGTTCACATCCACCACGACACGGCCCTTGACCTGCCCTTTCAGGATGTCGCGCCCCAGTTGCGGCAGATCCGCCAGCCTGGCGGGCCGGATCATCGCTTCCAGCTTGTCCATCGGCAGATCCTGCGCGATCCGCTGCCATGCTTTGACCCGATTGTCATAGGGCTGCATCACGCTATCAATACCCAGCAGATTCACCCCACGCAGCAGGAACGGGATCACGGAAGCGTTCAACTGCGCCCCGCCCGCCAGCCCCACAGCGGCAACCGAAGCCCCGTATTTCATCTGCCCCAACAGCCGCGCCAGCATGTCACCGCCAACCGCATCGACACAACCGGCCCATGTTTCGGCCTCGAGCGGGCGTTTGGTGGTCTCGTTGATGTCCTCGCGCGGCACGATTTGGGTGGCACCAAGGGATTTCAGGTAATCCGCGGCCTCGGGACGCCCTGTCACTGCGGCAACATCAAAGCCAAGGTTCGCCAGAATCGCCGTCGCGACCGAGCCAACACCCCCCGCAGCGCCTGTCACCAGCACCGGCCCGTGACCGGGTTTCAATCCGTGATCCTCCAGCGCCATCACCGCCAGCATTGCGGTAAAACCCGCCGTGCCAACGGCCATGGCCTGGCGTGTGGTCAACCCCTCGGGCAGCGGCACCAGCCAGTCGGCCCGCACCCGTGCCTTTTGCGCGTAGCCCCCCCAATGGGCCTCGCCCACGCGCCAGCCGGTCAGAACCACCTTGTCGCCAACCTTGTATCGCTCGTCCGAGGACGCCTCGACCGTGCCCGCAAAATCGATCCCCGGCACATGCGGATAGTTACGCACCAGACCGCCCCCCGGCCCGATGCACAACCCGTCCTTGTAGTTCACGGTGGAATAGTCCACCGCTACGGTGACCTCGGCTTCGGGCAGCTGATCTTCGCTGATTTGCTGCACGGATGCGCTGGTTTTGCCTTCGTCGTTCTTTTCGACGATCAATGCGTTGAATGTCATGTCAGCTTCCTTTTCCTATGCCTGATATTCGTCGGGAATGAATGGCAAATCTGTATCGTCCGGCCTGGTTCCAGCCGCGGTCAGCATGGCATGGACCTGGCCACGGTGATGGGTCTGGTGGTTGAATATCTGCATCACGCAAACGGATTTCGGCTTGGTGAAATCCCGCTGCAAGACAGCGGAATGCCACGAGAAATCACCCTCAAGGTCTGATCGAGAAACACGCGCGCCCCAGTCAATGAAACGCGCATCCGCTGCTTGTCGGGCTTTTATTAAATCTTCCCAGTCTGCAATGACGATACCCGCTTTGTCGGTGGGTGGCTCCCACCCGTCAAAGCGGCTCATCCACAGGGTATCGCCCCACAGGATATGGGCCAATGTATCGTGAATCGAGCCGAAAAACGCGCCGCGATCCTTGCGCCGCGCCGCGTCATCCAATGTATCAGCCGCACCATAAAGGCTGTGGTTTTGCCACTGGTTATAGCGCGCCATCATTTGCACATATGCGGGCGTAATCATTCTCCATACCCCTTCGGGACCGGAATGTCCGGCAAGTCTCTGGCGCGTTTTTGCAAGGCCCGACCGATCACCACGCGGCTGATTTCGGTGGTGCCGTCAACGATCCGCAACATCTGTGCAAGGCGGCTCAGACGGTCCATCCCGTATTCCTTCAACAGGCCCGAGCCACCCAGCACCTGCGTGCAGGTATTGGCCGCCTCGACCGCCGCATCGGGCACAAAGCGTTTGGCGTGCGCGGCCATCAGCGGGCCACGGTCAGATCCCAGCGCATTGGCGGCTTCGCGATACAGCAGGCGCGAGACTTCCAGATTGGTCGCCACATCGCCCAGCATCCACTGGATCCCCTCCAGATCAAGATTTACGCCGCCGAACATCTTGCGGTTTTTGGCATAGGCAAGCGCCGTATCCAGCGCCGTTTCCATCAGGCCACAACACCCCGACGCAATCGAGACCCGCGCGATGTCGATCGCCATCAGCGAGCCTTGCAACCCCTGCCCGACCGGCAGGATGATATTGTCCTCGGAGACCACCACGTCCTTGAAATACATCTCCGACAGCGGCAGGAATTCGTAGGATGGTGTGTCGTAGCGCGGGCCAAAGGAAACCCCTTCGGCGTCCTTGGGAATGGCGATCATCGCCATGTCCGCATGACCGGGTTCATCGCTGGTTTTGACCACGGTCAGGTAAACATCCGCCTCATCCGCCAGCGAAACCCACGCCTTGGCGCCATTGATGGTCCATGTGCCGTCGCCGTTGATATTGGCGCGGGTGTACATGGTCATTGCGTCTGATCCCGATTGCGGTTCGGTCAGGGCGAAATTGGCCAGCTTGCGGCCCGATGTCAGATCGCGCGCCCATTTTTCCTTGAACGCCTCGGTGCCAAAGCCGCAGGTCGCATAGGTGCAGATGTTGTGCATCGACAGCGCGAAGGCATAGGCGCCATCACCCTTGCCCAGCTCCTCGTAAACACGGATGCCTTCGCCCAGCGGCAGGCCCTGCCCGCCCCATTCCTCGGGCGCATACAGCCCGGTCAGACCGGCGGCCCCGGCCATATCCGAGGCCGCACGGGGCCAGACGCCCTTTTCGTTCCAGTCGTCAACATTGGGCTTGATCACATCCTCGCAATGGGCCTGTGCCGCTTCCAGTATCCTGTCGATTTTCGTGCCCATCGGTGCATCCTCCCTGACGAGTCATCAAATGTCTTACAATTGGACAGACCTTGCCACAGCTTCAAATGTCTGACAAATGAAATCTATGAAAACCGATCTGGAAACATCCCGCGAACTGTCGGTGCAGATTGCCGAGGCGATCCGTGACGCGATTGTATCCGGCACTTTGATCGTCGATGAACGCCTGCCCAGCGAGGCCGAATTGAGCGAGAAATTCAACGTCTCACGCCCCACCGTACGCGAGGCGTTAAAAAGGCTGGCAGCGCAGAACCTGATCCGCACCCAGCGCGGGGCGACCGGCGGGGCCTTTGTGAACCGGCTGCGGTTCGAGGATGCCTACGGCCAGCAGATAACCACATCGACCCTGCTCTTGTCAATGAACGCGGTGGATTTCGAAACCGCCTGCGAGGCGCGCTATGCGCTGGAGAGAGCCTGCGCACCGCTGTCGGCCAAACGGCGCACGGGCGATCATCTGGCCACCATGCGGGCGGAAATCCACCGGCAGGGACAGCCGGGGCTGTCGGACGAAGGGTTCTGCGCCAGTGATGTGGCGTTTCATCGGGCGCTGGTGGATGGGGCGGGCAATCCGGTGCTGTCATACCAGCTGGCCGGCGCGATCGAGGCAATCGAGCCCCTGATGAACATGATCACCTTTTCGGCCCGATCCCGCGAACAGATCGTCGCCCTGCACACCCGGATTGCCGATGCGATCGAATCCGGGGACGGGGCGCGGGCCGATGCCGCCCTGCAGGCGCTGGCCGCCTATACGGTCGGACTGGCGCGGGATGTCGCGGCATGCAGGGGCGGTTAACCGGCTGTTTACCAAACTGCGCAAAAGTAGTGGCATGACATATCATTCTTCGCCTTTGACACCTGAATTGTGGCTGCAGGACATGTTTGCCTCAAAAGCGGTGCAACGTGGCCAGGTGATCCGCCGCAAGGCCCGCGATATCGAACGGTTTGTCGGGATGGATCTGTTTCGCACGGAATTGCAACGGCGCGGATTTCGCGCGGTTGAAAACGCAGGGCAGATCATTGTGTTTTGCAATCAGGAAGCCGTACGCCCTGTCGTATAGCACCTGTTTTCTTTGAAAGAAAACAGACCGAAATCTTTCAAAGATTTCGGGTCAACAAAATCTGACGCTGTTTTTCGCCGAAATCCGCATGGGCTTTCTTTTCTCTTGACGTTGGGACAGTTTGTCGCAGACTGATGATCTGATCGCGGGCAATCATTTCGCCCCGACCTTTGTGAACATTACCTGAAATCATCAATAAATATAGGGAAACGCGCCATGAATTTACGACCTGATCCGACTTTCCATGCCTCGGCCAAACTGGCAATGGAAGCACCCGTTGAAACACTGGCCTATACGCTTTTGCTCAGCCCCGATGCGTCACAACCCGATGCGCTGGCGATCATGGATGTGGACCCGAAATCAAAGGACTACGGCCAGATCGTGCACACGGTTGTCATGCCCAACAAGGGCGATGAATTCCACCATTTCGGCTGGAATGCCTGCTCGTCTGCCCTGTCGCCCCTGACCGGTCACGCCTTTCTGGAGCGGCGTTACCTGATCATCCCGGGCATCCGGTCCTCGCGCATTTATATCATTGATGTGAAGGGCGGACCGAAAGAGGCCAGGATCCACAAGATCATCGAACCCGAGGAACTGTTTGCCAAAACCGGCTATTCCCGCCCGCACACCATCCATTGCGGACCCGAAGGCATTTATGTTTCCACCCTTGGCGGGGGCGGCAAGGACGGCACCGATGGCCCGCCCGGCATTTTCATCATGGATTGCGAAACCTTCGACATTATCGGCCGCTATGAAATGGACCGTGGCGAACAGGACAAGCACTACGATTTCTGGTGGAACCTACCGCGCGACTACATGGTGTCCAGTGAATGGGGTCTGCCGCCGCAATATGAAAACGGCATCGTCGCCGAGGATTTGATGGGTGGCAAATACGGCCATAAAATCCATTTCTGGGACCTGCGCGGACGCAGGAACATGCAAACCCTTGATCTGGGGGAAAACCACCAGATGGCGCTGGAAATCCGGCCAGCCC
>Ga0256841_1000551_pt1 | contig 38319 bp, 32 predicted proteins | sample 356308metaG_FD_185971 | JGI IMG/M metagenome (GOLD analysis project Ga0256841, IMG submission 185971) | Hydrothermal vent microbial communities from Mid Atlantic Ridge, Atlantic Ocean - 356-308 | ecosystem: Environmental > Aquatic > Marine > Hydrothermal vents | place: Atlantic Ocean: Mid... | reverse complement strand
GACAAGGTGTTCGGTGGCTGGTACATCTCCGGCATTTTCACCGCCAACAGCGGATTGCCGCTCTGCGTCGCCCAAGGTGGCGGCGTGTGGGGCGGGGGTTCGTTCAACACGCAATGCGCCATTCCGGTGAGCAAGCCGCGTTTCGGTAATTCGGTGCACTCGGGCGTGGCCGGCTCGGGAGGCGTTGGCACGACCGGCGATCCGGCTCAGGGTGGGAGCGGGCTGAATCTGTTTGCCGATCCCGAAGCCGTGTTCAACAACTTCCGCCGCGCGCTCATCAGCCAGGATCGCCGCGATGGGCGGGGTGTGCTCCGTGGGCAGGCGCGGTGGAACATGGACCTCTCGCTGGGGAAACGCACGATGATCACTGAGACGGTGGCCGTTCGCTTCTCGTTCGATTTCGCCAACGTCTTCAATCACGTGGAATTCGAGGACCCTGATCTCACGTTGCAGAACCCATCGACGTTCGGCGTGTTGCGGTCCCAGTTCAACCAGCCGCGATTCATTCAGTTCGGATTGCGATTCGAATTCTGACCGGTGGGGCGGATTCGCCCTCGGGGCGAATCCGCCCACAGTCATATCGACCTTCGGGATGAACACGCGATCGCATGATGCGCGAACGGAGATCCCAGGTGTGGCACTGAGTTGGGGCCGTCTTCGTGTCCAGAGGCGCGGTGGGGTTCAGAACAGCCAGCCGCTCTTCTCCTCTTCGTCCTCTTCGCCCCGCCGAAGCTTATTGACGTAGAGGTGGGCCTGTCGGGTTGGTTCGGGAATGCGATATCCCTTGACGCATCGTAGCACCAAGGCGAGGGCGCTCTCCAGGTCCACGCGATGGCCGGGCGAAACGAAGATCGGACTGGTGTGATCTTTGGTCCGCAAGGCGGCGCCCACCACTTCAGCCCGGTCGATGAGCGGCGTCGCGCTGCCCGCTTGCGGGGCGGGCTCTTCATACTCTCCCACCAGGACACTCTTGGCGCAGCCCACCGATGGGAGATCGAGCCACAAACCGATATGGCAAGCCAGACCGAAACGCCGCGGATGCGCGAGCCCCTGACCATCCAACAGAAGGGCATCGGGTCGGACGGAGAGTTGCTCCCAGGCTCGGAGCACGGCTGGCGCCTCCCGGAAGGAGAGCAGGCCAGGAATGTAGGGGAACGTCGTCTCCTCGACCACGCCCGCCTTGGCGACCGTGGTGAGTGTGGGAAGCTCCAGGACGACGATGGCCGCGAAGACGCGATTCGATCCCTTATCAAACGAGACATCGGCTCCGGCCACCAGCGCGATATTCTCCAGCGGGCAGGGTTCCAGGATGATGGACCCACGCAATTGCTGTTGAATCTCAATGGCCTCTTTAGGAGAAACGTCCCATCGATGAAGTGGCTCACGCGTCATGAGTCGGTCCTCCCCATCACCTGAGAGATGTCGCCACCAGCCTCAGGAAAAACGTCGCCCACTGGGATGGGAAAAGGAGAGCGGCCCCGTTGCTGGCCCGAGTGAACGAGCCAGCGCTCATCATCCCGGTGGGGATAATCGGTTCGATAATGACTGCCTCGGCTCTCCCGACGGAAGAGGGCGGCGCGCGCGATGAGCTGCGCCACGGTGAGGAAATTCCGCGTGACGTCGTCGCTCGCTGGCGAGTCGAGTCCCTCCAGCAGGGCGAGCGCCTGCTGCAATTCTCTCCCCGAGCGAATGAGGCCGACCTTCTGCCACATCGCCTCCCGCACGCGCTGGACGATCTGATCCGGCACTCGCCATGAGGCGCGCTCATCGCAGCGGTGCGCGAGGCGGCCAAGGGATGGCCGCTCCCACCCATCTTCTTTAGCCGCCTGGGCCGCCCTCGCGCCGAAGACGAGTCCCTCGAGCAATGAATTACTGGCCAGCCGATTGGCCCCGTGAATCCCCGAACAGGCGACCTCTCCGGCGGCATAGAGTCCCGGGATGGACGTGCGACCGAACACATCGGTGCGAACGCCGCCCATAATGTAGTGCGCGGCCGGACTCACCGGGATGAGGTCCCGCGCGATGTCCAAGTTATATTTCAGACACGTCCGGTAGATGCGCGGGAATCGCCGCTTGAGGAATGAGGCCCCCAAATGCCTGACGTCCAGGAACACGGTCGCCGTTCCCGTCCGCTCCATCTCGCTGATGATGGCGCGGGCGACCACATCGCGAGGCGCCATCTCGGCCCTCGGATGATACCGCGGCATGAACGCCTCGCCGCGACTGTTGCGGAGGCGTCCTCCTTCTCCCCGCATGGCTTCGGACAGGAGAAATCGGGGCGCGCCCGGCAGATTCAAGGCGGTGGGATGAAATTGGACGAATTCCATGTCGGCGACGAGCGCTCCGGCGCGATAGGCCATGGCGATCCCGTCGCCGGTGGCCACATCGGGATTGGTCGTCTGGGCGAAAACCTGTCCCGCTCCTCCCGTGGCCAGAATGACGGCCCGAGCCACCATGGCGTGACATTCCCCGGTGATCGTATCCACGTATCGGACGCCCAGGCAACGACGGTCATCGGTGAGCAGTTGGAGGCTCAGGGCGTGTTGCCTGACCTGAACTCCGTCGACACGGCGCAGACGACCGAGCATGGTACGCACGATCTCCCGGCCGGTGGAATCCCCCCGCGCATGGAGAATGCGTCGCCGCGAATGAGCGGCTTCCTGTCCCAACTCCAGTTGATCGCCCACGCGATCGAACCGGGCGCCCCAGCCGATGAGTTCCTCGATATATGTCGGTCCCTCCTCCACCAACACTTTGACGGGGTCCGGATCGCATAATCCCGCGCCCGCCCGCAACGTGTCCTCGTAATGGAGGCTGATGTCATCGTCATCGCTCATCACCACGGCCACGCCGCCTTGAGCGTATTCGGTACTGGATTGGGTCACTCGCTCCTTGGTGAGGACGACGATCTCGCCATGGCCAACGAGTTCCAGGGTGGCCCGAAGACCGGCAATACCGCTCCCAATGACGATATAATCGACTCGTTCCACAAGCACTCCAGGTGGCTCGATCGGGGTCGCGTGCTCCAATGAGCACACGAGGGATCACGAGCCCTCCTCCTTCCAGGAACGGCGCCTCTCAGCCCGGTGAACGCGACTCGGGGACCGGACACCCCCGGGGCTCAGTCGGCACTGGCTTCTTTGGCCGCTTCAGTGGTAGCGGGGACGACCTCTTCCCGTCGAGGAAGACCGAGCGTCTCGCGGAGCTGATTCTCGATAGCCAAGGCGATCTCGGGATGCTCCTTCAAGAAGACGCGGGCGTTCTCTCGCCCCTGGCCGAGCCGCTCACCTTGATACGAATACCACGAGCCGCTCTTCTCAATGACTTTGCGGCTGACGCCCAAATCGATCAGTTCGCCCTCTCGGGAGATCCCTTCGCCGTAGATGATATCGAATTCGGCTTCCTTGAATGGCGGGGCGACCTTGTTCTTGACCACTTTGGCCTTGGTCCGGTTGCCGACGACGTTCCCTCCATCCTTGATCGAGCCGATGCGGCGAATATCGATGCGGAGACTGGCATAGAACTTCAGCGCTCGTCCTCCGGTAGTCGTCTCCGGATTGCCGAACATGACCCCGATCTTCTCCCGGACCTGATTGATGAAGATGAGCGCCGTACGCGATTTGTAGACGCTGCCTGCCAATTTCCTCAGCGCCTGAGACATGAGTCGCGCCTGCAGACCCGGCAACGAGTCTCCCATCTCCCCTTCCAGCTCGGCGCGGGGGACCAAGGCGGCGACTGAATCGACGACCACGACATCGATGCCTCCGGAACGGACGAGCGCTTCGGCGATCTCCAGCGCCTGCTCGCCACTATCGGGCTGAGAAACGAGCAGATCGGCCACTTTCACGCCCAGCCGCTCGGCATACCCAGCATCCAGGGCGTGTTCGGCGTCAATGTAGGCGGCCACGCCCCCCTGGCGCTGCGCTTCGGCGACCACGTGCAATGCCAATGTCGTTTTTCCTCCTGCTTCCGGGCCGTAGATCTCGGTGACGCGTCCACGAGGAATCCCCCCCACGCCAATGGCCGCATCCAGGCTCAAACTGGTGGTGGAGATGGCGGGGATATCCTCGACCTTGGTGTCGCCCAATCGCATGACTGTGCCCTTGCCGAACTGTTTCTCGATCTGGCTCAGGGCGATTTCGATGGCTTTGTTTCTCTTTTCAATGTCCGTCATGGTTTCTTCCTCTCATGACTCGTAGATGTAAAATCCCCGTCCCGTTTTCAATCCCAACCAACCGGCATCGACATACTGTTGGAGGAGAGGACAGGGACGATACTTGGGATCTTTGAATCCCTCGTAAAGGACGTTCATGATGGCCAGACAGACATCCAGGCCGATGAAGTCCGCCAATTGGAGTGGGCCCATGGGATGGTTCATGCCCAGTTTCATCACCTCGTCGATGGCCTCGACCGTCCCAATGCCTTCGTAGAGCGCGAAGATTGCTTCATTGATCATCGGCATGAGGACGCGGTTGGAGACGAATCCCGGAGCATCCCTGACCTCCACCGGACGCTTGCCGAGCTTCTCGGCCATCGCCTTGACGAGGGCAAATGATGCTTCGGCAGTCGCCATCCCACGAATGATCTCGACGAGCTTCATGATGGGCACCGGATTCATGAAATGCATGCCGATGACTTTCTCCGGCCGTCGGGTGGCGGCGCCCAGTTTGGTGATGGAGATCGACGAGGTGTTGGTGGCCAAGACGACTTCCGGTCGAGTGATCTCATCCAGTTGCTGAAACACGCGTCGTTTGACCTCCACATCCTCTACCACCGCTTCCACCACGAAGTCGGCCTCGCTCAGGGATGTCAATTCGGAAGTCGTTCGAATCCGTTCCAGAACCCGTTGCTTCTCTTCCTCGGTCAATCGCTGTTTGTTCACTTCGCGGGAGAGACCGCGATCAATCGTCTGCATAGCCCTGGTGAGGGCATCGGCGGCGATATCGCAGAGGAGGACGGCGAATCCCGCGCGGGCGGCCACGTGCGCGATCCCACTCCCCATGGTGCCCGCGCCGACGATGCCCACGGTTTTGATTCCCTTTAGCTCGGACATGCCTCCCCTCGACGAATAGTCACCAACACGTTCACTTCTCATCCACCATTCGGGGCTGAGGTAACCGGTTCAGCGCCACGGCACCCTGCAGACCGTCCACCATCCCCATGACGTTCAACTGTCGTTCGAAGGTGCCAGTAGCCGTTCCCACCTCAGGCAAGATCACATCACTCGTTCCCCATCGGAAACCAAGCGAAAGCTGATTGTACCAGCAATTCCTTGACCAAGACAAGATAGGCACGGCGAAGGTCTCTCTCACTCCCAGCGTCCGGGAATCGACGTTTCACACTTCGGACAGGCTCCATTCCGGATACGATACTGCACGACGTGAAAACCGAATCGCTCGATGAGCAATTCCCCACAGTGATGACAGTAGGTATTCTCGTATCGGCCCACCTGGCCGGGAAGGTTCCCCGCATAGACGTATCGGAGTCCCTCACTGTAGCCGATCTCGGCCGCGCGAATCAGTGTGCTCACCGGTGTATTGTCTGGATCGGTCATCTTGTAATCCTTATGGAAGGCGGTGACGTGCCAGGGAATGTCCGTCGAGATGGATGCGATGAATCGGGCCATGTCCCGCAACTCCTCGTCAGAATCGTTGAAGCCAGGGACGACCAGGGTGACGATCTCCATCCAGAAGCCGCGCTCGTGGACCATGACGATGGTGTCCAGGACGTTCTGAAGGACGCCGCCCAGTTTTCGATAGCTGCGATCGCGGAACGACTTCAAATCGATCTTGTAGAGATCGGTCCACGGCCGGATGTAATCCAGCACCTCCGGAGTACCATTGCCATTAGAGACGTAGCCGGTCACCAGCCCCTGCGATTTCGCCACCTTGAAGATGGCCACTGCCCATTCGCTGGTGATGAGCGGCTCGTTGTAACTGCTCACCACGAGTCGGGCGCCTTGTTCCCGAGCCATGTTGACCATCCCTTCCGGCGTGATCTTCATCGGCGGCGCAACGGCTCGTGGATCACGAAGGGCTTGACTGGTGATCCAATTCTGACAATAGGAGCAGTGATAGTCGCAGCCCAACATACCGAAGGTGAGGGCCAATGACCCCGGATAGGCGTGAAAGAACGGTTTCTTCTCCACCGGATCCGTATGCAGAGCGGCTACGTATCCATAGGGGACATACAACGTCCCATCCTCGTTGTAGCGCACCCGGCAAATGCCATCCAATCCCGGCAGGATGACGCACCGGTGACCACAGGCGAAACACCGCACTCGATTATTAGGAAGTTTTTCATACAGCTCACCCTCGCGGGTGAACGTTTTGAGTATCTCCTTCAGGGAAACACCGGCAACGGCCATCGCTCTCACCTCCGTATCATTGTAACAAACTCCGGCCCGAAGGGGAAATCCGACGACACCGCTCGGGAAGTTGACTCCTGAGAAGAGGGCGCGACGGACGGGCATCGAGGTTCGGCCTTGGTGCCAGCATCACTCGGTCCCGTTCATCACCTGGTCGAGCACCCGGCTGAGATCCTGGAGCTTGTAGGGCTTGGCCACCACTCCCCGGAAACCATAACGGCCATATTCGGCCATGATGGGATCATTGGAATACCCGCTGGAGACGATCACGCGAGCCTGAGGATCGAATTCCAGTAATTTTTTGATGGCCTCCCGGCCGCCCATCCCCCCGCGCACCGTGAGATCCATGATCACCACATCGTAGGGCTCACCTCGCTCCTTCTTTTCGCGATACAGCCTGATCGCTTCATTTCCATCCCGGGCCACGTCCACCTCATATCCAAGACAGGCCAACATCTGACTCCCCACGTCTCGAATGATGGCCTCATCATCCATGAGGAGCACGTGGCCGCGCCCGACCGGAGCTTCTTCGCGGGATGTGACTTCCGGCGGGAGTGGCTTCTCCGACGCCGGGAGATAGATGGTGAACGTGGTGCCCGCGCCCAACGTCGACTCCACGGCGATATGGCCTCCATGCCGTTTGATGATCGAATACGCCGTCGCCAACCCCAAACCGCTCCCCTTCTGCTTCGTGGTGAAGAACGGATCGAACACCTTGGAGAGATGTTCCTCTGGAATGCCCACGCCCTGATCGGTGAACGTGACCTTGACGTACCGGCCTGGAGGAAGGGGTAAATCTCCCTCTGAGGATACGGTGACGTTTTCCGCCCGGATGCGTAACACGCCCCCCTCGGGCATCGCTTGATCGGCATTGATGATGAGATTCTGGATCACCTGACTCATCTGGCCTTCGTCCACCTCGACCGGCCACAGATCGTCGGGCAACCTCACATCGCAGCGGACGTTCGAGCCCCGCAGGGCGAACTCCGCCGTATCGCCGATCAGATGCGCGATGGACGCCGTCTCTTTGATGGGCGCACCTCCCTTGGCGAAGGTGAGCAATTGTTGTGTGAGATCCCGCGCCCGGAGAGTGGCCTTCTCCGCCGCCTCCAGGCGCTCATTGATTTGATCGCCGGGCGAAACGGCCATACGCGCCAGCGAGAGGTTCCCGAGAATGCCCATGAGCAGGTTGTTGAAGTCGTGAGCGATGCCTCCGGCCAATACGCTCAGAGACTCCAGCTTCTGCGCTTTGAGCAATTCCTCCTCCATCCGCTTATGCTCGGTGATATCGATCATCAATCCGCGGATTTGTCGGATCGCCCCCTGATCAGCGCGAACCACGCGAACGATGTTCCGAATCCAGACGATCCGACCATCGGCGGCCACCGCCCGGTACTCGATCTCATGGTGCTGCCCCTGACGAGCGGCGGCGAGGAAGGCGTTGATCACCGCCTCGCGATCATCGGGATGAACGTGGTGAATCCAGAAGTCCTTCTCCGTCAACCATCGTTCCACGGGAAAACCGAGGATGTCTCGAGCCCGCTCACTGACGAAGGTGAACCGCATCGTCTGCGGATCGCCCTCCCACACGATGGCATCGACGCCCTCGACGAGATCGCGATACCGCTCCTCGCTCTCGCGAAGCGCCGCCTCGGCCCGACGGCGCTCGGCCGTCTCCAAGGCCAGGGACACGAAATCGGCCACCGATGCGGCGAAATCCTGTTCTTCGAGCGTCCACTCTCGCTTCGCCCCCGTATGCTCGTGACAGACGATGCCGACGATCTGACCGTGCAACCGAACCGGCACGTCCAGCATGGAGGTGATCCCATACGGCTCCAGATACTCCTCGGTGAACTCGTTGGTGCGAGAATCCTCACGAACATCATCGGCGGCGATGGTGCGGCTCTCTTCCAGGGCGGCAAAATATCGCGGATAGCGCGAGGCCTCCAACCGCATGCCGCGTTCGTGTCTGTTCTGACTCAATAAGTAGAGATCCTGACACTGAATGGCACTCCGGTGCTCGTCGAAGAGCCAGATGCCGACCCGCTCGACGCCGAGCGTCCGGGCGTCGATCTCCGTGATGGTCTTCAACGCCGAGTCCAGGTCGGCGACATCCATCTTGGCCAGCTCCAGTAATGCCTGTTGATGCCGGGTGACCTGCTCGATGCGCCACCGCCATTGCTCTTCGGCGCGCTTCCGCTCCGTGATATCTCGCGCGATACCCTGAACGCTCACCGGTCGATCTCCCTCGTAGATGAGCCGCGTGTTCACTTCCACCCAGACGGGCGTTCCCTCTTTGGTGTAGGTGAGCAGCTCGTAGGGACCGGTTCGCTCCACTCCGGCCAGTTTCTTGCGCAAATTCTCCAGGGCCACCGGGAGGTAGCGCGGATCGATGATCTCCCTGATGTTCTTCCCCACAATCTCGTCACGACGATAGTGATAGGTTCTCATGGCGGCGGCATTGGCCGAGGTGAGATTTCCCTCCAAATCGTGGGTGTAGATGATGTCGTTGGCATTTTCGACCAGATCACGATACCGCTCCTCGCTCTGGCGAAGCGCGATCTCCGCCTCCTTTCGTTCGGTGATATCGGTGATGACGCCCTGCACGCCGATGAGCTGCCCCTCCTGGAGAATAGGCCGACTGGAACTCCTCACCCAGCGCACCTCGCCGCTCTTGGCGACGACCCGGAATTCGAGAGGCTCCACCACTCCCGCGCAGGTTCTCTCAAAACTCTCCATCAAGAGCGCGCGATCATCGGGATGAACGAATTCCACGAAGGATCGACCGATGACCTCGGAGGGGGAATGGCCGCTGACCTGTTCAATCATGGGACTGATATAGGTGATCCTCCCGCGAGCATCGACCGAGAAGATCACGTCGTTGATATTCTCCACTAATTCTCGGTACCTTTCTTCCGACTCGCGGAGAGCCAATTCCGCCTGCTTCCGCTCAATGGCCATGGCCACCTGTGAGGAAACGAACATGAGGATCTCTTTCTCTTTCTCGGTGAACCGAACGCCCTCGCTGTAACTCTGAACGACCAACACTCCTATGGTGCGCTCTTTGACCTTCAACGGCACCCCCAACCAATCGATGGAGTGGGTGCCGATGAGTTCCACCTCCCCCTTGCTGACCAGTTCAGCGAACACGTGGGGTGAAGCCAACAACGGTTGGCCCGTTCGCAGGACGTACTCGGTCAATCCCTTCCCCGGCTTCTTCGGCGCTGGCCGCGGATCGTACTGATCGACGAAATAAGGAAAACTGATCAAGCCGGTTCGTTCATCCTGGAGCGCGATGTAGAAGTTCTCCGCGGGCATGAGCTCGCTGATGATGTCGTGGATGAGGCGAAACAGATCATCGAGGTTCTGCGCCGTATGGGCGGCTTCCGAGATCTTATAGATCGACGCCTGGATGCGCTCGGCCCGCTTCAATTCGGTGATGTCCTTGGCGACGGCCAGGAGACAGGGTTTCCCTTCCAACTCGATGATCTCCGCCGACAACAGGCCCACCCGTATCTCGCCGGACTTTCGGCGAAAGGAGAACTCCAAATTACGAACCGTCCCTCGCTCCTTCAACGATCGGACCATGCGCTCCCGATCTTTCGTATCGACCCAGATGCCCAGCTCGAGCGCCGTTCGACCGATGATCTCCTCGCGCCGGTATCCGCTGACCTGCAAGAATCCCTCATTGACTTCCAGATAGCGACCTTCCTCCAGCGTGCTCAGCGAGATGGCATCCGGACTGGCGCGGAAGGCCTTCACATATTTTTCTTCTAGGACGCGCCGAGCTTCTTCGGCGCGCTTCCGCTCCGTGATGTCCCGCGCGATGGCCAAAATGTGGGTCTCTCGTCCCCACCGGGTGTGGATCGCGATGTTGAATTCGAACGCGGGGGAGATGCCCGATGCAGCCTGTAATCGGGCTTCGCAGAGGACGGGCGTCTGCTCCTGCGCCGCCTGCCGAAGGGCCTCCGCCACCACCGACCGATCAGCAGGATGGAGGAGAGCATCCAGAGGCTTCCCCACCCACTCCTCCCGCGCGTATCCGAGTTCCCGTTCGAATGCTGGATTCAGAGAGGTGATCACCCTGTTCACCGGATCGAGCGTGAAGATGATCTCCGGCGAGGCCTCCACCAGACTCCGATACTGCGCCTCACTCCGGCGAAGCGCCTCTTCCATCCGCTTCTGCTCGGTGATATCGCGCTGAGTCCCCCAGGCGCGCACCAGGCGACCGTTCTCAACAATGCCGATCAAATTGTTGAGGAACACGCGCTCGTTCCCGCGCACGTCCCGCTCATAGGATTCGGCGTCGGTGAGACGAAATCCCTGGCGAATGAAACGTCGCAAATAGTCGATATTGCGCTCGTCGCTGGGAGGGAGCAGGTCTTTCAGAGGAGTCCCGAGCAATTCTTCGCCACGATCCATCCCGTACATTCGGGCCATGGCGTCATTGCACTCGACCAGCGTTCCCATCGCGTATATCCGGTCGATGATATCCTGCTCATCGAGATCGATGGGTATGGGCTCGGCGGCCTCGAAACACCAGATCCCCTCCGAGCTGTTCTCGATGAACGCCCGATAGCGTTCTTCGGATTTGGCCAGGCGCTCTTTGGCCTGCCGGAGGTCAGCTTCCACCATCTCCAGCTCGGCCAGACGGCGACGAAGATCGAACAGTTCCTTGGTGACCGATTCGTCGGCTCGCTCTTTACGCTTCCCCATGAAGCCTCCGAAAAGCTCCGCTCGCTGTAGGACTTATGGGGCTCCGATCGTTCGAATGCCCTGTCGGATCACACCGCTAGTGATAGAAGACCAGGTCCGTCTTTTCACATCCACGCTCATTGGTCTCTCTCGTTCGGCGAGCTCCCGGCCGATCACGGTCTGACGCCCCTCAACCCGTATCTCTCATCACCATCATGCCATGTTCTCACGCGTTCGTCAAGCATGAGCTCGAGCCAGCGTCATGGTGGTCGGAGTCGCGCGAACCCGGCGTGATGTGTGATGTTCCCTTCCCTTGCCAGCCGGTCACCGGTGGATTAAAAATGGAGATGAACGTTCAGATCGAGGAGGTATGCCATGCATCGAAGGACAATGTGGCTGATGATTGCGGCCGTTGCCTGTGGAGGTTTCAGTTCCCCGGCCTTCGGCCAACGCTCACCCGATATTGTGACGACTCGGGAGATGAATCGCATCAACTGGATGGAATTCCGAGACGTCGTTCCGGCAAAAATCAACACCGTCATTTTACCGACCGGCACGCTCGAGCCTCACGGGGTCATCGCGAATGGAGCCGATAATATCGCGCCTCTGGCTATTGCTCGACGGATCGCCCGGGACGTCAACGCCCTCATCGCCCCGACACTCCCTTATGGCGTCACCGGCAGCATGAGTAATTATCCCGGCGCGTTTCAAATTAGCGAGAAGGCGTATCGACCGTTCGTCACCGACATCCTCGAGGGATTGGTGGCCAATGGGTTCAAGAACATCATCATCATGAATGGGCATGGAGGACCGCAAACGGCGATCTTGCAATCGGTCGCCGCCCAGGTGGCCAATGCTCATCGTGGCGTGCGTACGCTGGTCATCAACTGGTGGTCGGTCACCGCCGACATCATGAACGAGGTGTTCGGTCAGAACGGAGGTCACGCCGGGATCAATGAGACGGCGTTCATTCAAGCCATCGATCCCACTCTCGTCCATCCGGAGCGGTACACTCGCGATCTGGCCATTGCTTATCCCAAACCGGGAACCTGGGCGGCGACGCCATTCCCGGCCTCCATCGGCCTCTACGAGGAAGGAGAGGGATACCCCGATTTCGATGAGAAGAAGGCCAAGGTCTACTTCGATCGCGTCACCGAGGCGATTGCCGATCTCATCAAGGACATCATCAAGCGCTGGGACGCGGCCGGCCTGTGAACGAGGCGTTCAGCCAGAACGCTCAGAGTGTGCCCTGAAGCGATGAGCAGGGGACCGGACCCCGGAGCGGAGGCGACTCATGAACTATCTGGATCAACTCAACGAACGGCAACGAGAAGCCGTGATGAATGTGGAGGGACCGCTGCTCGTCGTAGCGGGCGCGGGCTCGGGCAAAACGCGGGTCATCACATATCGCGTCGCTTACCTGATCGATCAGGTGGGCGTTGATCCCCGACAGATTCTGGCTGTCACCTTCACCAACAAAGCCGCCGAAGAGATGCGAGAGCGCGTCGGGCAGTTACTCGATAGTCGATCATTTCCCGAACTCCCTCTCATCTGCACGTTTCACAGCTTTTGCCTGCGTCTCCTGCGCGCGCATATCGCGGCTCATCCCTCGGGCTATACGCGGCACTTCTCCATCTACGATGATGATGATAGCCTGCGGGCAATCAAAGTGGCGATGAAAGAACTTCAATTGAACGAGCGCCTGCTGTCGCCGCGCACCGTCCAGGCCGTGATCAGCCAGGCGAAGAATCGAGGTCTGACTGCTGCCGCATACCGCGCTCGGGCGCGACGGGAGGGCGATCCTCAGAAAGAAGCCATCGGGCAGATCTTCCAGTGGTATGAACGGCATCTCCGCGCCACCAATGCGCTGGATTTCGATGACCTGCTGCTCAAAGCGGTGGAATTACTTCGCTCCCAGAGATCGCTTCGCCAACAGTATAGCGAGCGATTCCGTCATATCCTCATCGATGAGTACCAGGATACCAATCATCCGCAGTTTGAACTCACGCGCCTGCTCGCCGAACGACATCAGAACCTCTGCGTCGTCGGTGACCCCGATCAATCCATTTACCGGTTCCGCGGAGCGGATATTCATAATATCATCGACTTCAAGACGCACTTCCCGCACGCCAAGGTGGTCACGCTGGAGCAGAATTACCGCTCCACCCAGCGAATTCTCGCCGTGGCCAACAGCCTCATCAGCCATAACACCCAGCGACCGGAGAAGTCTTTGCGAACCGAAAACGAACCGGGACATCCGGTGGCCCTCTATCAGGCGGAAACCGGCGAGGAGGAGGCCCACTTCGTCGTCGAGACGATCAAAGATCTCCTTCACCGATCCGATCGTCAGCGGCCACTTCGGGTCGCCGTCCTCTATCGGACCAACGCCCAATCCCGCTTGTTCGAGGAAGCCTGTCGCCGAGAGGGTCTCGCCTTCAACATCGTGGGCGGTTTCTCGTTTTACAAGCGGGCCGAAATCCGCGACATCATCGCTTATCTGAAGCTGGCTCTCAACCATCGAGACGCCGAGAGCTTCCGGCGCATCATCAATGTGCCTCCCAGAGGCATCGGCAAGAAGACGATGGAGGTCATGGAATCCATGGCCAAAGAGCGTCATCTCTCCCTCTGGGAGGCTCTGACCGAACTCCTCGCCGAGCGCGCTGTGCCGGCCCGAACGCTCCATCGACTGCAACACTTCAAAGATCTTGTGGAGCGATTAGGCCAACTGGTCGAAACCGGGAGCGTCGCAGACGTCGTGCGCGCCACTCTGGAAGAGACGGGATACACGCAATTCCTCCAGGACAAGATGCAAACCGGTGCCGACGCCCTGGACGCCGAGAATCGATTGGCCAATCTGCAAGAACTGATGAGCGCGGCGGTGGAAGCCGAAGAACGAGGGGAGACGCTCAGAGAATTCATCGATCACGCGGCTCTGGTCTCCGATGCTGACGAATACAACCCCGAAGCACCGGTCACCCTCATGACGGTACACAGCGCCAAAGGACTGGAGTTCCCCGTCGTCTTCATTGTGGGATTGGAAGAAGGCCTGTTCCCGCACGCCCGGTCTCGACATGATCGCGCCGAACTGGAGGAAGAACGTCGGCTCTGCTATGTCGCGATCACCCGCGCACAAAAACGACTCTATTTGACGTTCGCCCGCTACCGACGCCTGCGTGGAGAGATCACGCCGACCGAACCCTCTCGATTCCTCAAGGAGATCCCGCTCGATGACCTGGAAGATTTGTCAGCGACCCCGCGTCGAGCTCGCCTCCAGCCGGCGTCCCTGGCCCCGCCTCCCCCAGCGCCCAAACCGAGACGACCATTCCCGGGCAAGACCTACAACACGGTGGAGAGCCTTCGAGAATTCTTCCAGCAGAGAGGGCTTTCCACCGACCCACAACCTTCGGCTCGCGATGAGAGAACCGGCCGGCGCTCAAGATCGTTCCGCCCCGGAACGCGCGTGCGCCACCGTCAATATGGCACCGGGCGCGTACTCAAACGGGAGCCCACAAGCAACGGGGTCAAACTCACCATTCAATTCCCCGGGTTCGGCATCCGGAAGATGATCGAACACATCGCCGAACTGGAAGAACTATAATATCGCCCGACGCCCGGGACGAAATCCGCTCGCTGGTCGCATCAGTGGGTTTGTCGAGCGCTCAGCCGGTTGATGAATTCGCGAATCTTGGCGAAATAGGCGGCACCCCCGATCACATAGGTATTGTTATGGTCGGCCCCCTCAATCGCATAGAATTCCTTCGGATCGTTCGCCGCCGCAAACAGCTTCCGACCGAGTTCATAAGGGACCACCTCATCGGCCGTGCCGTGGATGATGAGAACGGGAATGTACAGCTTGCCGATCTTCTCGACCGAATCGAACCGGACGCCGAGAACGAGATGAACGGGGAGCAACGGGATGACGCGTCTGGCCATCTCCTTGGCCGAGGTGAACGTCGACTCCAGGATCAATCCGGCGACCGGGCGTCGACAAGCCAGATCGACGGCCACTGCTCCACCCAGGCTGCGCCCGAAGAGGATGATCTGCTCGGGCTCGACGTGCTTTGTGGAGATGAGAAATTCATAAGCCGCGCGAGCATCTCGATACAGGCCCGGTTCATCGGGGCGACCTTCGCTTCGCCCATAACCACGATAATCGAAAATGAGCACGTTCACCTTCACCTCATCGCGCAACATCACGATGTTCTCCAGTCGGTGAGTGAGATTGCCCGCATTCCCATGACACCAGAGGAGAACCTGACGGGTCCCCGGTTGATGAACCCACCAGCCATGTAATGTCACTCCATCTTCGGTCGTGAAGAAGCAATCTTCGACCGGGAGACCGAATTCTCGTGGCTCCCAGAAGCCCTCCGGATACCTGACCGGGAAGTAGATCATGGCATTCTCCATGAGTCGAAGGGTGAGCATGAACGCCAGGATGACTCCGGCGACGATGAGCGCCCACTGCATCCACTGGCTCATCATCAGGTCAGGGAGCAACCGAACCAACACCCGGGATGGAGGAGATGACCCTCATCACCCACGGATCCTCACTCTCAGGGCATCGGTCTATTGAACGGGAACGATCTCGTCCTCTTTATACGTGAACCGGGGAACGCCATCCACTTTGTGGATTTTGGTCTCCACGACTTTCAACGTACCATCCACCCGCTTCATCCAGAAGTCCAGATCGTACGTTTTGCCCGTCTCCGTATCCTTGAAATCGGTGCAGGCGAAGTACGTTTTCCCTTTGATGATGCTCACGTTGTCGTGTACTTTGACGAACTTCAGTTTCAAATCCCGTCCGGTCTTCTCATCGTGAAAGGGGAAGATACCCCCGTTCTTCTCGGTGACCGCAGTGATATGGTTGAGAATGCCCTGCCGAATCATCTCGGCAGTCACCACTCCCGATTTTTCTCCGGGATGTTCTTTGGCGCGACTCCCCGGGTGTTCTTTGGCCTGGCTGCCGGGATGTTCCTGGGCGGGCTTCCCCGGATGCTCCTGAGCGACTGCCAGACCGAGACCAAAAGCCGCCAAGATGACACAAACAAAGACTCGTGACGTGATCGTGTTCATAGATTCCTCCCCTCCGTACAAGCTTTCACGCAACTTCCGGTGAGTTCAAAAGCATACCAACCCGGTGGCCGGGCGTCAACGAGCGAGGTCTCTCAGAGATGAACGCCCCCAAGGACGCCGATGCAACTCGCCACAACCGCCATCGGTTCGGCACCAGTGGGAATGGGGGAGGGTTTCTGGAGGCGCGCCACATCGGATCGTCACGCTCTCGACGACGGATCGACGCCCCGAGATCGGAAGGGGATGTTGACCGGGCCGGATGGGCTCGTTTACAATAGTTCTGCTCATCGAGCGCGAAAGGAATAATCAGATCGAGGAGCCACCCCATGATTGAAAAAATCGAAGAACTCCTGGGAGACGAAGCCGAAGATTTGCTCCAGTATCGATGCCGAACGATTCCCAAAGAATCGCTTCATTTGCCCGGCCCCGATTTCGTCGATCGCGTCTCTGTTGCCTCTGACCGACCGCCGGCCGTTCTCCGGAATCTCCAGTTGATGTTCAATACCGGGCGTTTGGCCGGGACGGGTTATCTCTCCATTCTGCCCGTCGACCAGGGCATCGAACACTCGGCGGGCGCGTCGTTCGCGCCCAATCCCCTGTATTTCGATCCGGAGAATATCGTCAAGCTGGCCATCGAAGGGGGCTGCAACGCTGTCGCCTCGACGCTGGGCGTGCTGGGGGCGGTGGCTCGAAAATACGCCCATAAGATCCCCTTCATTGTGAAACTGAATCACAACGAACTGCTCACCTATCCCAATCGCTACGATCAAACGCTGTTTGCCAGCGTCGAGCAAGCCTTTCACATGGGGGCCGTGGGCGTGGGCGCGACGATCTATTTTGGGTCGCCGGAATCGCGGCGCCAGATCGAGGAGATCAGCCAGGCCTTCGAGCGCGCGCATGAACTGGGGATGGTATGCATCCTCTGGTGTTACCTGCGCAATTCGGCCTTCAAGACGCGAGAGGCCGATTATCATCTGGCCGCCGATCTCACCGGCCAGGCGAACCATCTCGGCGTAACCATTCAGGCCGATATCGTCAAACAGAAGCAGCCGGAGAATAACGGTGGCTTTCGCGCTCTGCGATTCGGCAAAACGCACGATAAGGTGTACACGGAACTCACCTCGAATCACCCTATCGATCTGACGCGCTATCAGGTAGTCAACTGTTATATGGGGCGAGCCGGGTTGATCAATTCGGGCGGCCCATCGGGCAAAGACGACTTCGCGCAAGCCGTGCGCACGGCGGTGATCAACAAGCGCGCCGGTGGCATGGGGCTCATCTCCGGCCGGAAGGCCTTTCAACGCCCGATGGATGAAGGCGTGCGCCTACTTCACGCTATTCAGGACGTCTACCTGTGCAAAGAGGTCACCATCGCCTGAGCCGTCCACCGGCCCGTGACGAGAACAACGAGAGGCGGTCCCTGCTCCCCTGACCGCCCTCATCCGATGAGACGACCGTCGACCGCTGAGCATCGAGTTCGTCGCGTCGGGCAACGAGCGGCAACTGCTCCCTCGATCACAGCTTATAGCCGAATCGCCGCAGGATCTCATGTCGGGCTTGCACCTCGTCAGGTCCTTCGACGCCCTTGGGCGAAGAGCCATCGACGACGCCGAGGACGGCCCGCCCCTGCTCGGTCTCGGCGACGATGACCTCCACGGGATTGGCCGTCGCACAATGGATGGTGCACACCTCCTGGCACTGTTTGATGGCATTCAAGAAATTGATGGGATAGGCGTCCTTCAACAGGATGACGAAGGTGTGACCGGCGGCGATGGCTTGGGCGTTTCTGGTTGCCGTCTGCTGTAATGTTTCGTCGTTGCCCGTCACCCGAATGAGACACGGTCCGGATGATTCGGCGAACGCGATGCCGAATTTCACCTGAGGTGAAATCCCGACCATGATCTCGTGAAGGTCTTCCACGGTTTTGATGAAATGACTGTGTCCGATGATGATGTTACAATCGGCGGGAATGTCCACTTTGACCACTTTCAGTTCCATAACTCACCCCCTCCCAGGTGCAGTGTCCCCTGCGAGAAGCCGTTGATCGTCAAGCCATCGATGACCATCGCTCGGTACCTCCTCGGCCCTCCCGCGAGCTCGTAGTCTCCATCGGTCGTGGCCAGCGTGAGCCCATGAGTGGCGGAGCCGGCGACCGAGGAGAGGCTAGCCCGGCGGTCACGGCTCGTCGACGAGAGCTCACTGCTCATGGCCATCGAACGCCTCTTTATTGACGACATAAGGCATCTTCCTGGGATCGCCTCCATAATGTCCCTCGATCACATCGATGAGCCCCTGAATGCACCGTCCGGCCATACCCACATGGGGATCGGTGCTCAACCGGGTAGCCCGGCCGGCGCTGGCAAAATGGGGATACTTGCGGAGCTTATGCTCTAATCGCGGGTCGCGGAGTGGACTGTCCATCGGCAAGGGCTCCATCTCGAAGACGTCCAACGCGGCTCCGGCGATCCAGTCTTCCAGTAGCGCCCGCGCCAGGGCCTGCTCGTCGACGACCGGGCCGCGAGACGTATTGATGAGGTAGGCCGTCGGTTTCATCAACTTCAGCTCTCGCTCGCCGATGAGATGGTACGTGGGGGTCGGGCCATCGCCGGGCATGATGAGGGGAACGTGGAGGCTGACAAAGTCGGCCTCGGATAACGCCCGATCGAAGGCGACATACTCGATGCGCTGTTGCCGCCCCGACAGGCCCTCCCGGTGACGGACCTCGGCCACGCGCCGGAGGCGCTCGATGAAGTCCTCATCCGGATAGGCATCATAACAGAGGATATCCATGTCGAACCCCAGGCATTTTTTGGCCATCGCCTTGCCGATGCGGCCGGTGCCGATGACGGCGATGGTTCGGCCAGTGACCTCATCGCCGAGAAAGGGAAGATAGGGATGCCACGTCTTCCACTTCCCCTCATCGACCAGCTTCTCCGCCGAATAGAGCTTCCGGGCGACGGCCCCCATGATGAAGAAAGCGAACTCGGCCGTCGTCTCGGTCAGCACTTCGGCGGTGTTGGTGAAGGGAATCTTGTATTTGTTGGCCGCTCGACGATCGATATTGTCCACGCCCACGGCATACTGAGCAATGACTTTCAGCGTCCCGGCGCCCGCCGCGATGACCTCCTCGTCGATGGGATCGCGGAGCGTGGTGATCAGGGCATCGATCCCGCTCTTCACCTTCTCGATGATGAGGTCCTTCGGTGGTGGCGTGGGTTCGGGATACACCTCCACCTCATAGCCACGACGGCGCAGCACGTCGATGGCCTCCTGGCCGATATCACAGGTCGCAAACACGCGCACCGGTTTCTTTCTTTCCATCAAACCACCTCCCCGATGAAGTGCGGAACCAGCAGGCAACGTCGAGCTCGATCCGCTTTGAATCGGAGATCCTCTGTGGATCTCGACCGGTTCCGTGGCGTTGGGCCTCATCATGGTGACGGGCGCGCCTTGGCCAACGCCCCAGCCATGCGATCGAGCGCTTTACCGATATTCTCAATGGAGTTGGCATAGGAGAACCGCAAATACCCCTCTCCATAGCTCCCGAAGGCCGTTCCCGAGAGGCAGGCCACTCCCGCTTCCTCCAACAGATAGTCGGCCAGCGGCTTGCTCTTCCATCCCGTGGCGGTGATATTGGGGAAGACATAGAAGGCCCCTCGCGGCATGACGCAGGACATCCCGTCAATCGCGTTCAACCCATTCACGATGAAATCGCGTCGTCGTTGAAATTCGGCCACCATATCTCGGACCTCATCGCCCTCGTCCCGCAAGGCCGTGATGCCCGCCAACTGAGTGAACGTCGCCGTACAGGAGTTACTGTTGGTTTGCAATCGAGCGATCTGTTGAGCCAATGCTTTGGGCATGATGCCATATCCCAGCCGCCACCCGGTCATGGCGTACGTTTTCGAAAAGCCGTCCAGGATGATGGTCTGCTCGAGCATGCCGGGCACCTGAGCGATCGAGAAATGCTCTCCCTCGTAGAGAATGCGACTGTAGATTTCGTCGCTGAGTATGGGAACGCCATAGTGGGCTGCGGCTCGACCGATCTCCATCATGGCCTCCCGGGGGATGATCCCTCCGGTGGGATTATGCGGCGTGTTCAGGATGATCAGCTTGGTCTTATTGCTGATTCTCCTCACCAACTCGTCGACGTCCAGGACGAACCCTTCTTCTTCGATCAATCGAATGGGAATCGGCTTCCCGCCCAGATAGTTGATCATCGACTCGTAGATCGGGAAGCCGGGATTCGGATAGATCACCTCATCGCCGGGATCCACCAGGGCGAGCAGGGTGAAAAATATAATGGGCTTGGCGCCGGGCGTCACGACGACATTCTCCGGCTCGACGCGAACGCCCCGTCGCCGAAGGCAATCTTCGGCAATGGCCTCGCGCAGTTCGGGCAGTCCGGCAGAAGGTCCATAGTGATGGGCCCCCCGCTGCAAAGCGCGGATGCACGCCTGGACGATGTAATCCGGTGTGTTGAAATCCGGCTCTCCGATCTCCAGATGGATGACGTCCCTCCCTCGAGCTTCCAGTGCTCGCGCTCGGACGAGGACTTCGAAAGCGGTTTCGGTTCCCAACCGGGGCATTCTCTCTGAGAGTTTCATGAATCCCTTCCTCCTCCTTCCCTGATCTGACACCACCGACTATGTTCAGTCCCAGAAGAGCTGTGGCTCTCGGCTCGCCTGGTGGCCGAACCAGACTCACCTCTCGGGGTGATTCGGCCACTCTCCCCTCTCCAGGGAGGGCCTTATCATAACGCATCTTGCCCTGGTCATCCACCCCTGAGGGCCCGATGATTCCCTCTTCCCCTCACTGGTTCCATGTTGTAGGATATGGTGTTTGAACGCCATCATGCCGAGGATCTGTTGAACGATTATGAAGCGAGCATGGATCTCAGAGGTCGCTCACCACGTGGGCGAAGACGTCATCATCAAGGGATGGTTGTACAACAAGCGCTCCAGCGGGAAGATCATGTTCCCTCAGATCAGAGACGGAACGGGCATCATTCAAGGCGTCGTCGTCAAGTCGGCCGTCCCGGAGTCGGTATGGGAAGATTTCGATCGCCTCACGCAAGAGTCGGCGATCATCGTGCGCGGGAGAGTGCGCCAGGACGAGCGCGCGCCCGGTGGTTATGAACTCGATGTCACCGGATTGGAGGTCGTCCATCTCGCCGAACCCTATCCGATCACCAAGAAGGAACATGGTATCGAATTCCTGCTCGATCACCGCCATCTCTGGCTTCGATCGCGAAAACAGCATGCCATCATGCTCGTGCGCCACGAGGTGATCCGAGCGGTTCGAGACTTCTTCGACGATCGTGGCTTCGTTCTCTGCGACACGCCAATTTTCACCCCCGCCGCCTGCGAAGGGACGACGACGCTCTTCGAAGTCGATTACTTCGGCGACGAGAAGGCGTACCTGACACAATCAGGTCAACTGTACAACGAGGCGACGGCGGCCGCCTTCGGACGCACCTACTGCTTCGGTCCGACGTTCCGAGCGGAGAGATCGAAGACGCGACGCCACCTCACGGAATTCTGGATGGTGGAGCCAGAGATCGCTTACGCCACCCTGGACGATATCATGGAGCTGGCCGAGGAGTTGATCATGGCCGTGGTCGAGCGCGTCCTGGAGCGGCGGCGGCCTCAACTGGACGTGTTGGAACGGGACACGTCCAAACTGGAGGCCATCGAGCGACCGTTCCCCCGCCTTCATTATGACGAAGCCGTGAGGCGGCTTCACCAGGGCGGCCTGGAATTCCAGTGGGGCGACGATTTCGGCTCGCCGCACGAGACGTATCTCTCCGAGCAATTCGATCGACCGGTCATGGTGCATCGCTATCCGGCAGCGGTCAAGGCATTTTACATGGAGCCCGATCCCGAGCGGCCCGAACTCGCCCTCTGCGTCGACGTCCTGGCCCCCGAAGGGTATGGCGAGATCATTGGCGGCGGACAACGGATCGCTTCGCTCTCCTTGCTCAAGCAGCGCATCGAAGAACACCATCTCCCCGAAGAGGCGTTCGATTGGTATCTGGACCTCCGCCGCTATGGATCGGTCCCGCATGCCGGATTCGGCATGGGCATCGAACGGTGTGTGGCCTGGTTGTGCGGCCTCGCTCATGTCCGGGAAGCGATTCCCTTCCCGCGCACGCTCTATCGGTTGAAGCCGTGAGCGCCGAGTGAGAGGAACGACGACGAGCGATGTCCCGACTCACTGACAAGATCGTGTGCATTTTCGGCAACTCCCGTTGTTCGGCCGAGGCCGAGGAATACCGACACGCCGAGCGCCTCGGCCATCTCCTCGGTCGCGCGGGAGCGATCGTCTGCACCGGCGGATACGATGGCGTCATGGAAGCGGCGAGTCGCGGGGCACGACGGGCGGGTGGTGTGGTCATTGGCGTGACCGTGGACATCTTTGACGAGCCGCCCAATCGATACGTGACTCGGGAGATCCGCGTCCCCAATCTCTTCGCTCGTCTCAAGACGATGGCTGAGCTGGCCGACGGATTCGTGGGACTTCGGGGGGGCATCGGGACGATCACCGAAGTGGCATTCATGTGGAACCTGCTCGTCCTCAGGTGGTTCTCATCGCCGACGCCCTTCCTGCTCATCGGGACGCCCTGGCGGCGGGTCGTCCGAGCGTGGGCCCGCCACCTGGCCGTCGATGGACGCGATCTCCCGCACGTCGTCATCGTCGATTCGGCCGAACAGGCTTTCGATCACCTCTGCCGGGCATGGCCCGAGAGGCGATCGCTCCTCTCAACATGATGGTGGAAACGAACCCATTTCCATCGCCCCGTCCAGCCACCGAGGATGTGCGTCCTCATCGCGCGTTCGCTCGGCGGTTCCGACGGAGGACGGGACTGGACCTGGTCACCGTCATCGAACGCATGCTGGCCGAAGCCGATCTCCATCCTGGAGATCGAGTCCTGGACATCGCCTCCCAAGATGTCACGCTGGCCCTTCGGATGGTCGCTCGCGTTCATCCCGGTCAGGTCACGTGCCTCTGTCCCATTGAGGAGATCCTCGAGCAGGCCTACAGGCAGGCTCAGACGGCGGGTCTCGAGGAGTTCATCGACTGGCGCATCGCCGCCGTCGAAGACCTTCCCTTTCCCGATCAGACGTTCGACGTGCTGACCTGCGGCTCATCGTTCCGCTTGCTCGATGGCCGCGCTTTCATCACTGAAGCCCATCGCGTGCTCGCCCCTGGCGGACGGTTGCTCATTGCCGAGGCCACCGTTCCCCATTCCCGGTTCAATGATTGGCGGCTGGTCTGGCGCGCGCTCTATCATCAATACGTGAGAAAAGATCGAGCCGAAGCGGCGGCCGAATTTTATTCGGCCGATGAACTGGCCCAGATGCTCGTCGATGCCGGTTTCCAACCCATCATCATCCGAGGACTCCAGAGACCGTGGACGACGCACTCCTGGGTCTTTTCTCTGATCAAAGCGATCCGACCATGACGACGACAACCACCGACAAACAGATTCGCATCATCGGCGTTCCCATGGATCTCGGCGCCGATCGCCGAGGCGTGGATATGGGTCCCTCGGCCATCCGCATGGCCGATCTCCAGAAACGACTGGCGCGACTGGGGTACGAGGTCATTGACCGGGGCGATGTCCCCGTCCCCATCCCCGAAGTCCTCTCGATGACCCATCCTCGCGCCAAGTACCTGCCCGAAGTCACTCAGGCCAACCAGCGATTGGCCGACCGCGTCGAAGCCATCCTCGATGAGGGCGCCATCCCGCTGGTGCTCGGAGGCGATCAATCGATCTCCGTGGGCACGATCGCCGGCGTGGCGGCGTTTTATCGGCGGCGCGGCCAGAACGTGGGCGTCATCTGGTTTGACGCTCACGCCGATATGAATACGCCGGAGACGACGCCCTCGGGGAATATTCACGGCATGCCTTATGCCGCTTCATTAGGGATGGGTCCGCGGGAACTCACTCACCTGAAGGGATTCGCCCCCAAACTGGATGCTCGCGCCTGCGCGCTCATCGGCGTCCGGAGCATCGATGATCTGGAGCGAGAGAACGTCCGATCGAGCGGGCTCCGGGTGTTCACCATGCGCGATATCGACGAGCGCGGCATCCGGGCGGTCATGGAAGAGGCCCTCGCCATAGCCACGACGGGGACGGCCGGCCTGTTGGTGAGTTTGGATATGGACTTCATCGACCCCACCTACGCTCCAGGTGTGGGTACGCCGGTCGTCGGCGGGGCGACGTATCGCGAGGCTCATCTGGCTATGGAGATGATCGCTGACAGCCGGCGGGTTATCGCCATAGAAGTCGTCGAAGTCAATCCCATTCTGGACACGCGAAATCAGACTGGCGCGTTGGCCGTGGAACTCATTCTCTCGGCCTTCGGCCAGCGCATCCTATGAACCGGCGATCACCGAGCGAGGAGGACGACATTGACTGAGAAACTTCGCGTGGGCGTCATCTTTGGCGGTCGATCCGGCGAACACGAGGTCTCGCTCATCTCCGCCGGATCGATCATCCGCGCCATGGATCGGCGCAAATATGAGGTCATCCCCATCGCCATCGATAAGGACGGACATTGGCTTCCGCCGAGTGAAGCCCGACGCCTGCTCCCCAGAGGGACGCTCCCCTCCCTGCCGCGCTGGATGACCGATCGCCGCGCGACCGAGATCATCCTTCCCGGCGATGCTCAATTGGGCGGATTGCTGACCTTCGATTCTGGCATGCACCTCATCAAGCGGATGCCGCTCGACGTCGTCTTCCCCGTGCTCCACGGCCCCTATGGTGAGGATGGCACCATCCAAGGATTACTGGAACTGGCCGACATCCCTTACGTTGGTTGCGGCGTACTGGCATCGGCCGTGGGCATGGACAAGGACATGATGAAACGGCTGTTTCGCCAGGCTGGCTTGTCAGTGGTCGACTACTTGGCCATCGAGAGGAGCGTCTGGCGAAAGCGCCCGGCGGCCATCATCGGACGCATTCTGCGAAAGATGGGCCTCCCCGTGTTCGTCAAACCGGCCAACCTCGGTTCTTCGGTGGGAATCACCAAGGTCAAGGAGGGAAGCGCCTTGAAAGACGCTATCGAGCTGGCCGCCGAATTCGATCGCAAGATCCTCATCGAAGAGGCCATCGAGGGCCGCGAAATCGAGGTCAGCGTCCTGGGCAACGACGCGCCCATGGCCAGCCTCCCCGGCGAGATCATCCCCGGCGCTGAGTTTTACGATTACACGGACAAGTACATCAACGATGCCGCCCAGCTCATCATCCCGGCCAAACTCCCCGCCCGCCTCACCGCCAAGCTCCAACGATGGGCGATTCGGGCATTCCAGGCCATCGATGGATCGGGCATGGCCCGCGTGGATTTCTTCATTGAGCGCCGAACGGGCCGCCTGCTGGTCAACGAGATCAATACCATCCCCGGGTTCACCAGCATCAGCATGTACCCGAAACTCTGGGAAGCGAGTGGTATTCGCTATCCCGAGCTCATCGACCGACTGATCGAGTTGGCGCTGGAGCGCCACCGAGAGAAATCCAGACGCCGCCTCACCCTCTGACCAGGCACGGACTCCCACTGAGGGAAACGTCGGCGCGGAGTCATGGCGTTCGATATGCGGTGGGAGCGACCACGGTGACCCCCGACCGGGCCACCGTCACGCTGAGGGGGCGTTGCTTGGCCTTCGATTGACGAGCGGGAAGAGCGACGCCTAAAACGTAGTGGGCGCTCAAATGACGAGCGAGCTGTTCCAGGTGCCTCTCCAGATCCTTGTCGACGCGATACACTCGAGCGCCGGTGACGCCGGAGAGCGCTTGCAGAAAGCCATTCTTTCGCCCGTATGCCTGAATGACGTAGATGCTCACCAGATCCCGACTGGCCATCAGAAGCAGCTGCTTCTTGGTCACGCGATGGCTTCCTCGATCCAGACCGTCAGTGACGAGAATGAGCGCCGTCCGTACCCGCTCGCCCGATTCTCGAAGCTCATCTAAAGCCAGAGGGAGGGCATCAATGAGCCAGGTCACCTCGATCCGTTCCCGGGTGAGCTGAAGCTCCCTGATGGCTCGCTTGACGCGATCCACGTTGACCGAAAAATCGGTCTCCACGAACGGATCTCGCGTGAACGACACCAGGGCGATCTCATCGTACCTGCCGAAGGAAGAGACGAAATCTAAGAGCGCCGTCTGGAGGCGCGCAAACGCTCGCCGCATGCTTCCGCTGGTGTCCACCATTATCATGACCCGTAGAGGGGTCGTCGGTTTGATGAACCGCTGAATCGCCAGGGGAACCCCATCCTGGGAAACCCGGAAATCTGACGCCGAGAGATCTCTTACCGGCCGGCCACGCGCATCCCAGACGCTCACGTTCACCCGGATCAATCGGTCGGTCTCCGAATCGACAGCAGGAGATGTCGTCCTCGAAGCGAACGGGGCGGGCGTCAGGAGGCCGGCCAGAAGGACGAGCATGAGGGTCACGGTGACAGAAGCGCGCATGACGTTCTCGATTCGACCACCTAAGATGGAAGATTCGTCGGCATCAGAAGAGTCGCGAGGGCTCGACGGAGATGACCAGAGGCCGCCGATGACGATAGATGGACAGAGCGATTTTCCCCGACGATCGAGAGAATTGATGAAGCCGTTCCACCAGATCGCGTTCATTGGCTACCGGCTCACCATTGACGGCGACGATGACGTCACCGGCGCGCAGGCCCACCTGTCCGGCGGGGCGCGTCATCGTCACCTCGGTGACGAGCACGCCGCCCGTCCCCGGAACGCCGAAGAACGTCCTCAGTTGGTCGGTCAACGACTCGACCTTGAGCCCCCAGCGAAGCAATCGACCGGCGGGCGTCCCCACGGTCGTTCTCTGCACCCGAGCTCGCTCATCGCCCGCCGCTCGTTCGAGGGCCGGAGTCCGCCCGAAGCGATTGGCTCGGGTGAGCGCTCGGGCGAACCCGCTCGGCCGCGGGGCGATCCGAAGCGTGAGCTGGTGAACGGCCTCATCCCGCAAGATCTCCAGTCGCACCTCTGAACCTACCGGGAGCGGCGAGGTGAGCGCGGCCAGTTGACCGAGCGTCTTGACCAGTTGCCCGTTCACCCGGCGAATGAAGTCCCCCGGCCGCACGCCGGCGCGCTCGGCCGGGCTATTGGGGAAGACGTCTTTCACCCGGAGGCGGGCTTTCCCCGCTGCGTGGGGACTGAATTGTTGCTTGACTGCCGCATTGGATAACTGTTCGACCCGGATGCCCAACCACCCTCGTCGACGCTCATTCTGCAAGAGGAGGCGCTCGGCCATGGCTCGCAATTGGTCAATGGACTTCACCACGCCCATGGCCGGCCCGAGAAACTCCATCAGGCCAACGACCTGTCCCCTCTTGTTCAGGACCACGCTCTCGCCGAATACGGTGGATCGATCGAGCTTCAACTCGACGACGTTCACATCGCCGGAGCGCGCCCGACCCGTCCCGCCTCGAGGAGTAATGCGCACGCTATCTTCCACAATGCGAAGGCCGAGGGGTTCATTCGCTCGCTGAATGGGGATGGGGCCAACGAGCTTTTTCGCGGCGGGTGCCCGCGATGCTCGAGAATCACTCTCAGCGCGAGCGGCGATGTGATCCGGGACCTGAAACAACAATCGCACCTGCTCGCCCTGTTGCGAAGGAGTGAACGTCGAGGCGAACGCCGGTGGTTTGACGGCCAGATCAGGGACTTCCAATACGCTATATCCGGTGGTGGGATCGTAAGCGACCACCGATGGCTTGAGCCGTCGCCCATCCCCGGTGATGACCGTTATCGCCTCTGGTTTCGGTCGAATGGGGACGCCCAGTTTATCCTTGAAATTAGCCAACCGCACGAGAATGCGCCCCGATGGCCCGATGACGAGGCCGGAGGTCACATTGGTGATGGCCTGAGAGCGGGATGTTGCTTTATTCAAAGGTGAAACGAGGAATCCCTTGGCGCGCAACTGGTCGATGACATCTTTCACGCTCAATGTGTGCACGACGGTCACGAGCCAGGGAACGGCGCGGCGCCCGGAGGCTCCTTCCTCGACGGCCTTGGCGTGCGGCGTCGCTTGTTGAGCCCCGGCCGGTACGGCGATGGCGAGAAGGACGATCATCACCCTCCACAGCATAGGTCGGCCTCCGTCAAAACACATTCTCCGTCCCCTTCTCGGACATGCTCAGGGAGAGCGTCGCCGGTTTGGCTTCCGCTCCGACGACGACAGAAGGCAGTCTCACCAATCGTTCCTCGCGCCCCGATGGCTCGCGAATCAGGAGGAGAATCGGAGAATTCTCCGAACCCCCCAACAGCCAGGGTTCCTGGGGAACTGCTTCCTCGCCCAGCGCCAGGGAAGCTCGTCCTTCCCGAAGGGAGGGCGATGAGTGACCGGACTCCCGAGGCGGTGGGCTGGGCATCGCCGGTCGCGCGGCCACCACTTCCATCTTTTTCGGCACCTCCAGGGATTCCCGTTCAGGCTGGGCCGGCGCACGGACCAGTGATGGCCCTGGTCGCGATGAAGAACTCGGTTCCGGACGGTTCATGATGATCACTGCGGCGACGGCCATCACCAGCATCGCGGCAAGAGGGAGCGCATAGCGCAGGTCGCCGAACCGCCACCACGCCGAGGAGCCGGTTCGCACTGCCTCGAGGCGACGTTGCAGTTGCCGATTGAAATCAGCGGGAACGGGAATCTCCGGCTCGGACCGGAGCAAAGCGGTGAGCCGCTGCAGTTCCGTCGCATACTGCCGACAAGGAGCACAGCGAGCCAGGTGCTCGGCGATGGACTGAGGCGGATCACAGGTTGGATCGTACTGTTGTTTCACCTGCTCACAACGCATGGCTCTGATCCTCCCCCTCAAAGATGGGCTCGCAACTTCTCCCGGAGTAACCGTCTCGCCCGATTGATCCGCGATTTCACCGTGCCGAGGGGTAACCGCAGAACTTCGGCGATGCGCTCATATTCCAGCCCCTCGATGTCTCGGAGGATGAGGGCGGCTCGGTATTTCTCCGGGAGCGAGGCGACGGCGCGCCTCACCATCTGTCGCCGTTCATCCTCGATGAGCGCGCCCTCCGGAAGTGGACGGTGATCGGGCACATCCAGTTCAGCACCTTCCTCGGCGCCTTCTGGCGGGGCGAAGAACGAAACCAGCGAGACCAACCGCCACCGCTTACGCCGACGCAACTCGCTGATGGCCAGATTAGTGGCGATCCGATAAATGTAGGTGGAAAACCGGTGATCGGCACGGTAGCGATGAGCGCTGGTGAAGACGCGGATGAATGTCTCCTGGGCTAGATCAATGGCCATATCGTAATCGTTCAGCATACGCGTGAGATAGTTGGTGATCGGCGTCCGATAGCGCTGAACCAGCTCATAGAATGCAGCCTCATCCCCTCGTCGGGTCGCTTCCATCAGTTCATGATCATCCAGCGCCCCATAGCGGGGACTCACGACCTCCCCGAGGGGGGCCTGGCAACTCACCGCCTCCATAGCCACAGGCGCGTCTCCCTCACGATATCGATGACCCATTGGCTTACACGACTTCCCGGCTTCGAGGTTCCAGAAAGTCTTCTCCTTTCACTCCGGCCTGGTCGATCAATGAATGCGCTGACTGGACGTCTCGGCGCTCCGGACCGATTGGTCGATGATGCCCACCGGCAACAAGCGCTCGGCAAATAAATGCGAATCGACCAGCGTTTGAACGACATAGTTCCCCTCAACGGGGAAGGTGACATTGGCGAAGATGGTCACGTTGTCCGCATACCCATTGGCATGGACCTGAAAGCTGGACGGGCGCGAGGCGACGATGACTTGCGCACGGTCGGGCGACAAGATGCGCACCTCGGTCAGATATTGCCCTTCCCCGCGCCAATGATTGAGGACGGCGAACTTGATAATGGTCACCGGAAGCTGGGGAACAAAAACTCCATAGAACACGCCGACGAGGGTGAGCTTGTTCCCCGCCTCCAGCCGCACATCATCGCACAAGATGGTGTATTCCAATTCAATATTGGCGCTCAATGGATGCACGCGCTCTTTCATCTCTTCCACCCCATCATCCATAAAGCTGGCGGGCCTTGAACTCTGACTCCTGGCGCGTGCCGTCGGGCATGATCGTGATCAACGTGCCCACCAGTGAACCGTCCTTGATCTCTCCCCGAAAACGAAGCGTCTTCTGGCCTGCGCGAACGGTGAAGCGAACCTGGTAGCCGGAGATGGTCCCCCGAAGTCGGTAGCGCCGCCCCGTCTCTCCTCCCTCGAACAGCGTGAACGTCCCTCGAAGGGTTCCATCCTCCCTGACCAATCGAATATTGGCGCCAACCAGCCCGTTTCGACTCGGACTCCACTTCACGTTGGAATATCTGAGCACGGTGGGACCCGTCACATTCTCCTGCTGAGCCCGAACGACGAACCACATCGCACCCATCATCGCACCCACGATCATACCACCGACCAGATATTTTCCCATCTTCTTCATTGGCGCATTCCTCCTTGTCCATAATTTTTCTGGATTCCCCGCTAATCATAACATATTTCTCGTCGATGTGGCTTGTCTGAAGGGGAGAAATTCTGTCATAATCATCCCGATGTTGGCGAGGAAGCTGAGGGTTACTGTCATCGTCGTCCTGACGCTGGGGAACGTCATCGTGCATGGACAGAGTGGTCGCTGGCGCCATCCCGTTCCACGAACTCGCGACGGTCAGGTCCAACAGCAGGAACCGGATGTCATCTCCCTGGAGGCGACCGAGGTCCTCGTCCCGGTCACCGTGCGGAATCGCTACGGCCGCCCCATTCCCGGCCTGACCAAGGACGATTTCATCCTCTACGAAGACGGCGTCCGCCAGGAGATCACCGGATTTGATACTGAATCCGTCCCTGCGGCCATCGTCATGCTCATCGATGTCTCGGGAAGCGTCCGCACGGAGATCAACAACATCCGCCTGTCAGCACTGACCCTCATCGATCAACTGAGGCCGCAAGATCGCGCCTGCATCATTCAATTCAACGACCGCGTCCGCGTCATTCAGGACTGGACGTCGGACAAGCTCCGCCTCCAACGCGCTCTGATGACTCTGCCGGCGACGGGCGCCACGGCGTTCTATAATGCCCTGTATACGGCGGCCGAGAAACTCTCCCGGGTGAAAGGACGTCGAACGATCATCGCCTTTACCGATGGCGTGGACACGTATCGCGGTCAGGTCCCCCAAACCCGCGGACGACGAGAAAAACCCATGCCTCCGAAGAGCCCTGCCGAAGCCTTCGAAGCCATTCGACGCGCCGAGGCGAGCGTCTATGTGATCAGCAAGACGCGCGCCATTCGCGATTATCTGATCGGACGCCGGGCGCCCTCGTTCCTGAGGCCAATCGATCCTCGCGACCCCTACATCCAATACTATCTTCAGGCGCTCGATCGAGCCGAGCAATGGCTCGCCATGCTGGCCGAACGCACCGGCGGCGAAATCTACTTCCCTCGAAACCAATCGGAATTGAAGGACGTTTACAGCGATATCGCCGAAGAGTTGAATACGCAATACGTCCTGCGCTACGTCCCCAAAAACACGAACTTCGACGGCCGCTTCCGACGAATTCGCGTGGTCACTGGCAACCCTGCCTATATCGCCCGCGCGCGCGAAGGATACTACGCCGTGAGACGGTGAAGCCGAATTGATGCGGCTTGACAGATGAGCGGAGGTTCAGAGATACTTTCCTTCTGTGGACACGAGAAATCGGAGGTATTGGCGTTAATGTGAATCGGCGGCTCGATGTTTTGACAATTGAGGACTACGGAGGGGTGCGAGAGCGGTCGAATCGGGCGGTTTGCTAAACCGTTGAGGGTGTAAAAGCCCTCCGTGGGTTCGAATCCCACCCCCTCCGCCAGCCTCATTCCGGGATCGAGCGACGTCAACCAACGGTTCATACCAATCACTCGGGTGTCGCCAATCGGTTCGCGACTTCGGTGACTAACTCCCAGATGAAAACGGCAGAGATCCGCGTTCGGTTCGCCCCTTCTCCTACCGGCTATCTGCACGTCGGAGGAGCGAGGACAGCATTATTCAACTGGCTGTTTGCTCGCAAGCATCGTGGGACGTTCATCCTGCGGATCGAAGATACCGACGTCGAGCGGTCCTCCGAGGATATGGTCGAGGGAATCTTAGACGGGCTGCGATGGTTGGAGTTGGACTGGGATGAAGGCCCGTATTTCCAATCGCAGCGGCTGATGCTCTACCGCCAGCGGGCTCAAGCTCTCGTCCAATCCGGCGATGCCTACTACTGCTTTTGCTCACCCGAAGAGTTGGCCGCCAAACGGCAACGCGCCGGCGCCGATCCCAGTCGCTGGCAATACGATCGGAGTTGCCGCTCCCTTCCCCAGGAGGTAGTGAGGGCGAAACTCCAAGCTGGTGTGCCCCGGGCGATCCGGTTCAAGGTCCCCCTGGATGGAAGCACGATCTTTGAGGATCGCGTCTACGGGCGTATTGAAGTTCACAATCGAGATATCGAGGATTTCGTGTTGCTCCGCTCTGACGGACACCCGACGTATCATTTGAGCGTCGTGGTGGATGACGCCGACATGGGCATCAGCCACATCATTCGCGGAGCCGATCACCTCTCCAATACGCCCAAACAGGTGCTCCTCTATCGGGCCTTCGGTCTGGACCTTCCCGTTTTCGCGCATCTGCCGCTCATCCTGGGACCGGATCGATCCCGACTCTCCAAACGCCATGGCGCGACCAGCGTGACGGCCTATCGGGAGATGGGCTTCGTGCCCGCGGCGCTGAGGAATTTTCTGGCTCTCCTCGGTTGGTCGCCGGGCGACACCAAGCAGGAAATATTCTCCACCGAAGAACTCATCGAGCGCTTCTCGCTGGACGCCATCAGCAAGTCCAACGCCGTGTTCGATTTCGAGAAGGCGCTGTGGATGAACGGGCAATACCTGCGGGCGATGTCCGCCGAACAGCTCGAGCCGCTCGTTCGAGAGGAATTGAAGAAGGCCGGTCTCTGGAGAGAAGAACTGGCGGGCGAAAAACGCGCCTGGTTCCTCCACCTCATCGATCTGCTCAAAGTCCGCGCCCGCACGTTGACGTATTTCGTCGAGGCGGGCCGGCCATATCTCTCGGACGAATATCCCATCGAACCCAAGGCGATGAAAAACCTCCGTCATCCACAACTGCGAGAACTCCTCCCCGAACTGGCCCACCGCTTCGAGCAACTCCATCCGTTCACCTTGGAGACGACCGAGCGCGTGCTCAGGGAGTTAGCCGCCGAGCGAGGCGTGAAAGCCGGCCTCCTCATCAACGCCGTCCGGGCGGCGCTCACCGGAAGCGCCGTCACCCCGGGTATCTTCGACGTCATCGTCGCCGTCGGTCAAGAACGAACCGTCCATCGCCTGCGCCGCGCTGTGGATTGGATCGACGAGGCCGAAGCGCGAGCCCGGTGACGCCGTGTGAACCGAATCGTCAGGATGTTCCGCTTCTCCCATCATTTTGGGATGATCTCCCGGCGCTGCGTTCGCCGAAGGCCAACGAGAGAACGCTCACCGGAAGCGCCGCGGCGAGCGTCCGAGGACCGGATCGCCTCATCGCCCGGCAGGACGCCTCGATGGGCAGAAGCGCGGAAACCCTCATTGATCGGCGATCGCTGAACAACTCATCAGAATGTGCTACCATGAAAAAGATGGGACCGGACAGAGGCAAGAAGCTTGACGAGATGAAGGCGACGGCAGGGACTCCCTCGACTGATTTCATCCGCCAGATCATCGAAGAGGACCTGAGGACCAACAAGTACGGGGGGCGCGTTCACACCCGATTCCCCCCAGAGCCCAATGGCTACCTCCACATCGGACACGCCAAATCCATCTGCCTCAATTTTGGTGTGGCGGAGGAATACGGGGGACTCTGCAACCTCCGGTTCGATGATACCAATCCCACCAAGGAAGACGTCGAGTACGTGGAATCGATCAAACGGGACATTCGCTGGCTGGGATTCGATTGGGGTGACCGGGAGTTCTACGCTTCGGACTACTTCGATCAGCTCTACGAGTACGCCGTCCAGCTCATCAAGTTGGGAAAGGCGTACGTCGACAGCTTGAGCCCCGAAGAGATTCGACAATACCGGGGCACCCTGACCGAGCCGGGAAGAGAGAGTCCCTATCGGAATCGGTCGGTGGAAGAGAATCTGGAACTGTTCGAGCGGATGCGCGCCGGGGAATTCAAAGATGGCGAGCACGTCCTCCGCGCCAAGATCGACATGGCGTCCCCCAACATCGTCATGCGAGATCCCATCCTCTATCGCATTCGACACGTGCCCCACCACCGGACGGGGACCAGGTGGTGCATCTATCCGATGTACGATTTCGCTCACTGTATCTCGGATTCCATCGAAGGCATCACCCACTCGCTCTGCACGCTGGAGTTCGAGAATAACCGTGCGCTCTATGACTGGATTCTCGATCAACTCGGTCTCTATCACCCACAGCAGATCGAATTCGCTCGACTCAACCTGAGCTATACGGTGTTGAGCAAGCGAAAGCTGCTGGAGTTAGTGGAACGAGGAATCGTCAACGGCTGGGACGATCCACGGATGCCGACCATTTCGGGATTACGGCGCCGGGGCTATACGCCGGAAGCCATTCGTGACTTCTGCGAACGCATCGGAGTGGCCAAGAAGGAGAATCTCGTGGACATCGCCCTGCTCGAGCATTGCCTCCGGGAAGATCTCAATCGACGCGCCCCGCGAGCCATGGCCGTGCTCCGCCCCCTCCGAGTCGTTCTCGTCAATTATCCCGAAGATCGCGTCGAGGAACTCCAAGCGGTGAACAACCCTGAAGACCCCGGCATGGGCACGCGCAAGGTGCCCTTCTCCCGCGTGCTGTATATCGAACGGGACGACTTTCGCGAAGATCCGCCGAAGAAGTTCTTCCGCCTCGCTCCCGGTCGGGAAGTCCGATTGCGCTATGCCTACATCATCAAATGCGTCGACGTGATCAAAGACCAACGGACCGGGGAGATCCTCGAGCTGCGATGTACGTACGATCCGGAGACGGGCCTCGGTCCGACGCCGCCGGGACGGAGAGTCAAAGGGACGATCCACTGGGTATCGGCGGCGCATGCGCTCCCGGCTGAAGTTCGCCTCTACGATCGGTTGTTCATCAAGGAGAATCCCAACGAGGTCGAGGAGGGCAAGGATTGGCTGGATTACGTGAATCCGAAATCGCTCGAAGTTCTGACCTCCTGTCGCGTCGAGCCGAGTCTGGCCACGGCCTCGCCAGGCGATCACTATCAGTTTGAGCGACTCGGTTACTTCTGCGTTGATCCTGACTCAGCTCCGGGAGGGCTCGTGTTCAATCGGGCCGTTCCTCTTCGAGACACCTGGGCCAAGATCGAGAAAGCTGAACAGAGGGGATCGCCGTGACATTGGACATCGGCGGCCGCAAGACCCACTCTCGGAGTGGAGATGATAATGCTTCACCTCCCGAGAAGCACCGATCAGAGCCGACCATGGTGAATTTGCGAACCCGCGAACGAAGGTGGTATAGTACTCCTGCGAACGCTATCTTGGGAAAGGGATAGAATCATGTCCGGACATTCGAAATGGCATCAGATTCGGCATAAAAAGAGCGCGGCCGATGCCAAGCGGGGCAAACTGTTCAATAAGCTCATCCGCGAGATCACGGTGGCTGCGCGAGCAGGAGGCGATCCGGATACCAATCCTCGCCTTCGCAAAGCCATCGCCGACGCCAAAGCCGCCAATATGCCCCAGGACACCATTCAGCGGGCCATCGATCGGGGCACCGGGAAACTCGAGGGCGCGCGCCTGGAAGAGGTTTCCTACGAAGGATATGGGCCCGGCGGCGTGGCCGTACTGGTCGAAGCGGTCACCGATAATAAGACGCGGACCGTCTCGGAAATTCGTCATATCTTCTCCAAGTACAACGGCAATCTGGGCGAAACCGGCTGTGTGGCCTGGATGTTCGAAACGAAAGGGTATCTCACGTTCAGTAAATCTTCCGTCTCGGAAGAGCAGATCTACGATGTGGCCATCGAAGCCGGAGCTGAAGATGTGCGCGAGGACGAAGACAACTACGAGGTCATCACCGCGCCGGAGCATTTTGAGACTGTGCTGGAGAAGGTCAAAGCGGCGGGACTGGAACCGGTGACGGCGACGATCACCAAGCTGCCGAAATCCTTCGTCAAGCTGGAGGGCAAAGACGCCGAAACGATGCTCAAATTGTGGGAGGCCCTGGAAGAGCACGATGACGTTCAACATGTCTATGCCAATTTCGACATCCCGGCCGAACAACTGGAAGCGGCAGCGATGGGCGAGTGATGGAGAGGGCCCCTGGCGATGTGAAACGACCTCACGGGTCGACGGACTCATTCTACTTCCCTCTCGGGAGGATTGATGCCCCCAGTTGATCTCCACCCCGAGGATGATCCCTGACAACAGGGCGTGTGTGAGGCGTTCATCGTCGACGCGGAGAGCGATCTGCAGAGGAATCGCTCGCGTACTGATGTCCGTCACACAGGGTGAAACGTGAAGTAGCGCACGTTGACAACTTGCGCCACCCTCCATTGAACAAGTCCACTGATGACTGAAGAGATTCATCCCTTCATCAGCGAATCTGTGCCAATTCATTGAAGGAGGAACGGGCTGAGAGTGGAGCGCTCATCGCCAACTAGGAGAGCAATCTTTGAAGGTCGATTTCTAATCCCGGAAAGCAGGTTGGTCGAAACGTCTCCCCGGCGGCCGCACTGGCGGTACAAAGGTAGCCGTCCGGCTGAGCGACGAATTCTTCCAAGGTGAGCGCATTGGGATCGGCCAGCCAGTAGAACGGGACGCCGGCGGCAAGATACGCCTTGAACTTGGTCACCCGATCTCTGGCCACCGTGTGCGGCGAGATGATCTCCACGACGAGATCGGGAGTGCCATGAATCTTGCCCGTCTCTTCGTCGTGTCGATCCGCGTGTTCGCGAGCCAGATAGACGATATCCGGCGAATAGATACGATCTTCGCTGAGGAAAACATCGATTTGAATCCAGACGGCGCCCAGATTCTGATCGCTCACGTATTGATCGAGGATGGCGCTCAAGCGCATGAGCATCTTCTGGTGCCGAGAGTGCGGTCTCACCACGCGAATCGCTTCCCCCTGTTCAAACTCATAATCGGGTGGACCTTCTGGAAAGGCCAGAAACTCCTCCCTTCGCATGTTCCGTGTCAATGAAGGAGCCCCTTTGCTGACGTCCATCGAGCCTCTCTCCGCGATGACTCGCGATTCATCCTAACACACGGTCGCCTCCTCGGTCAAAGGGGTGAGCAGAATGGCTCTCGTCGAGTGGAAGCCGATCAGCCTGAAGGACGACATGAAAGGACATGAGACTCACGCCGGGAAAGATTTTCGCAGTGCGATGAAATAAGGGCCGTGAGGTTATATGAAGTCGGCATGTCCCTCCGGTTTGTAAGGAGGGGTTCAATACGCCATCAGCCGGGATTGTCCGCCCAAGCGCCTATAGCGCAAGGCATCCTGACTATGCCGGTCCCACCTCGAAGCACTGGCAGAAACCGGGAGCCCGAGATCCTCGCTACGACCGTGCGAAGATTCACGAACTGGACTTGGACGCCTCGGTAAACGCTCGGGAAAGGCCGATCAACGTCAGCAGCCACAACGAATTTTTCTCCTTGGGGGTATCGCCCCCTGAAGGCTCACAGAGAGCGAGGCTCAAACGTTGCCACCGACCACATACATCGGATAATAGTCGGCGGCGATTTTCAGGACTTGGGCTGGATCTCACAGCCGGTGAATCTCATCCAGCACAATCCTCCTTTCTCTTTCTCTCAGACGGTCCAGGAACGATTCCGGATCATCCAACATGCGCCGCATTCGAGGCAGCTCACCGTCAAAGCACTCAACATCCCCCAGGCTCTGACAACGATACGTCTTCCCTACTCGTCGTGCTCCGGAGAGCCAGGCAACTGATCATCTTGGCTAAGCCTGCTCGATCGTCTTCTTCCACAATTCCCCGTGTACCATACGCCATCGGTTTAACACAAGGTGTCGCCATATGCTCGCATTTAGACGATCACCATGGGTAACGCGTTACCCACCGGTGTGTAATCCGTTACCCACTCGGCCTTTCGCTGTAAGCCAAACTTCATCTGAGAGTTACACGAAAACCCTTGATTTCCGGTCCCGACCTGTGGGTAATGCGTTAC
>Ga0256841_1000550_pt1 | contig 38324 bp, 37 predicted proteins | sample 356308metaG_FD_185971 | JGI IMG/M metagenome (GOLD analysis project Ga0256841, IMG submission 185971) | Hydrothermal vent microbial communities from Mid Atlantic Ridge, Atlantic Ocean - 356-308 | ecosystem: Environmental > Aquatic > Marine > Hydrothermal vents | place: Atlantic Ocean: Mid... | reverse complement strand
ATGGCTTCCAGCCAGTCGTTTTCGATGATCCAGCGGCGGATGTTGCTCTCGCCGGAGCCGGCATCGCCGGTGAACAGGGCCGAGCCGTTGTGGACCTCGGCGATGCGGCTGCCCAGGGTGGTGTCGTGCTTCATCTTGGCCAGCTTGTTGACCAGGAACATGAGCTGGCCATCGCTGGAGCGGGTGATCATCTTGTATTCCGGGTCGCCGGCGTGCTCCACCACGAAGCGTGGATCGGTCATGCCTTCCTTGCCGCCCAGGCGTTCCAGGTCGGTCTTCCAGCTCTTGCCGTAGGGCGGATTGGAGAGCATGAAGTCGAAGGTCTTATCCGGGAAGGCGTCGGCCGAGAGGGTGGACCCGTGCTTCATGTTGTCCGCCTCCATGCCCTCGCCCTTGAGCAGCAGGTCGGCCTTGGTGATGGCGAAGGTTTCGGCGTTGATCTCCTGCCCGAAGAGGTGGATGGCGACCTCCTTGCCGTGCTCGCGGGCCAGTTGTTGCAGGCGCTCCTCGGCCACGGTGAGCATGCCGCCGGTACCGCAGGCGCCGTCATAGACCAGATAGGTGCCGGATTCGATTTGGTCGGCGATGGGCAGGAAGATGAGGTCGGCCATCAGGGTAACCACGTCACGCGGGGTGAAGTGCTCGCCGGCCTCCTCGTTGTTCTCCTCGTTGAAGCGGCGGATTAGCTCCTCGAAGACGGTGCCCATGGCATGGTTGTCCAGTGCCGGCAGACGCTCCGTGCCATCGGGGTTCAATACGGGATTGGGGCTGAGATTGATGGTGTGGTCGAGGAACTTTTCGATCAGATGGCCGAGGATGTCGGCCTCCACCAGGGTGTCGATCTGGTTGCGGAAACGGAACTTGTCGAGGATCTCCTGCACGTTGGGCGAGAAACCGTCCAGATACGCCTCGAAATCGGCCCGTAACTGCTGGGCCCTGGCCCGCGCCTTGAGATCACGCAGCGTGAACGGTGAAGTGTTGTAGAAGGCTTGGCCCGCGGCTTGGCAAAGCGCCGCGTGCTGGTTGGCGATGCCGGCCTCGTCGAGCTGTTTTTTCATGGCCAGCACCGCCTGCTTGGTGGGTTCAAGTACGGCGTCGAGCCGGCGAATCACGGTCATGGGCAGGATCACGTCGCGGTACTTGCCGCGCACGAAGACATCGCGCAACACGTCGTCCGCAATGCCCCAGATGAAACTGACGATGCGGCTGTGGATTGCTTCGTTCATGTTGACGTTACCGACGATTCAAAAAGTTTGGTGCAACCTCCACCGCCAGAACTTATCATGAAAATAAAGCAAGCACCGCCGGAAGGCGGAGGAATGAGTAGGGACGGAGTGGATTCAAGATGAACAGACACATTCTTGTTCAAGAACAACCTTTCGACGCCGCCGCCGAAGAGCGGGCGGTGCGGGCGGGCAACCCGCGGGTGGGGGCGGTGGTCACCTTCCTCGGCCTGATGCGGGACATCAACGAGGGCGACCAGGTGAGCGCCATGACCCTGGAGCACTATCCCGGCATGACCGAGAAGGCGCTGGCCGCCATCGTGGACGAGGCGGAATCCCGCTGGGACCTGGAGGGGGTGCGGGTGATCCACCGCGTGGGCGAGCTGAAACCGGAAGAGCCCATCGTGCTGGTCACCGTGGCCAGCCGCCACCGCGGCGACGCCTTCCGCGCCTGCGAGTTCATCATCGACTATCTCAAGACCCGCGCCCCCTTCTGGAAGAAGGAGCGGACCGCCAAGGGCGAGCGGTGGGTGGAGGCGCGCCGCGCGGACAAGGAGGCGGAGGCCCGCTGGTGACGCCGGCGAAGCGCTCCCGAACGAAAAACGCCCCCGAAGGGGCGTTTTTCGTCACTGCTCCGAGAACCGGTCAGCAGCTGTAGTAGAGGTCGAACTCCACCGGGTGGGTGGTCATGCGCAGGCGGGTGACCTCTTCCATCTTCAGATCGATGTAGCCGTCGATGACGTCGTCGGTGAAGACGCCGCCGGCCTTGAGGAACTCGCGGTCCTTGTCCAGCTCCTCCAGCGCCTGGTCCAGGCTGTGGCAGACGGTGGGGATGGCGGCCGCCTCTTCCGGCGGCAGATCGTAGAGGTCCTTGTCCATGGCGTCGCCCGGATGGATCTTGTTCTGGATGCCGTCCAGACCGGCCATGAGCATGGCGGAGAAGGCCAGGTAGGGGTTGGCCGTGGGATCGGGGAAGCGGACCTCGATGCGGCGCGCCTTGGGGCTGGAGACCCAGGGAATGCGGATGGAGGCGGAGCGGTTGCGGGCGGAGTAGGCCAGCATCACCGGCGCCTCGAAACCAGGCACCAGCCGCTTGTAGCTGTTGGTGGAGGCGTTGGTGAAGGCGTTGAGCGCGCGTGCGTGCTTGATGATGCCGCCGATGTAGTAGAGCGCGGTCTCGCTCAGACCGCCGTATTGATCGCCGGCGAAGACGTTCTCACCATCCTTGGCCAGAGACTGGTGCACGTGCATGCCGGAACCGTTGTCGCCCACCAGCGGCTTGGGCATGAAGGTGGCGGTCTTGCCGTAGGCGTGGGCCACGTTGTGCACCACGTATTTGAGGATCTGGTTCCAGTCGGCGCGCTTGACCAGGGTGTTGAAAAGGGTGCCGATCTCGCACTGGCCGCCGGTGGCCACCTCGTGGTGGTGCACCTCCACCTTCACCCCCATCTCTTCGAGGGCCAGGCACATGGCGGAGCGCAGATCGTGCAGAGAATCGACGGGGGGCACGGGGAAGTAGCCGCCCTTGACGCCGGGCCGGTGGCCGATGTTGCCGTCCTCGTAGACCCGCTCGGAATTCCACTCGGCCTCTTCCGAATCGACCTTGTAGAAGGCGCCGGACATGTCAGCGCCCCAGCGCACGTCGTCCAGGATGAAGAACTCGGGCTCGGGGCCGAAATAGGCGGTGTCGGCGATGCCGGTGGACTTGAGATAGGCCTCTGCGCGCTTGGCCACCGAGCGGGGATCGCGCTCGTAGCCTTCCATGGTGGAGGGCTCGAGAATGTCGCAGCGCAGATTGAGCATGGTCTCGTCGGAGAAGGGGTCGAGCACCGCGGTGTCCGCGTCGGGCATGAGGATCATGTCGGACTCGTTGATCCCTTTCCAGCCGGCGATGGACGAGCCGTCGAACATTTTGCCTTCTTCGAAGATGGATTCGTCGATGACGTCGGCGGGCACGGAGACGTGCTGCTCCTTGCCGCGGGTGTCGGTGAAACGGAAATCGACGAATTTCACGTCGTTGTCTTTGATCATCTTGAGGACGTCTTTTGCGGACATGTGCCCCTCCATTGTCGGTTATCGATCGTTCGGCCGCGGCAAGGCGACCGGGAAATTCGGCCCATTCGTGAAGGCATGAACCATGCCACCACCTCGGTTTTCGGTCAAGAAATAAGGTTTGATCGGCGCATTCAACCGTTTTTTGGCGGAAGCGCCCGCGCAAGCTGGAGACGGAACGGACCACAATGGTGCGGAAGCCCCTCCACCGCGCACAATCGTGGTGCAGGAAGGGCTCGAATTAGGGAGGCCCGAAGAAGAGTCTCACCTCGCGATAGTAGGACCGCTCGGCCAGCGCTTCGCGCATGCGCCGCTGCAGCTCGGCGGCGCGTTCCGCGCTTTCGAAGCAGGCCAGGGGAAAGAAGACCTCCACAGAGATGGCGCCGGCCAGATAGTGCAGCTGGATCCGCTCCTGCCGGCCGAGGCAGCGCAGGGGCTTCCAGGCCTCTTGCAGCTCCTCGAGCACCTGCTGGCGCAGGGGCAGGCCCTGGCAGCTGGGCTGCTCCTCGTCGTCTTCGGGGTCGATGTGCACGGTGACGTCGGTCACCTCCTCCACCGCCCCCTTGATCCGCTCCTCCACCGCCAGCGCCATCATGTGGCCTTCCGAGACCGAGATCCAAGGCGCCACCTGCACGTGGACGTCGGCCATCGCCTCGTGCCCCTGGCGGCGGGTGCGCAACATATGGATGGAGCTGACGCCGGGAAGATCGAGGATGGCGCCGCGGATCGCCCTCACCTTCTCCTCCTCCAGCGCCTCGTCCACCAGTTCGCGCATGGCCCCCCAACCCAGATCCCAGCCGATCTTGGCCACCATGAAGCCGACGATGAGCGCCGCCACCAGGTCGAGCCAGAGGAGCCCCAGCAGCGCGCCGCCCACCCCCACCAGCACCACGATGGAGGAGACGGCGTCGGAGCGATGGTGCCAGGCGTTGGCCATGAGCAGATCCGAGCGGATGCGCCGGGCCACGATCCTGGTGTACCAGAAGAGCGCCTCCTTGCTCAAAATGGAGAGCAGGGCGGCATAGAGCGCGATGGCCTCGGGGCGCCAAGCCTCGCCGGGGTGGCCCAGCCGCTCGAGGGAGTTCCACAGGATGCCCCCGGCGATGAGCACCAGAAAGGCGCCCAGCGCCAGGGTGGCCGCGGTTTCGAAGCGACCGTGGCCGTAGGGGTGCGCTTCGTCGGGGCCGTGGGCCGCATGGCGCGACGCCACCACCACCAACACGTCGGTGAGCAGATCCGAGAGGGAGTGGATGCCGTCCACGATCAGCGCCTGGGAGTGGCCGACGAACCCCACGCCCACCTTCAAAGCGCTGAGCAGCAGATTGACCACCGCACCCACCAGGGCCACCCGGGTGGAAGCGTCGCGCCGCTCCTCCCTTTGCGACGAGGCGTCCGTGACACGGCTCACTCCGCCTCTCCCACCCGCAGCCGGAGGATGTATTCGCCCCGCGCCTCCCGCATCTCGGTCACCCGATGGCCGTTGATGCGGCACCAGGCGGGGATGTCCTGCAACACGCCCGGATCGGTGCAGACCACCTCCAGCTCGTCGCCCGGCTGCAGGCCGGCCACCCGGTCCTGCACACGGATCACCGGCATGGGACAGAGCAGACGGCGGCAGTCGAGCACCTCCCGGGTCACAGCATCCACTCCCGCTTCAACTCGTGGGGCGGCAGCGGCGCCACCTTTAGCGTGCGGCTGGCGCCCTCGGCGTCGCGAAACTCCAGCTCCACCTCGGGCGCGCTCTTTCCCTGGCTGTAGCGGGCGACGATGCGCGCCGCCAGTTCCAGGCCGGCCTCGTCCACGGTGCCGTCGATGAGCGCCAGGGGGCCCGCATGGCTCACCGTCTTGAGGCTGGGGTAGCGGTAGCGGTAACCCTGCAGGAAGTTGCCTTCCCCCTCCTCCCGCGAGACGATGAGCTTGAATTCCGGGGCGGGGCGGATGTGGCGCCCCACCTTGAGCAGCATGATGTCGTCCATCTCGTACTCTTTGGCGCCACGGGCGCTCCAGAGGTCCTGAAGCTTCGCCGAGTACTGGGCATCGGTGAGGAAGCAGCAGCCGCCCGCCGGCTGGGCGTAGTCTTCGATGCCGAACCGCCGGGCCAGGGCGATCTGCGGCTTGCGGGTGCGCCCCGAGAAGTCGTAAAGCCGCTCGCGGTCCACCCACCCCTCGCGCTCGGGCAAGGTGGGAGGCAGGTTCTTGGCGCAAAGAGGGCGCAGCAACCGGTCGCCGATTCCGGAATCGCGCTGCACCACCGGCAGCGTGTCCCGCCGCTGGGACTTGGGGCGCTGGCCCACCACCTCGCCGGTGATGATGAAGTCGAAACCGTGGGCCTCCATCCACTCTTTCGCTTTCTTCACCATGAAGATCTTGCAGTCGAGGCAGGGATTGAGGTTGGCGCCGTAGCCGTATTTGGGATTGAACACCACCTCCTTGTACTCCTCCACGATGTCGATGATGTGAAGCTTGATGCCGAGCTGCTCCGCCACCCACAAGGCGTTGTTACGCTTGGGTTTCTTTCGGTCTTTCTTGCGAATGGCGTGGGTGTGCCCCTCCACGCAGAAACCGGTGAAGAAGTTGATGCCCTCCACATGGACCCCCTGTTCCTGGACGACCTTTACGGCCAGCATGGAGTCGAGTCCGCCGGAGACCAGGGCTACCGCTTTGCGAGGCGTGGCGATCATTGGGGAGGAAAAAACAGGAAGAGGAGCGTCAATTATATGCGGACGGTTTCACGAAACAACAACGGCAATGCACGGTTTTTATTGGGATTCAAAGGCTTGTGCTGCCCCCGCCGGAAAGGGCTGATATACTTTTCGAAGCTGGCTTCCATGCTTCCCAGGAAGACGGCGCAAGAACGGGAGCCTCGTGATCTTTCGTATCGCCCCGACAGGCTCGCAACCCAGGAGTTTCGTGTTTTTGCTTCCTCGAAAAGAACCCCGTTTCCACCGACTGTTTCGGCTGTTCCTCCTCGTTTCCGCCCTCCTCGGAGCCTCTCCGGTGCCGGCCGGCCAGACCGTGGCGGTGGGAGTGTACCGCAACAGCCCAAAGGTCTTTCTCGACGAATCCGGCCGACCGGCCGGATTTTTCATCGATCTCCTTGAGGAGATGGCCCGGAAAGAGGGGTGGCGGCTGAAATACCGGCCTTGTGAATGGGTGCGCTGCCTGGAGCTGCTGGAAAAGGGCGATCTCGACCTGCTGCCCGACGTCGCCTACTCCGCCGAACGGGCGCGGCGCTTCGCTTTCGGAAAGGAGGTGGCGCTCTCCAGCTGGTCGGTCTTCTACACCCGCCCCGACCAGCCTCTCTACTCCATCAAGGCCCTCGACGACGCTCGCGTGGCGGTGGTGCGCCAAAGCATCCAGTACCAGGCGTTGCGCAAGAAGGTGGAGGCACTCGGCATCCACCCTCGCTTCCTGGAGACCGACGAGATGGGGGAGGTGCTCCGCCTGGTGCGGGACGGCCAGGCCCGGGCGGGGCTGGTCAACACCTATTTCGGATGGCGCAACGCCGACCGATTCGGCCTGAAAGAGTCCTCGGTGCTGGTCCGCCCCTCTCTGCTCTACATCGCCGCCAGCCGCCGTGCCGCCGGCGCCTCGCTGCTGCCGGTGATCGACGACTATCTCCGCGCCTGGAAGCAGGATCGCGATTCGCCCTACCACGCCGCCATGCTGCGCTGGCTGGCCCCACCCGAGCGCAGCCGCCTGAGCCGGTGGCTGGGGTGGGGCGTGGTAATCACGTTGAGCGTCGGCCTGCTGCTGCTCTCGCTGGCGTTGCTGTTCCGCTTTCTGCTCAAGCAGCGCACCGCCGAGCTGGAACGCAAACAGCGCCGTCTCGATCATCTGGCCCACCACGACCCGCTCACCGGCCTGCCCAACCGACTGCTCTTTTTCGACCGGCTCGAACACGCCATCCAGCGCAGCCGCCGTCAGAAGAAGGGAGGCGCGCTCCTCTTTCTGGATCTGGACCAATTCAAACAGATCAACGACACCTTCGGCCACGCGCTCGGAGATGCGCTGCTCGAGCAGGTTTCCCAGCGGCTGCGCAAGGCGGTGCGCGAGAGCGATACCGTGGCCCGCATCGGCGGCGACGAGTTCGCCGTGATCATGGAAGGGCTGAACGAACCCGCCGACGTGATCGCCGGAGTCCAGCACCTTTCCGCCGTCTTCGAAGAACCGTTCGATTTGCGGGGCCAACGCTTCACCGTCACCTTCAGTATCGGCATCAGCCTCTTTCCCCAAGACGGGAAGGACGCCCAGACGCTGTTGCGCAACGCCGACACCGCCATGTTCCGTGCCAAGGCGGCGGGGCGAAACAGCTACCAGTTCTACGACCAGAGCATGACCCAGGAGACGGTGGCGCGCGCCAAGCTGGAAAGCGCGTTGCGCAAAGCGGTGGCCAACGAGACGCTGGAGATTCGCTTCCAACCGGTGGTGATCCTCGCCGACGGCCGCCTGGCAGGCTTCGAGGCGCTGTTGCGCTGGCATGACGAAGAGTTGGGGCAGATCGCTCCGGAACGGTTCCTGCCGGTTGCCGAGGAGCTGGGCCTGATGGAGCGCCTCGGCGCCCAGATGCTCACCGCCATTTGCCGCCAGGCGGTGGCGTGGGAAGAGGCGGGGCTGAGAGTGGAACGGCTGGCGGTCAATCTCTCCTGCCGCCAGCTGCGCGATTCCGGCCTGTTGGAGCGGGTGAGCCGCATTCTGGAGGAGACCGGCTGCCCCGCCCGGGTGCTGGAGTTCGAGGTGCGGGAGAACTTCGTCATGGGGCGGAAGGAGCTCTCCATCGCCGCCATGGAGCGCCTGCGCAGCATGGGCATCGAGCTCGCCATCGACGATTTCGGCACCGGCTGTTCCTCCCTCTCCTATCTGAAGAGCCTGCCCCTGTCCCGGCTGAAGATCGACCGCTCCTTCATCGCCGGCCTCCCCAATGACGAAAACGACCCGGCCATCGTCCGGGCGGTCATCGCCCTGGGAAAGACCCTTGGACTGAAAGTGCTCGCCGAAGGGGTGGAGACCGAAGCGCAACGCCGATTTTTGACGGAAGCGGGCTGCGACGAGGCGCAGGGGTTCCTCTTCGGTCTGCCGCTCACCGCCGAAGAGGCCACGGTGCTCTTGGAGCGGGAAAAAGAACATCCCGGCCGAATCGGCGAAGATTGGCATTAGTCAATGTGGCGGGCTCCCTCCTGCCGTAGACTGCCCTACTCCACGCATTGAGGCCAGGACGAGGCGAGTCGAGCACGACGAGGCCGTCTTGGCTCCCCATAACCTTACATGATCGAGAGGAGTCGCTTCGAGCGATGGAGTTGTCCGGAAGCTTCTTTCATCCCATTTGGCTGGCCCCTTTCTGGGTTCTGGACGGCCTCGCCCTCTTCTATGCCCTGCGCTGGGCCGACTGGACAAGGCTGCGCGACCAGCGCCAGCAGAACGTCTGGCTGGGCACCATGGTGTTTCTGTTCTTCCTCTGGAACATGCGGGTGGAGCTGCAGCCGGGCTTTTTCTGGCATCTGTCCGGGATGGTGATCGTCACCCTCATGCTGCGCTGGTCGCTCGCCGTGCTGGCCGGTTCCATCGCGCTGCTGGCCATCACCCTCGTCGGCCTCGGCGACTGGGGCGCGCTTCCTCTCTCGCTTTTCGTGGTGGTGATCCTGCCCGCCTCGCTCACCCAAGTGGTGCTCGGTCTCACCCGCGCCTATGCGCCCAAGCACTTCTTCGTCTATGTGCTGGTGAACGCCTTTCTCACCGGCGGCTTGGTCTTCCTTGTCGCCTCCCTGCTGGTGGTGGGAAGCCTGCTGTGGCTGGAAATCTTTCCCTGGTACGCCATCAAGCAGAACTTCGTGCAGATGATCCCCATGATGGCTTTCCCGGAAAGCATGCTCAACGGCTGGCTCGCCGCCATCATCGTGGCTTACAAGCCCCACTGGATCGCCTCCTTTTCCGACGAGGAGTATCTGCGCGGCAAATGACCGGCGCCTTGTCTCTTTCCCGGACGAAGGCTACCATCGAATCCTCCCCGGCGATCAGGAGCCTTTCATGTCCGCATCCCTCGATCCGGTGCTGCTCAACATCCTTTACGCCTGCATGGGCGGGCTGCTGACCCTGCTCTTCATGTGGCTCGGCTGCAAGGTCTTCAGCCACATCGTCAACTTCTCCATTCCCGAGCAGTTGTCGCGGGGAAACCAGGCGGTGGGATTGATGATCATGGGAATGTTCATCGGCATCGGCACCGCCATGGGGCTGGTCATCGGCCTGGGGCTGAACTGAATGGCCCGCAGCCTGCTGCTGCTTTTCCTTCCCACCCTGGCGCTGGCCGCCGGCTTCAAGGGGGTGGAGCACAAGCACTGGACGAACCAGTACGACCGTCACTTCCGCAAATACGCCAAGCACTATTTCGGCCCCGCCATCGACTGGCGCTGGTTCAAGGCCCAGGGCATCGCCGAATCGGGGCTGGACCCCCAGGCGCGCAGCCGCTCGGGAGCGGTGGGGATCATGCAGATCATGCCCACCACTTTCGAATACATCCGCAAGAAGAATCCCGCCCTGCGCGACCTGCAGCAGCCGCGCTGGAACATCGCCGCCGCCATCTATTACGACCGCTACCTCTACGACAAGTGGAAGGACGAGCCCCTGGTGGAGAACGACCGGTTGTTTTTTGCTTTCGGCGCCTACAACGCGGGGCACCTCCGCATTCGCCGCGCCTACAACCGGCTCCTCCGCAAGCTGGGCCGACCGGCGGGCTGGGAAGAGGTGGACGATCTGGTTCCCGGTCAGACCCGCCATTACGTGCGGCGCATTCGAAAACTGATGGCGGAAGCGTTGTGAGCGACCCGCGCCTGTGGTGGCTGGCGGGACTCTGGCTGCTTTACTTCGCTCTCCACTCCCTGCTGGCCAGCCTTCGAGTGAAGCGGTGGGTGGCCTGCCGCCGGCCCCGCTGGATGCCGGCCTACCGGCTCTTCTTCAATCTGGTGGCGGTGGCGGCGCTGGTGCCGCCCTTGTGGCTCGCTTTCGCCATCGGCGGAGAACCGGTGCTGCGCTGGAGCGGCCCTTGGCGCTGGCTGGCCGACGCCCTGGCTCTATTGGCGTTGGGAGGATTCTTCTGGTCGCTGCGCTGGTACGACGGCCTGGAGTTCCTGGGATTGCGCCAACTGCGCGAAGGCGAACGCCGGGTGGAGGATCAGGAACGTTTCCGCATCTCCCCCTTGCATCGCCACGTGCGCCATCCCTGGTACCTCTTCGCCCTGTTGCTGCTCTGGAGCCGCGACCTCAACGCCCCGATGCTGGTGAGCACCGCGCTGGCGAGCCTCTATTTCGTCGTCGGCTCGCGCCTGGAGGAGCGCAAGCTGAAGGTCTATCACGGCGAAGCCTACGCCCACTACTGCCGGAAAGTGCCCGGCCTGCTGCCGCTTCCCTGGAAGCGCCTTTCGGCCGAAGAGGCCGAAAGGCTCGAACGCCAGGGAAATCGCGGGGATCAACGGCCGGGAGGGTAGCCGTAGCCGCCCGGATAGTAGGGGTAATAGTAGGGCCGGGGGTAGTAGGGACGACCGCCCCACGCCGGAGGAGGCGGCGGCTGGTCGAGCCAAGCCGGCGGGCCGGAGGGACGGCCCACGCTGTCGATGGCCGAATCGATGCGCGACTCCATGGCCCGCAGCCACGCCTCTTCCTCCTGGCGCTCCTTCTCCATCTCTTTTTCCAGTTCCCGCTGGCGCGCCATCTCCTCCTTCCACGCCTTCTCCATCTCCGCTTCCATCCGGCGGCGGTGCTCTTCCATCCGCTTGCGCATGGCGTCGCGGCGCTCCCTCATGGAGCGGAGCAGCGCCTCGCGGGAACTGCTTCGCGGCGGCGCCGGCTCCGCGGCGGGTTCCGGCGCGGACGGAGCCGGGGCAACGCCGGCCCCTTCCTTTTCGACGGAAGCGGTTTCGGCTTCCTTGCCGGAAGAAACGACGGAGCGGCCTTGCGAGGCCGTCTTATCCGGCCCGCCGGCCGGGCTCTTCCCGGCCGCCTCGGCCCCTGAAGCGTCGGTCTTCTGGGGCGCCGTCGGCGCGGGCGCCGCCGCTTCCGCCGATGCGGACGCCGTGGGGGCCGTAGCGGCAGCCGGCTCCGCGGCGGCCTTCACGGCGGCCTCCGGCAGGGCGGTGCCCGCGCTTCCTTCGGCGAGCGGTTCTCCCGACACCGCCGGGCAGGTCAGCGCCAGCCCCCACAGCGCCAACAGTGATCTCGTAAAGCTCTTCTTCATCGTCCATTCCCCCTTGTAGTGTCGGCCGCTATGCCGATCAGACGGCTCCAGCCGGTCGAAACAGATCTTCCCCGCCCGCTTTCGCCGGCGGGCTGCTTCCGAGCATGGGCCAGCAGGCGAGCCGCTGTCAAGGCGGTTCCCGGAGCAGCGCCTCGAAATCGTCAAGTTTCTCCACCGGCGTCAGGCACTGGGTGCCGCGGCAGAGCCAAGCCGCGGGCAGCCGGGGCGACTGGAGGGCGGCGAGGGGTTCGGGCAATCCGGAGGCGTCGTCGGGAATGGCGTAGAGGATGCGGCGCGGCTGGAAATGGCGCAGTGCCGCCTCCCGCCAGCGGGGGAGCGCGGCCGCGGGGCCCCGTACAATCAGTCGATCGCCCGGAAAGAACAGCGCCTCCAGCGCCAGCAGCAGACTGCAATGGGCCTGGGGGGCGTGCAGGACGGCGGGCCAGGCCGCTTTCAGAGTGCGCTCGGCCGCCTCCCGGTATCGCCCCTTTCCCGTGAGCCGCTCCAGCTCGAGCAGCACCTGGGCGGCGATGCCGTTGCCGGAAGGAGTGGCGTCGTCGGCGAAGCTGCGGGGGCGGTGCAGCAGCGGCTCGTGATCGTCGGCGGTGAAACGAAAGCCGCCCTGCTCCCGATCCTCGAAATGGTCCAGCATGCGCCCGGCCAGCGCCTCGGCCCACTCCAGATGGCAGCGCTCCCAGCTCTGTTGCAGCCGTTCCAACAGCGCACGGATCAGCCAGGCGTGGTCGTCCAGGTAGGCGTCCAGATGGGAGAGACCGGCACGATGGACGGCCAGCAGCCGCCCTTCCCTCCACAGATGGCGGCGCAGGAACTCCAGCGCCGCATCGGCCGATTCGATCCAGCGGGGCTGGCCCAACAGACGGCCGGCGCGCGCCATGCCGTGGATGGCCAGGGCGTTCCAGCCGGTGAGGATCTTGTCGTCCAACCCGGGCCGCGCCCGCTGACGCCGGCGCTCGCGCAACTTCACGGCGGCCGAGTCGAGGCGGCGCTCCACCTCCGCCGGCGTCACGCCGAGGCGGCGGGCGATCTCCTCCACGGAGGAGAAGACATGAAGGTGCCACCGCCCTTCGAAATTGGGCGGGCGATCGAGACCGAAGCGCGGGACGAAGGCGGCGTACTCCTCCTCGCTGAGCAGGGCGCGCACCTGGTCGCGCTCCCAGAGATAGAACCTCCCCTCCTCCCCTTCGCTGTCGGCGTCGAGGCTGGACCAGTAGCCCCCCTCGGGCGACTGCATCTCCTCCATCAGCCACTCCGCCACCGACTCGCAAGTGCGCCGGAACAGGGGGTCGCCGGTGAGCTTCCAGGCGTCGGCGTAGAGCCCCAGCAGCTGGCCGTTGTCGTAGAGCATCTTTTCGAAGTGGGGGATCATCCAGCGCTCGTCCACCGAATAACGGTAGAAGCCGCCACCGAGTTGGTCGCGGACGCCGCCCAGCGCCATCTTCCTCAGGGTGAAGAGCGCCTGGCGGCGGGCCTCGGGAGCGCCGCGCAGGAGCAGCGCCAGATTGTCCGGGTGGGGAAATTTGGGCGGCCGGCCGAAACCGCCGTACCGCGAATCGAACTCCTTGCCGAGGTTTTCCGCAGCGCACTCCAAGGGCGCCGCCGACAGCGCGGAGCCGGAGGCCGCGCCGGCGCCGTCGAGCTGCTCCAAGGCCCGGCGCAGCGCGCGCCCCTGCTCGGCGATGGCCTGGGGCTGCTCGCGGTAGGCGCGGGCCACGTTCTCCAGCAGCTGGCGAAAACCGGGCAGGCCGTGGCGGGGCTCCGGGGGAAAGTAGGTGCCGGAGTAGAACGGCACCTGGTCGGGGGTGAGGAAGACGGTGAGAGGCCAGCCGCCCGGACGGCGGGTGAGCAGATAGTGGGCGTTCTGGTAGATCTTGTCCAGGTCGGGGCGCTCCTCGCGGTCCACCTTGATGTTGACGAAGTGGCGGTTCATCACCGCCGCGGTGGCCTCGTCCTCGAAGGATTCGCGCGCCATCACGTGGCACCAGTGACAGGCGGAGTAGCCGATGGAGAGAAGGATGGGGCGGTTCCGCCGGCGGGCGGCCTCCAGCGCCTCCGGGCACCATGGCCACCAGTGGACCGGATTGTGCGCGTGCTGAAGGAGATAGGGGCTGGTGGCGCCGGCGAGGCGGTTGCGGTTTTCGGGAGGGCTGGCCATGGTTCCGGCTTCACTATACGCCGGGCGCTTTTCCGTTCCACCCTGAAAAGGGTGATGAAATCGGGAAGCGCTCAAGGCACAATAGCGCCCCATGGAGTTCCCCCCCCTCTATCTCGCCCGCGGCCACGAACGTCGCCTGCGTGGCGGCCACCTCTGGATCTACAGCAACGAAGTGGAGAGCGGCCGTTCGCCGCTGAAGGCCTTCCAGCCCGGCGAACAAGCCGCGGTGCTGGACCATCGCGGCAAGTGGCTGGCCTGGGCCTACGTCAACCCCGGCAGCCTCCTCTGCGCCCGCGTGGTGAGCCGCCGGCGCGAGCATCCGCTGGACCGCTCCCTCCTCGTGCACCGCCTCAAGGTGGCCTTGGGGCTGCGGCAGAGGCACTACGCCGAGCCGTACTACCGCCTTCTTTTCGCCGAGTCCGACGGCCTGCCCGGCCTGGTGGTGGACCGCTACGGAGACCACCTCTCGGTGCAGATCACCACGGCGGGGATGGAGGCGGTGCGCGAAGCGGTGGTGGCGGCGCTCGAAAAGGTGCTGCGGCCCGCCGGCATCCTGCTGCGCAACGACGCCCCGGTGCGGGAACTGGAAGGACTGGAGCGGTACGTGGAGGTGGCCTCGGGCTCGGTTCCCGAAGAGGTGGAGTTGAAGGAGAACGGCTGCCGTTTCGTCGCTTCGCTGCGCAGCGGTCAGAAGACCGGCTGGTTCTACGACCAGGCCGCCAACCGCGCCCGGCTGCGACCCTGGATCCGCGGAAAGCGGGTGCTGGATCTGTTCAGCTACGCCGGCGCCTGGGGGGTGAGCGCCGTGTCGGGCGGTGCCGCCGAGGCGCTCTGCGTGGACCAGTCGGCGGCGGCTCTGGAACAGGCGGCGCGCAACGCCGCTCTCAATGGCGCCGCGCAGCGGGTGCGCACCCTGCGCCGCGACGCTTTCGACGCCGCCCGCGAGCTGCGGCGGGCGGGCGAGCGCTTCGACGTGGTGGTGGTGGATCCGCCCGCCTTCATCAAGCGCAAGAAGGATCTCAAGGAGGGGACGCTGGCCTACCGGCGCATCAACGAAGCGGCGCTGTCGCTGCTCGAGCGCGACGGCTTGCTGGTCACCTCCTCCTGCTCCTTTCACATGGAAGAGACGCGCCTGCTGGAGACGGTGCAGAAGGCGGCCCGCCACCGCGACCGGACCTTGCAACTGTTGGAGCGCGGCCAGCAGGGGCCGGACCATCCGGTGCACCCGGCCATTCCCGAAACCGCCTACCTCAAGACGCTCTTCTTCCGCGTACTGCCCGGCTTTTGACCGCCCACGCCCTTCGATCGTCACCAGGAGACTTCGGCAGCATCCATGATCTATCCCCGCATCGACCCCATCGCTCTCCACCTGGGTCCCCTCCCCGTCCACTGGTACGGCCTGATGTATTTGGTGGGCCTGGCCGGAGGCTGGGCGTTGGCGCGCCGGCGCGTCCGCGACCGCTGGAGAGGCTGGAACGCCCAGGAGGTGGACGACCTGCTCTTCTATTGCGCCCTCGGGGTGGTAGTAGGCGGCCGCATCGGCTATATCCTTTTCTACGGCTTCCAGGGCTGGCTGGCCGATCCCCTGCGGCTCTTCCGGATATGGGAAGGCGGCATGTCCTTCCACGGCGGCTTTCTCGGCGTGCTGGTGGCCATGTGGTTCTACCGCCGCAAGCACGGCAAAGGCTTCTTCGAGATCACCGACTTCATCGCCCCCCTGGTGCCCATCGGGCTCTTCGCCGGCCGCATCGGCAACTTCATCAACGGCGAGCTCTGGGGCAAGCCCACCGATCTTCCCTGGGGCATGCAACTGCGCTGCGACCAGTTCGTCAGCCTCTGCCGCGACAAGCTGGGGCTGCCGCCCGGCACCGAGTGGACCCCGCCGCTCCACCCCAGCCAGCTCTACGAGGCGGCAGGCGAGGGAATCCTCCTGTTCCTGCTGCTCTGGTGGTATTCTTCCAGGCCCCGGCCGCGCATGGCGGTCTCCGCGCTCTTCCTGATCGGGTACGGCGGTTTCCGCTTCCTCATCGAGTTCGTGCGCATGCCCGACGTGCAGCTGGGCTATCTGGCGTGGGGCTGGCTCACCATGGGACAGCTCCTCTCCCTGCCGATGGTGGCGGCCGGCCTGATCCTGCTGGCGCTGTCCCGACGCAAGACCGCAACGACGCCATGAAACAGTATCTCGACCTGCTCAGACGGGTGCGCACCGAAGGTGCCCCCAAGGAAGACCGCACCGGCACCGGCACCTGGTCGGTGTTCGGACACCAGATGCGCTTCGATCTGGCCGAGGGCTTTCCCCTGGTCACCACCAAGCGGATCCATCTCAAATCGGTGATCCACGAGCTGCTCTGGTTCTTGCGCGGCGACACCAACATCGGCTATCTGCGGGAGAACGGCGTGACCATCTGGGACGAGTGGGCCGACGAGCGCGGCGAGCTGGGCCCCATCTACGGCTATCAGTGGCGCTCCTGGCCGACGCCCGACGGCGAATCCATCGACCAGATCCATCAGGTGATCGAGCAGATCCGCGCCACGCCCCACTCCCGGCGCCTCATCGTCTCCGCCTGGAACCCGGCGGATCTTCCTGACGAGTCGATCCCGCCGCAAGCGAACGTGAAGGCGGGCCGCATGGCGCTGGCCCCCTGCCACGCCTTCTTCCAGTTCTATGTGCGCGACGGACGCCTCTCCTGCCAGCTCTACCAGCGCAGCGCCGACATCTTTCTGGGCGTGCCTTTCAACATCGCCAGCTACGCCCTGCTCACCCTGATGGTGGCCCAGGTGTGCGATCTGGAACCGGGCGAATTCATCCATACCCTGGGGGATGCCCATCTCTACCGCAACCACCTGCGACAGGCGGACGAACAGCTCGCGCGGGAGCCCTTTCCCCTGCCCCGCATGAAGCTCAATCCGGCGGTGCGCCGCATCGACGACTTCCGCTACGCCGACTTCGAGATCGTCGGTTATCGCCACTACCCCGCCATCCGCGCGCCCATCGCGGTGTGAACCCCGGCCCCAGGGTTGCGGCCGCATCAGCCAGCCAGTAACCTCCTTGGTCACGGTAGATCCATATCGAACGAGGGGAGAAGAAAAATGGACCGTCGCGATTTCCTGAAGAAGACCACGGTGGCCGCCGCCGCGGGCGCCGGCCTGGCCGCGGCGCCGGCCATCGCCCGCTCCACCATCAAGTGGAAGATGGTCACCACCTGGCCCAAGAACTTTCCCGGCCTGGGAACGGGCGCCAACAACCTGGCCCGCCTCATCACCGAGATGTCGGGCGGCCGCCTGAAGGTGAAGGTCTATGGCGCCAAGGAGCTGATTCCCGCGTTCGAGGTGTTCGACGCCGTCTCCCGCGGCACCGCGGAGATGGGCCACTCCTCCGCCTACTACTGGAAAGGGAAGGTGCCGGAAGCGCAATTCTTCTCCACCATGCCCTTCGGCATGGCCGCGGACGAGATGAACGGCTGGATCTACTACGGCGGCGGCCAGAAGCTGTGGGACGAGGTCTACGCTCCTTTCGGCGTACTGGGGCGGCCGGCCGGCAACACCGGCGTGCAGATGGGCGGCTGGTTCAACAAGGAGATCAACTCCCTGGAGGACCTCAAGGGGCTGAAGATGCGCATCCCCGGCCTCGGCGGCGAGGTGCTCAAGCGGCTGGGAGGCACGCCGGTGAACCTGCCGGGAGGCGAACTCTTCACCGCCCTCACCTCCGGCACCATCGACGCCACCGAGTGGGTGGGTCCCTACAACGACCTCGCCTTCGGCCTCTACAAGGCGGCCAAGTACTACTACTATCCCGGCTTCCATGAGCCCGGCACCATCCTCGAGGCGCTCATCAACAAGAAGGCTTTCGAAGCCCTGCCGAAGGACCTCCAGTCCATCGTGCTCAACGCCTGCAAGGTGGTGAACATGGAGATGCTGGCCGAGTACAGCGCCCGCAATCCCGGAGCGCTGGAACAACTGGTCAAGGAGCACCACGTGGAGGTGCGCGCCTACCCCGACGACGTGCTCGGGCAACTGCGCAAGGTGTCGGCGGAGGTGGCCCAGGAGCTGGCGGGCCAGAACGCCGCGGCCAAGAAGATCTACGAGAGCTACCGCTCCTTCCTGGAGGCTTCGCGCAAATGGACCAAGATCTCGGAACTGGCTTATCTGGAGGCCCGCGACGGAAAACGTTGATGCTTCCAGCGGCCTGGGGCTCTATGTCCATCTGCCCTGGTGCCTGCGCAAATGCCCTTACTGCGACTTCAACTCTCATGCGCTGCGGGGAACGCTGAACGAGGGGCGCTACCTGGCGGCGCTGATGGAGGACCTGGAGCAGACCGTGGCGGTCGGGCCGGCGCCGAAAGTGGAGACGGTCTTCATCGGCGGCGGCACCCCCAGCCTGCTCTCCGGCCGGGCGGTCGCCGCGCTGCTGGAGGGGATCCGCCGGCGCACGCGGCTGTCGCCCGGCGCGGAGATCACGTTGGAGGCCAATCCCGGCACGACCGACAGCGCCCGTTTCGCCGAGTATCGAGAAGCGGGAGTGAACCGCCTCTCCATCGGCGTGCAGTCGTTCGACGATCTCCAGTTGCGCCGGTTGGGGCGCGTCCACGATGCCAGCCTGGCGCGAGCGGCCTTCGCCGCGGCGCGCGCCGCCGGTTTCGACAACATCAACCTGGATCTCATGTTCGGCCTGCCTGGACAGACGCCGGAGCAGGCTCTGGCCGATCTGCGGCAGGCGCTGGCGCTGCGGCCGGAGCATCTCTCCTGGTATCAGCTCACCCTCGAACCCAACACCCGATTCCATGCCGAACCGCCCCCGCTGCCCGGGGAAGAGACCATCTGGGAGATTCAGGAGGCGGGCTTGGAGCTGCTGCAGGCCGCCGGCTACCGGCGCTACGAGGTCTCCGCCTTCGCATCGTCCCGACGCCGTTGCCGACACAACCTCAACTACTGGCGCTTCGGCGACTACCTGGCCATCGGCGCCGGCGCCCACGGCAAGCTCAGCGGCGACGGCGGCGTGGTCCGATACTGGAAGGAACGCCATCCGGAACGCTACATGGAGTCACCCCGCCTGCGCCACGAACGGATCGTGGAGGAATCCAAGCTGCCCCTGGAGTTCCTCATGAACGCGTTGAGGCTGGTGGAAGGAGTGGAGGAGGAGCTCTTCGAACAGAGGACCGGGCTGCCCCTGGAACGGCTGGAGCCCACCTTGAGCCGCTTGCGCGATTTGGGGCTGCTGGCGCGGGAGCGGCTGCGGGCGACGCCCCGGGGATTCGATCTGCTCGACGAAATTCTGCTGGAGTTCGACCATGAATGACGAACCCTATCGGCCGGTCTCCTGCGCGGTGCACAGCGGCTACGAGCTGCTCGCCATGCACCGCGCGCCGGTGGTTCTGGACTACCGGGACGAGGCGGGCTCTCCTCGACGGATCCGGGGTCGGGTCGTCGATCTCTTCACCAAAGAAGGGGCGGAATATCTGCGCCTCCGCTCCGCGGGCGAGCGGATCGACGTCCGGCTGGACCGCATTCGTCACCTGGAGAAAGAGTGACCCGCCCTGTTCATCCGGGGGGCGCGGCTGTTATCCTTCGGCTGCCTTGACGCCCCACCGCCCCACCCGACGCACGGATCGATCGATGAGCGACGACTACCTGGAACGCATTCTGCGCGCGCGCGTCTACGACGTGGCCCGTGAAACCCCGCTCGACCTGGCCCCCCGGTTGTCGGGTCGGCTGGGCTGCAAGGTGTGGCTCAAGCGCGAGGATCTGCAAAGCGTCTTCTCCTTCAAACTGCGGGGCGCCTACAACAAGATTCACAGCCTGCCGTCCAAGGCACGCGAAAAGGGCGTGATCGCCGCCTCGGCCGGAAACCATGCCCAAGGGGTGGCGCTCGCCGGCAAACGGCTGGGCGTGGCCACCCTCATCGTCATGCCCACCACCACGCCGCCCATCAAGGTCCAGACGGTGCGCCGGCTCGGCGGCCGAATCGTTTTGCACGGCGACTCCTACGACGACGCCTACGAGCACGCGCTGACGCTGGCCAAGGAGAAAGGGCTCACCCTCATCCACCCTTTCGACGATCCCGACGTGATCGCCGGCCAGGGAACCATCGCCATGGAGCTGTTGCGCCAGCACGAAGATCCTCTGGACGCGGTCTATGTGCCCGTGGGAGGCGGTGGGCTCATCGCCGGCATGGCCGCCTACATCAAACGGGTGCGTCCGGAGATTAGGGTGATCGGAGTGGAGCCGGACGACACCCCCACCCTGGAAAGAGCGCTGGCGGCGGGTCGGCGCGTGACGCTGAAACAGGTGGGCCTGTTCGCCGACGGCGTGGCGGTGAAGCAGATCGGCAAGGAGACCTTCAAGCTGGCGCGCAAGTACGTGGACGACACCGTGCTGGTGAGCACCGACGAGATCTGCGCCGCCATCAAGGACATCTACGACGACACCCGCTCGGTGGCCGAGCCGGCCGGCGCCCTGGCCGTGGCCGGCATCAAGAAGCACGCCCAACAGCAGCGCTTGGGAAAAGGATCGGTGGCGGCGGTGCTGAGCGGGGCCAACATCAATTTCGACCGGCTGCGCCACGTGGCCGAACGGGCCGAACTGGGAGAGCGGCGCGAAGCGCTCTTTGCGGTGGAGATCCCGGAGCGACCAGGCAGCTTTCTCGCCTTCTGCCGCCTGCTTGGCAGACGCAACATCACCGAGTTCAACTACCGCTACAGCGACCCCCGCCGCGCCCAGGTCTTCTGCGGCGTGGAGCTTTCGGGCGGCGAAGAGGAGAAGAAGAGGCTGCGCGAGAAGCTCCAGCGCAAGGGCTTCCCGGTGGTGGACATGAGCGAAAACGAGACCGCCAAGCTCCATATCCGCTACATGGTCGGCGGCCATGCGCCCATGGTGAAGAACGAACAGCTGTTCCGTTTCGTCTTTCCCGAGCGGCCGGGCGCCCTGCTCGACTTTCTATCCGGCCTCAGCCGCGGCTGGAACATCAGCCTCTTCCACTACCGCAACCACGGCTCCGCCCATGGTCGGGTGCTGGTGGGCATCCAGCTCGAACCCTCGGAATTGAAGGAGTTCCGCAGCTATCTCAAGGAGCTCGGCTACCCCTACCACGAAGAGACCGACAACCCCGCCTACCGCCTTTTCGCCGGCGCCGGCGAGCGCTGAATCGGCAACCGCCCCTTCCAACGCCTGGCGGATGGGGAGCGGGATATCAGCGAAAACGGCCGAACCCGCTCTCGCGCGGACCGAAGGGCTCAACGCCTCTTGGTCACCTTCTTCTTGGCTGCCTTCTTCTTGGCTGCCTTCTTCTTGGCTGCCTTCTTCTTCGCCGCCTTTTTCTTAGCGACTTTCTTCTTGGCCGCTTTCTTGACCACCTTTTTCTTGACCACCTTTTTCTTGGCCAACTTCTTCTTGGCGACTTTCTTCTTCACCGCTTTCTTCTTCGCCGCCTTCTTCACGACCTTCTTCTTGGCCGCTTTCTTGGCGACCTTTTTACTGGCTTTGGCCGCGGTCTTCTTGGTGGTTTTCTTTACCATTACATCTCCCCTTCGCGTCGTTGGTCCACAAATGTAAAGGTTTTTTCGCAGTATAAACAACTGTCTTTGAAATGCCAGAGGCGTTTTTAACGGCATGCGATGCCGTTCTCCGTTATCACCGCCTGCAAAGGAACGTCCCACGGATTCCGATCCAGTTTCTCGATCCGCTGAAAATCGTGTGCATAACCGACCAACCGCGGTCGCAACCGATCGGGGTGGCGCAGCTTCCAGGCGAAGGTACGGTCATAGTATCCCGCGCCCATCCCCATGCGGTTGCACGCGGCGTCGAAAGCCACCAACGGCACCACCACCAGATCGACGCCGCGCACATCCACCAGGCCGGCGCGCTCCCACAGAGGCTCCTCGATGCCGTAGCGATTGGCTCTGAGCCTCTCGCCCGGTCGCCAGGGAGAGAACCACAGCCGCTTGTGCCCCAACGGGTGCAAGACCGGGAGCAGACACTGCTTGCCCATGGCCAGGGCACGATGGAGAAGGGGAAGAGGGTCGAGCTCCCCGTCGCTGGCCCGATAGAACGCAACGCGGCGAGCATGCAGCAACGGCGGATAACGGAGGGCGTGACGGGCCGCGGCGAGAGCATGGCGCCGCTGCAATCCGCGGGGCAGACTCTTGCGTCGCCTTCGCAACGCCGAGCGGAGGGAAGTCATGGAAGAAGGGGAGAACGGGAAAGGCATCCTCCGCCTGTGCCGTTTCCGGTTTGTGACCTTGAACCGGAAGGTTCAAGTGGGAGCCGCGGCTGCGGATCAGGCTTTCCGCTCCAGGACGGACATGCACACCACCGCAGTGGTCTCGGCCCCCCGTCAACAATGCATAGGCTCAAGGGATAACGAAGCCGGTTCACGAACACTGCAGAGGATGCCCTGGAACAAAGGCTACTCCCATTCGCCTCAAAGTTCCAGTTGGTTGAATTGATTCAGCGCAACCTCCACCTGCTCTTGAAGCTGCCGCAGGCGCTTCTCCAGACCGGAATCGAGCAACCGCTGCTCCTGCTCGAGCGTGAGCAGATCGTGCGCCATGTTGAGGGCCGCCATCACGGCGATGCGTTCGGTGCCGATGATCTTTCCCGTCTGTCGGATCTCCCGCATGCGCTCGTCCAGATGCAACGCCGAAGCGATCACCGCCTCTTCCTCGCCAGGCTGGCAGGCGACGCGGTACTCCTTGTCGAGAATGGTGACCGTGACGGTCTTGGCCGCGCCGCTCACGTGTTGGCCTCTAGGGACTTGAGCCGGCTGATGATGGCGTCCACCCGGGAGCGGGCGGTGTGGTTCTTCTCCATGAGCGCGGCGCGCTCTTCCTGAAGACGCTCCTGCTGGGCGCGCAGCAGGCGGTTTTCTTCCTTGAGGTAGGCGCAGGTCTCGATGAGCGCCGAAACCTGCTGTTCCAGCGCCTCCAGGGCCTGTTGCGAAGGGAAGGATGCCTTGCTGCCGTTCATGGACTCCGAATATAGTTCGCTGCCGTTTGCGGGTCAATGTTAAACTTTTTTCTCATGAACCGGTTCAAACCCGATCATTCGCGCCTGCAAAGCCTTCTCGACGCCATTGGCGCCGATACCCGTGCAGCCGAAGCCCACGGCATGCTCTGCGGCATGCGTTGCGCGCGGGTGAAACAGTGGCGCCCCCATTTTCCCGAGGAGACCGACCCCGACGATCCGCGGACGCGGAAGGCCTTCGAAGAGCTGGACCGGCTCTGGGAACTGGCGCAACGGGAGCTCGAGGAACATCGGATGCCGATACGACTGCTGTTGCCCGGCGACGAGCGGCCGCTGCTCGAACGCGCCACCGCCCTGCGCGACTGGAGCCGCGGCTTTCTCTACGGCTTCGGCCTGGGCGGAAGCCAGAAGCCGGAACTGCTGCGGAGCGAGGCGGGGGAAGCCCTGCGCGATTTCAGCGAGATCTCCCGCATGGATCTCGAAGAGATCGGGGAGACGGAAGAGGCGGAGGAGGCCTTGATGCAATTGGCGGAGTATCTCTGGGTGGCCACCTCTCTCATCTGGCACGAAACGCATGGCGATGAGTCCCGCTGAGTTCGCCCGCCGCCGCCGTCAGCTCATGCGCATCATGGGCCGGGGCGGCATCGCCATCATTCCGGCGGCGCCGCGATGCAAACGCAACAACGACGTCCACTACCGCTACCGCCCGGACAGCGACTTCTATTACCTCACCGGCTTTCCCGAGCCGGAAGCGGTGGCGGTCCTGATCCCCGGCCGCCCCCAGGGCGAATACATCCTCTTCTGCCGGGAAAAAGATCCGGAGAAGGAGCGCTGGGAGGGCGCCCTGGCGGGGCAGGAAGGGGCGATGGAGCGCTACGGAGCCGACGACTCCTTCCCCATCGCCGACCTCGACGACATCCTGCCTCGGATGCTGGAGCAGTGCGAGAAGGTCTTCTACGCCATGGGCAGCGACGCCGAACTGGATCAACGCATGTCGCAATGGATCGGCCGCATCCGCAGCAGGGCGCGTTCGGGGGTGCACCCTCCCCAAGAGTTCGTCGCCCTCGACCACCATCTGCACGACATGCGGCTCTACAAGTCGCGCTCCGAGGTGGCGGTGATGCGCCGCGCGGCGAAGATTTCCGCCGCCGCCCATCGGGAACTGATGCGCCGGTGCCGGCCGGGATTGTCGGAACGGGACCTGGAAGGGCTCTTCATCCACAGCTGTTACCAGCGCGGCGCGCGCGAACAAGCCTATCAACCCATCGTGGGCGGAGGCGACAACGCCACCGTGCTGCACTACATCGACAACGACCAGCCGCTGCAGGAGGGCGATCTGGTGTTGGTGGACGCCGGTTGCGAACTCGACTGCTACGCGTCGGACGTCACCCGCACCTTTCCGGTGAGCGGCCGCTTCAGCGAGGCGCAACGAAAACTCTACCAGCTGGTGCTCGACGCGCAGCTGGCCGCCATCGAGCAGGTGAAGCCCGGCAACCCCTACGACGCGCCCCACAAAGCGGCGGTGCGGGTGCTCACCCGGGGCCTGGTGAAGCTGGGCCTGCTCAAGGGGCAGCCGGCCCGCCTGATCAAGAACGAGAAATACAAGAAGTTCTTCATGCACGGCACCGGCCACTGGCTGGGCATGGACGTGCACGACGTGGGCGACTACAAGATCGACGGCCACTGGCGGGAGCTGGAACCCGGCATGGTGCTCACCATCGAGCCGGGGCTCTACATTCCTTCGGGAACCAAGGGCGTGGCGAAGAAGTGGCAGGGAATCGGCATCCGCATCGAGGACGACGTGCTGGTGACCAAAGAGGGCCACGACGTCCTCTCCAAGGACGCCCCCAAGCGGATCGAAGAGATCGAACGCCTCATGGCCGCCTCCCGACGGAGCGCGGCGTGAACACCCCCGGGGAATCGCCTCGAGCAGGTCTCGAGTCGCCGCCAAGCCTTGTTCGAAGGACGCGAAAGAGGGTGGCGGGGCGTCCGAGCATGGACGCCGAGGCCGAGCCCACAGGGACGTGTTCACGGCGTCCCCGACAGCCTCTTTCGCGTCCTTCGAACCGGGCGGGTGCTGTCGATCGCTCTGGCTGAACGCCGCTCCCCATTGAAGCGGGCGCCGTCCGACCCTACACTGAACGCATGAAACCGGCATACGATCTCATCGTGGTGGGCGGCGGCATGGCTGGCGCCACCCTGGCGGCCGCGCTCTCGGGCCAGGGGCTGAAACTCGCCCTGGTGGAAGCGGCCGAACCGCGGGTGGAGGCCCTGCCCAACTACGACGACCGCGCCATCGCCTTGGCTCGCGGCTCCCAGCGCATCTTCGAGGCGCTGGACCTGTGGCCGGAACTGGCGCGCCACGCCACCCCCATCCGCCGCATCCACGTCTCCGAGGAGGGCGGATTCGGCTTCACCCGGCTCGACGCCCAAGAGGAGGGGGTGGCCGCCCTCGGCCAGGTGGTCACCGCCCGCGATCTCGGCGCGGTGCTGTTGCGGCGGCTATCGGCCTTGGAGGACCTCGACCTCTTCGCGCCCGCGCGCGTGCGCTGGATCGCCATGGAGGCGGAATCAGTTCGCGTGGGCCTGGAAGAGGGGCGGGAACTCTCCGCCACCCTGCTGGTGGCCGCCGACGGCGGCCGCTCCTTGGTGCGCCGGCAGCTCTGTTTCGAAGTGCACCGTCGCGAATACCGCCAGAGCGCGGTGATCGCCAACGTCACCCCTTCCAAGCCGCACCGGGAGGTGGCTTTCGAACGCTTCACCCGTAACGGCCCCCTGGCGTTGCTGCCCCTCCACGAAGAGCGTTGCGCGCTGGTGTGGACGGTGGCGGACGAGCAGCGCGAAGAGGTGCTGGCCTGGGACGACGCCACCTTTCTCCGCAACCTCCAGCGGCGTTTCGGCTGGCGGCTGGGCCGCTTCCAGCGGGTGGGCAAACGCGCCGTCCACCCTTTGAGCCAGAGCTGGGTGGGCGATTCGGTGAAGGGGCGCGCGGTGCTGGTGGGCAACGCCGCCCACACCCTCCACCCGGTGGCGGGGCAGGGCTTCAATCTGGGCATCCGGGACGTGGCCGCTCTCGCCGAGGTGGTGGTCGAAGCGCAACGGCGGGGCGAGGATCCCGGCAGCGAAGCGGTGCTGCGCCGCTATGAACAGTGGCGCAGGAACGACCGGCGCGGCGTGGCCCTGGCCACCGACTCGCTGGTTCGCCTCTTCAGCAACCGCTGGCCGCCGTTGCGGCTGGGTCGCAACCTGGGGTTGGTGGGGCTCGAGCTCTGCCCACCGGCCCGCCACGGCCTGGCCCGCGCCGCCATGGGGCTGGCCGGGCGCCTGCCGCGACTGGCGCGGGGGGTGCCGCTGTGAGCGGGCCGGGCGAAGTGGTGGTGGTGGGCGGCGGCATGGTGGGCGCTGCAATCACCTGCGCCTTGGCCCAACGGGGGTTTCAGGTGCGTCTGCTGGAGCGACAGGCGCCGGAGTGCGGCTGGCCCCGCGGCGACTTCGAGATCCGCGTCTCCGCCATCAGCCGGGCGTCGAAAAATCTGTTCGCCAACGTGGGGGCCTGGCCGGAGATGGTTCGCCGCCGGGTGACTCCCTACGAGCGCATGGTGGTGTGGGAGGCCGGCGGCGGGGAGCTGCGCTTCGACGCCGGCGAGCTCGGCGAGCCCGAGCTGGGCCACATCATCGAAAACGGCGTCGTTCAGTGCGCCCTCTGGTCGGTGCTGCGGGAAAGGCCCGAGGTGGAGGTGATCGCCGGCGCCGAGCTGCTCTCGCTGGAGCCGGACGAACGGCGCCCCCGCCTCACCGTGAAGCTGCGGGGAGAGGCGCGGCGCCTGGAGGCGGACTTGGTGATCGGCGCCGACGGCGCCCGCTCCCAGCTGCGCGAGCTGGCCGGCATCGGCACCAGCGGCTGGAGTTACGAACAGCATGCGCTGGTCTGCACCGTGCGGGCCGAGGAGGGCAACCGGAGCACCGCCTGGCAGCGTTTCATGCCCTCGGGGCCGCTGGCGCTGCTGCCGCTGGAACGGCGGCACTTCTCCATCGTCTGGTCCACCACGCCGGCGGAAGCCGCCCGCCTGGCGGAGCTGGAAAACGGCGCTTTCGACGAGGCGCTCACCCGCGCCAGCGAGGGCCGGCTTGGACGACTGACGCTGGAGGGCGAGCGCGGCCTCTTCCCCTTGCGGCTGCAACACGCCAGCCGCTACATCGCTCCGGGGCTGGCGCTGGTGGGCGACGCCGCCCACGTGATCCATCCGTTGGCGGGGCAGGGGGTGAACCTGGGCCTCATGGACGCGGCCGAGCTGGTGGAGGTGCTCACCCGGGCGAGGGAGAGACGCCGCCCCCTCGGCCACCTGCAAACGCTGCGCCGCTACGAACGGGCGCGCAAGGGCGAGAACCTCGCCATGCAGGCCGCCATGGACCTCCTCAAGCGGCTGTTCGGCAACGACGTCCCTCCGCTCAAGGCGGCGCGCAACCTGGCGCTCGAACTGGCCGACCGCGTCGACCCCTTGAAGCGGCTGCTGGTGCGCAACGCCATGGGCACCTGGGGCGAGCTTCCGCCGTTGGTGCGAGCCCCTTCCTGACCTTCTCGGGGCCCGAGCACGAAAACCCGCCCCCGTTTCAGGACGAACGTCCTCCATGGCCGCAAGCCTCGTGCCTGCCTCGGGGGATCGTCGCTCCTTCTTGTGGCGACCACGAAGAGGCGCCCGTCTCCCTTGGGCGATGACTCCAGGCGGGCCAACGCTTCCAGAGAGATCCTCGGCACGGGGTGCCCCAAATGGAAGACGCCGGCTCCACTGAGCCGTTCGCTGGGCTCCACCAGCACGATGCGGAAGCCGCGACGCTCCATGGCGGCGCAATAGGCGAACACGGCTTCGTAGCTCTGGTTTCGTTTCAGATAGGGCAGGACGACCGCGCCGGCCACTCCGTAGAAGAGCGCCAAACCGAGCAGCAGCGCCACGCCCACGCCCCGGCGCCGGCCGTGCCGCAGCCGCCAGAACCCGGCCAAGCCGACGCCCGAGAGCAGCAGGGCGAAGAGCCACGCAGTCCAGGGCAGCCGCTGCCAGATGCCAAAGCCGAGCGCGGTCAGGCCGAGCCCCGCCGCGATCAGCAGAAGGGCCGCCGATATCCGCTCGCGCCGACGATCGGCCAAGCGTCGCCACCACTGTGCCAACCAGCTGCCCACCAGGATCGCCCCGGCGGCGTGCAGCGGCAGCAGATAGACCGGCCTTTTGCCCGAAGAGAGGCTCAGAAGCAGAAAAGGCACCAGCAGCCAGAGAAGAAGAAAGAGGGAGTTGTGGTCCCCTTGCCGACGAATCCGGCGCCAGTGGTGGACGACCGCGAAGGGTAGCAGCAGGGTCCAGGGTTGCAACTGCTCCGGCAGGTGGGCCAGATAATAGTGGATGGGCTCGCTGTGCTCGGCGTACGTCCCCAGAAAACGCCCGATGTTGTTGGTCCAGGCCACCGTGTAGACGGCTTGCCCCCCCTCCTGCAGATAGAGCGCGGCCAGCCAGGCGAGCGCGGGCAGCAGCGCCGCCGCCGAGCCCAAAAACAGCCAGCCCCAGCACCGCCGGGGAAATGGTTTCCCCACGAGCGGCGGAGCCAGAGCCAGCCAGGCGAAGAGCACCAAGCCCGGCACGGCCAGGCCGACGAGCCCTTTGCTCATCAATGCGGCGCCCAGCGCGCCGACGAACAGCAGGCCATATCCCCGGCCTCCCTTCCGGCAATGCGCCAAAAACGCCGTGAGCGCGATGGCCACGAACACCGCCAGGGCGATGTCCACCATGGCGCTCTCTCCATGGCTCCAGTACTGGGCCGAGCCGGCCAGCACCACCGACGACAGCAAGGCTGCGTTCCGGTCGTACCCCGCCGCCAGCAGCAGCCCGAACAGGGCCGCCGCCCCCACAGCGGCCAGCAGCGCCGAGGGGAGGCGCGCGGCGAAGGCGTTTCTTCCCAGGATCTCGATGGAAAGCGCCTCCATCCAGAAATAGAGCGGCGGCTTTTCCAGAAAAGGTTCGCCATTGAGCCTGGGCATGACCCAATTCCCCTCCGCCGCCATCTCGGCGGCGATCCCCGCCACCCGCGACTCGTCGCCCGCCGTGAGCGGATGCATGCCCAGCGTGGGAAAGTAGAGGAGCAGGAGGAATGCCAGCAACAGGGCCAGGGCTCCTCCGGAAGACCGCATTGCGCCGGGAGTGGAAGCGTGGGACATGGCTGCGCATCATGCCACAACGGAGCGTCGATCGTCACAGAAAGGTTTGGTCATCCACGGCTCCCAGGTTAAGATTCGAGCCTCGGGAAGAGGCTCCCGGGAGAGACCGGCCCCACCGGCGCCGAAGGCGCAATTCCGCCCGGAATCGCTCAGGCAAAAGGACCGGCGAGCCTGTCGTCCTTCGAGGACGACGACCCGACTCTGGAGAGCGGCGCGACGGCGCCCACCGACGGGGCAGGGCGGAGGACCGTCCAAACTCTCAGGTACCGGGACAGAGGGGCGGGTGGATCCTGAACCGATGACCAGGAGAACCCGTGGTTAAGAAGACCGTTCTCAACGAAACCCACCGCCGGCTCGGCGCCCGCATGGTGCCTTTCGGCGGCTGGGAGATGCCCATCCATTACGGTTCCCAGATCGAGGAGCACCACGCCGTGCGTCGCGACGCCGGGCTGTTCGACGTCTGCCACATGACGGTGGTGGACGTGGTGGGCCCGCAGGCCCGCCCCTTTCTGCGCCACCTGCTGGCCAACGACGTGGCGCGGCTGCGGACGCCGGGCAAGGCGCTCTACGGCTGCATGCTCAACGCCGGCGGCGGCGTCATCGACGATCTCATCACCTACCATCTGGACGAACACCGATTCCGCCTGGTGGTGAACGCAGCGACCACCGACAAGGACCTGGAGTGGATGGCGCTGCAGTGCCGCTCCCACGAGGTGGAGGTGAGGCCCAGGCACGACCTGGGCATGCTCGCGGTGCAAGGCCCCCGCGCACGGGAGAAGGCCCTGCCCCTGCTGCCCGAGAGCCTGCGGGAGCGAGCCGCGCGGATGGCCCCCTTCAACGCCGCATGGGACGCCAACTGGTTCGTGGCCCGCACCGGCTACACCGGCGAGGACGGCTTCGAGATCATGGTGCCGCGGACCGAGGTGACGGCCCTGTGGAACGCCTTGCTGGAGCAGGGGGTGCGCCCCTGCGGACTGGGCGCCCGGGACACCTTGCGGCTCGAAGCGGGCATGAACCTCTACGGCCAGGACATGGACGAGGAGACCTCGCCGCTGGAAGCGGGCCTGGGCTGGACCCTGGACCTCTCCGACCCCGAACGCCGCTTCGTCGGCCGCGACGTGGTGGAGCGCCAGAAAGAGCAGGGCGGCCTGCGGCGCTTCACCGGTCTGGTGCTGGAGGGGAAGGGCGTGCTGCGCAACCACATGAAGCTGTACGAAGCGGGCTCGCCGGTGGGAGAGATCACTTCCGGCGGCTATTCGCCCACCCTGGAACGGGCCATCGGCCTGGCCCGCCTCGACGCCCGGGCGGGCGAGGCGCTCACCGTGGAGATCCGCGGCAGGCGGCTGCCGGTGCGTTTGGTGAAACCCCCTTTCGTGCGCCACGGCAAGGCGCTGATCGAGCTTTGAGGAGACCTAGAACCATGAGCGAAATCCCCGACGACCTCAGATACACCGCCACCCACGAATGGGCGCGCGACGAAGGAGACGGCATCGCCGCCGTGGGCATCACCGACCACGCCCAGGAGCTGCTGGGCGATTTAGTCTTCGTCGAGCTGCCCGAGCCGGGCACCGACGTGGCCGCCGGCGGCGAATGCGGCGTGGTGGAGTCGGTGAAGGCCGCGTCCGACGTCTACAGTCCTCTCGACGGCGAAGTGGTGGAGGTGAACGAAGCCCTCGCCGACAGCCCCGAGGGGATCAACGAAGCGCCCTACGAGAACTGGATCTTCAAGGTGAAGATGGCCGATCCGGCCCAGCTCGAGGCCCTGCTCGACGCCGCCGCCTACGCGGAGGCGGTGGAGGCGGAGGAGCACTGAGGCCATGCCCTTCATCCCGCACACCGAAGAGGAGTTGCGGCAGATGCTCGAGACCATCGGCGTCGCCGCCATCGACGACCTCTTCGACGAGATCCCCGCCGCCCTGCGCGCCCGATCCCTGGAGGGGATCGGCCCTGGACTGAGCGAGATGGAGATCTCCCGGCTGATGCAGGAGAAGGCGCGTCAAGACGGCCAGCCGCTCTGTTTCATCGGCGCCGGCGCCTACGATCACCACGTCCCCGCCGCCGTCTGGGAGATCGCCACCCGCGGCGAGTTCTACACCGCCTACACCCCCTACCAGGCGGAAGCGAGCCAGGGCACCCTGCAGCTGCTCTACGAGTACCAGACCATGATGGCCGAGCTGATGGCCATGGAGGTCTCCAACGCCTCGCTCTACGACGGCGCCTCGGCGCTCGCCGAGGCGGTGCTGATGGCGGTGCGCGCCAACCGCGGGTCGAAATCCAAGCGGGTGCTCATCCCCCGCAGCGTCCACCCCGCCTACCGAGCCACCGTCCGCACCATCGTGCGCAACCAGGGCATCGAGCTGGAGGAGCTCCCTTACGACGCCGGCAGCGGCCACACCGACCTGGAGGCGCTGGAAGGACACGCCGGCGAGGACTTCGCCGCGCTCATCGTTCCGCAACCCAACTTCTTCGGCGTGCTGGAGCCGGCGGATCCCATGGCCGAGGTGGCCGCGGCCAACGGCTGGCTGACCATCGCCCTGGTCAACCCCCTGGCCATGGCGCTGCTGAAGCCGCCGGGGGAGTGGGGCGGGGCCGGCGCGGACATCGCCTGCGGCGACGGCCAGCCCCTGGGCGCGCCGCTCAGCTCCGGCGGTCCCTATTTCGGTTTTCTCTGCACCCGCCAAAAGCTGGTGCGGCAGATGCCCGGCCGCCTGGTGGGACGCACCCGCGACCTGGAAGGGCGGGAGGGTTTCACCCTCACGCTGCAGGCGCGCGAGCAGCACATCCGCCGCTCCAAGGCCACCTCCAACATCTGCACCAACCAGGGGCTGATGGTCACCGCCGCCACCCTCCACATGGCCCTGCTGGGGGCGGAGGGGTTGGCGCGCACCGCCGCCGCCTGCCACGCCAACCTGGGCCGGCTGGTGGAGAAGCTCACCGCGCTGGAGGGGATCGAGCCCCGTTTCGCCGGCCCCGCCTTCCACGAAAGCGTCCTGAAATTGCCCATGGAGGTGGCCGGCGTGCTGCGCACCCTGGCGGCGCACAACATCCTCGGCGGCTACGATCTGCAGCGGGACTACCCCGAGCTGGAGAACTGCCTGCTGGTGTGCGCCACCGAGAGCCGCACCGACGAGGATCTGGAGAAGTACGCCGTCAACCTGGAACGGGTGCTGGCCAGCCGCCGGCAGGGCGCCTGCGCCACCATGGTGCGTTTCGACCTTTAGAACCCAGGAAACAGACCGATGCTGATCTTCCAACACTCCCGCCCCGGCCGCCGCGCCCGAGCGCAGGCGCCGAAGGAAAAGGCCGGCCTCGACGCCATTCCCGAGCAGTTCCTGCGCCGCTCCAGGCCACGCCTTCCCGAGGTCTCCGAGCTGCAGGCGGTGCGCCACTACACCCGGCTGTCGCAGAAGAACTTCTCCATCGACACCCAGTTCTACCCCTTGGGCTCCTGCACCATGAAGTACAACCCGCGGGGCGCCAACCGCCTGGCCATGCTGCCGGGATTTCTGGCCCGTCACCCCCTGGCGCCGGAGAGCCACAGCCAGGGCTTTCTCAGCGCCATGCACGAACTGCAGGAGATTCTCGCGAAGGTGACCGGCATGGCGGCGGTGTCGCTGGCGCCCATGGCCGGCGCCCAGGGGGAGTTCGCGGGCGTGGCCATGATCCGCGCCTACCACCAGGCGCGGGGCGACGGCGGCCGCACCGAGATCCTGGTGCCCGACGCCGCCCACGGCACCAATCCCGCCAGCGCGGTGATGTGCGGCTATCGGGTGCGCGAGATTCCCACGCTGGCGGAGGGCGACGTGGATCTGGAGGCGTTGCGGCGAGCCCTCGGGCCCCAGACCGCCGGCATCATGCTCACCAACCCCTCCACGCTCGGCGTCTTCGAGCGCCACATCGCCACCATCGCCGAAATGGTGCACGAGGCGGGCGGACTGCTCTACTACGACGGCGCCAATCTCAACGCCATTCTGGGGCGGGTGCGGCCCGGGGACATGGGCTTCGACGTGATCCACGTGAACCTGCACAAGACCTTCTCCACTCCCCACGGCGGCGGCGGGCCCGGCGCCGGCCCCGTGGGAGTCGGCGAACGGCTGGCGCCCTATCTGCCGGTGCCGCTGGTGGATTTCGATGGCCACGACTACCGTCTTCTCACCGAGAAAGAGCGGCCGGAGAGCATCGGCCGCCTCTCCGCCTTCGCCGGCAACGCCGGAGTCCTGCTGCGCGCCTACGTCTACGCCAAGATGCTGGGCGCGGAGGGGATGCGCCGGGTGGCCGACTACTCCACCCTGAACGCCAACTACCTGATGAAGCGGCTGCGGGCGGCCGGCTTCACCCCCGCCTATCCCTCCCGCCGGGCCACCCACGAGTTCATCATCACGCTCAAGCAGGAGGCGAAGGAGCTGGGGGTGAACGCCATGGACTTCGCCAAGCGGCTGCTCGACCTGGGCATGCACGCTCCCACCACCTATTTCCCGCTGCTGGTGCCCGAGTGCTTTCTGATCGAGCCCACCGAAACCGAGGCCAAGGAGACCCTGGACGCCTTCGTCGAGGCCATGGTGCGGATCCGCGAGGAGGCGCGCGAGGCGCCCGAAAAGGTCAAGGGGGCCCCCTGGACCCTGCCGGTGCGCCGCCTCGACGACGTGCGCGCGGCGCGGGAGCCCGACCTGAAATGGGAACCCCCCGCATGAAGCCGGGCGCCACCGGCTTCAAGCGCCTCGTCGACGCCTTCGGCTACTCGGCCAAGGGGGTGGCCGCCGCTTGGCGGCACGAAGCGGCCTTCCGCCAGGAGATGGCGGCCAGCGCGCTCCTCCTGCCCCTGGCCCTGTGGCTGGGGGAGAACGGCGTGGAACGGGCCTTGCTGGCCGGCAGCTGGCTGTTGGTGCCGGTGGTGGAACTGCTCAATTCCGCCTTGGAGGCGATCGTCGACAAGGCCAGCCCCGAGCGCCACGAACTGGCCGGCCGCGCCAAGGACATGGGCTCGGCGGCGGTGCTGCTGGCCATCCTCCTGGCCGCACTGGTCTGGGCGCTGGTGCTGTCGTAAGGAAGCCGGCCGCGGCCGAAAGCAAGGCAGGGGAATCCAGAGGCCGCCCTCCACCGGAACGTCCGCGCCCGGGCAAACGGCGCCCGGCGCCTCCGGTTTCAGACGCCGCCTCTCGGGCTCCGCCTTGCCGGTGATCAAGGCCGCGGCTGTTTCGCGGCGGCAAGATCGGCTAAGATGCCGTCCACGGACAACGCCGGGAAACCTCGCCATGACCGCCCTCATCTGCGGCTCCTTCGCCTACGACACCATCATGGTGTTCCACGACCGGTTCAAGAACCACATCCTGCCGGAGCAGGTGCACATTCTGAACGTCTCCTTCCTGGTGCCCGACATGCGCCGCGAATTCGGCGGCTGCGCCGGCAACATCGCCTACAACCTCCAGCTCCTCGGCGGCGACGGGCTGCCCATGGGCACCGTGGGGGGCGATTTCGGTCCCTACGCCCGGTGGATGGCGGAAAACGGCATCTCCCGCAAGCACGTCACCGAGGTGGCGGGCGAGTACACCGCCCAGGCCTACATCACCACCGACCAGGACGACAACCAGATCACCGCTTTCCACCCCGGCGCCATGAACCACGCTCACATCAATCGGGTGGAGCAGGCGCAGGGCGTCACCCTGGGGCTGGTCTCTCCCGACGGCCGCCAGGGCATGATCGACCACGCCGAGCAGTTCGCCGCGGCGGGCATCCCTTTCATCTTCGACCCCGGCCAGGGCATGCCCATGTTCGACGGCGACGAGCTGAACCGCTTCGCCGACCAGGCCACCTGGCTCGCCTTCAACGACTACGAGGCCAAACTGATGCAGGAACGCACCGGCAAACGCATCGAGGAGCTGGCGCGGCAGGTGGAGGCGGTGATCGTCACGCAGGGAGGCGAGGGCTCGCGCATCTTCGCCGACGGCGGGGAGATCGAGATCCCCGCCGCCCGCGCCGAGCGGCTGGAAGATCCCACCGGCTGCGGCGACGCCTATCGGGCCGGCCTGCTCTACGGCCTGCAGAAGGGCCTGGACTGGGAGACCACCGGCCGCATCGCCGCTCTCATGGGGGCCATCAAGATCGAGCGGGCCGGCACTCAGAACCACCGCTTCACCATGGAGGAGTTCCACCACCGCTTCCGCGAGAACTTCGGTTACGACTTCTGAACGGAGCCCCCCATGAGCGACGCCTGCGACTGCACCCCCACCACCCACGACCTTAAACCCTACGAAGAGGCGCTGGAGCTGCTCCTCTCCCACGCCCGTCCGGTTGCGGAACAGGAGAGCCTGCCGCTGCACCAGGCCCTGGGCCGGGTGCTCGCCGAGCCGGTGCGCGCGCCCATCGACGTGCCCGGATGGGACAACAGCGCCATGGACGGCTACGCCGTCCGCCTGGCGGACCTGCCGGCGGAGGGCACGCGATTGCAGGTCTCCCAGCGCATCCCCGCGGGCACCGCGCCCCGGCCCCTGGAGCCCGGCACCTGCGCCCGCATCTTCACCGGCGCCCCCGTGCCCGAAGGGGCCGACGCCGTGGTCATGCAGGAGCAGACCCGCCGCCGGGGCGACGAAGTGATCTTCGAGAAGGTGCCGCCTGCCGGGGCCAACATCCGCCGCGCCGGCGAGGACATCGAAGCCGGATCGGTGATCCTCGAGGCCGGCACCCGCCTGCTCCCCCAGCACCTGGGGCTGGCCGCCTCGGTGGGCGTGGCGGAGCTGCCGGTGAAGCGCCTTCCGAAAGTGGCGGTGCTGGCCAGCGGCGACGAGCTGCGGATGCCGGGAGAGCCCCTGCAGCCCGGCACGATCTACAACTCCAACCTCTTCACCGCCACGGGACTGCTGCGCGCCCTCGGCTGCGAAGTGGTGGAGATGGGGCAGGTGGCCGACACGCTCGAGGCCACCAAGAGCGCCCTCGCCGAGGCGGCGGGGCGGGCCGACCTGGTGCTCGCCTCCGGCGGCGTCTCGGTGGGCGAGGAGGACCACGTCAAGCCGGCGGTGGAGGCCCTGGGCAGGCTCGACCTGTGGAAGATCGCCATCCGTCCCGGCAAGCCCCTCGCCTTCGGCCACATCGGCGAGACCCCATTCATCGGCACGCCGGGCAATCCGGTTTCGCTCTTCGTCACCTTCCTGCTCTTCGCCCGCCCCTTCATCCTCAAGACCATGGGGCTGAAGGAGCCGCGCAACCGCGCCCTTCAGGCGGTGGCCGCCTTCGACTGGCCCAAGCCCGACAAAAGGCGCGAGTTCCATCGCGCCCGGCTGACGCGCGGGGCCGACGGCGCCAACCTGGTGGAGGTCTATCCCAGCCGCTCCTCGGCGGTGCTCAGCTCCGTCGCCTGGGCCAACGGTCTGGTGGTGCTGCCCGAGAACCGGGCGATCCGCGCCGGCGACCGGGTGGACTTCCTCCCTTTCTGCGAACTGATCGGGTGGGGCTCATGATCCAACTGCTCTATTTCGCCAGCCTGCGCGACCGCCTCGGCGTGGATCGGGAAGAGATGGCGCTGCCGGAAGGGGTGGCGGAGATCGCCGCCCTGCGCCGCCATCTCGCCGACCGCGGCGGACCCTGGAGCGAGGTGTTCGCCGAAGGGGAGACCATCCTGGCCGCGGTCAACCAGGAGATGGCCCAGGACGACACCCCGGTGCGCGACGGCGACGAGGTGGGGTTCTTTCCCCCCGTCACCGGGGGCTGAACCATGGGCGAACGCATCCGGGGGAAAACCAACATTTCGATTCTAACCGCGCTTTCCGGCACGGCCGCCACTCCCAGAGGGACCCGACGCGGCGTTCATTGAAGTGCTTTCATCACCTTTCCGGGAAGCGTGGTCGATCTAGCCCGCTCCGGCTTGCCTTAACAGTCTGTTGAAAAACGCCCAGAATTCCGCAAGATCAACCTGAACGTACCGATACGGTGAAATGGACGATGCGAGGCCCGGACTCAAGACCAATGGCGGGTCGCGCAAGAGCCGGTTGATCGGACGTGAAAAGCCGGGCTTCCACTTTGTGCTGGGGGCAGCCGCTTACAACCGGATTCGGATGCGCAATCTGGGGGTGGTGGCATGTTGATGACTGAAATCCGAGGGGTTGGTGTGCCTGGAAACAGGCGAATCGGGCCAAATTGGCCAATTTCTGGCCAGAGGGCAGGAGTCGCCGTGCTTCATCCGCCGCTCACTACCAGGAAGGCCGCATCAGTCGGATTATTTTCAACGGCCTGTTAACTCTATAGATCGGATTGGAATTGTTCGAGGATAAGGATGTCCATCGATTCTTACGCAGAAAAGAAGCAAGGGGCGCCCATTGCCCATGTCAGGCCGACGGCCGATGGCAGCTGGGAGCTCCACCCACTTGAAGATCACTTGACGGCGGTTGCAGAAATCGCAGGCCGGCTGGCCGAAGCTTTCGACGCAAAAAACTGGGCCGCCACCGCCGGCCTATGGCACGACCTCGGCAAGTACCACCCGGCTTTCCAGCACTACATCCGGGATGTTTCGGGATTCGAAGCGCAGCAAGCCCATGTGGAAACGGAAGGCAGCGGCCGCGTCGATCACTCCACGGCGGGCGCGATTCACGCGGTCAATCAGTGGGGCGTTCACGGCCGAGTGCTGGCTTATTTGATCGCTGGCCATCATGCCGGACTGCCGGACTGGGAAAAGCTTGAAGGCGGCACCGGCGGCGCCTTGCGAGAGCGTTTGAAGAAAACCGAATTACTGGAAAAAACGTTGGCGGCGGATATCCCGTCTGATCTGCTCGAAGCGCCGCGCCCGGATTTCAACGTGCCCGGCGGCAAGCAAGGTTTCGCACTGTGGCTGCGGATGCTGTTCTCCTGCCTGGTGGACGCCGACTTCCTCGATACCGAGGCCTTCATGGATGAGGGCAAGGCCAGCCTGCGCGGCGCTTATCCAGGCTTAACGGAACTGCGCGAGGCTTTCGACCGGCACATGGCGGCATTGACTCGCGACGCGCCCGACACGCCGGTCAACCGCTTACGCGCCGACATCCTTCGCGCCTGCCGGCAAGCGGCCCAAAAGCCGCCCGGCCTGTTCTCCCTTACCGTACCCACCGGCGGCGGCAAGACCCTCTCGGGCATGGCCTTCGCGCTGGAGCATGCCACTGCCCACCACAAGCGGCGGGTGGTGCATGTCATTCCCTACACCAGCATCATCGAGCAGACCGCCGATGTGTTTCGCGGCATTTTCGGCGAGGCGGTGATCGAGCACCACAGCAGCCTCGACCCCGGCCAGGAAACCGCCCGCTCGCGGCTGGCGGCGGAAAACTGGGACGCGCCCATCATCGTCACCACCACGGTGCAGTTCTTCGAATCGCTGTTCGCCGCGCGCACCAGCCGTTGCCGCAAGTTGCACAACCTGGTGGACAGCGTCGTGGTGCTGGACGAGGCGCAACTGCTGCCGCCCGAGTTCCTGCAACCGATTCTCGACGTGCTCAACCTGCTGGTGGCCCATTATGGCGTCACCGTGGTGCTCTC
>Ga0256841_1000549_pt1 | contig 38355 bp, 56 predicted proteins | sample 356308metaG_FD_185971 | JGI IMG/M metagenome (GOLD analysis project Ga0256841, IMG submission 185971) | Hydrothermal vent microbial communities from Mid Atlantic Ridge, Atlantic Ocean - 356-308 | ecosystem: Environmental > Aquatic > Marine > Hydrothermal vents | place: Atlantic Ocean: Mid... | reverse complement strand
GACCACCCGCAGGCGTCGAAGGCAAAGAAAAGGAGAATTATTTTTATTGAATGTATTTTTTGAGGGAATGAGGCTACTACCGTAACAGAGGCGATTTGTCTAATGGGAGGCTTACATGAGACACGAGCACGGGAGCAAGAGTATCTGGGTCACAGGGGCGTTGATCGTCGTCTCACTCGTGGCCACGACATTGATTCACCAATCGACAATCGGGGGTCGGGCACAAGTGACAACGATTACTGTGGATACCACCAGCGACGTGGCCGATTTCGGTGGGGCGCAACACATCGGGGATTTGCCGGGACCGGACGGCGTCGTCTCGCTTCGCGAAGCGATCATCGCGGCGAATAACACGCCAGGTTCCGAGACCATCGCTTTCAACATTCCAACGAGCGATCCGGGATTCAATGGCACATTCTTCACCATCCGCGTGGAGAACACCCCGCCACTGACTCTATCCGATAATGGCATCACGATCGACGGCACCACACAGACGGCGTTCACCGGTGATACCGATCCCAATGGTCCGGAGGTTCATCTCTCGACGATTCCGCCGCTGGCCAACCTCAATGGCTTGACCATCGACTCGGATCATAACGCTGTGATTGGGCTTGGTGGCTTCATCAATTTTCGCTATGGCATCGAACTCAACGGCAGCGACAATGAAGTGAGCGGGTGCTTCATTGATAGTCTGAGCGCGGGCATCCACATTACGGGCAGCAACAACACCATTGGCGGACTCGCTCCAGATGCTTCCAATTTCATCAGTAGCGGCGGTAATGGCATTTGGATCAGATTCGCTTCGGCCACTGGCAACGTTATACAGGGAAACACGATCACTGGAAACCACACCAACGGCATCGATATCGAGGAAGGAGCTTCGGGCAACATCATTGGGGGTACGACCGAGGAAGCGCGCAACGTCATTCATAGCAATGGGCATCTGGATGGCGAGCTCAATCCAGTGGGATCACAAATTTCGCTCGCTGGCGATAACAATGTCGTGCAAGGCAACTACCTCGGCGTTGATGAGACGGGGACACAGGATGTGAGCGGCTCAGCGCGATCGGGCATCAGCATCACCGGATCGTTCAATACTATCGGCGGCATGGAACCGGGAGCGGGCAATGTCATCTCCGGGCATGGCTTCACGCCTCGAGGAGCTCGAGAGGGCATCAACATCATCGGTGGCACGGGCAACATCATTCAGGGGAATTTCATCGGCACGGACGCCAGTGGTACGGTGGCTTTGCCCAACGAAAGCGGGATCGTCATCCGCGTATTTCTGGCCAGCAATACGCCACACGATGTCACCATTGGAGGAACGGCTCCTGGCGCGGCGAATGTCATCGCGTTCAATGAGGAGGGCGGTCTCGCGATGACCGGTTTTGGCACCAGCCAGCCAACCGGCATCACCATCTCCGGCAACTCCATCTTTGACAATGGCGAACTGGGCATCGACCTGGGTGGCGACGGGGTGACGCCTAACGATGCCGGCGACAGCGATACCGGTGCGAATAATCTGCAAAATTTCCCCGTATTGACCTCGGCGACGAACAGCAACAGCACGACCATCGAAGGCGCGTTGAACAGCACCCCCAACATGAGCTTCACCCTGGAATTCTTCTCCAATGCTGTTTGCGATCCCTCCCATCACGGCGAAGGAGAGAACTTCCTCGGTTCGACCACAGTGAGTACCGACGAGAGCGGCGATGCGAGTTTTACGGTCACCTTCACAGAGACGGTTCCCTCAGGTCATTTCATCACGGCGACGGCCACCGATCCCGACGGCAACACCTCGGAATTCTCACCCTGCATTGAAGTGGGAAATCCGTCATCCGCCGCGTGCTCGCTCGATCCGGCGATGGCGACCAATCCGGTGGATACGGACCACACGGTGACGGTGACCGTCATGGAAGGAGGAACTCCGGCTCCCGGCGTGACGGTGACTTTCGACGTGACGGCCGGGCCGAATGTTGGTACAAGTGGAACGGCGATGACCGATGCGAACGGCCAAGCGAGCTTCACCTATACGAGCAATGGACAGACGGGGACCGACACCATTGAAGCGAGTGGCGCGGTCAACGGGGCCTCCTTCTCCTGCACGGCCACGAAAACGTGGGCCATACCGGCTTCGATCACCGTCATCGCACCCAACGGAGGCGAGATGTGGCGAATCGGATCGGAAGCGACGATCCAGTGGAGTACGTCCGGTCAGCTCCCCACCATCGACAACGTGACGATCCACCTCTCGCGCGATGGTGGAGCGACTTTCCAAACCATCGTTGCTAGCACGCCGAATGATGGATCACATTCCTGGTCGGTGACCGGTCCAGTAACGACTGAAGCCATGATAAAAGTTTTGGATGCTCTCGACGCGACGATTTGGGATGTCAGCGATGGCACCTTCGTCATCGAAGAGAATGCACCACCGCCGCCGCCTCCGGGGAATTGTGCAGCCACGACAGCCGTCGAAGGCACGCCGAATGCCGCCAACACGTTGGAACTGCTCCATCATTTCCGCGACGAAGTGCTGAGTCAAAGCGCGCGAGGGCGACAATTCATCGAGCAATTCAACCGGTTCTCGTCCGAAGCCGTGAATCTACTCCTCTTCAATCCCGAATTGTTGCTGGCGACTCAAGCGACGTTGCAACGATTCATCCCGACCATTCGTTCGCTGGTAGAGAGGAGGTGGGCGTCTGTCACCCAAAGCGACGTGATCGAGATGGAGCGTTTGCTCGACGCCTTCCGGGCGGTGAGTAGCCCAACGCTACGGCGAGTGCTCGATCAATGGAAGCGCGATCTACGCGATCCGACAGTACAGCGAGAATTTGGTATTCGGATACAATGAATCCGTACCTTGTTCTCTCGAGATGTCGCCGATGGGAGAGGTATTAATCTATTCTTGCGCTTCGATCCAACCAGAATCCAACATACGCGATGACGCCACCGGCGATGAAGGGGATCGCGGGAACGCCGCCCACGATCCACCCGACGATCAAAGCGGCCACAATGGTGAATATGAGAACGGTCCCGACTTCAGGGGTACGGAATCCGATTCGTTCGAGAGCGAGAAACAGAGCGCCGGTCACGATGAGATCACCCATGCCGATGATCGGGACGCTCTCACCATCAATTGGACTGAAAACGGCCAAGTACGGAAGCACCTCGCTGCTCCCGCGATACTGATCCAACAGGTGGCGAGTCAGGCCGCCGGAGAACGAGAGGACGTCTGCCACGGCCGCCGCCACGCAAAAAGTGACGACTGCCCCTTTGTTTTTCAACAGGCTACCCAACATGAAGGCACCGGCGATGGCGACCAGCAGAACGCCTGCATCTGAGAGCCAGAGGGATCCGGGGCGCGCCCAGAGGAGGATGGCATAGCTCGCCACACTACCTGCCAGGAGGAGGGTGCGGAGTTGAGGCTCGCGCGTCCTGAGCAGTCGCAGCCCGACAAACACAGCGCATGAGCTCCCCACCGTCACACTGAGGGCTACCGCCATGGGAATTCCCTACGGGCGTCGAGCGGATGTATCGCATGCCGCTCGTCACGTCACACTGAGGGCTACCGCCATGGGAATTCCCTACTTTAGAACGCCATGTTGATTGGTCATGAAAGTGAGCGCGTCCGTCTTCACGACGGCGGAGAGGCAGAAGGACCCCTATCGGCCCAGGCGCTGCCACATGCGCCTCTCGAAGCGATCGATCGGTTCCCAGAGGACACAGTCGTGAATCTCGGGCTGACGATCTGGCCGGCTCGCACGGAGCCAGTGAGCCAACGCTGTCCTCTCTCAGCCGGGATGGGCAATGATCCCGGCTACGATATGAGCCAGAGCGAAGAAAGCCATGGTGGCAACGATGATCAGTGACAACACCACGGCGAGCGGCAAGCCCCACCAGTCGCCCACCAGGGCGTAGTCGATTCCCAGCATCACAAGGAGCAAGATCGCTATCCCCACGAATCGATGACGGAGAGTGGCTATCGGCATGGCCATCGCACAGAGTAGAGCCAACGCGTACAGGGCGAGGTTCCCTTTTTGCACCACAGGCGTATACACGGACTGGTCGACGGTCAGTCCGCCTTGCTGGATGGCGCTCAGCCATGCACCGAAGAATCGCGCCGCGTACCAAGCCAGAAAAAGACCAAATAGGACCCGACCGGTTCGACCCAGCGGCCCCGGCCTCGCCAGGCTGGATGAACTGAGCCGACTGCTCTCCATGACACTCATAGGTCACCCCCGAGCACTATACGAACAAGGGACGAGGTGGGTTCCCGGCATCACTGTCCCGGTGATGACTTCACATCCCTTCCTATACGAACAACCCATGGGCTTGTGGCATCAGACGCTCGAGATCGAATGGATCACTACACTGGGCCACGTATTATTCTCTCCTTGTATATCGGCCGCTAAATGAGCACGCCGGTCCATGACGCTCATGACCGTGATCTTCCAGGACTCGACCTGGTTGCGGCCGAACACGAATCTGAGGCGACAGGGGCCATCCGAATACGTCGCGTGCCTGAGATCTTGAAACACCAGGTCACCACTTATTTCTCCAGTGCATCCGCTGGCCGTTGCCACCAGAATATCGAAACGAGCCGATTGGTCATCAATCTGCTCGATATGCAATGTCCCCGTATCGTGCTCATAGCGACCGGATATCTCAGTCCAGAGCGTCTTGGTGGTCTTCTCAGCGCCCATCGGTCTCCAGACGATTTGAGGCACAGTCCACTCAGCTAAAACATCTGACGGAGGCAGCTCCCCCACCCGGCCCCGCCCAGTCTCCTGATGTAACATTATCTGCCGAAGGAACCGGACAAAATACCTTTCCCGATAGCTCCTCCATGCCAGCCGAGCAATGGCGCGGGGGACGACCGCGGTAAACCTCGTTGAAGGATATGCCCAGAGCGGGGCCAAATTCGTTGCGGATGTGAGAACTCTCTACGACCACTGAGAAGATGTGAGATCCGCTGGGGTCAGGGTGAATCGTCAACACCGTCTCATCTCCTCGCTTTACAGTGAGGGCAGTGTACGCTTCCCCCTCAGTGGTGCGCGCCTCCCGGATGACCTCATATTCAGGAAAAGCGGCATTGATAGCCCGCTGACTGAATGGAGTCGAAGCCGTCAAGGTCCCGACTCCGCGGACGGAGATGGTGATGCCAGTTGCCATCGCAGTTCGATTATGACTTCGGGTATCGGTCCGCTCCTGGCGTCCTATCATGAACACCAGTATGATGGCCCACAGGACATTTGGCGCAGTCGGATGAGTTGTGTTTCATGATATCTCGCCCCCACATTTTTGACCGAGGGTTCATTCCCTCGCTCACTCTCCCATGTGCTTCGCTGCCGGCGTCAAACGCTGCCTTCGAGCGCCGCCCGCGCGCTCTATAGCCGTGTCCGCCGAGTTCCCAGAAGGGAATTCCCGGCTCGGCGGACGACGAAAACCAAGTGGGCCTCGCCCGTTGCTCACACTCAAGCTCCACCCAGCAACCGAAAAATACTGTGAACGATCTGCCCGTATCCTTTGTGCACGTATAATCCAAATTGAGCGACACAAGAATAGGCCAGGGCAAACTGGGCGACGACCCATATCCCAACAGCGAATTGACTGATGCTGATGACGCCGATGCCAAACTGCGAAATATTGATGAAACCAATGCCAAACTGACCAACAGCGACGATCCCTTTGGCGACGACCGGCTTTCGGTCAGGCCGGTATTTGAAAGAGATGTGAATGAGCGGAAGCGATCCGATTGCCGTTCGGCTCTTATATTCGAAGCCCCAGCCCTCCCATTTGTCCTTCCAGGGATAAGGCGCACCGCAGTTGGGGCAGGAAATGGCTTGTTCGCTCACTTGGTGCCGACATTCTCGACAAGGTTTCATAGGTGATCTCCTCACGCTTGCTCGCGGCTGACGGTCAGCGACGAGCAAGACTCAGGAATGCTCATGATGGCTTCACCCACGGCTTCCATCGGGGAATCCAACGCGGCACATGCGCCGCATACGCCACCCACTCGGAACCGAACTGCCGGGCGAGTCTCGGCTCTTCATAAAGCACCACTCGAAGGTGGAAGGCTATACCTAGACCGAGGAGGTAAATGGCGAGGAGCGGAGATCCCACCGCGAGCCCCCAGCCCGCAATGATCATCAACACGCTCACATACATGGGATTCCTCATGAATCGGTAAGGCCCATTGATGACCAACTGCTCGGGTGGCGCCCATGGGGCCAGCGTTCCCTCCCCGGCAACATGAAAATCACGGACGCACCACAGAAAACCGATCAATCCCACGAACAAGACGATGAACCCAGCTTTCACCCCGTCTTTCCGCCAGGGATCGAGATTCACCAAAATATAAGGAACGAGCCCGGCCACGATGCCGGGTAATGCGAGAACGGCCAAGATTGCTTTCCATACCATCGCGCCTCTCACGCCAGGACTCACTCGTCGCAACGAAGCGTCGCTCGGATATATCGACACATGAGTTGATCTTCGTACTCGTCACTTCCACAGAGCAGCACTCTTGCCGGCCTGCTCTCTGTCGAAGAATTCATTCAGATATTCTTCCACATTCGTATAACCGTCTCCGTCCAGATCACCGTTGCCATCTTCCGGGTTGTCAGGATCGAGTCCACGAGCGCGCGCCCACGCATCGTGGCGTACCATCATGATCGTTATCGGCAGGCGCTGTGCCCGGATTCATCGTCGGATATCCACTGACGTCCACCGGTGAATCAATAAGGTACCGGCTCTGTGGCGCGCATCTTCGACGGTTCTCACGTCCACCGGATCGCGCGCCGGTATGATGGCTCCCACCTCGGGCAAGAGCACGTCGACCAGCCGGGAAGCGTCATCGACGGTGATTCCCGAAGGAGGCACAACTGGGAAGGATGAGAGCATGTAATCGCTCGACCGTCCAGTGACGCTCATCCCCTCATCCCCCTCGTTGGTTGGCCGGTGAGGTCCGATATTCCCCTTCGGGTAGAGCTGCGCGATTGTACTGCGACCGCCGGATGGTTGACATCTTTTCTTTCTGCCCCGGCTTCATCTTCGCCTCCTTCAAATTCCAATCTACCGAACTGCCCCACCTGTCGGCATTACACGGATTCATACGCTCGGCCACCATCGCTTGACCCGACTGCAGTATGCCGCGTATTCCTTTCCGAAAGCTCGCCGCAGAGTGGGCTCCTCATACCACACTACGAAGAGGTGTGCGGCAAAAAAGAAGAAACCCGTATAAACCAGGAGCGCCCACGACCCATAGAAGAGCGCTGCGCCAGCCAGGGTGAGTCCTGCCCCCAGGTACATAGGATTCCGCAGGAAGCGGTAAGGCCCTTGAATCACCAGGCGACGAGGCGGGTCGAAGGGTGCTGGAGTGCCCCTCCCACTGGATGCGAAAGCGAATATGCACCACAGAGCGATCACAGCCCCAGCAGTCCCAATCACCATCCCGGCCACCTGCTGGACTTCAATCGACGCAGGGCGAACAATGCCCGACCAGGACAAGAGGCGGGCCGGCAAGTAAATGAGCACGAGACCAGTGAACAGCGCGGCATAAATGATCGCACGAATGAGGATCAACATCTTCATTTCTCGCGCGCTCGGATTTGTCGATCTGGCGCATCACGCTACCTCGCGCGTGTTACGGGAGCAGCAAGTCGAGCACAGCAAAAACCGTCTCCTGCAGGTAGAATTGGATGGTAGCCTCCAATGTGGGCATGCGCCGCCAGCAGCAATGAGTCACGGGAAGTGACGAACAATATTCTCTCAATGTGAGCGGCGAACAAGAACGATGAGTTCCTTCGCTCGCTCATCCCGTCATCCTCAACGAACACTGCTCATGGGCGTGAAGTGCCCAGTACACTCTCGAGTTTCATTCTCGCCCACTCATCCATTCTTCCACTCTACCCGGACAGCGTTCGTTCATGCAGCTCCTTCCATGGTGTCCATGATGCGTTGGCCAAACTCGGATTGCTGCTTTTGAATCCGTTCAACGAGCATCTCCCAGGGTGCGCCGAAGAGCATCGGCGCGAAATCACCAATCGATATCGTGTTCGAGAGAGCCCGCAACTGGCGATGGGGGATCCCAGGATAACTCCGAAATCGTCAGCTGATTGGGCGACCTCTCAAGCCGAACCAATTCCCCTCAAGATCGACGAAGATGGCAAACGGTCCCCAAGGCATCTCCTGGGGTGGCTGCGTGAACTGCACGCCGCGCTCGCGCATTTCTTCGTAGGTTTTTTGCACATCGTCGCATTCGAACACGATCGAAGGTTTTCGTTCCGCCCAATCCTCCATCATCGACTTCGGATAAATCACCAGACATGATTCCGCGCCAGGCGGACCGACTTCGATCCAACGTGCTTGCGGACCCATTGGTTTGTCACGATGTACTTGGAACCCCACTTGTTTCGTCCAGAACTCCACAGCTTTCTGCTGGTCGTCGACATAAACAGCAGTTGTCGCAATTTTCTTGATCATGTGGTACGCCTCCTCAGTGATCTGATTTCGCCTGATGGGTTGACCATACGCGGCAGACAGCCGTCGGCGTCACCAGCTGGTCATACCGCCTATTTCGGGGAGCATGCCGATGAACAGCTCTCATGGTCTCCAGGTCGCGCCTCAGCGCGCCGGAAGAATGAGTCACGCCGACGGCTGAGTCCGGTCGTCGTAGCCACCGAGCACCAGCACCTCTGCAGCGGAGATGAGAGTGGCGAGAGCGAACATCTGCGGTCCGGTGCAACGCCCTGCTAGTCGAGCCTCTTCTGAGCGCGTTTTCTGAAAATCGATGTCCCACAATCGACACACCGCCACGCCGAATCATCCCCAGAGACAATACATCCTCCAAATACAATTCGACCCGCATCCAGGTCATTCTTCAGTTCCTCAGGGAGGTCTGGCGGGGGCAATCCATATAGAATTCTTGCGATGCGACCCGAACCGCATGCAGGACATTTACGTGGCTTTCTCTTGGATTCATATCTCTTCATCTTTGTGCCGGCTCATGCTATAGAGATTACGAGCGAATGCTCCAGGTGACCGCCCGAGGTAGCGTCATAGTCGGGCCCCCATCCAGACATGAGTATTCGCCAGTAATGTGATCTACTCGGGCGGCATCGCTCGACGTACGACTACGCATCGGTAGGTGAGCGGGAGACCAACCTGCATCTGATGTGCCTGATCGATGAGCAGCCCCTGAATGCGCCTTTTCATGGCCGGCCATGGATGACGGCCTCTCTCAAGCGAGAAGGCTACGCCGTCAACCATAAGCGGGTGCAACGTCTGATGCGGATCACGCATTTGCCGGCCACTCGTCCAAAACGAAAGGCGGACGTGGCCGGCCCGGGTCACAAGATCACTCCGTACCTCCTCTACAACTTGGACGTCACGCATTCTCATCAGATCTGGAGCGCCAATATCGCGTACGTCCCGATGCCGCATGGCGTCACCCATCTAGTGGTCATCCTCGATTGATCCGGCCACCGCAGGCGGCGGTGACCAGCACAGCGCATCCGTCTCCGTTCACTTGACCACCAGCGATCAGGTGAACGACCCGGCTCACCTGCGGGCGCCAGAGGCGACCTCCAGGTGCAGCAGTTTGTTAGATAGTCTCTGTGTATCCCACTCGATAGCGTTGCAAACTCCAAGTGACGAGTCCGACAATCAATGTTGTGACGGCGAGATCAAGCAGTCCGGCGCTGCCTCTTGAGCCAATTGCCCACTGAGCGTCGACGTGCTGGAAATCAAAGGGCCCGTGAGTCAGGTCGATCGTCCCGCTACCAAGGAATAACCACACCGACAGATTCTTGCTGACGTGCCAGATTGCAGATACCCACAAACTCCCGGTCATCACGAAGGCGAGTGCGAAGCCGATCCCGTCCGCGAAGAGAACTGCCATGTCGATTAAGGAACGTCCACTGTGCGCCGCCGCGAATACCAACGCGCTCATGCCAATGGCAACCGCGGGACCCGTCCGACGACGGAGTTCGGACACCAGGGCGCCGCGAAAGATGAGTTCCTCAAAGAGGACGAACGCCGTCTTGACTGCTATGCTCGCAATAGCCATCGCAATCCATTGACCGGAAAGTGGCCCGGCCAGCGTGATGTGAGCCCACCCGCCCAACACACCGATCAGGGGGACGAGCACGACAGTCGCAATACCAGCGCCAGCCCCAATGAGAATGAGAGCAAGCGACGGCGTGCGCGAAAACCACCCCCCCATCAGGGTAGCGAGCGGAAAGGTGCCCGGTTCACGCACTCGCACGACAGCGCTGACCAAAGCTCCCAAACCAGCCATGAGCGCGATTGCTCGGACGATTGCCATGGTGAGAGAACAATGTCAAGGCTGCCCAACGAACTGGCGATAATCTGCCGGCCACTGACCGCCCATGATAAGGCGATCGAGTCGTCGCAAGGAGGCTCCAAATATCGCTCGCGCTATGGTCGGTGAGCTTCATCGCCTTGTTGGGTGGCGAGCCGCTCCAGTTCCTCTCTTGCCTGAGTCACGTCGAATTTCCGGAACGGATTTACCGCCCGATCGACAAATCGGGGGAAGCGGCGCCCAAGCCAGTAGAGACCGGCCTCCGCGAGCACTGAATCGACAAAGTCCCAATCAATCAGCCCATGAGCACGACGGAGATCGAGGAGGTGCTTCTCTTCGTCTGCGGTTGGCACAGCCCTCGAATTCTTCCATGCGAGGTACCAAAGGAGCTTTGGAATCAATGCCAACTCCGGCGGACCGGCGCGAAAACGAATTCCTGCCCACTCGAGTTGACGAACCCGTTCCAGCACCCGAGACGGAATGGCTACGGTCAGGCCAGCTCCCAAGAAGAATTCCATCAAACCACCTCGGACACTGAACTGGGCGAGATCGATCAGGCCTTCGGGCGTGTTGATGTGCATGAATCCGGTGCAGGGCACAAGTAGGAGAGCGGACCGGGAAGTGCCAACAACTGCCACCTCACGTAGCCGAAGGATGCGCAGGCGACCCGCTGCCTCGAATTCGGCTCTTCGCTGTTCAAACAGATCGACCGAGATACCAACGTCGACGTCGTGCTTGGGCACTCGATAATGTGGAAGGAGAGGGAGAAACGAGAGGGAGCCGCTTATGAAGTAGTCCTGCGACTCGCGGACGATGCCGAGAAAGCACTCAAGAGTTCCAGCAATACTCATCGCCCGACCCCGACCGCCCGCGCTATGCGTAACCCGCGGGCCGAACGGGCATGGAGCTTGCGGAAGCCAGCCATGCCGGTTCGGTCTGGCCACGCTCGATCGCCTATCACACGGACGCCCTCCCGCCGTTTCGGGGATCGCAGAATCTGCGCCGGACCCCGATTGAATGTGAACGCGCCCGGTATTCGATCTCATGGTGCTCGGCTCAAGCGGTCAGATCGTGGAAACAGCTTCAGAATCCGGAGAGGCCAGATGGTGAATCCGTCGATCCACGCATGGGGCATCAGCGGAAGCACGCGTCCGGGGCGCCGGCAGTGGGTGTTACACAGCCGCCCACATTCGCACTGGGTGAAATACCGCTGGCGCGAGACCCAAACTCTGGAAGGCCACAGTGACCACGAATGCGCCAATCACAACCGCCAGCACCTTGACGAGCAAGCGGCCTAATCATGGTGCTGCGAGACCACTACCCACGACCACCCCGCAATGCCTAACTCCACTGTTTGACCGATAAACCATCCCACGAGCAGGAGAGGTGCCGCTGTTGAGATCGAAAGCAACCCTAACGTGCATGCGCCTCACGAAAGCGCCCCTATCTGAACCCCGACAATCGCACCTCGACGCAACCCTGTAGGCTAAGTTTCGCCATTAACCATATCAACAAGATCGCAAGACCGAGAGGGGACAGATAGCCGATCGGAATGAATGCAAAGGCCCGTTCCGGTGGGAGCAGGAATGGACTTGATCTAACATACAAATCGGCGAGTACACCAGCGTGCAAGAAGACATCAAATCCAATCATGGATAACCAAACCAACATAGTAACCTTCACATATCTGCCGAGCGAACGTCTCTGCTCCAGGCCATGCATACCAAACAATGACTTCCGCATTCCCTCTAACCGCTTTAGGGTAGATAACGGGGTGGCGAGTGAACGATTTGCGGTTCAGCGACGGTCGAGGGCCACCCGCCGCAACCGCTCACCTCCAGGTTCTCACGATCGTACTATGGAAGTGCGAGTTCATAAACCACCGGAATCGCTCCTTTGTACTTTCGCGTTGCTGCATACGGATCTGCGAACAGGCCCGCTTCGACCAACTTTCGATTGGTGATGCCGAACAAGTAGTGCCAGATCATGGTGAACCCCTCTGAGAACGGCACTCCAGAGCGCAAGAAGCTGAGGTCCCTCAACTCTCCCTTGATACTCTCATAGTTTTCGGCCAGCCATCGTTCCATCACCTGACGACCGATCGCCAGGATCTTTCTCGCTAAAGCCTCATCGCGTTTGGTCAGTATGGGGATCTTTGCTCGGTATATCCCATCATGCTCAGTGATGTAATCGAGCACCATGAGCACATGCAGTAATACCTTGGTCTCGCCCTCTTTCGCTCCTGCCGCCCGCGCCAGATCGGCGCTCGACTTCTCACCATCCCGTAGCGCCAACATGATGCGTCCCAACTGGTATCCGATGCGCTGAAATGACGCGGCCAGGAGTTCCTGGAGAGCCACTTTCAACGTGTCGGGGTAGGATGGAGGAAGGTCGGGAACTCGCCAGAGCAAATCCGGAAGCATGAATCGAGGCAATGAGTGATGGTCACCGAACGATGTCAGATGAACGCCATCATACGTAGCATTATGACTGCCCCAGTAGATCTTCTCCAGCGATATCTTGGCCACCTCCTCGGCGACAGGTACATATGTTCCGTCGGGTCTCTGCTCTGTCGTCTTGCGGTATCCCTTGTCAGCCGTCAGGTTCAATCCGTCCCAATCCAGTGAGGCGCAACCGAGGAGAAAGTACGCCACGGCCTTGGGATCCACTCCCGGCGCATCGTAAGCGCGTAGAGCCTCTTCGATCTCCTTGCGCCGGGTCAAAATGGCCGCCGCCAATGATTCCGCATAGCGCTCGCTCGTATCTCGGATGCGTTTTACATCGGCTGCCGTGAAGAGCGCGAAATTCAGAACGTATCGCTCGCCCTCACGTCGGATCAACCGCAAGGCCAGCAGATCCGCGATGCGCACAGCGGAACCCTCCATGGCTACACGCGCCACATCTCGTTCCTGAGGACCTCTGGCGAGCTTGAGCAAGAATTTCTGCACGGCGATGTCGCTCATCACTTCGTAGTAGCAGGGTTTTTTGTCACATGACGATGAACCTACAATGCTGTAACGTAGCAACGGCTCCTGGCGAGCTATGACATTGTCCCGTCGAGCTGAGCTAGTCCCCACCGCACAGAGCACTGCTGCTCCGAGGAAGAGGGTATAGATGATGAGCTTGCTATTCACCTTTAATCCTCTTTCGTGAGTACGCCTAACGCCTCACATCAGCAGTCAGCAAAAGGCTGCGCCTTTTGCTGATCCGACGGCGTGCGCTTGTCAGCAGTCAATTCTACTCTGTCAGTGCTTTCTCAGGCATGAGATACCACAGCACAATCGCCACCAGAAATAGAGCTGGGACGTCACCCAGAAGGTTTGTCCGGTCAGTCTCATCGACGATCGCTTGGACCAACATTATTCCACCATGAACAATACTCGACCAAATTGTGAACCATATAAGACTCGCATGAGCTAAAGGATCTTTCGCAGCCCGAATCAGAAAAACTCCCAAAGTAGCGTAAACACCTATAATCATCTGCTCGTACTCGGGTTGCCGTGGCGTTCAACCCCAACCCGAAGGCCACACCCACATCATAGATTCCTGCAATGAAAATGACGCCGACCACTATCAGAGCAATTTTCAAATACTTGAGCTTTTGTTCTTGTTGCATGTGATTCCTCCTCTCGTGGTTTCAGAGACTGCTAACGGCGCGCTCCGGCGCGCCGCTTATCGCTGGCGTCAGCCGCCCGCCGACAGACCGAGCGCAACTTCGCCACCCCCGACGATCAACAACGAAACGATCGACAATTACCGCCGCCCAAGGTGGGTCGGCTGCACGCACTGTTGGGCGGCGAACTCCTAACTCGCCATTCCCATAACAACAACTATCAACACCAATAAACCGTTGGCTAGTCCATGCGCGATCACGGCCGGCCATGTATTCTTGAGTCTCTGTGCAACAAAAGAGAGAGCCAGACTGCCCGGCAATATCGCGAGAAGATTCCAGGGCGTAAACGAGTGAAACCCGGTCCATAACAATCCGTGAATGAGCCAGGTCCAATTGCCGTGCACCAACTCCTGACGAGGCAAGATGTAGCCCCGCCACCAAAGCTCTTCACCGAAGGTGGCGATCACCAAGGAGCCGAGCACCACCGGGAGTATCCACCAGTTGCCCGCGAGCGATAATCCCAAGAACTCCGTCGGGAGTGAGGCGCCGGTTGGCCCACCCGGAGCAGATGGCCTCAGTTCAGTTGGCCAATAATCGGGGGGCGCGAGGAGGCTGAACGATGACAACCAGCGAGCCGTGAAAGAAAGGATGGCCACAGACAGGAACATGAACAGCGTCAGGCCGATTGCCCAGAGCCAAGCCTCGCCATCCATCTTGTTGAGCCTGAAACGCATCTTGAAGCCGGGCCAGGAGATGACATTCCCCTCGCGCCGATAAGCGATGATGGATGCCGCGAGCAGCGCAAGCATAGGGATAGTCGCATAAACCAGAAGGTAGTTGAAGAAGATGGAGACGCCGCGGGCGGCCAAAAGGGGCATGACCACATGAATAATGATGATCATCACTGCAGCCGGAATGCCGAAGTAAAGCAGGGCGGGCCAAATGGACAACGGTCTGATGTTGTTACCGTTTGTCATGTTCGCTTATGCCCAGATTGACGCTCTACGACGATCGCCGCCCACCGGCGTGCGAGATAAGCCGCCGCGCCGGCTTGAGGTGGAGACCCACGCACAGGTCTTCATCGAGACCAAGGGGGCGAAGCCGGCGAAGCTGGGGTCGGCTTCCTTGAGCAGATAGGCGGCCGGTCTGGCCCGCCGGTCCGCTCAATAGGAATCTCACACGTCGATGAGTAGTAAGCAAGGCGCGCCGCTTATTGACTTCGGCATCAGCGGCGGCGCGTAGCGCCGTCTGCTGCACGCCGGGTTGGGCACGCCCAGCCCTGCCGGTGGAAGGCACCCCGCCCACAAACGCTACTCAGACACGCCGGGCTTGGAGCCACGGAACGGCGACACTTCACCACCCACCTCAGCTCCACGGCCAGTCTTGCGCCTTGCAGTGGGCTATGAATGGCCGGTCTCACTACGTGCGCCACCCGCTACGCGGCGGGCGAACCAACTTGCCTGCTGGGGAGGCACCCCACTGGGCACAACCTGGCGAGCAAAGCGACTTTCGGGTAGAGCCGCCATCCCCTGCTTTCCACGCTTGGCGACCCGCATGGCGGGCGAGGCCAACTCGCCCGATCGATGCCTATCGACTTCTGTCTATGTGCTCAGCAGGCCGTCAAAACCACCACCACCATCGTGACCGGACGGCAAAGACGCCTGCGATTGCAAAACCACCACCCCGCGTGCCCAACGGCACGCGGATGAGCCGCGGGACGGGTACAGCACCAAAACCAGGCGATGAGACAGGCTGACAGGCGATCTCAACCTCATGAAAAGGCGCAACCAGCCCGGTCGGCTCCATCGGCATGTTAGGCGGAAAGCCTCTTGAGGAAGCAGTAGACTCAACTGAGGCGCTGTCACTATAGGTTGCTTTACCTATTCGTCTTCGTCGCGCATCACTTGGCGCACTTTGGCGATGACTTCTTCTGACACCGTCTCCAAGTTGTGGACAGCTTTAGCATGGGCTGCGACCTGTTTCAACGCCTCTTCCTCTGTCTCGGCTCGCACCACGCCATCGCAGTCAAAGCCAAGGTCTCTACAACAAACCACTTTTGTCATCTCAGACCTCCCTCACCTATAGGTTATGTGTGGCCTTCTACAAGCTCATTCCTCATTGCTCGGCCAATAGGTAAACATGCGGTCATGTTCAACCACAAGTTGCACCAAGACGTTCGGCATCGCGAATCCTGCCGGCTTGCCCTCAATATCGGCCGCACTCAGACCCCGCGACTTGGCAGACATCCCTGAGAGATAAATCCTGGCTCCGCCAGCCCGCCTTCGGCGGGCCGGTCGGCTGCAAACACTTGTTGGGCTTCGCTACCCCGGTAGCTTTGCCGCCAGAACATCAACCCTCTCAATAGACGGCGGAGCGGAGAAAAGTTCGCCGGCCTTTGCCATGAGTGTGGCAGCGACCTTGCCCGCGAGGTGAGCTTGACGACCCGCCTCATCGGGGAACGCATCAAAGATACCGAACGTGGATGGCCCAAGACGAATGCCGAACCACGCGGTCGTAGCGGGCTCCTCCTGAACGAGTGGAAGGCCGTCGAGCAGAAACTGCTCTACTTCTTTCTCCTTCCCAGGCTTAGCTTCGAGACGCACAAATAGTGCTACTTTAACCATAACGTATCTCCTTTAGTTACGGGCGCATCGCGATACGCCCCATTCTTGTGAAGCCCAACGGCCAAGCTCAGCCGCCCGCCAAGGCGTCAGCGGAGGCGGGGCAGCTACAGTGGATGTGAGCCGCCACCACTGCTTGTCCTGGTCTTCTGGCTCAGAAAGAAGGTTCTCCCTATTTCTCTTGACCATCCCAAGGCACTCTGCGGCATCAAAGGTTTGAATGTTCCCAAAACCTGCTGATGCCAAAGCAGACTGGATCTCCGATCCGGTGTAACATCGCTGCAGAAGCGCTACATCAAAGCAGTGCCATGAAGCTCCTTCTGATCGAAACACAGTGATAGCCGTTCGCTCCACCCTCTCTTCTTCGTTAAAACTCGCCCGGACATCGCAAACATGGTCGTCTTCTACAATTCCCAGAGAGCCCCACCAGCGAGCTTTATACCCTTCTGCCATATTCAGGTCAAAGAGGAACAGGCCACCTTGTTGCAGACATGCATGTACATTTCGGAAGACGTCGCTCAAATCTTCCAGGCTCACAACGCCAAGCTATCTAAAGTGGATCCCATTGTCAAGACAAAACATCGGCTAATTTAAGTTACGGACGTTGGCGAAAGAGACCTCCGCATTGGTGGAGGCTAATGACGTGGGAGATAAGCTGCTGTGCTTTTTCCGACTCCCGGGGAATGGGAGATATGGAGGTGGACCCAACCCGCCCTCTCCCCGGTACTGGCTTCAGAAATCTTTCGTTTGCCTTTGTGCATTCTGAATCTTGCTGTCACCACTTTTTTTATGGCCAGGCCGAGGTCGTTGATGTCCTAACGCCAACATCAGCGGCAGTTGATAGGTAATGGTGGTCGTCGGGTTGAACGGATTGAGGTAATTCTGATGCGATCGAAATTGCTCCGGAATCGTACCAGTCTCATCAGCCACGGAAGAAACCGGGGACTGGGCGTATTTCAGCAGGACAATATGATTAAAACCAACGCGAGAGAAAACGTTTGCATTTCCGGCCACAACAATTTCCCCCGATTCAGAGACCGCTAAGTCAATGGGAAAATCTCGGGTCGGTGCATCATAGGAAGTGACCCACAGTTCATCACCATCCGGACTATATTTAATGATTATCATGTCCAGTGCGAAACCCGCGAAGTCCAGGCCGCTCGAGCCGGCAAGATAGACGTTGCCGCTTGAATCGAGAGCAATGCTGCTGACGCTCTCCTGCGAGCCGGAGAGTGCGCCGGCGAACCGCTGAACCCACTGTTCGTTGCCAGCGCTGTCATACTTGACCGTGCCGAGGTCAAAGGTGAAGGATGAGCTGTTGTAGTAGGTGCCCGTCACGTAAACATTGCCGGATGCATCGACGGCGATGGCCTCCGGGACGTTTGTTGTTGGTTCTTCCCAGCGCGCTACCCAGAGTTGCTGGCCCGCGGCGTCGTATTTTATGGTTGCAAAATCCTCACCGGTATTGACGCCCCTGCTCAGGGCCGCAACATAGACGCTGCCATGCCGGTCGACCGCCAAATCCACCGCGTTGTCGAAGTCAGAAGGCCCTGTGCCAGGAAGATTGTCGTAACGGGCCGACCACACGACCTGACCGTTTGGGTTGTATTTTGTGACCAGCACATCCGTATCGGAATTTTCACGGATGCTTCCGGCAACAACGATGTTGCAGCAATCTTCCAGCTTCATCGCATTGCCGCCATCCACCACCCATTTCAGCGCACCGTTGGGGTCGTACTTGAGTGTCTCTTGCCGGCCGCCGACGATGACGTTGCCGTTGCCATCCACAGCGATGCTGTGGGCGCCGCTGCTCGCCTGGATGGGGTGGTGAACCGCCCACTGCTGCTCTCCCGCAGCGTTGTATTTGACGGTGGTGATGGCGTATCCCGCACCTTTGGTTTTTCCGGTCACATAAACATTGCCGTCGTTATCCAGGGCAACAGCCGAGGCGGCGTCTGCGTCTTGCGCCCGATCGTATTGCGCGGTCCATTGCAATTCGCCGGCTGCGTTATATTTTGCCGTCAGGTAATCGGAACGTTCATCGTTGCCGATGCGCCCGGCGAGATAAATATGGCCGGTGCTGTCCACGGCCATGGCATGGACGCTGGCCGCATTGGCGCCGGGACCGTTGTGACGTGCAATCCAATCTTGAACCGGAGCCCCGGAACTCAGACGATATTTGACGACAGTGAAATCATCGCCTGTGCCGCTCGCCCGGCTGGTGCCGGCCACAAAGAGATGCACGCCCTGGCGCAGCAGGTTCATGAAGCCGATGCCCTCAGCAATATCCTGGTCATCGGACGGGCCATTATAGGTTTGCGCCCATTGTTGCTGTCCCGAGGCGTTGTATTTCACGGTTACAAAATCTTGCCCGGTGGCAGAATGGGACGAATAACCGGTGACGTAAACATCCCCGTTACTCGTCACCAATAAGTCGTGGGCTATATCGGCGTCATTGCTTTCGCCGTTGAACAGCGCCCGCCACTGTAGTTTACCGGTCGCGTCGTATTTCAACGTCGCATAGTCCGTCCGGATGGCGTCATCGGAATTATCATATCCGGTCAAGTAAAGATTGTTGGCATGATCAATGACGAGTTTACTGAGAAGACCTTTTCCCGGCGGTTGAATGATCTGTTGGATGCTCCCCTCGTTGCGTTCATATTTCAGCAGCAAAAAGCCGCCGGTTTTTCCCCCGAGCACGAAAATGCCGTCCTCCCCGTCGAAGGCGATATCGACGCCATGGGCACCATCGCTGCCCGTACCGTAGCCGGTCACCCAAGATTCCTTGCCCTGCGGATCGTATTGCACCGTGAGGAAGTTGGTGATTTGTGAATCGCTGAAACCGGTCACATACACATTGCCGTCGCTGTCCGCAGTGATGGCCGTGGCCTCATCGCGGGCGCTCTTGTTATCCAGAATATTCTCCCAGACCAGCGCGCCGTCGAGGCTGAATTTCACAGTCAAATAGTTATCCGCCGCCTTGCCGGTGACCACCACGCCGTCTGCGAGCAGAACCATGTCGTTGGGATAATCGGAAGCATCGGGCGGGTAGTCCGAGGTGGTGGGGTGGTTATAGCGCGTAGCCCATTGCTGCTGCCCGGTGGCGTTGTATTTGACTACCACGATGTCGTAGCCCGTAATGTCGTCTCCCTGGCTGATGCCGGCCACGTAAACATTGCCCTCGAAATCGTACGCCACGCCGATGGCCATATCTTCGCCGCCCACGGGTCCGTCATATCGTGCCGACCACAACTCGTTGCCGCTGAGGTTGTAGCAGACGGTGAGAAAATCAAACATACCCGTTGGGGAGGAGCTGTAGCCAGTCACATAAACCCGTCGGCGCAGCGGATTTGTGGCCATGTCGGTCACCACATCGATTCCCGGCGCAGAATTCAACCCGAGGTGCTGAACCCATTCCAGAATGACGTCACAGGGTTCGGAGTAATCTCTGGTGGGAGGTATGAAAGCCTTTCCAGTTCCGGAGATATTCAGATATTTATCGCTTCCTTTTGACCAAAATGGCACCCCATGCCTTTGTAGAAAAAACCATGAAGATTCGAAGTCGACTTGCCGGGAGCTTTGCAAAAGACCGGGCTGAATTTTGAGGAATAAAAAGATGATCACCATTGGAATAAGGCGTTTCATGACATGACCTCCTTCATGAATAATGCTGAACAAGACAAAGCTGGAGATTGATCTCTACCCCTTTGTCGAATTTGCTTGAGGAATTTTTTGGGAACATGAACACCTTTCTTCAAGAGGCTCAGACTTATTTGAAAGAGCCCATCCAGCGACATCTGGCCAAGATCGAGATGCTCCACCAGCAGGATCTAAAAGAGAGTTTCGGCCAGGTTTATTTGCCATCAGCGTTAGAAAGGAAATATCGTAACACCAACCGAGAGTGGGGCTGGCAGTAGGTGTTTCCTGGCTCCAAGCACTCGGTCGGGAGTTGTGTGGAAACACCATCTGGCCGCATCGGTTCTGCAGCAGGCTGTCAAGCGAGCCATCCGCGCCGTGGGCCTCACCAAGCTTGGCAGTTATCATATCTTTCGCCACAGTTTTGCCACCCATCTGTTGGAAGCCGGATACGATATTCGCACTGTGCCAGAACTGATTGGACATAAAGACGTGAGCACGACCATGATCCATACCCATGTCATGAACTGAGGAGGCCGAGGCCGTGCGCAGTCCGATAGATCTGCTTTGAACACTCTTTGAGTTTCCTCGCCTTTTGCCTGACAGATCCACTGCTACCTCAGATAAGCTGCCGCTATGGCGAGTTTTTCCACCAGGCTTGCTGTCCGTCGCCTGCTATCAACCAACTGCTCATCGGCCAAAGATTGATTGTCCCACTGCAGTCCTTGTCACATCAACGTCCACTCTCGAGAAGGATCAGGACACTCCCCGGTGCATCCTCTCAACCACTGCGCGAGATCAACCATGTTGGTGGATCAAATCCCCCACCGAAGTCAATATGATATGAAGTGGAAGCTCGCGTTCCCGAAAATGAATGGGAGGATGAGGGAAGGTGAAGCCAGTCCGCTCTGCATGAGGCGAGCGGCCGTTTCGCGTACCGGCTTCCTGGAATAAGCAGATTGCCTCGGTGTAGTGGGCACCGCTATTGACTTTTGTCAGGCGAAAGGAACAGCCCGGCACACCAACAGGGCGGGGCCGAGCGCGCCTGTCTGTTTCATTGCCGAGGGTGGGCTGCCTGCACGGGAGTCCCTTGGCGGGCTTGCGCCCGGTTTTGGATTCTCTCTCGAAGCCCCTCCGGTCGACTCGTTCACTGCAAAAGGCGAAGCTCAATTATGAGCACAATAACTTATGAGGCGCAGCATGTAAGTCCCGTCCATTCTTCGACGGTCAGCAGGTGGCTTCGAGCGTCCCTGGCAGCCAAAACATCCCGGACGGTAACAGAGCCCATATTGGCGGGAGGATTCAACCAGAACAAAGCCGACTCCTTTTTGATGAATTCCTGCATCAAGTGGTCGCCTGCTGTTGACTCACGCTACACTCCAAAACCAAGTACAAGCCGATGAGATGCACCGCAACCGACTGAATGCTTTGCGGCGATGGCCCGCCCGCATGCTGAACGGTATAGGCGTCGACCGTCAGCCTATGATTTCTCATATACGTCACATCAGCGAATTCGTGGGCCAACACCTCTCCAAACGCCGCCCAGTAGCCCGGCGAGGATTCCAGGTAGCAATGCACCAGCCCATCTACGTCCCGGACCAGAGCTCCGCATGAAAACCATCGCGTCTCTTTCACGGCTTGTTCAGTCTTTTATGCCTGATGCTCGACGTCGAACCGGCGGCCACCCCATCTTCTACCAAGCGATCCAAGGGAACGTTTCCCATCCGGCATCGACGATGGCCGACATCCTGCACCTTACCTGCATGGCGAGATCCACGGCAGCCTTCCAGACATGGTCTTGAACGTGTTCCAGAATCAGATCTCATCTCGCCATAAGGCAGAGGTCGCCCCAACCGCAGCCTCGGATGCCCGCCGCAGAGTGAACTTGAGGGTCACGACCATTCCGACCAATACCGCACTAACCTGCAGTAAAGAACGGCCACCAACCACCAATGGTATTTTCGCTCACGTTGAAGGATCGCCACGCCTCACCCAGCCCGCGAGATGGGGCGAAAACCCCACCAACCCACGATGCCCCCCATCCTTCCAGGATGGCCAGCAAGATGGCGGTCAATCGAAGAAGCATCCCCCAACCACCTGTCGGTACTCTGGAGATGTTGTCTACGCCGGGATCGAGAAAATGGTGATACACCCCAAAAATCAACGCCCCGAACATGGATGCGGTGAGAGCGAGCGCTCCCGTGCGGCGATACGGCGCCCACACCAGCACTCCCGCAACGACCGGAGTCGCCATGATGACCGATACGATGAAGGCATTTTGAAGCCATGACATGTTGACGGCGAGCGTCATGTGAGCCCAGGCGTGCCAAAAGACCACGACGGCGTGAATCCCTACCGTCACCGTGATGCACACGACTGCCGTAACAACAGTCATTTTGCACGGTCGTGCTTTCGCTATACGACTCCCTCGACCGTCCAGTTCGCCACGATCTGATCAATGCCTTCTCTGAAGGTTGGGAAACGGGGCGTCCATCCAAAGTCGCGGCGAACCCGGGCGTTTGAAGTTCGCGAGGAGGTGGTGAAGAAATCGACGGCATACGATCCCGCCACCAGACGCGCCAGCCAGGCCGGGACCTGCCATGGCCGCGGGGCGGCCAGACGCTCGGCGAAGTAATCCAGGAATTCCCGCACGCTCACCGCCTGGTCGTCCACGAGATGCCAGATTCCGCTGCACGGGGCGGCAGCGGCGGTCACAAAGGCGCTGGCGGCATCGTCCAGATGAAGAATAGCCCACACGGCATCTCCGTGGCCGATGACAGGCAAACGGCGCGCTCGAAGACTCTCAGCGAAAAATCTCGTATGGGCGGCATCCGCGCTGTAGAACCAGCCACATCGCAGCACTGAGACGTTGAAGCCGTATTTCTCGCCGGCTTCGTGCGTGATGTTCTCACCATCGAATGCCGAGCGTGAGAGCTGATCCGGCTGCGCGGGGGCATCTTCGTCGAAAAACGAACCGTCGGCTGGCCGGGCGACCCAGATCACGCTTTGCTGCAAATAAAGCTTTGCCCCCATCTTTGCCGCACAGGTGGCCAGTGCTTCTGTGCCTTCGCGGCGAATCCGGTCATTCATCTCCCAGTCTCTGGCGCGAGGCCTCGTCTTAACAGGAATAGAGGTGGCCGCATGGATGATGACGTCACACCCTTCCGCGCCGCGAGCCAGCGCGCCGGCGTCGAACAGCTCAGCACGATGAGGCTCGCCACCTGAAGCGATCACGGTTTGCTCACCGACCGGACTGCGCACCAGACCGACCACCGAATCCCCGCGAGCACAAAATAATTTTACGAGGCGTCGCCCGAGCACGCCGGTTGCACCGGTAATGAAGACTCTCATATCGTCCTCCGCTTGTTTCTGATGCTCTCCTGAGCTTGTCCAATGGGGTGCGAGACAAGAGTCTGTGCGAAAACCTGTGGCGCAGACATCTGAGTCTGCATGACATGCCGACACATGGCAGGCTGGAAGGCCTGCGCTACTTCGGACACGCTCGCTGAGTCTCGCCTCAACCAAAGGGGCGAAGCTAACGAGACCCAGCTTGACTTCATGGAGTGAGAGGCGGCACTTCAACACTAACTGCTAGTGAAAATCTCACACGTCGACCGAACAGTGCGATGCGCATGCGCTCCAGTGCGGGATTAGCCACAGGCCTTCGAGAACCAAGACTCCTTCTCCACTGCGGTACGTAAGGGTGTCTGCACGAAGCTAGGGGCACGCCGGATATATTCCGCCGCCTTAGCCTTGCCTTCGGCCGTTAAAGCTCTGAGATGAGACAGTGCGGCCTCCACCGAGAACGGGCGCTTCGTCTTTTCCTGGAAGTTACTCTTCAAAGCCGTCCAAATCACAACGTCAAGTCCTTTTTCCCGAGCCCAGGATACAATTGTGTCATGAGTTGTGGAGAAATCTTGTCGCTCCGCTTGTTGAGCAACGTCGATCCGCCCGATGTTTTTTAAAGTCGTACCTTCACGACATCGAAGATCACATACGGCATCATCCGGATTAACGCGCTTGCTGAGGCACCATGCCACAGTAGTAGGAGTCCCGTGCTTCTCATCGATGACCAATGTGAGGGCGCCGGAGCGCGAAGTTGAGATGCGGGAAAACTCGATCTTGAGCGTTGGTCCATCAGATTGCCAAACCTCGTGCCACTGATCAAAGTCCGGGCGGTTGTCCCATAGGAGGGACCCCCAACCAAGGATGGCGATTTTCATGTGGATATCCTCCAGTAGCTCATAGTTGATTGAGCGGCGCAGAAACTGCGTTTGCTCCAAGCCGTGGTCAGGCTGATTGTCCGCTTCCTGCTCGATTGTCTTTCTCTCGATGGCCAAGGTCGAGTGCCACTCTCTGCACGGCGCGGTCCCCGGGCTGTTATTCCTGCTCGGGCGATTTGCTGTTCTTGATGATGTAGACCACTTTGCCGATGATCTCCTCTCGCGCGAGTTCTCGCTCGGACGCTCCTTCCGAAATCCAAACGCTGTCACCCTCGATACGGGATATGCTCCGCAGAACCGTCTCGCCATCGCGGTGGTACGCCACGATGTCTCCCGGCCCGAAATCCAGGCTGTCGCTCTTGAGCACGACGAGCCGCTCCCCGCGTTGGACGTGGGGTTCCAGCGCATCACTGGGCACCGGATAAATATCCACCAGCGCGACTGCCACAATGATCCCGGAAATGACGAGCAACACCACGGTTCCGCCGACAAAACCAGCAACCCAGAGGAATGGCCGAGATACCCCGGCTGGCACGGTGGCCAGAAGGGGTTCGGGCGGTTCGGTTCTGCGCGTGCGTGCCCAAAAGATCGGGAATGCCGCACAGAACGCCACGGCAGCAAGAGCCATGAGCACGTGAACCGCCGAGTCGGGCGGGTCGTGATACAGGTACGACACGCTGAATGCCATTATGTTGTTCGCCATGTGGGCGAGCATTGCCGGAACCGTCGAAGCGGTGCGGATGACGAGCGTTCCAAACACCACCCCAAGAAACAGTGCCGGCAGGAAAATCCACGGATTGGCGTGGTAGATGGCAAAGAGAAACGCCGTGATCAACACCGCCTGACGCGCGCCCTTTCGCCCGAGGAGGCCCTGAATCGCACCGCGGAAAAGCGTTTCTTCGCAGATTCCGGCCAGGAAAGCCCCACAGACGAGTATCACCAATAGTTGGGGCAACGTCCGTGGTTCCAGCCCGCTGATGCGCGGTGGTTCTCCCAGTACGGGCCGCAACAGCTCCCCAATCCCCGCCGCCACGCCCCAAGCAGTCATCCCCACGGCGATGCTCAGCGCCGCCGTGATGGGGGATACCGCGCGCCATCCGAGGGCCTCCATGACGGGCAGTCGCTTCCGGCGAACGAACAGGACCGCCGGTAACAGGATCAGGACGACTTCGGTGATCGCCAGTCCGACGGGGATCGAGATCAGTTGCAGTACAGATCCGATCGACAATACCAGGAGCCAGCTCACACCGAACAGGATATACGCCTGACCGCTTCGTCGATTGACTGGCGTTCTCGCTTGTTCCGCTCCCCGGGGTTCGCTCATCTCCATGCCCCCCTATGTGTCATGCGTAGACGTTGGATTGAGGCGCGTCGCCGCTCATAAACGCCTCCAGGAGCGCCATGTCCCTCGGAGACATCATTGTCAGCGGCTGAACAACATGTCAGATATGCGGCACCCCGACTCGAGGTGGAGATGCGTGGAACGTGTGTTTCCCTCAACCCAGGGAGCGAGGCCGACGGAGTTGGGATCGGCTTCACTGAACAGAGAGGTGCCGCGGCGACGGGCTGCCCAATGGGATCTCTCACGCGGATCGAGCGGCGCGCCGCTTATCAGAGCGGCGAGCGGAGTAGAGCGAGTCCCACTACTCATTAGGAGGTCTCTTCTCCCGCCAGCCGTAAGATCCGCCGTTTCACATCTTTTGAAAGCCACATCCCCGCTTTTACAAGCCGTTCCACATAAGGAACCAATCGCTCGGTTAATCCCGCCTCTTTAGCCTCGAGCAGCACCTTCAACATGCCCCATACTTGCAAACCTGCCGTTTGCACCACCATCCTTAAATGTCTCCAGGCCACGCCTCCAGTCCACCACAAACTAGAGGAGGTTTTGAAACGATCTCTGGAAGGTTGAATGGACCTTCGCTTAGTTGGGCCGTTTCCGCCGCTTGGTTGTCCATTGGGATCGGGACATCACCATGTATCGAGTCTTCCTTCATGTCGCCTGCCCGCTCATCACTCTGAGAGAGTCATGAAAGTGCTCCCAGAACAGAAGCGCAACAGAGCGGCGCTCGGCAGGAAGCGCCGGTTAATCCGTCTGCCGCTCGAACCAGGCCCTGACTATGCTTTTGAACCCAGCTTGCCTATTCGCATACTGCCTCACGCGATGCCCATTTGCTCCCGATGGATGGGGAAATTCCAGTAAGCAGCGATCGGAAATCAGCAGTCCCTCATCGATCAACATCTGCAGAGCCGCAGACACGCTTTTGCCGAGAGGGATGATGAGCGCACTGCCGGTGCGTTTCAGTTCTTCGGCCAGGACTTCTCTCACGTATCCGCGAAGTACCGGTGTCTTCAGTAAATGAGGTTTATGACCAGTGTAGTTCCGCCCGCCCACAAAGACCGGATAACGAATGGCAGATGTTGTATGCAGCAAATCTCGATGCTCGCTGAAAAGCAGCGCACTCGACGCGATACCTAGAGCTTTGGGAAGCTCTACTCCGTCTAGCATCTCGATGAGATTCTTTCGCATGGAACCGGCGAAACTGGCCTGGCGCTTGGCATAGGCGCAAATTTCGCTGGGGTCCATTCCTCGTTGTAATCCCTGCTGAGCACAACGATAGGCAATCTCCATTTGCGTCCAACCCGGCGTAATCCCCATCAAGATGATCTTCGCTTCTTCATTCACGTAATCAAAGGGCGCATAGTAGATCTCGATTTCTTTCTCTTTGTGCAGCAAAAATGTGGAGACCAGCAAGTCGTCTTTGGTCAGTATATCGCGGGTCGGGAGCGCAGCAATGTATGAAGCAAATATCCCGAATAGTTCACTCATCATCGCCAGGATGCTTGTTCGCATTCGTAGGTTCTGAACTGATGGCCGGGTTCAGTCAGCCGCAAGCATGCCAATTGCAGTCAGTGTGCGGGGTGTTCGTTGCTCCGGAGAGCGTCATCAAAGCCGTCGATTTTCCGCCAGTCGTTTTTCGAGAGCTTGCAAACGTTTCTCAATCTCCGCGATCTTCTCAATAGCATCTTGGAGCGTAAGAATGCATAATCGTCCCGCTGGCTCGCCAGCAAGAAGAGAACGCATTTTCTGTCTAAACTCTTCATCGGCGTATAACTGTCTTGCTTGTCGGCGTATATTGCTCCTGCTGCGTAAGGCAGGATCGAGCATATCGAAAGCCACCAGTTCGGCAGCCTCCAGAACCGAGCGCTCTTTGAATTCAGGATGCTCCCACCACCGCACCTCGGTCACGTAATCGGGATTCAACCCCACCGCAGAGGTACCCACAGTAATGCTGCTATCACGGGCGACAAGATGTTGGATGATACGACGTTGAAGCGCATCGGTTATGCCTACATATGCCACGTACACCCCTGGCCCACGTCCTCCATAGAGCGCATAAACAGCGGGTACATTTGGTAGCTCAGATATGGACGTGAGCATTCTCATTGGACATATGACTCCATAATAATCGGTTTAACGAATGGCTGCCCAGATCGCGGTCCATCGTTCCTCCAGATACTTCATGTAGTTGAATTCAAGGCCTGGAACGAACTGCTGGACACCTGTGGGAGGAGCTCCTCTCTTGTCCATTCCATACCGGTAAAGCTGATCTGGTGTTCGATCAACTCCAGGAGGAATGACCTCGACTCCCCACATCTCATTAATCTCCTGGGCCGAACGATTCCAGCGGGTGGGGACTTCAAAGGAGAACTCCGGCGCTGGGAAAAGCTCCAGGTATCGCTGTAGAAGTTGAGGGACATCGTGCACCTTAGGGGGCTCGCATCCGGTAGTGAGGATGCAGGCTTTCAGGAAGAGTTCCGTTGCATGATACAGACAGTAGCAGACGACGCTCGCCTGTGGCCATTCGAGTCGGGGTCCTGCTTCTCCAGCTCGTTCGCACAGAGTCATGGCCGCCTCAAGGTACGCACGGCACAACCTGTACAACCGCTCATGGGCTGACAATGCCTTGAACGTCGTGGAAAAGCCATTGACTCCCTTCCATCTCATATCACGCATAAATGGCTCACGGATGACGATGACTTTTTCACCAGCGCGCACGATCAGAGAGACATCCTCAAGTAGGCGCGGGTTAAGTAGTTTGCGAAGAAGCGACTTCACCAATGGAAGCGCATAAGCTCTCCGACGCAGGCGCGAGATTATCCCATGTAGCTTATGTTCATCGCCAGGCATTTCTAATCCTCAAACGAATTCTGGTTTTTATCTCTGCCGCTGAGATTATGGCGTTCCCTTCGATACGACAATAAGTGGCCTTCAACTTGTCGAAATGAAGCTTTATTTTCCAGGCTTTTTCGTTAATGAGCATAGACTTGGATGCTATAAGCATGCTGCAGCGTCCATCCGCGCCCAGGGTAGCAAAGTTACAGGACGATTACCACTTCACATAGTAATCGGATGCAGTTCATATACCTTGGCTAATTTGGCCGCGGCTTTGAGATCTCCCCTTCTCAAAGCATCCTTGATCTTATCTAACTTGTACGCCTCTTCTAGAGACAAGTACGGTGACCATTCAGTTTCATCCACGATGAGCTCGACATCCACCTCAGCCACATACTTACCCTTATGGATGAATTTTGTCTTTCGCTTCGTCATCATTTCTTTTCCTTCCTCCTCGTAAATGTTTCATCCCACAGATTGGGATCAGGGCGGTATGCGGTGACCAAGGCGGGTTGGCTCTGACCTTTTGGAATTCCCCGAACCACATGCACTGGACGACCTTCCTTATCTCGTTGCAAAACGAGAACACAAGCGCCTTTGGGATAATCCGGGTAATCCTCAACCAATATTGCACCGGGAACCCCCTCCACAATCCCTTTTGCCGTGAGGCCATCATGCGACAATTCATCGTAACCGTGCTCGGAAATCCGAATCACCTTCCTCCGAGCCAGCTCTTTGATTCTTTGCAACGTGTCACTCACACTCTATCAGCAGCGTCTTCTTCCTCCTCAACGACTAAGCTCACCCACTGCTATGGAGCGCAGCGGAGTAGCCGTCAGGTGGAGCATCTCGTCAGGCAATCATTGTCTTTGCGATCTACCTAAGCATTTAATCATACACGACCGGGAAAGGCCGCGCTTTTATTCAAAGTGGGGTGAACATATCTATCAATCACCATTGGACTTACAGCAAGACTAAATTATATGCCTGAAATACTTCGTGAGCAATCAGAGTTCCTCAATCACATCCGGCCGGCCACCTGCGCTAAGCATTACAGCATCCGAACCGAAGGGTTTTATGTCTGCCGAGTCTGATCATCTTCTTTCCTAGGAAACGTCATTCGGCGGACGAGAGTGAATGCGACGCGAGTCAATTTTTCTCACACCTCGCGGTGCATCTCCGGAAAGCCGGGTATGACATCCGAACTGTGCATGAACTCCTCGAGCATAAGGATGCGAGCGCGACCATGAGCTGCATGCAGGTCATGAACCAGAAAGGCAAGGTGTGCGCCGCCCTATCGATCTGCTTCGATCATTCTTCGAATTGACGGGCCCTTCCCAAACACGGGTCCAGAGCAATTCAAACAAGCTGCCGCCGTGACGGATCTCTCCGCTGGAATCGTCTTTCGGTTGTGCGTCCTTCCCCAACTCCGTCACCATCACGTTGCGATCGATCATTCCGCGTCGAGCTTCGTCCCATCGATTCCAAGCCGGTGCACTATTCGCCACGAACATGTACATGTCCCCATGGATACAATACCTCCTTGGAATCCTATCAAGACTCCAATACCCGAGTCAATCAAGATTCAGACATTCGAAAATTCCTCATCTCAGGAGGAAGAGGGTCACGGAGCGCGCTTCGGAGCATGGAGACAGGGCCTTCCCCTAACTCGATCCCATCTCGAATAGGACACAGATCGGCACAGCTCCAAGCGGGATGGACGCCGACCTCGGAGAAGCCCCGCAGCTCGTCTGCGGGGAGGCGTCAGTTGGGAGCTCAGATAGCGATGGAAGTAAGGATCTCCGGAGACCAGCTCCGGGACCTGAGGGGACCAAACCGGCGGCGAATGTCAAGAGAATGCCGTTGCACTGCCGTATAGTCATGCTGGTGAAGGTGGCGCAAGATGGCATCTTGCGCAACATCCCTTTCATCCTCGCCGTGTAGCCCGCAGAGCCATGAGCGACTTCTCCGTCTCTCGGCCGAGAGCATGACGTCTCCCCGCCGTCGAGCGACGAGGTCTCTCCTTTACACGCTCAGCGCCCACCAGTGAGATTCCAATACTCATTGCTAGCGAATCCGACGTCCTTAACCCTCCTGTCGTCGGACCGGGCGATCAACCTTGACCCGTTTGCGAATGACCGAGTATGATGAGTCACGCCTTCTCGGCGCACATCGCGTGATGAAGGAACGAGGAGCACGCCAAGGAGAAATCCCTATGCGGACCCGAACCTACACGATCCCTCCAGATCATACCCAATGGGCGATCCCGGTATCGGACGCCACCACTATTTTCAACTGGGATTACGATGGTGGTCGCGAGTCACTGCTCAAGCTGTACGAGAAAGGAAAAGCCAAACAATGGAACGCCAGCCAGCGTATCGACTGGTCCCCCGACGTCGATCCATCCAATCCTCTCGGTTTCCCCGATGTCTTCGTGCCCATCTATGGCTCGGACGTCTGGGACAAGCTGACCGAAAAAGAAAAAGGGCGCGTTCGTCGGCACCTGGACGCCTGGCGCTTCTCGCAATTCCTCCACGGCGAACAAGGAGCACTCATCTGCGCCGCCAAGATTGTTCAGACCGTCCCCGATCTGGATGCCAAATTCTATGCGGCGACGCAGGTCGTCGATGAAGCCCGGCACGTGGAAGTCTACGCGCGGTACCTCAGCGAAAAGCTACAACTCTTCTATCCCATCAATCCACATCTCAAGACGTTGCTCGATCAGGCCATCACCGATGCCCGTTGGGATTTCACCTATCTGGCCATGCAGGTCATCATCGAAGGATTGGCCTTAGCCGCGTTCGGCACCATCCGCGATCTGGCCACCGAACCGCTCGGTCGAGCCATCACCGCTTACGTTATGGAAGATGAAGCGCGCCACGTGGCTTTCGGTCGACTCGCTCTGCGCGATTATTATCCTCATCTCACGCAAAAAGAGCGCGACGAACGGGAAGAATTCGCCGTGGACGCCTGCTACCTCATGCGCGATCGTTTTCTGGGTGAAGAAGTGTGGGAGACGCTGGGTCTGGATACCAGAGCCTGCGTCGCCTACGTTCGCCAATCGGCGCTCATGCGGGAATATCAAAAGCGATTGTTCACCCGCATCGTGCCCACGTTGAAAGATATCGGTCTGTGGGGACCGCGCATCCAGAAGGCATTCGCCGATATGGGCGTCATTGACTTCGCCAAAGTGAATATCGAAGAGCTCATCCAAGCCGACGAGAAAGTGGCCATCGAATTCGACGAGCGACGCGCGGCCATGACCGAAGTTGACGAGCAGCCATAGGCGGTCCAGCTCAGAGTATCGTCCTCCCGGTCTTCGCCCGATGTCATGAGAACGCCAATCATCGATTCCCCCGATGACGCTCCTCAAGCTGCGCCCTCAAAACACATCTTTCTCCTTGAAATATCCGTGTTCGATATGATAGATGATTCCCTACCCCCGACGATGTCCCGAAGGAGTGACCTATGGCTTGGCGAGTCACACCGAGGGGGCGAAAAGGAAGTCGGGGGAATGGAACGCAAGATGCCATCTTGCGCCACTCGCTATGAAGGAGGTGTGCCAAATGAAACGCGTTGTGCTCCTCGCATTCATCATATGTCTCGCCTGCACGACTCTTCAAGCACAGCAAGCCAATGAGGGCAAATCGCCGATCACGCTCATCAAAGCCGGTCGCCTGCTCGATGTGAAACGAGGACGCCTGCTCGAGGATCAAGCCATTCTCATCGAAGGCGAGCGCATCAAAGAGGTTGGGCCGGCCGACGTCGTTCAACCGCACGCGCCTGAGGATGCCCGAGTGATCGACCTCGGTCAGGCCACCGTGCTGCCCGGCCTCATCGATTGCCACGATCATCTGACGGGAGATCCGGAACATGCGGGTTATGCGGCGCTGGGCATCTCGGTTCCTCGCCGAGCGCTCATCGGAGCGAGGAACGCCCGTCGGACGTTGGAGGCCGGATTCACCACCGTGCGCAACGTCGGAGCCGCCGGTTACGCCGATGTCGCCCTCCGCGACGCCATCAATGACGGGGATATCATCGGGCCGCGCCTGCTCGTCTCTGGACCGGCGCTGGGCATCACCGGCGGACACTGCGACGTCAATCTGCTGGCGCCCGAATTCGATTACACAGCCCAAGGCGTGGCCGATGGACCGTGGGCGGCGCGCGCTAAGGTTCGCGAAGTCGTCAAGTATGGCGCCGACCTCATCAAAATCTGCGCCACCGGCGGCGTGCTCTCCAAGGGCGATCAACCGGGAACCCAGCAATACACGCTCGAAGAAATGCGCGCCATCGTCGAGGAAGCACATAAGCTGGGACGAAAAGTCGCCGCTCACGCTCATGGCGCAGAAGGGATCAAAGCGGCCATTCGCGCCGGCGTCGATTCCATCGAGCACGCCAGCCTGATCGACGACGAAGGCATCGAGCTGGCCAAACAGTATGGGACCTACCTAGTCATGGACATCTATAACGATGACTTCATCCTTCAGCACGGCAAGGAAGTGGGCATGCTCGAAGAGTCGCTGGAGAAAGAGCGACAGATCGGCCAATTGCAACGGGACAATTTCGCCCGCGCCGTCAAAGCCGGCGTCAAGATGGCCTTCGGCACCGATGGCGGCGTGTACCCGCATGGAGATAATGCCAAACAGTTCGCCTACATGGTGAAGTATGGCATGACGCCGCTGGACGCTATTCGCGCGGCGACCATCAACGCTGCCGATCTCCTGGGATGGTCCGACCGCGTCGGCTCACTGGAATCGGGGAAGTTTGCCGATCTCATCGCCGTGGAAGGCAATCCGTTGGAGGACATCACCGAGCTGGAGCGCGTGAAATTCGTCATGAAGGGAGGGATCGTCATCAAAAATGAATTCCAGCGGTGAACACAATGGCAAATGCCGCTCCCACCCTTGTCCCGGAATGGCTCTCCAGGTGCGAACCGAACGTCAGATGCATTACAGAACAACTCCATCGAATTCGACCATACTCATGACGCCATGTCGAGCGAGGAGGAAAACGAGCATGACCAAACACGCGCGCCGATGCGCTACCGGATGGGTCGTCCTGCTGCTGATTCTCTCTGCAGGATGGTCACAGAGAGACGGGGAACGATCCGATCATCGGACGACAGCGATACCCGATTCGGCCCATGAGATCTGCCCCTTGCTCGTGGGCGAGCGGGTTCCTCCGGTCACCTTGAAGACGGTCGATGGTCGCCCGTTCGATTTGAGGGCGGCCATTGCCCGGAAACCGACCGTGCTCATCTTCTACCGTGGCGGCTGGTGACCCTATTGCAATCTGCAGTTGGGTCAACTGCGCAACATCGAATCTCAGCTCATCGCCCTGGGCTATCAACTCATCGCCGTCAGCGCCGATCGCCCGGAGAGGCTGCGCCAGAGCATTCAGAAACACCAGCTCCGCTATCAGCTCCTCTCCGACAGTCAGATGACGGCGGCGCGTGCCTTCGGCCTCGCCTATAAGGTCGATGATCGGACGGTCGAGCGATACAGGAAACTGGGCATCGATCTCGAAGAGGCATCGGGAGAGAAGCATCATTTGTTGCCCGTCCCGGCGGCCTTCGTCATCCGGACCGATGGCACCATCGCCTTCGAGTACATCAACCCGAATTACAAGGTGCGCGTCGATCCCGACGTCTTGTTAACGGCGGCCAAGGCGGCGCTCAATAAGTGAACGATAACGGTGTCGCGCGCGCCCGATGCATCGATGCAGAATGAAACAACCGATCATCCAAGTCGACGCCTTCACCGATAAGCCGTTCACCGGCAATCCGGCGGCCGTGTGTCTCCTCACCGAACCGCGCGACGAGCGCTGGATGCAGAACGTCGCCCGGGAGATGAACCTCTCGGAGACGGCCTTCTTACGTCGGCAGGGAGACGGATTTCAGCTTCGTTGGTTCACGCCGACGACCGAAGTGGATCTCTGTGGCCACGCCACGCTGGCCAGCGCTCATGTCCTGTGGGAAGAGGGCCACATCGAGTCAGACCAGCCGGCCCGGTTTTATACGCGCAGCGGCCTTCTGACCGCCGTGCGGAAGGGCGATTGGATCGAGATGGATTTCCCCGCCGAGCCCGAACGGCCGACCACAGCGCCCCCCGAACTCATCGAAGCGCTGGGCGTCGTGCCCGAGTACGTGGGCCGGAATCGATTCGACTACCTGGTGAGCGTGGCGTCCGAAGATGTCGTGCGGAGTCTGAACCCGGATTTCGCCTTGCTGAAGACGATCCCCGTTCGCGGCATCATCGTCACCGCCCCGGCTTCGTCCGAGGCCTATGATTTCGTTTCCCGCTTCTTCGCTCCCCGGGTGGGTGTCGATGAAGATCCGGTCACTGGTTCGGCGCATTGTTGTCTCGGTCCCTTCTGGAGCGAACGACTGCAGAAGAACGCGCTCATCGGGTATCAAGCCTCGGCGCGCGGTGGTGTGGTGCGCGTCGACGTCAAAGGCGACCGCGTCATCCTCGGTGGGCAGGCGGTCACCGTCCTGCGCGGGGAACTGGAGGATGTCCTGGTAGAGAACGCAAAATAATACTCCTCCTCGCGCCCCACTGTGAGAAGACCGTACGATGAATGAGGCGTCGAGGAGGAGAAACGCTTTCATCCATGCATCTCTCGGAGAGGGCATTTCGGTTCTCTCTGCCGAGATGAACCAAGGAGAGGTCTCATGCCCGTCATTCGCACACCTGATGAACGATTCGATGCTCTGCCCGATTTTCCCTTCGCGCCCCACTACGTTGAGATCGAGGGATTGCGCGTCCATTACGTGGATGAGGGAGAAGGAGAGATCATCCTCTGTCTCCACGGCGAACCGACCTGGTCATTCCTCTATCGAAAGATGATCCCATCGCTCTCGGCGCATCACCGCGCGCTGGCGATGGACTTCATCGGTTTTGGGCGCTCGGATAAGTTCACCGAGCAGAGCGAATATTCATTTCACATGCATCGCGATACGCTGGTGAATTTCATTGAGACGCTGGGACTCAGTGAGATCACGTTGGTGGTACATGATTGGGGCGGTCTCATCGGACTCACCGTGGCCAGCGAGATGCCGGATCGGTTTGCGCGCCTGGTGATCATGAATACCGGCCTGCCGACGGGCGAACGGGCCATGCCGGAGGCTTTCTTCGCCTGGCGGCGGTTCGTCGAGCGGACGCCCGATCTCCCGATCGGAGAGGTGATTCGCCGAGGCACGGTGAGTGGCGATGGCATTCCCGCCGACGTCATCGCCGGTTACGAAGCGCCGTTCCCCGACGCCTCGTACAAAGCCGGAGCGAGGGCCTGGCCGCTTCTCGTCCCCATTCGTCCCGATGATCCCGGCGCCGCCGAGATGCGACGCGCGCGCGCCGTCCTCTCTCAATGGGAGAAACCAACGCTGGTCGTGTTCTCCGACAGCGATCCCATCACCCGGGGCGGGGATCGCTTCTTCCGCCAGCTCATCCCCGCCGCCCGAAATGAACCCGAGATCGTGATCGAAGGCGCCGGTCACTTCCTTCAGGAAGATAAGGGCGAAGAGATCGCGCAACACATTCTGGCGTTCATGGCTCGATCGCCCGACCATACATGAAGCGCCGAGCGAAGACGCCCTTGCATCTGGACGCGCTTCGATCAGGTGGAGGAGATCGAAGCGCCAGGAGTCCCGAGTCCGATTGGGCAAGCCTCCACTCCCCTTCACCGTGTGATCAGGCCGTGGCCGATCTCTCACTGTCGCCGTCGAGCGACGACGCTTGCTCGGAGTCGATCCCCAGGCGTACAATGAATGGCGGGTAAGGAGGCGAGGCCATGAATCTGTGGACGGTCGCAACATTGGTGTTCATCCTCAACTTGCCATTTGGTTATTGGCGATCGCGAGTCAGGAAATTCTCCACCCAATGGTTTCTCGCCATCCACCTGCCGGTTCCCTTCGTCATCCTCCTGCGCATCTTTTCTGGACTGGGCTGGCGATTCATCACATTTCCCATTCTCATCGGCGCCTTCTTCCTCGGCCAATTGATCGGTGCTCGCCTGCCTCGTTGGCTCAACAGAGATCGTCATCCCCGAGAAGAGTGATCCGGGAGGGCGCCGGGAAGAGGCGTCTTTCATCTCTCCGACGCCTCCCGATCCCCGGTGGGAGCGTTCGAGCGACACTCTGCTTGATCCACGATGTTCCCTCCCCGCCGCATGCATGCCGATTCGCCATGGTCACTCGACAGCAACGAGAGCCTCTCGACCCTCGCCATCGTCGCCGCCCTGCGACATCGCGCCAGGAGAGACCAGTGCGACCCAGAGAAGAGGCGGAACCGATTCTCAGTCGAAGAGTTACGATGCTCGCCCATGTACTCGCGCGGAATCATCGAGAATCATCGGGTGAAAAAGCTATCTCCTTGTATTTCTGCATCCTGCCGACCTGATGTCCATCTCCGACCACCTCCCTGACACGAAATGGCACGGCGCTTGCACAATGAGTGCACCCGGAGGGTGGTGATGAGGAGATCAATGTATCAGGCACGGCGCTCTCGACCAGGATATGGCCAGGAGTCCGCCTGCTACGACTCCAGGCCTCTCTTCCCGTCGTCAACGCGAGACTTCGGAGCCGCTCCGGCTCGACGCATCCGATGGTGGCTTTGGTCGAGCGCGCCTTTGGCCGCCGAGGTCACGACGGCGAACGTGAGTGCCCCGATGGGAACTCCCCACCCGAAACGATGGGCGAACGCGCTTTCGCTCCTCGTCCTCCCTCCAAACCTCGTCAAATCTCAGAAAAAGTGTATGAAGGAGAAAGCGGTATGAACACGAATCGCACCACTGTCCTGCTCTTGGTCATCATCATGTCCACGAGTCTCATCCTGACCCTCGTGCGCCCACTGGCGGCCGAGGGACGAGAGCATTACATGGCTGTCCCCAGTCTGCCGGTCGTGTACGATGGAGCCAAGGTGCAGGTTGGGTTACAACTTCCCAATGGGAATTGGGAAACCCGCACGCTCAGCCAGCGTCTGCCCTGTTTGGGGAAGATCTCGGTCTCGGTTCCGATCTTCTCCTCAGCCGAAGTTGCCCTCTCCGGCTCCGAGCCGGAATGGCAGGAGGTGTCGGTGACATTCGAAGATCTCGGGCAAACGCTGTCCACTTCGGTTCTCGTCGTGCCGGAAGACTGGCCCATCACTGACATGCAGTTGAACGTCCCCGTCACGGGTCGAAGCTTTCAGATCGAATCACCGATGTCTTCTCCGGTAGCCGTCATCGAACTTGTCGGCGCCACGCCCGTTCGCGTTGAGTTGCCCCGGATGACCCGTCAGATAGCGAGTCTGCTCTTCGGCATGTTCAACGGCGGGGAGTCTCTGGATCTGGACGGTGCGCTGGAGCAAGCCGAGATCCCCAACGTCCGCGTTCGATGGATTCCGGTATCTGATGAGGGTCTCGCCGAGTTCGTCTCTCCCGATCCGAATATGCCTCCCGAGCTCGAGGAACAACTGGGTAGTAAAGAGCGCATTCGCGTGCGGGTCGTGGGAGCCGGTTCCCTCAGACTCATTCCATAGAGTCCGATTCCCCTCGCTGATCATTGAGTGTGAGAAGCGAGGGGGATCTTCCGTTCGGAACGCCGCCAACGAGAGCTCTGTGGCGAAGCCGCATCGACGTTGAGCGAGAGGTGCACATGGTCTATTCGTATGCGAGGATAGGGGCGCGGATTGTCGCGACGGGAGCGTGCATACCGGAGCGGGTGGTGAAGAATTCGGAGATTATGGGTTTAGAGGGGTCGGATGGATCGATACGGCGGTTATTGGGGG
>Ga0256841_1000548_pt1 | contig 38356 bp, 40 predicted proteins | sample 356308metaG_FD_185971 | JGI IMG/M metagenome (GOLD analysis project Ga0256841, IMG submission 185971) | Hydrothermal vent microbial communities from Mid Atlantic Ridge, Atlantic Ocean - 356-308 | ecosystem: Environmental > Aquatic > Marine > Hydrothermal vents | place: Atlantic Ocean: Mid... | reverse complement strand
GTCACCACATGCAGCAGCAGATCGCCGAAATCCACCGCGTTCAGGGTTTTCAGGCGGGTCTGATAGGCGGCATACAGCTCGCCCCCCATGTTGTTGAACACACCCGCCTCGCTTGCCGGCACCTTGTCCGGCGTCCATGCGCGGTTTTTCCAGCCGTCAATCACCGAAGCCAGCGCGCGGGCGGGCCAGCGTTTGTCGTCGATATTGGCCGCCGCCAGAAGCTGTTTCAGCAGGCGGATCTGGTCGTCCGTGTCCAGAATGGTGAAATTGCTTTTCAGCCCGACCAATTCGGCATGGCGGCGCAGCAGTTTGACACAGATCGCATGGAAAGTGCCCAGCCACGGCATCCCTTCCACGGTTTCGCCCAGCATCTGCCCCACACGCTCTTTCATTTCGCGCGCGGCCTTGTTGGTAAAGGTCACGGCCAGCACCTCGTTCGGGCGGGCGCGGCCGGTGTTCAGCAAATGCACAATCCGCGCGGTCAGCGCCCGGGTCTTGCCGGTGCCAGCACCCGCCAGCATCAGCACCGGCCCGTCCATTGCCTCGACCGCGCGGCGTTGTTCGGGGTTCAGCCCATCCAGATAGGGCGCAGGTCGCGCGGCCATCGCACGGGCGGCAAGGCCGGTCGGGGCGGGGATATCGTCAGAATGGCTCATGGCGACGTGGGTAAACGAAATGGCGGGCAAGATAAAGAGGTGTTCATATTATGTTCTGAAGGTATTTCAGGATGACATGCGGGAAACAAACCTATTTTGTGAAAATGGCAGCGCCCGACCTGGTGGGCGCATGACGACATGGTTTTCGCGGATAGAACAGTTTTTTGATTTCAGACATATTAACCAGTTGCACCGTTGCATAGCGCCCTCCATGGGGAGGTCGGGCGCTGTCATTTTTGCAAAATGACGGGTGCGAGGGGATAGGTGATAAATTTTTACAGAAGCCTCGGCAGAGCTATTCTGGCTCTTATACATACTCAACTACCGCTTGACACATAACTACATTTGTTCCCTTATTGTTCTTACGCAGCATCTTGATGAATACGGAGCCAACATGGATATTCAAACTTACCTGATTTATACATTAACAACGGCCATCGTCATTTTCTCACCTGGCCCTACTGCAATACTAATGGCATCCCAAGGCGCAAGTAACGGCTTAAAAAGAACGCTATTTGGCGTGTTCGGCATCACCTGTGCAACAATGATATATTATGCAATGTCTGCCACCGGCATTGCCTCGTTGATTGTGGCATCATACACTCTGTTTCAGGTTATCAAATGGGTTGGTGTCGCTTATTTATTGTATCTTGGATTTTCCGCAATATTCAGCAAATCAGGTGGATTGGTTGTTAAATCCGGCGCACCGTTACGCAAGCGCAGTTCACTGTTCACTCATGGTTTTCTAGTTGAATTTTCCAACCCCAAAGCCCTTCTGTTCTTTTCGGCAATTCTTCCGCAATTCCTTAATGTAGACAGGCCAATCGCGCCGCAGTTCCTGATTATGTGGGCAACTGCATTTCTGCTGCAATGGATAATATATTCAGGCTATGCGTATCTTGGCGACCGCATAATCCAAGGCGGGGTCAAAAGTTGGATTGTCAACGCGATCAACAAGACAGCCGGGGCAGCCCTTATCTTTGCCGGGATCAAAATGGCGAGCGTGACTACGAGTAGGTAACTGTGAATAAATGCCATCTGAATGACCATTGGCGTCTTTCCCCCTCCCCCGCAAGCCGCTAACACTCTGCCCATGACCCTGCACAGCACCCACCCTTCGCTTGCCGATCTGCGCCGCCGTGCCTGCAAGCGCATTCCGCATTTCGTGTGAGAGTATCTGGACAGCGCCACAGGGGACGAGGCGACCAAGCATCGCAACCGCAGCGCCCTTGACGAAATCCTGCTGCGCCCCTCGGTCCTGCATGGCGAATTCACCGCCGATCTGTCTACCCCGCTGATGGGGGCCGCACCTACCCCTTGCCTTCGGCATTACGCCGGTGGGCATGTCGGGGCCGATCTGGTCGGGGGCGAAACAGGAATTTCAACTTATGGGCAGGCGTAACCGGTTGGCCTGTCGAAAACTGGACTATTCCTGGCAGCGCATTGCCTTTGCAACAGCTTCGGGGCTGGTGGCTGTGCCAATCATGCGACTTTTCAGGCGACCGCCCTGCAGGCGTGTGGCCATGATCCGTTTCCAGTTGCCATCAAGGGTGATGATTTCAGGCCCGTCAGAACATTCCCGGATGCCGCCAGTAATGTGATCCTGCCCGATCTGATGGTTTGTCAGCCCTTGCAACTGGGCGACCGGTTCCAGTCGGCCATTGCGAAACCGCCAGACTTTCAGCAATTTTGCCAGATGCGGGCGGTCAACATAGGCGATCTCGGTGAAACCGTCGCCATCAAGATCCGCGGCACCGACGGGGGCCAGCCAGCGATGGGTCCGGCCAATGAACGGTGTCGCGGCAATCAGCCCCTTTTCACCATAAACCGCAAGCCTTGCCCCGCGCGACAAGTCCGTTTCCACGACAATCACCTCGGGGGCGCCGTCGTGATCAAGATCAGCCAGGCGAGGTGCAATATCTTCAAACACCCGCGTATCCGGCAAAACCAGTCTGAGCCGACGGCCCGACTTCAAGGTCATCTCCAGCGCGCCGTATTCTATTGCATCCCCCAGAATCCCGTGATCATAGCGCGTTGTCGGGTCTGTATAGCGCGCCGAGATGATTTCAGCAGCAGCAGGTTGTGCGAGAAAGACAGCCAGCCCGAGCAGTGCGGCCCGCAGCATCAGATTTGCTTTTCAGGCAGTTGGACAATCAGCCCATCCAGATCGTCCGTAACCTTTACCTGACATGTGAGACGTGAACGCACCTCGTCCGTTTCATAGGCAAAATCCAGCATGTCCTCTTCCATTGCGTCCTTGGCGGGCAGCTTTTCCACCCATTCCGGGTCAATATAGGCGTGGCAGGTGGAACAGGCGCAGGCACCGCCACAATCAGCGTCAATCCCCGGAATGTTGTTATCGCGCGCGCCTTCCATCACGGTCATCCCGTTCGCAACCTCGACCTCGTGCCGGGTGCCGTTCCATTCCACATAGATAATCTTTGCCATTTCGCTTCCTATTTCGTCTCGCTACGCAAATCGTTGCGGTTTTTCTATCCAAGCCGGAACGCCCATCCAACCCCTTTTCACCCTTCTGCGACAATCACTTGTTTCAGGATCTGCTTGTTCCGCCTATGTTCTTGCGCCGCACTGCTTTGCCCCACATGGCCCCGCCCGCCTGCCTGCCACATGACAACCGGGGGGCCGCCGGATGGTGCAAGTGATAATCCCACGGGAAAACCGTACTGAAAGGGCCCTTGCGGGCCCTTCTTTCATGTACAATGGTTGTTTCAGGTTTATTCCAGTGAAAGAGCCACAAAACGCGGCTCACCGGCCCGACGAACCAGCAAGAGGATTGATTTGCGGCCAGCCTCTCGGGCCTCGTCCAGACGTTTTTCAAACTGAGCGATATCGGCCACCTTCTGCTGGCCGACCTCTACAATCACATCACCAGCACGCAGGCCTTTTTCGTAAGCCTGAGAATCTTCTTTTACATCCTTGATAACCAGCCCCTTCAGACCGGCGTTCAGGCCAAGTTCGCTGCGCATTTCGTCTGTAAGCGGTGTCAGGGTCAGCCCCAGAATTTCCTTTTCAACGGGTTTTGGCGCAACACCGGGTTTATCGGGTGTACTGCTGGCCCCCTCAGCCGTTTCACGCCGGCCAAGCGTGATCTTGAGCGTCTCGGTTTTTCCGTCGCGCAAAACAACGATACGCACCGCTTTGCCTACCTGGGCATTGCCCACCTGGCGCACCAGATCCCGGGTGTCTTTCACATCGACCCCGTCAAAGGACACGATAACATCACCGGGCTTGATCCCGGCCTCGGCGGCGGGGCCTTCGGGGACATCCGTGACAAGGGCGCCTCTGGCAACCTCCATGCCCATCGCCTCGGCCATGTCGGGTGTCACATCCTGGATGCGAACCCCCAGCCAACCGCGCCGGGTTTCGCCAAATTCGCGCAGCTGCTCAACAACCTTGCTGACAACGGCCGACGACATGGAAAACCCGATTCCGATCGAGCCGCCGTTCGGGCTGAGGATTGCCGTATTCACCCCGATCACCTCTCCGTCCATGTTGAACAGGGGGCCACCCGAGTTTCCGCGGTTGATGGCAGCATCGGTTTGCAGAAAATCATCATAGGTGCCCGAAAGCTCGCGATTTCTTGCCGAAATGATCCCGGCGGAAACCGAAAACCCCTGCCCCAGAGGATTGCCCATCGCCATGACCCAATCGCCAACCCGTGCGACATCACTGTCGCCAAAGCTGACAAAGGGAAGCGGTTTGTCGCTCTCGACCTTGAGCAGGGCTATATCCGTGTTCAGATCGGTGCCGATTACCTTTGCCGGCAGCTTTTCCCCCGAAAAGAACTCGATCATTATCTCGTCAGCCTCTTCGATCACATGATTGTTGGTAACGATGTAGCCGTCCTCGGAAATCACAAACCCGGATCCCAGGGCCTGCGCCCGTTGCGGCCGGCGCTGACCGTTCTGGTCACGGTTCATGAAATCGTTGAAAAAGTCTTCGAACGGTGAACCGGGCGGCACGATCGGGTTTGGGCCGGTCGGGGCGGCAATGACCGTTGTTGTGGTAATATCGACAACGGCCGGGCTGACCTTTTCCGCAAGATCTGCAAAGCTGTCGGGTGCACTGCGCGCAACAGAGACAAACCCCTGAGCCAGCAAAAGCGCCGCAGCCGCGAACAACAGCCAGAAGAGCTGTTGCAATGGCTGGCGCTGCCTTGGAATGGTAAGTGCCTTGGAATTCACTGTATCGTCCTCCTGTTTCGACGGATCAGCGCGGCCGGAAAACCGGCACGTCTGTGCTACTATTCTCTTCACGGGCGCATGGTGCAAGCCAAAGCCACGAAAAATTTGTCAAAACCCCGTGACGCCAACGGGGGATCTAGCCGGGAAACACCCCCAGAAGATGACGTGCGAACGCAATCAGAAGAACACCCAGCGCCATCGCCACCAATCCGATCACCCGGCGTTTTTGCACAGACATCCGGCGAAGAGCCGCCAACATATCCTCCAATCGCAAAGGGGCCAGTGCAAACACCAGCCCCTCGACAAACATTACCAATCCGAGGGCCAGAAACAGCCACCCGATCATCTTTTCGCGTCAGGGTTCTCTGTCTTGAGATAATCAAAGAACTCACTGTCCGGAGAAAGAACCATTGTCGAGTTTTCGCCCTTCAACGCCTGACGATAGGCCGACAGAGAACGATAAAAGCGGAAAAACTCCTGATCGGCGCCATAAGCCTCGGCAAAAATGGCGCTGCGTTTGGCGTCGGCCTCACCTCGGGTGATTTCCGCCTTTCGTTTGGCATCCGACACCAGTTCGACCACGGTGCGGTCCGCTTGCGCGCGTACACGCTGGGCGGCCTCTGCCCCGCGGGCGCGTTCATCGGTGGCTTCCCGCTCGCGCTCGGCCCGCATCCGACCAAAGGTTGCCTTCAGGTTTTCACGCGGAAGATCGGTACGCTTCAGCCGTACATCAATCACCTCGACCCCCAGTCCGCGCGACTGGGCAATCGCCCCGTTGCGAATGCGCAGCATCAGTGCGGCACGATCTGTGCTGAGGATATCATTCGAGTTCACCGTACCCAGCACCTCGCGAGTCTGGGTGCGAATGATCGGATCGATCCTGCGCTGTGCGGTCTGGATGCCACCGGTGCCGACGGCCTGACGGAATTTCTTTACGTCCACGATCCGCCAGCGTGCAAAAGCATCAACCAGAAGGCGGCGATCATCCAGTGGTGTCACTTCCAGTTCGGCCGTATCCAGCGACTGAATGCGATCATCATATTTGACCACCTCCTGAATCAGGGGAATCTTGAAGCCTATTCCCGGATCCTCTTTGACCTTCACGACTTTACCAAATTGCAGAACCAGGGCCTTTTCCGTTTCCTTGACGACAAAGACCGAGGACAAAATCGCTATGAGCAAGAGCGCGATGGCCGGCAGTATCAAGCTAGATTTACGCATCACTTGTTTCCTCCGCCACGCAGTTCATTCAACGGCAGATAGGGAACAACCCCCTGCGCCCCTTCGGAATTGGTGTCGAGAATGATTTTATCAACACCCCCCAGAACCTTTTCCATTGTTTCCAGATACAAACGTTTTCGGGTCACTTCCGGCGCTTTCTGATATTCTCTGAGCACTGCGGTAAAACGGCTTGCTTCACCTTCCGCCTCATTCACCACCCGGGCGCGATAGCCTTCCGCCTCCTCCAGAATCTGGGCCGATTGACCGCGCGCTTCCGCCAATCGTTTGTTGGCATAGGCGTCAGCCTTTTTCTCCAACTGGTCTCGTTCCTGCTCGGCGGCCTGAACGTCGCGGAACGCTGCAATAACCTCGGCAGGCGGATCAGCCTTGTCAAAGTTCACCCGCACGATGTTGATACCACTCCCGTAACTGTCCAGTGTAGACTGGATAAGCGTCTGAAGGCGGTCTTTGATCACGCCACGATCCCGGTTCAGGATCGGTGCCAGTTCTGATTGCGCAACAATTTCCCGCATGGCGGATTCAGATACCGCCTTGATCGTCAGCACGGGGTTTTCCAGCGTGAAAAGGAACTTGGCCGGGTCGCTGATATTCCAGACAACCTGGAAATCGATATCGACGATATTTTCATCGCCGGTCAGCATCAGGCCGGCATCTCCGCCCTGTGCGCCCTTGCCAATATCCACCGTCTGTTCGCGTGTCACGACGACGATCTGTTTGGTGACCAGCGGCCATGGTGCAAAATTCAGACCCGGACTGCCGGTTTTGTAATATTTACCCAGAAACAACTCCACCGAGCGTTCTTCGGGTTTTACCGAATAGAAAGAAGCCACAAGCCACAGAACAAACACCACCAAAGCACCCAGGGCGATCGTGCCGCGTGTGAACTTTGGCCCACCCGGACCACCATCACCCCCGGATCCGCCACGCCCGCCGCGCCCGCCCATCAGGACACGCAGATGCTCCTGACCCTTTTTAACGATCTCATCGAGTTCTGGTATCTGTGGGCCATCCTGACCGGGCCGTTTGCCACCGCCCCGGTTATCGCCTCCGCCGCGATTGCCGCCACCTTGGCCGCCGCCGCCCCAGGGTCCACCATTGTTTCCAGCCATGAAAATTCCTTTTCGGGTTTCTGGTTATGTCTTAGTTGTGGCCTGTTAGACTATTTTCAAGCCGTGCGCACGGGTGTTTTCATCGTTACAAGTTCTTCAGCCATGGTCGGATGAACGGCCACGGTCCGGTCAAAGTCTTCTTTGGTTGCCCCCATTTTCAGGGCAATGGCCGCCAACTGGATCAATTCACCGGCCTGTTCCGACACAATATGGCACCCCAGAACCTTACGCGTTTTCTGGCTGACCACAAGTTTCATCATCACCCGGTCGTCGCGTCCGGCAAAGCCCGTCTGCATCGCCCGGAAAGAATTGCAGTAGACCTCGATCGGCTCCTGTTCGCGCGCGTCTTCCTCGCTCAATCCGACGGTTCCCATCTCTGGTTGGGTAAAAATCGCGCTCGCCACCAGTTCATGATCAGGCTTGGTCGGATTGCCATGAAAAACCGTATCAACAAATGCGGCACCTTCGCGGATGGCAACCGGTGTAAGGTTGATCCGGTTGGTCACGTCCCCGACGGCAAAGATCGAGGGAACCGACGTCTGGCTATAGTCATCCACCGGAATTTCGCCGCGTCGCCCCGGCTCGATCCCGACGTTTTCCAGACCAAGACCCGCGGTATTGGGGACGCGCCCAGTGGCAAACAGAACCTGCCCATAGGTGCGATGCCCGCCATCGGTGGTTTTCACCCAGAACCCGTCATCGCCTTCCCTGATCTCCAGGATATCGGTTCCGACATGCAGGTTTACGCCGCGTTCGCGGATCAGTTCCGCCACGTGGCCGCGCGCTTCGCCGTCAAAGCCACGCAAAATCTGGGCCCCACGATAAATCTGTGTAACCTCAACACCCAATCCATTGAGAATACAGGCAAATTCGCAAGCAATATAGCCGCCGCCAACGATCAGTATCGATTTTGGCAGTTCATCCAGAAGAAACACTTCGTTGGATGTGATCGCGTGCTTGGCCCCTTTCATGTCGGGCTTGAACGGATGGCCGCCGACGGCGACCAGAATATGCTTTGCGGTGAACCGTCTGCCGTCATCCAGCATGACGGTATGCGCATCCACCAGCGTGGCGCGATTATTGTAAACGGTAACGCCGGCCTTTTTCAGCGTTTCACGGTAGATGCCTTCCAGACGGTCCAGTTCGGCCCGCAGTTTGGCATGAAAAAACGGCCAGTCGAATTTGCCACTGCGGGCTTGGCGCCAACCGAATGCGCGCGCATCCTCGATATGTCCGTGATAGCCGGACGCAAAAACCATCAGTTTCTTCGGAACGCAGCCGCGAATGACACAGGTGCCCCCCATGCGATCTTCTTCAGCGAGCGCCACGCGCGCCTTCGCCTCGGCGCTCGCCAGACGCGCAGCCCGCACACCGCCCGAACCGCCACCGATAACAAACAGATCGTAGTCGAACTTCATTTCTTTCTCCCGGCCACCCCGGCCTTTAATCTGTAAGATCGGTAAATATATTGTCTGTTTCGGCAAATTCGACCAGTTCTTGTTCGACGGTCCCAGCCGAAACGTCGCGCACCTCGACTTTGCCATTGCCAAAACCGATCACCACGGCATCACAAATATCAATGAACAGCCCGTTCTCGACGACACCCGGTATCTGGTTGATCACAAGCGAAAGCTGACGCGCGTTGCCAATTCGATGCAAATGCAGATCCAGGATGCGGTTTCCTTCATCCGTCACATAAGGTGCCTCACCGTTCATCCTCAGCGTCACCTCCTGACCCAACACATCCAGGCTGACCAGAGTTTCCTCGACCAGGGCCTTTGTGGTTTGCCATCCGAAAGGAATGACCTCAATCGGCAACGGAAACGCCCCCAGTGTTTCCACCTGTTTGGACACATCCGTTATAACCACCATTCTATCACTCGCCGTTGCGACAATTTTTTCCTGCAACAGGGCCCCGCCTCCGCCTTTGATCAGGTTGAGGTCACGGTCAAATTCATCGGCGCCGTCGATGGTGATATCCAACCATTTCGCCTCATCGAGCGAGATCACCTCTATTCCCATTTCCCGCGCGAGGTCCGCCGTGCGTGTTGAAGTTGCCACGCCCAATATGTTCAGCCCTTCGTCGCGCACGCGTTCGCCCAGGCAACGCACCATCCAGGCTGCGGTGGATCCGGTTCCCAATCCGACACGCATACCGCTTTCGACGAATTCGACCGCGCGTTTCGCGGCCACAAATTTCGCTTTGTCGATGGGTGACAGTTCTCCGGTCATTGGCATTTCGACTCCCCTGTTGTTGGCGCAGGTTATACGGGATCGCACGCGGGGCGGCGAGGGGCAATTAAAGCATTTTCACGTTTTCATCCACCTTTTTGGAATTTGCCCCGCTGTTGCTGCAATCCGGGCACTGGCACCTTGACCCTGCTGGAGCATTCACTCTTGCCCTCACTCTGCCCATAGTCAAAAAGGCCAAATCTCAAGCTTTGCCCGATATGCCGCAAAGGCTGCGTTGCATTTGGTTTGAGAGTGTATCTGTTGACGGCCCGGGATTTATAGCTCTGTGCCCGCAGTATCCACATCAAACAATGTGTCAATGATCGGACACTCTGGCACATCACCACGCCCGCAGGTGAGCGCCATGGCATCAAGGGTTTCTTCCATCTTTTTCAGCGCGGCAATCTTTTCACGAACAGTTTCAAGGTGCTCCATGGTCACGGCATGAACTTCACTGCAACTCACCCCTTTCTGGTCAACCATTTTCAAGAGCGCCCGTATTTCCGCAATCGAAAACCCCAGTTCCCGGCAACGGCGAACAAAAAACAGGCGGCGCAGCGCCGTTTCATCATATTGCCGGTTTCCGCCGGCGGTCCTTGGGGGCGGTGGCAACAGGCCGATTTTCTCATAATACCTTATGGTTTCGATATTCACGCCTGTTTCGTCTGACAGCGCGCCAATTCCCCAGACCTTCGTTCCTGTCTTTTTGGCCATGATTCCGTTTTTCATAAAAATCTCTTGCATCTGTAGTTACTACAGATCGTAACCTGTAACTGAGAGAAATTCAAAAGGCTTTTGAAATGGGCGAATCAATTTCGGAAACGGCTGGCGGAATGGCCGCCGACAGAGGGGCCGGCGTCCCTGGGAAATCCCGCGCCAGGTTGGTGGCTGCGGGTGGCATTCTGGGGGCGCTGGCAGCCTCAAGCTGCTGCATCGTTCCGCTGGTTCTTTTCAGCATGGGGATCAGCGGTGCCTGGATCGGAAACCTGACGGCCCTTGCGCCGTACAAACCGATCTTTATCGTGATCACGCTTGGTTTTCTCGGCTATGGCTATTGGCTGGTCTACCGCAAACCCAAGGCCTGTGCCGATGCGGCCGCCTGCGCCCGGCCACTACCGAACCGGCTGGTAAAATCCGCGCTTTGGGTTTCGACCGCGATCATCTTGCTGGCGCTGATCTGGCCGTGGCTTTTACCGCGCCTGCTTGGCTAGCCCACCCGCCTCACTTTGACACCCGACTTACTTTGACAGGAGAAGAAAATGCTTAAATCCATCGCCCTTGCGAGCATCTTGACGATCGGGGCCACGGTCTCGTTTGCCGCTGAGCAGACTGTCACGCTCTCTGTGCCAGGTATGTATTGCGCAAGCTGTCCTTATATCGTGAAAGGCGCCATCGCGGCCCTGCCCGGCATCAAATCTGTTGAACCGTCCCTGGAGAAACGGCAGGCCGTCGTGGTTTTTGATGACGAAGCCGTAAAGCTGGCCGACATCACCGCCGCGACAGAGAATGTCGGCTATGAATCCACCGTTATCGAGCCTCAGGGATAAACAATGAACGATAAATCGCTTTTGAAAACCGGTGTGATCGGCACCGTGGTACTGGCCCTGTGCTGCTTTACACCGTTGCTTGTCGGGCTGGTCGGTATCGTCGGGCTTTCCGCCATCACCGGATATCTTGATTACGTTCTGCTACCGGCGCTCGGGTTTTTCATCCTGCTGACACTCTATGCCGTTTGGCGCCGCTCGACCGGACGTCATTGTGAAACGGAAACCTCCGGAAAAGGAAGCTGAAAATGAAAGACTGTTGCTCCGGAAAATCAGGCGGCCCATATGATCTTGCTGTCATTGGCGCGGGGTCGGCCGGCTTTTCAGCCGCCATCACTGCCGCTGATATGGGGGCAAACGTGTTACTGGTTGGCGAGGGGATGATTGGCGGCACATGTGTCAATGTTGGCTGTGTTCCCTCCAAGGCGATGATCCGCGCCGTCGAACCATTGCATCTGGCGAAAGCCGCACAGCGTTTTGACGGGATCGAAGCCGCAGGCCATATCACCGACTGGGCCGCAACGGTGCGTCAGAAACAGGCGCTGGTTGATACCTTGCGGGCGGCGAAATACATTGATGTTCTGCCGAATTATCCGCAGGTTGCCTACCGGGAAGGTCAGGCGCGTTTTGACGACGATGGCACCCTGACGGTTGATGGCGAAACCGTTCAGGCGCAGAAAATCATTCTGGCCACGGGATCACACCCGCATGTGCCCGATATTGCCGGGATCAGGCAGGCCGGGTTTCTGACCAGCACCACGGCGCTGGAACTGGAAACACTGCCAAAATCCATGATCGTCATGGGGGCCGGGTTTATTGGTGTCGAACTGGCGCAGATGTTTGCGCGCGCTGGTGTTCTGGTGACGCTGGTCAGCCGGCGGGGTGTGCTGCCTGATGCAGAACCCGAAGTAAGTGCTGCCTTGGAAGGCGCGCTGAGCGAGGAAGGGTTGCTGCTGGTCAAGGGTATCGCATATGAGCAGCTGGAAAAGGGCGATGGCGACATCCGCCTGCATGTATCGCGGGGGGGTGAAAAATCTGTCATTGCCGCTGAAAAGCTATTGCTGGCAACGGGTCGCGTGCCAAACTCCGGCGGGCTGAACCTGGAGAACGCCGGGATAGAGACGCTTGCCAATGGCGGCATTCGCGTTGACGGTGCGATGCAGACCAGTCAGGCCGGCATTTATGCCGCCGGCGACGTGACCGGGCTGGATCAGTTCGTTTACATGGCTGCTTATGGCGCCAAGCTTGCGGCCCAGAATGCGATGGGGATGCACCCGCCTGCCTATGATAACAGCGCCATGCCCTCGGTCGTGTTCAGTGATCCGCAAGTGGCCTCGGTGGGGCTGTCAGAGGCGGGCGCCAAAGAAGCGGGCCTGTCTGTGATCACATCGGTTCTGCCGCTGGAACATGTACCGCGCGCACTGGCCGCCCGAGACACGCGAGGTTTGATAAAACTGGTGGCCGAGAAGGACAGCAAACGTCTGCTGGGCGCCCATATTGTCGCCCCTGAAGGAGCCGACAGCATCCAGACCGCCGCAATAGCCATTCGCATGGGGATGACTTATGAAGATCTGGGCGCGATGATTTTCCCGTATCTGACGACAGTCGAGGGCCTGAAGCTGGCGGCGCAGACTTTCGAAAAGGACGTGGCAAAACTGTCCTGCTGCGCCGGATGAGACCGCGACTGCAGCGACGGCGGATGGCACCCTCTTCCCTATCGGGAGGCTTTCCCGGCAAATAGCCATTGCCCCAGGGCGGCCTGGCCTGATTGGGCGGCTGCGCGCGAAATCTGTGCAGATACCCGTTCTGTTAACGCAGATCGGCACCGAAACTGCGCGGCCCGGTCTTATTGCGTCGCATTCGGGCGATTGCGCCTGCTGCAATTTGCGCCATATATGCCGGTAAACGTCGCGGAGCCGCATATGTTTCTAAGTGTTTTCGATTTATTCAAGGTCGGCATTGGTCCGTCGTCCTCGCATACCATGGGGCCGATGGTGGCCGCCGGGCGTTTTCTGGATCTTTTACGAAACAGCCCCTTCAAACCCAGCGGCCTGCGGGCGTCTTTGCACGGCTCTCTTGCTTTTACCGGAGCCGGACACGCGACAGACCGTGCGACCATACTTGGCCTGGCCGGGTTTCAGCCGGAAACCTACGATATGGAAAAGGCAGAAGCTGCGCTGGCAGAAATCAAAAGGCTGAAGGCCGTAAAACCGGAGAACCTGCCGCTTTTGCGCTTTGATCCCGAAAAAGATCTGGTCTTTGATTACGAAACACTGCTGCCCGGCCATGCAAACGGCATGATTCTGATGGCGACGGACGAACAGGGCGATGTGATCCTGCAGGAAACCTATTACTCCATCGGTGGCGGCTTTGTCCTGACCGAGGCCGAACATGCTCAGCCACCGACAGAGCCAACCCGGCAAACCAGCATTCACCCCTATCCTTTTGAAACTGCCGCACAAATGCTGTGCATGGCGCGGGACAGCGGCAAATCAATCGCCGAACTGAAACGCGCCAATGAACTGAAACATATCGGCCGCACCGATCTGGAAAAGGGATTGACCCATATCTGGAATACTATGAACGCCTGTATCGAGCGCGGCCTGGCTGCTGACGGCATCCTTCCCGGGGGCCTGAATGTGCGACGCCGGGCGCATGCCATTCACAAGGCGCTGATGGCGGAACGGGGCATGAACATGAATGCCCCGCATTCGGCCAATGACTGGATGATGGTCTATGCCATGGCCGTGAACGAGGAAAATGCCGCGGGCGGGCAGGTTGTGACCGCCCCGACCAACGGTGCCGCCGGGGTTGTTCCCGCCACAATCCGTTACTGGCTGGACCATGTGCCCCAGGCCCGAAAGGCACTGATCTCCGATTTTCTTCTGACGGCGGCCGCCATCGGTGGGCTGATCAAGCATAATGCCTCGATCTCGGGGGCGGAATGCGGTTGTCAGGCGGAAATCGGCAGTGCCGCGGCCATGGCGGCCGCTGGTTTCTGTGCTGTCATGGGCGGAACACCGGAACAGGTGGAAAACGCGGCTGAAATTGCGCTGGAGCATCATATGGGCATGACCTGTGATCCGGTCGGCGGGCTGGTACAGGTTCCCTGTATTGAACGCAATGGGCTGGGCACGATCAAAGCCGTGTCGGCCGCGTCTCTGGCTTTGCGTGGTGACGGAAAGCACCTGGTGCCTCTGGACAGCGCAATCGAAACCATGCGCCAGACCGGTGAGGACATGAGCCATAAATACAAAGAAACCGCACTGGGCGGACTGGCTGTAAACATTCCCAATTGCTGACCCATTGCGGTTGCCCTGCTCTGCGCACGCCCCTATTCTGCCCCGATGCATTCTGATCGCCCCATTCTCGGCATTCTCCTTATGGTCGGATTCTGCGCGCTGGCCCCTTTGGGAGACTCACTCGCGAAACTGCTCGGAAGCAGGATTTCCCTGGGGGAAATCGTACTGGTGCGATTCGCCCTGCAAACCGTCATCCTGTTGCCGATCATCCGGCTAACCGGGCGTAAACTGGGCCTGCGCCGTTCTGACTGGGGATTGATGATCTTTCGCTCGGCCCTGCACATCGTCGGAATCAGCGCGATGTTTCTGGCATTGCGTTACCTGCCGCTTGCAGAAGCCTTGGCCATCGCATTTGTTGAGCCTTTTCTCTTGCTGCTTCTCGGGGCCTACGTATTGAAGGAAACGGTGGGTGTGCGCCGCCTTGTTGCCTGTGCAGTCGGCTTTGCCGGCACCCTGCTTGTCATTCAACCCAGCTTTGCCGCAGTTGGATGGGCGGCATTGTTGCCGCTGCTGGTGGCAATTGTCTTTGCGCTTTTCATAATGACGACGCGGCAGTTGGCCACACGTTCTGATCCGATCGTGTTGCAGGCCATAAGTGGCGCGTTGGCTTTTCTTCTCTTGCTGCCGGCCATCGCATTCGGTCAGAGCATTCCGGCCCTGGCGCTGATCTGGCCGGACAGCGGAACATTGTGGCTCCTGCTCGCCCTCGGTTTCGTTGGCACATTCGCGCATCTGTTAATGACCTGGTCGCTGCGTCATGCCCCCTCAGCCACTCTCGCCCCGATCCAGTATCTGGAACTGCCCTTTGCGACCCTCATAGGATGGCTGGTTTTTCGTGATATTCCGAATGATGTTGCGGCCCTCGGGATCGTGGTCTCTATGGCTGCCGGGCTGTATATTGTCCTCAGAGAGCGGGCGCAGGGGCATGAAGTTGTGCCGCAAGAACCGCCTGTATAGCGCTTGCGAGTGCCGCCCTTGGCAAAAGAACCAGTATTCCCGGATGGTCCGTCTTTAGCTTGACGGTCTCTCGCGCAACCTCATTGGAGGTTCCTATCTGCGCCCCGGCTTTCAGTTGCATATTGCCAAGGGGCCAGCGCAAACCGCTGGCTGTAACGCGGCCGGTTCTTAGCGGAAACAGTGAAACCCGGGAACCGACAGGCAAGCCGATTGTCATTTCAGCCGGTGCAAGGAAAATTACCTCGTCCCTCGCCAGCAGTATGCAGGGTTTTTGCGGATAGCGCAGCAAAGTACTGAAAGCGGCGAGTTGATGATCAATCCGCAGGCCGGTGAACCCCACCCCAAGCACCATGGGAGCATGGATGTTACGCAGGCATTTATCAAAATCCGTGCTGTTCTGCTCGGAAATCAGATGCAGCCGATCGGCGGGAATTCGGGCGCGAGATTCCGAATCAATCGAATCCATATCACCAATCACCGCTATGGGCATTTGCCCCAATTCAAGGGCCATACTTGTGCCACCATCCGCCGCAATTATGGCCGGAGCATGGCTCAACGCTTCCTTAACGTCTTGTGAAGTAGCCTCTCCTCCACCAAGGAGGGTTACAGGAAAAGGCGATTGAACAATATGTGGTGTCATCCCGGCTTTATGCCCGTTTTGGAAACCTGCCACAATATTGCCATGAAATAATACCTTTGAAATCCTAGTTTTGTTCTGGATCAAGAACCATTCTATGATGAAAGCAATCTTGCTTAATAGAAACGAAAGCGAGCAGACATATGGTAGGCGCGAGTAAAATACTCACCGTTTCTTATGGAACGTTCTCCTGCACACTCGAAGGATTCGACGATTCATTCGAGACGATGAAAGCCATTGCGGAATATTTCCGCGACCTGGCTGCGGATGACCGCTATTTTGGAGCAGAGCCGCCGGTTCCGGACGGAGAGATGCTGGCCAGAATTGCCGAGCGCGAGATTCAATCGCGTGTGGAAGCGCATGTAACAGACAATAATGTTGTTCTGCGTGCCCGCGCCGCGGATGAAGCCCCGGAACTGGCCGCACCCGCCAGCGCCCCAACCGCGCGCCCTGCTACCAAACCGGCACAGGTCGCGGCAGAAACACCGTCTGTTGCCGAGATTGTTGATGACGTGGCTGAAAATGCGCCGATGTTCCCGGCCACGGAAGACCCTGACATCGAAAGCGTCGCGGCAAAGCTGAAGCGCATTCGTGCCGTTGTTTCCAAAGCCAAGGCCGCCACTGCCGTTTCTGAAGCAGAAGAAATTACCGATGAGATCAGCGAAGAGCAGGCAGCGCCTGTTCAGGATGAAAGTGTATCTGAATCCGAAATTGCCGAAGCCGATGCGGCCGAGATTTCCGAAACGGCCAACGCAACAGATGACGCAACAGATATAGATGGCACTGCCGTGTCAGAGGATCTTGCGCAAGCCGATGAAGCCGAGGCAGAGGTTTCCGAAGAGGTTCTGGAAGAAAGCGCTCCAGACGGACAAGAGACGCCGGAAGAGGAACCGCAGGCGGAAGAACTCGCCCAGAGCGAAGAAGAGCTTGCTGAAACAGGTGAGGACGACGCCGCCGAGGCCGAGCCGGAACTGGCTGCCGAGGATGACACGGAAGAAGACACCGAAACCAACGAGGAACTCGCTGTAGCAACAGACGAAGAACCTGTTGAGGATGCTGCCAACGAGACAACAGAAGATCAGAATGACGAAGCTGGCGACGAAACACCAGATGAGTCAGGCAATGTTCTGGTTCTGGATACGCTTGTCACGGAAGAGAGCGTTGAAGAAATCACTGACGAAAGTTCATCTGACGAAGCAACCGACGAAAGCCCCGAAAACGGCGCAATTTCCGCTCTGCTCGATGAGATCTGTGAGGATGAAGGCGACCTGGTTGCTGAAAATGACGAGATTGAAGACGATGACGCGGAATTGGACGACGAGGAAACGCTTGCCGCGATACTCGACGCCGATACGCAGGAAGACCCCCAGGACAGTAACCACGACGACGAAGATAAAGCCGAAGAGGAAGATGCGCCTCTGACCGCGGCTCAGCGCGCCCGTGCCCGGCTGATCAAGCTGAAGAAAGCCGGGTTTGGCCTTGTTTCCTCTTCAGATTCCCCGGAAGTCGCAGAAGAAAACGCTTTTACCGAAGATCAGGAAGACGCTGACGCGACTGATCTGAAAGAAGGCCCCGAGGACGAGGAAGAATCGCTTTTCGCCGAGGATGACATCGACGAAACGGAACTGATGGCGAAAATCCAGAGCGATCTGGATGAAGGCATCTTGTCGGCAGATGACGAAACCGATTTGATCAATGAACTGACGGATTCAGAAGAGGACGATGCTGACTCAGGCAATACAAGTCACGTTCGCCGGACGCTCCTCGAAAATGAAGAGGTAGATGAGGAAGCCGGGCGGATCCTGGACGAAACGAACCATCAGTTCGACGCCCCGGAAGGGACACGTCGCCGCTCTGCGATTTCTCACCTACGGGCTGCGGTTGCAGCAACAGTCGCCGACCGTCTGTTGAAAGGTGGAAAATCCGAAGCGGAGAGTGAAGACGAAGCCGAACCCTATCGCGAGGATCTGGCCCAGGTGATCCGCCCGCGCCGCCCCAGCCGCGGCAATAGCCCGGCGCGGCTGGCACCTCTGATGCTGGTCTCGGAACAGCGTATTGACGAACAGCCCGAAGATGAAGACACAAACACCCCGGAACAGGAGGAAGCCACCGATACCACGCCGGTGACACCAATCCGCCCCCGCCGCATCCGCAAGGAAGACCTGGCTGCTTCCGGGAAAACAAAGCGTCAAGAGGAAGCAAATCCGGAAGACGCGCTTTGGGACGAAGAAAAAATCCTGGCAGACAGCACCAGCTTTACCGAGTTCGCCCAGCGCATGGGGGCAACCGAGCTCCCCGATCTTCTGGAAGCTGCGGCAGCCTATGCATCATACGTTGAAGGCCGGCCACATTTCTCTCGCCCCCAGATCATGCGGCAGGTTGCAAATGCCTCTGCCGAAGCGGGCTTCAACCGGGAAGACAGCCTGCGGTCATTTGGTCAACTGTTGCGTCAGGGAAAAATCCGCAAAGTGAAACGCGGCCTGTTTGTTATCGCTGAAACCACACGGTTCAAGCCTGAATCCCGCATCGCCGGTGAATAAGCCAACCACATTGTGAAAGAACAGGCGGAGTGCGAGAGCGCCTCCGCCTTTTTCATGCCCGTGCCCTATCCTGCCCCAGCTTTGATTTATCTGCTCTTTTTGTCATCATCCTCTTGGGGCGCATCCGGATCGGCCTGCCCCACCCCCAGAAACACCGACTTGAACGGCAGGGCCCAAAGAAACCCCAGCCCGATGTAAATTGCCAGTTCGAGCAAAAACGGTGGCCGGTCAAACAAATCCACCAGATTGACCGCCACAATGACGTAAACCGGCAACCCTATCAGAAGGATGATCAGCGACCAGCGCCGGCGGGCTTTGTAAGACAGGGCCATCAGTCGGCAAACGGATCAGTGACAAGGATCGTGTCCTCGCGCTCGGGGCTTGTCGACAAGAGCGCCACGGGGCATTCAATCAGCTCTTCTATGTGGCGCACATATTTGATCGCGGCGGCGGGTAATTCGGCCCATGTGCGCGCGCCTTCTGTGCTTTCCTGCCATCCGGGCATGGTTTCGTATACCGGGGTAACGCGTGCCTGTTGGTCGGCCGCAGTTGGAAGGTAATCCAGTTTCCGCCCATCCAATTCATAGCCGACACAGATCTTCAATTCGTCAAACCCATCCAGGACATCGAGTTTGGTCAGGGCAATTCCGTTGACCCCACTGGTTGCGCAGGTCTGGCGAACAAGAACCGCATCAAACCATCCACAGCGTCGCTTGCGCCCGGTGGTTGTGCCAAATTCATGTCCGCGCTCTCCCAGCCGCTGGCCGTCGCTGTCTTCCAGTTCTGTCGGGAAGGGCCCTTCACCCACCCGGGTTGTATAGGCTTTGACAATACCAAGAACAAAATCTATCGACCCCGGCCCGATACCTGTCCCCGTCGCGGCCTGGCCGGCAATCACGTTGGAAGACGTGACAAAGGGATAGGTACCAAAATCAATATCCAGCAGGCTGCCTTGCGCCCCTTCAAACAAAATGCGTTTGCCGGCCTTGCGCTTCTCGTTCAGAACTTTCCACACCGGCGCGGCATAGGCAAGAATATGCGGGGCAACGTCCAGCAGACGTGCCAAGAGGGCTTTGCGGTCAATCTCCGCCAGTCCCAGGCCCCGGCGCAGGGCATCATGGTGGACCAGGGCCCGCTCCACCCTAAGCTCGAGCGTTGCCTCATCGGCCAGATCCGCCACCCTTACGGAACGGCGGCCAACCTTGTCTTCATAGGCAGGCCCGATCCCACGTCCGGTGGTGCCGATTTTTGCCACCGCGTTCTGTGCCTCTCGGGCGCGGTCGAGTTCGCCATGAATTGGCAGAATCAACGGCGTGTTTTCGGCAATCATCAGCGTTTCCGGGGTGATTTCCACACCCTGCCCCCGCAGCGTGTTGATTTCCTCCAGCAGATGCCAGGGGTCAAGCACCACACCATTGCCAATCACGCTCAGCTTGCCACCGCGTACAACCCCGGAAGGCAACGCATGCAGCTTGAACACCTCACCATCAATAACCAGTGTATGCCCGGCATTATGGCCGCCCTGAAACCGCGCGATAACATCCGCGCGCTCAGACAGCCAATCGACAATCTTGCCTTTTCCTTCATCGCCCCATTGTGCGCCGACGACAACCACATTGGCCATTTCAATCCCCGATCAGTATCGTGTCAAACCGGCGCCCGTATAGCCGCCCCTGACGTTTCGCGAAACCATAAATTCCGCACAAATCTGGACATGTGTATCCTATTCAGGCAAATCACACGAAAAATAGAGGGATCACCATGGGATTTTTTCTGCGTTGGGCGTTTGCATTTGCCTTGCTGGCCGCCACCTTCAACCCGACCCGCTGGAATTTTACCAGTTGGGCCATGGAAAACTATGACAGAGACCTGCCCATGACTCTGCTGTTCGGCCTGCTTTTGCTGGTCGGATATGTCATTTATTTGCGTGCGACCCTGCGATCAATCGGTGCCTTTGGAATTCTGCTGGTCGCTGCATTCATGGCTGTACTGATCTGGGTATTGATTGACCGTGGCATTCTGAACCTGGAAAACCCGACGCTGAATGCCTGGCTGGGCATTTTTGCGCTTTCCGTGGTCTTGGGCATCGGCCTTTCCTGGAGCCTGGTGCGGCGGGCAATCTCCGGTCAGGTCGATGTAGACGAGCACAGCGAGTAACATTTTCCCGTTGCAATGTGCCAAACCCCTTGCGGGCCGGGGCGTCTGGCCCTAGATAACCCCATCGAAGCCAAACGGAATGCCCTATGGAAAATGTTGTCCTTGTCGTCCATCTGATTCTGGCCTTGTGCCTGATCGGGATCGTATTGCTCCAACGCTCTGAAGGGGGCGGCTTGGGTATGGGCGGCGGTGGCGGCGGTGGCGGCGTCATGTCCGGGCGCGCCGCAGCAACCGCATTGGCAAAGCTCACCTGGGTTTTCGCGATCGCTTTCATCATCACGTCGATCTCGCTGACCATCATCGCGGCCAGAAACGCCGCTGATCAATCGGTTCTGGACCGGACAACCGACACAACCCCGGCCGAAACGACAGCCCCCGTACCAGCGGCACCGAGCGTTCCGGTTTTGCCTGAATCGGATCTGTTGCCGCCCAGCCCGGCTGATGCCACGAATGGCGGTCCGGTTGCACCACCCAGGGCCGACTAGGCGAAATCTCTGACAAACCACTATAAATTGGTCCAACACTGATTGGGGCAACAGCATCTAGCGGTCTGCTTGCAGATCGCTGGCGAATCCTCTATAGGTTAAATCCCGTGATGCTGGGGCTTTTTTGGGGCCGAATCGAGCAGCAAAAAACAAAACACGGGGGATGCCATCCACATGGCGAGGTACATTTTCATTACTGGCGGTGTTGTGTCGAGCCTTGGCAAAGGGCTATCGTCGGCCGCTCTTGGTGCGCTCTTGCAGGCGCGTGGTTTTTCAGTGCGCCTTCGCAAACTTGACCCATACCTGAATGTCGATCCGGGAACCATGTCACCCTTTGAACATGGCGAGGTTTTCGTCACGGATGATGGGGCGGAAACCGATCTGGATTTGGGCCACTATGAGCGGTTTACCGGCGTCGCCGCGCGCAATACGGATTCTGTCTCGTCGGGGCGCATCTATTCGACCGTGCTGGAAAAGGAACGCCGCGGCGATTATCTGGGCAAAACCATTCAGGTGATTCCGCACGTGACCAACGAAATCAAGGACTTCATCTCGATCGGAGACGACGAGGTGGATTTCATGCTATGCGAAATCGGCGGAACGGTTGGCGATATCGAGGCGCTGCCGTTTTTCGAGGCCATTCGCCAGTTTTCACAGGACAAGCCGCGTGGCCAGTGCCTTTTCATGCATTTGACCCTCATTCCATATCTCGCCGCCGCAGGTGAACTGAAGACAAAACCAACCCAACACAGCGTGAAAGAGTTGCGGACAATCGGCATCGCCCCGGATGTTCTGGTCTGCCGGTCTGAACACCCCATTCCGCAAAAGGAACGCGAAAAAATCGCCTTGTTCTGCAACGTGCGGCCGGAAAACGTGATCGCCGCCTATGATCTGAAATCCATTTACGAGGCACCGCTGGCTTTCCATCGCGAAGGGCTGGATCAGGCCATTCTGGATGCTTTCAACATTGCTCCGGCGCCAAAACCCGACCTGTCGCGCTGGGAAGATGTCGCCGATCGGATCTTCAAACCGGAAGGTGAGGTCAACATCGCCATTGTTGGCAAATACACGCGACTGGAGGATGCCTACAAATCCATCAACGAGGCCCTGACCCATGGCGGCATGGCCAACCGCGTAAAGGTCAACGTGAAATGGGTAGATTCGGAAATATTTGACACGGAAGACCCGGCGGCGCACCTGGAAGGGTTTCACGCAATTCTTGTGCCGGGCGGATTTGGCGAGCGTGGCACTGAGGGCAAGATCAAGGCGGCACAGTTCGCCCGCGAGCACGACGTCCCCTATCTGGGCATTTGTCTGGGCATGCAGATGGCTGTCATCGAAGCCGCGCGCAATGTCGTCGGCCTGAAAAACGCCGGCAGCGAGGAATTTGACCATGAGTCCGGTGATAACAGGTTTGAGCCTGTCGTCTATCACTTGAAGGAATGGATCCAGGGCAACCACACCTATCGGCGCAAGGTCAGCGATGACAAGGGCGGCACGATGCGTCTGGGGGCCTATACCGCCACGTTGAAGGAAGGCTCAAAAGTAGCTGAAATCTATGGCACAACCACCATAGAGGAACGCCACCGCCACCGTTATGAGGTCGACATAAAATATCGGGATCAACTGGAAGAAAAGGGCCTGATTTTTTCCGGGATGTCGCCGGACGGCCGGTTGCCGGAGATTGTCGAGTGGAAAGATCATCCGTGGTTCATCGGCGTACAGTTCCATCCGGAACTGAAATCAAAGCCCTTTGCCCCCCATCCGTTGTTTGCTGATTTTGTACGCGCGGCAATTGACACCTCGCGTCTGGTCTAAGGAGTTTCAGAATGCCAAAAGGATACTGGGTCGGCCAAATCGTTGTTCATGACCTGCAGCAATATCAGAATTACCGCGCCGCAAATGCAGAAGCCTTTGAAAAGTATGGCGCAAAATTCCTGATCCGTGGCGGCGAACAGACCATCGTTGAAGGCCAGGCAAATCCGCGCACGGTCGTGATCGAGTTCAAGGATGTTGAAACCGCGCGCGCCTGTTACGAAAGCCCGGAATACCAGGCTGCCAAAGCCCTGCGAGACCCGGTAAGCGAAGGCAATCTGGTTATCGTCGAGGGCTACGACGCGTAAACTGACCAGGGGCGGGATCTGTGAACCCTGCACCGCTGGCGCCGCTATTTCGCCGCTATTTCCATGACAGGCTGAGGCGACCTGCCACTTGGCAGCCTGTCATCTGCCTATTATACCGTTGCCATGTTTGGTGATCTTCTCAAGCGCCTGATGGCCCCCGCTCCTGCACCCTTACCCGCCCATGACGCCCGTCTTGCACTGACGGCCCTGTTGGTCCGGGTCGCTAAATCCGACAACGACTATGATAAAAGAGAGATCGACCGCATCGAGCGGATTGTGGCGAAACGCTATGGCCTCAACACAATTGAGGCAACAGATCTGCGGTTGCGTGCCGAGGCCGTTGAGGAAGAAGCGCCTGACACCGTCCGCTTTACCCGCGCCATCAAGGACGCGGTTCCCTATGAGGAACGCACAGGGGTCATAGAAGCCCTGTGGGATGTCGTTCTGGCCGATGGGCGCCGCGACGAAGAAGAAGACGCCCTGCTGCGTCTGCTGGCGAACCTTCTTGGCGTAAATGATCGTGACAGTGCCTTGGCCCGACAGAAGGTTATCGCCGCAAAAGAGGCTTAGCACATGTGCAGGATTGACCGGACCGCTGCCCGTTGCCGCGTTCAGACACGCCGAAATGCTGCGCAGGCTGGCGGATTTCGCGGGCTTGGGAAAACCCTTCTGCACAAAACCAGAGCAGGGGAATGACCCTTGCCGCCTTGCCAATGTATGACCGCCGTGAAACGGCCGCTGCCAATGACAGATTTTGGAAGCTCATTCGGCTGCAGTTGGCGTCTGGCCCTGAAAGCCTGTGCCGAAATCGCGATCCCTGGGAAATCTGGCAAAGCCCCGATCTGTTTCTTGCGCAAACCTGCAGCTATCCCTACCGCACCTGCTTGCAGGACAAGGTCACCTTGGTGGGAACCCCGGATTACGGGTTGAACGGATGCGCCCCGGGCTACTATTACAGCGTCCTCGTTGTGCGCAAACAGGACGGTTCTCTCGGCCTCAGCGATTTTGCGGATCGGGTATTTGCCGTTAATGATGGCATGTCCCAATCCGGCTGGGTGGCCGCACAGGGCCACGCGGCTGACTCAGGGCTTTCATTTTCACAGCCGGTGCTGACCGGCTCTCACCTGAAATCAGCAAAAGCCGTGGCAGAAAATCGGGCGGATATTGCCGCCATAGATGCGATTTCCTGGGACAGGATGTGCCTTTGGGATGATTTCACCGACAACCTGACCGTACTGGAAAAAACCACACCATCCCCCGGCCTGCCGCTGATCGCTGCAAAAGGCGCCAACCAAGACAAACTGTTCACCGCCTGTGCATCGGCCATTGCCAGACTCGGGCAGGACGACCGGGACATTTTACACCTGAAAGGTATGACTTATATTCCGTCGGAGACTTATATTGCGCAGCCCACACCCGCCCCGTTGAAAACTCAAAGCCGGATTTAGCGGGGCTTTTTGAGGTTTTTGCAGCGCCAAATTCGTTTTCCCGTTGCAATCAAACCAAAACTCCCCCCTACTGCGACACTGGGACCAACAAGATAAGCTGCCTACGTGACACAAACTGAGCCACCTGTAATTGAGATTCGCGAACTCCACAAAAGCTTTGGCGATCTGGAAGTTCTGAAAGGTGTCAACATCACCGCCCACAAGGGCGATGTTGTATCACTCATCGGCTCTTCGGGATCCGGCAAGTCCACACTTTTGCGATGCGCAAACCTGCTTGAGAACAGCCAGCAGGGAGAAGTGATTTTCGAAGGGGAGCCCATCAAGTGGCAAGGCAGCGGTCTGGGCCGGCATCCGGCGGACAAACAACAGGTTGTCCGCGTCCGCACCAACCTCTCGATGGTATTCCAACAGTTCAATCTGTGGGCCCATATGAGCATCCTGCAAAATGTGATGGAAGCGCCACTGACCGTTTTGAAACAGGATGCCAAAGAGGTCGAAGACCGCGCGCGCGCGCTACTTGACAAGGTCGGGATTGGCGACAAATGCGACGCATATCCGGCCCAGCTCTCCGGCGGGCAACAGCAACGTGCCGCAATTGCCCGGGCGCTGGCGATGGAACCGAAAGCCCTGTTATTTGATGAGCCGACTTCAGCACTTGATCCGGAACTGGAACAGGAAGTTGTCAAAGTGATCAAGGATCTGGCCGCCGAAGGCCGCACAATGCTGCTGGTCACGCATGATATGCGGCTGGCCGCGGATGTCTCGGATCACGTCGTGTTTCTTCATCAGGGGAAAATTTCCGAACAAGGCGCGCCGGATCGGCTGTTTGGACATCCTGAAACCGAACGTCTGCAACAGTTTCTTAGCGCAACTGTTGCGGCCTGAAAATATGCGCTGAAACATGGGAGTAAACAAATGAAAAAACTTATGCTGACAACTGCTGCTCTGGCTTTTTCGGCCAGTTTCGCCACAGCCGGAGAAACCATCCGTATGGGAACCGAGGGCGCCTACCCTCCGTATAACTTTGTCAATGACGCCGGCGAAGTAGACGGATTTGAGCGCGAACTGGGCGATGAACTGTGCAAACGTGCCGAACTGACCTGCACCTGGGTCACAAACGATTGGGATTCCATCATCCCCAACCTTGTGTCTGGCAACTACGATACGATTATCGCCGGCATGTCGATCACCCCCGAGCGTGACCAGGTGATTGATTTCACCGAAGCCTATCTGCCGCCGGCGCCTTCCGCCTATATGGCACTGTCGGAAAATGTTGACCTGAAAGGCGGGGTAATTGCGGCCCAGACCGGCACCATCCAGGCCAACTATGTGGCCAATTCCGGGGCAACCGTTGTCGAGTTTGCCACAGCCGATGAAACCATAGCCGCCGTCAAGAACGGCGAAGCAGACGCGGTTCTGGCCGACAAGGACTATCTCAGCCCCATCGTGGCCGAATCCGGCGGGACATTCGTTTTTGTTGGCGATGACATCCCGATTGGCGGCGGTGTCGGCATGGGCATCCGTGAATCCGACGGTGAACTGAAAGCAAAGTTCAACAAGGCGATCGAATCGATGAAAGCCGACGGCAGCCTTGGCACCATGACAAAGAAATGGTTTGGCGAAGACGCCAGCACCTATTGATGAAAGGTGCGGGGTGGTTTCGGCCACCCCGACAATCCCGCGATGTTTTCATTCTGCTCTGACCCTTCAACTCTGGAAGGTGGCAAGTGGCTTGCCTGTTACCTGACAACCGGCAAGCACATGGCCTTCTATCAGTCCTTTGGCACTGTGCTGGGATTGCTGTTTGTGACCGCCCCGGTCGCTTTGCTGTTCGGGTTTCTCGGGGCCATGGCGGCGCGGTCACATTTCACCCCGATGCGATGGCTGGGCAGGATCTACATGGCTGTTGTTCGCGGCGTCCCCGATATTGCCTTTTTTCTATTCTTTGTGATTGCACTGGATCAGGGCATCGAATGGCTGCGTCACAAGGCCCTTTGCCCGGACTGGACAGAGCCGGTGCGACAGGGAAATGATTTTGTCGTCTGCCCGGCCGCCAAGATGCCGCTTTCCAGTGCCCCGCAATGGATACATGACACCTATAGTTTTTCACTTGCGGTTTTTACATTCGCGATTGTCTTTGGCGCCTTTGCCGCCAATGTACTTTTTGGGGCGATGCGCGCGGTCCCTCGGCCGCAAATGGAAACCGCCGAAGCTTATGGCATGTCACACAGGCAGGCGTTCTGGCGCATCATGGTGCCGCAAATGTGGGTTTTTGCCCTGCCAGGCCTCAGCAATCTGTGGATGATCCTGATCAAGGCAACGCCGCTGCTGTTCCTGCTGGGGATCAAGGATATTGTCTATTATGCAAAAGAGCTGGGCGGCTACAAAACCCAGGCCTTTGCCTACCCCCATCCCGACTGGCGGGTTTTCTATTTTCTCGGGCTGCTGGTTTTCTATCTGCTCTTTACCAAGGCCAGCCAGATCGTTCTGGACAAGATCATGCGCCGCCTCACTCATGGGCAGGCCACGCTGGGTGCGTCCTTTGACAAGGAAGTAACCGCATGAGTTGCTGGACCACACTTCACGATTACGGCCTGCGTTCAATCGGCTATGGAGAGCGCTTGCTGCCTAAATCCGATTTTACGCTTTGTGATCAGTTCGTTCTGATCGGCTCGGGCCTGATATGGAATCTGTATTTCGGAATTCTTGCCCTGTTCTTCGGGTTTTTTCTGGCAACGGCAGTCGGGTTGGGGAAAAGCGCCAAATCCGCTTGGGTCCGAATGCCATCCCAATTCTTCATTTTTGTCTTTCGTGGCTCGCCGCTCTTCATCCAGTTCTTTCTGTTTTACGAGGCTTTCGTTCTCTTGCCAAAGATGGGTGTTACCATCCCGTTGGGATTTACGGAAATCAATCTCGAAACACGCTGGCTTACGCGCGCCTGGCTGGGGGCGCTGATCGTATTGGTCCTGAACACGGCGGCCTATTCCGGTGAAATTTTTTATGGGGCGCTGAAGTCTATTCCGAAAGGTGAAATTGAAGCCGCTGATGCCTATGGCCTGTCAGGATGGAAACGGTTCCGGCGCATCATCTGGCCGACCATGATGCGGCTGGCCTGGCCCGCTTACACGAACGAAGCCATTTTCATGCTCCACGCCACAACGCTGGTTTTTTTCGCCAGTTTTCCAGCCTGGCGGCAAAGTGGGGATGCGTTGTACTATGCCAGCTATTTTGCCGACAAGACCTTCAACCCTTTTATTCCGTATCCGATTTTTGCCATGTATTTCATCCTTATAACCCTGACGATCACCTTTGTTTTCGGTCGCATCAACCGGCATCTCAATCGCCATCTGCCGCAAGAGTTACGGCCCAAGATGCGTTTGCGGCCACAAATCATGCGGTAGTAAAATGGGCAACCAAATCTACAGCACAATCCGTTTGGCAGCTGTTGATCTGAACGGGCAGATGCGCGGCAAGCGCGTTCCTTTCTCATATGCCGAGAAGCTTGGGAAAGGCACGGTTCGCCTGCCCTTTTCGGCGCTGAATGTCGATATCCGCGGTGAGGATATCACCGACAGCCCGCTGGTTTTTGCCAGTGGCGATGCAGACGGCATGCTGAAGCCAACCAGCCGCGGCCCGGTGCCGATGCCGTGGCTGAATGCACCTTCGGTCCTGTATCCGATGACATTGCATCATGACGACGGAACCCCGTTTTCCGGCGATGCCCGGCATGCGCTATCAGCCGTGCTCAACCGCTATGCCAAAAAGGGGTGGACTGTCATCGCCGCGACCGAGCTGGAGTTTACCCTGGTCGATGACAGTGCCGCATCAATCGCGCCCCCCTTTGATCCCCGCACCGGCAAGAGACTGCATGCCGGCGATGTGGTTTCGCTCGATGCTCTGGATGCCTTTGACGATTTTTTCACCGATCTCTATGCCGCCGCCGAAAAAATGGACATACCGGCCCAGGCGGCCATTTCAGAAAGTGGCCAGGGCCAGTTTGAAATAAACCTTGCGCATGGCGAAGCGATGAAAGCCGCCGATGACGCCTGGCTGTTCAAAACCCTGATCCGCGGCATGGCGCGCAAACACGGAATGGCTGCAACATTCATGGCCAAACCCTTTGCCGAGGATGCCGGAAACGGGCTGCATGTGCACTTTTCGATCATTGACGAAAAGGGGCGCAATATCTTTGACGACGGTGGGAACCAAGGTTCACAATTGCTATTGAACGCAATCGCGGGCTGCCTTGACGCGATGGCCGATTCCACGCTGGTTTTTGCACCACATGCGAACAGCTATACCCGGCTGGTTCCCGGAGCACATGCGCCAACAGGAATTGGCTGGGCCTATGAAAACAGGACTGCGGCCATTCGCGTTCCCGGAGGTGCGCCAAGCGCGCGCAGGATCGAACACAGGGTCGCCGGCGGCGATATAAACCCATATCTGCTGCTGGCCACGATCCTCGGGGCGGCGATAACCGGCATTGAAGACGGTCACCTGCCCCCGGCACCGCTTACCGGCAACATCTATGAGGCGGATATTCCGCAACTGCCGGATAACTGGCAGGCGGCCATTCAGGCCTTCGGGGAATCCGACCTGATGGCGCGGATTCTTCCGCGTGACCTCATCAGAAACATGGTTCTGACCAAGCGTCAGGAAATTCGTGCAATTACAGAGCTTTCCGCCGATGCGCAAACCGCGCTCTATCTTGAGCGCGTTTGACCCTAATCTGCCTCTTGCCCACCGCATCAGGCTCGGCTAGCTTGCGCAGCATCCGGGACCTATGATGGTGATTGATGAAAATCGGTATATTGCAATGCGGCCACGCCGCGCCCGAAGTAACCCCAACCCATGGAGATTACACGGATATGTTCCAGCGTTTGCTGGATGGTCACGGATTTGAATTTGCGACCTGGGACGTGGTCGACATGGACTTTCCGAAAGATGTGCATAGCGCCGACGGGTGGTTGCTGTCCGGGTCACGCCATGGCGCATATGAGGATCTGCCGTTCATTCCGCCTCTGGAGAACTTCATTCGCACAGCCTACAAGGCCCATGTCCCTATGGTGGGCGTATGTTTCGGGCATCAGATTATTGCGCAGGCGCTTGGCGGAAAGGTTGAAAAACACGATGATGGCTGGGCGATCGGCCACCAGATCTATGAATTTGATACCCTGGGAAAGCTGGCCATAAACGCATGGCACCAGGATCAGGTCACGCAACTTCCCGAAGGGGCAAAGGTTATTGCCGGAAATGATTTTTGCCGGTTCGCTGCATTGGTTTATGACGACCGCGTTTACTCGGTTCAGCCGCATCCCGAGTTTTCCAGCCCGTTGCTTGGCGAATATCTGGCCCTGCGCAAAGCCCAGCCTGAATATCCGACCGATGTGATGGAAGGAGCCGAAAACAGGCTGGATCAACCGACGGACAGTGCCGTCATCGGAAACGAAATTGCACAGTTTTTTCTAAGCAGAAAAGAGGCCTGAAATGACAAAATGGATAGACAAGCTGCCCGAAGCAGCCCAAACCTATCTGGAAGGTCACCGGCTGGACGAGGTTGAATGTATCATTTCCGACCTGCCTGGAATTGCGCGCGGCAAAGCCATGCCGGCAAAGAAATTTGACAGGCAAAAGCATTTTTTCCTGCCAAATTCGATCTTTTTTCAAACCATCGCCGGAGATTGGGGCGAAGCCGCCGGGGAGGAAGGATTTATCGAACCGGATATGATCCTGAAACCCGATTTTGACACCGCAAGCGCCGCCCCCTGGACCGCCGACTGGACGTTGCAGGTCATTCACGATGCCTATGACCAGAAAGGCAAACCGATTGCTATGTCACCACGCAACGTTCTCAGGCGAGTCGTTGATCTGTATCGTAAAAAAGGGTGGGAGCCGGTTGTCGCGCCGGAAATGGAATTCTTTCTGGTTGCGCGCAACACCGACCCGACCCAGCCCATCGAGGCAATGATGGGGCGTACCGGCCGCCCGGCCGCAGCGCGGCAGGCCTATTCCATGTCAGCGGTCGATGAATACGGCCCGGTGATCGACGACATTTATGATTTTGCCGAGGCCCAGGGGTTGGAGATTGACGGCATCACCCAGGAGGGCGGCGCCGGGCAGCTAGAAATCAACCTGCGTCACGGTGATCCGGTAAAACTGGCTGACGAGGTTTTCTATTTCAAACGCCTGATACGCGAGGCGGCCCTGCGCCACGATTGTTTTGCAACCTTCATGGCCAAGCCAATCGAAGGCGAACCGGGGAGTGCCATGCATATCCACCATTCCGTGGTCGATATCGAAACCGGTCAGAATATCTTTTCCGGCCCGCAGGGCGGGGACACCGACGCATTCTTTCACTTTATTGCCGGCCTGCAAAACCACCTGCCCTCGGCGATTGCAGTTCTGGCCCCCTATGTGAACAGTTACCGGCGCTACGTAAAAGATCATGCCGCACCGATCAATCTGGAATGGGCACGCGATAACCGGACAACCGGCATCCGCATTCCGATTTCAAGCCCCGAGGCACGCCGTGTGGAAAACCGGCTGGCCGGTATGGACTGCAACCCGTATCTGGGAATCGCCGCAAGTCTGGCTTGCGGCTATCTGGGCCTGATCGAGGGAGAACGCCCCGACGCGCAGCATCGCGGGGATGCCTATGCCGGTGAAGAGGGAATTCCGCGCGATCTGGCCGCAGCACTTGAGCTGTTCCGCGAATCCACTGAGATGCAGAAGATGCTCGGTCCGGAATTCTGCCGTGTCTATGCCATTGTCAAAGAGGCAGAATATGCCGAATTCCTGCAGGTCATCAGCCCGTGGGAGCGCGAGCACCTTCTGATGAATGTATGAGCCTTCTTTATAAAAACGATAAACTCGGCGAATACCCAGAGAGCTGGTACACCGCCACGTCCGAGCCTCTGGCCCCGCTGGGCCGACTGAAAGGTGAAACACGGGCCGACGTCTGTGTTGTTGGCGGTGGCTACACCGGTTTGTCCGCAGCACTGCATCTGGCCCAAGCGGGGCTGGATGTGGTTCTTGTCGAAGCGCAAAGGGTCGGGTTTGGCGCCTCGGGCCGCAACGGCGGGCAGGTCGGCAGCGGCTACAACATGTCGCAGCGCACGCTTGAGCGAAAAATGGGGAAGGAGGCTGCACACCATCTTTGGGACATGGCCGAAGAAGCCAAATCGCTGACCCGAACACTGGTAGCCCAACATACGCCAGAGGCAAGATACCTGCCCGGTATCATACATGCGGACTGGCACGCCAAAGAAGTAAACCATAGCCACCGGGAAGCAGAATACCTGTCGAAAAATTATGGCTATGAGGACATCGAGCTTCTGGATCGTGAAGGCCTCCGGTCAGTTCTGGGGGCACCTGCCTATCAGGGCGGTTTCATTGACTGGGGTGCCGGGCACCTGCACCCATTGCGCTTTTCCCTTGGCTTGGCCCGCGCCGCGATCAAAGCCGGTGTACGGATTTTTGAAACCAGCCCGGTCCATAACATATCACATGGCAAGGCTGTCACCGTGCGTACCGACCGCGGGCGCATCATTGCCGAAAACGCGGTTCTGGCCTGCAACGGGTATCTGGGCGGCTTGGACCGAAAAGTTGCAGCCCGGGTCATGCCAATCAACAATTTCATCGTGGCAACAGAACCTCTGGGCGACAGGGCAAAGGATATTCTGGCAAAGGATGTTGCCGTCGCCGATAGCAAATTCGTTGTGAACTACTTTCGCCTGTCCGAGGACGGCCGCCTGCTGTTTGGCGGGGGGGAAAGCTATGGAACCCGGTTTCCGCGCGATATCGTTTCCAAGGTTCGCAAACCGATGGAACAGGTGTTTCCACAACTGAAAGACGTCAGGATAGACTATGCTTGGGGTGGAACGCTGGCCATAACGGCAAGCCGGATGCCCTGCTTTCTACGGTCTGCGCCGAATGTCTGGAATGCATCCGGCTATTCCGGTCACGGGGTTGCCATGGCCACCCTGGCCGGCAAGATCATTGCCCAGGCCATCCAGGGGGATACCACGCGCTTTGATCTGCTGGCAAAAGCCCCGCTTCCCCGTTTTCCGGGCGGGCCTGCCTTTGCTCAGCCAATTCTTGCATTGGCCATGACTTGGTATTCAATGCGTGACCGAATGGGCATTTAATCGCTGACAGGCACAGAAACTCTTTGGTGAAATCAAGGATTTGATTTACAGTTTTCCTGAAAACAACTTTCAGGAAAAACGAACATGTCGCATGCCCCGAATGTTTACGATGCAGAACCCATTCCCGAGGCCGCCCGCGCCGAGATCGACAGACTGCTGCAATCCGGTGATCTGTTTCGTTATACGGCACCGCAGGATTCCCCGGTTGCCCTGCTGGAGGCCGAATTCGCCGCACTGATGGGAGCAAAATTTGCGCTTGCGGTATCGTCCTGCTCAAACGCGCTTTTTCTGTCGCTCAAGGCACTGGGGCTGCCACGAGCCGCCAGAATTCTTATTCCGGCATTCACATTTGCGGCGGTCCCGTCTGCCGTCGTGCACGCAGATTGCCGCCCGGTTCTTGTTGAGGTTGGCGACAACTTCCGCGTCAATATGGATGATTTCGCGGCAAAACTGACGAATGACATTCAGGCCGTCATCATCAGCCACATGCGCGGCCATACTTCGGATATGGATGCAATCATGGCGCTTTGCGACGCCCGCCAGATACCGGTGATCGAGGATGCGGCCCATTCTCTGGGAACAACATGGCATGGGCAGAACATCGGCACGATCGGTAAAATCGGTTGTTTCTCTTTCCAGTCCTATAAACTTGTTAACGCCGGTGAAGGCGGCATCATGATCACTGATGATGCTGATATCATTGCCCAGGCCATCATCATGTCCGGCGCATATGAGCATAACTGGAAAAAGCATCCGGTCGTCCATGACCGTTTCGATTTCTGGCAAAACAAGCTGCCGCTTTACAATCTGCGCATGCAGAACCTTTCCGCAGCAGTGATCCGGCCGCAATTGCCCGAAGTCGCGCGGCGGGTTCAGGACGGGCGCCGCAACCATGATTATGTGGCGTCACAACTGAACCAGTCCCCGTGGCTGTCTGTTCCAGAATCCTTGCCGCCGGAAATGCGCGCCCCGGATTCCATTCAGTTCAATCTTGTCGGATTCGACGATGAAGAAACCCTGGCCTATGCACAGGCGGCGCAGGCACGTGGCATCAAGGTGCAGGTGTTCGGCCTGTCGCAAGACAATGCACGCGCCTTCTGGAACTGGAAATTCATTGGCGAAACACCGGAACTGCCACAAACCCGCTCCATGCTTATGCGCGCCTGCGATGTGCGTTTGCCCGCACGCCTGCAACAGGATGATCTGGAATTTGTGGCGGATGCCCTGGTCTCTGCCGCAAATGACATACGAGCGCAGCGACCGGTTTACGGCACCTGACCTGATCGCACCCAGCGGTGCATGACATCCTCTCCCACGCGCGTGGTCTCTACCGGGTGGAACCGTGGTGCGTTCTCCAGCTTTTCCAGCCGCATGGGCACCACCGCAGGCCAGCCGTCTCCGCCCAATGTCATTCCGGCGGTAAAACCCACCAGTTCATCCACCAACCCGGCTGACAAGAGCGCGCCCGCCAGTGCAGCCCCACCTTCGCAAAAAACCCGCGTGATCCCTGCATCAGCCAGCGCCCTGAAAAGGGAGCTCGTTTCCAGCATCCCGTCAGCGCCCAGCGGGATTTCAAACAACCGCGCCCCCAGGTTTTGCCAGGCCTGGCACAATTCACCAGGCGCATCCGGCCCATGGCAGAGCCAGAGGGGGACTTCTTCCGCAGTCCGGGCCAGATTTGTTGTCAACGGGATATCCAGATTTCTGGAGCAAACCACCCGTACCGGCTGGTGCCTGATCCCCAGATCCCGCACTGTAAGGCTGGGGTCATCTGCCCGGGCAGTCCCGGCACCGACCATAACCGCATCGTGCTGCGCACGCATCATATGGACACGACGGCGGGATTGTGGCCCGGTGATCCACTGGCTCTCGCCGCTGGCCGTGGCAATCCGGCCGTCAAAACTGGTGGCAAGCTTCAACGTAACGAGAGGACGCCCTTCTCGGACCCGCAACAAGAAACCCCGGTTCAGCACCGCGGCCTGTTGCTCCATTACGCCTTCAGAAACCTGGATTCCGGCTTGGCGTAACAGGGCATGGCCCTTTCCGGAGACCCGTTGATCCGGATCGGTCAGCGCGGTAACGACCCTGGCCACTTCTGCCTTGATCAAAGCCTCGGCACAGGGTGGCGTTTGGCCATGATGCGCACAGGGTTCCATTGTCACATAAACTGTCGCGCCACGGGCACGCGCACCGGCCTGCGCCAAGGCGCGCGTTTCGGCATGCGGCCGCCCGCCGGGTTGGGTCCAGCCGCGCCCGATGATCCTTTTGTCCTTGACGATTACGCAGCCGACCGCAGGGTTTGGCCAACAGTTGCCCAACCCGCGAGACGCAAGCGACAAAGCCTGCGCCATATGGCGGGTATCAGCCTGCGTGACCATCCCGGACGTGCGTCAGTCGTCAGTATTTTGCGGAGGGCGCAATTCGCTGACGAACTTGTCAAAATCATCCGCCGCCTGAAAATTCTTGTACACACTGGCAAACCGCACATAGGCCACTGTATCAATGCGTGCCAGCGATTCCATGACGATCTCACCAATGGTTTTCGAAGGAATGTTCGCCTCGCCCATGCTTTCCAGACGCCGCACGATGCCAGAGATCATCTGATCCATCCGTTCAGGCTCTATCGGGCGTTTTTGCAGGGCGATGCGGATTGACCTCTCCAGCTTGTCGCGGTCAAAATCTTCTCGTCTGCCGTTCGATTTGATCACAACGAGGTCACGCAATTGAACGCGTTCATAGGTGGTAAACCGCCCCCCGCAAGCCGGACAAAACCGTCTTCGCCTGATTGCCGCGTTATCCTCTGCTGGCCGTGAATCCTTCACCTGAGTGTCTAAATTTCCGCAAAACGGACAGCGCATCGCCTTCCCCTTGGTCATTCCTCATGTGTTTCCACAGGTACTATAGGGTGAATACGACAGATTGGGTAGAGGCGATTTTCAAACGCAACATACAGCGCTTATAAAATCTTGACCTTCCCCGATTTCCCGCCTATCTATTTGCGAATAATTCTCATTTTCAATTTTGGAAACGGCGATCATGACAACCGGAACCGGCTGGCAAAGGGAAAAAACCGGAAAGACGCTGGAGCAATCCAACGCCAGTATCCGTGTGTCAAAAGGCCGCTTTATCAAGCGGTTGCTGTCCTTTTTCGGCCCCGGTTATCTGGTGGCCGTCGGTTATATGGACCCTGGCAACTGGGCCACGTCACTGGCGGGCGGATCAGCCTTCGGCTATACGTTGCTGTCGGTGATCCTGATTTCCAACGTCATGGCGATCCTGCTGCAGGCCTTGTCACTTCGCCTAGGTGTGGCGTCGGGCCGCGATCTGGCGCAAGCCAGCCGCGATGCCTTTCCGCTTCCCGTCGGGTATGTTCTGTGGATCCTGGCCGAAGGGGCGATCGTTGCCACCGATCTGGCCGAGGTGATCGGCACCGCCATCGGGCTGAACCTGCTGTTCGGCATCCCGTTGGAAATCGGCGTGGTGCTGACAGCGCTGGATGTGTTCCTGATCCTGTGGTTGCAGGGCAAGGGGTTTCGCCTGCTTGAGGCCTTCGTCATCACCCTGACCTTGCTGATCTTCACCTGTTTCGCGATTGAAATGGCCTATGCCCAACCGGTCTGGGGGGACGTTTTGCGCGGGTTCATACCGCAACGCGACATCCTGAAATCGCCCGACATGCTGTTTCTTGCGCTGGGAATTCTCGGGGCAACGGTCATGCCGCATAACCTTTATTTACATAGCTCGATCATCCAGACCCGCAACATTGGCCCCACCCGCGCCGACAAGCTGGACGCAATCCGCATGGGCACGATTGATTCCACTGTGGCGCTGATGTTCGCGCTGTTCATAAATGCCTCGATCCTGATCCTTGCTGCTGCAACCTTCCACACTGCCGGAAAATTCGAGGTGGCGGAAATTCAGGACGCGTATGAGTTGCTCGGCCCAATGCTGGGCACGTCGCTGGCCTCCGTCCTGTTTGCGGTGGCGCTGTTGGCATCGGGGCTGAATTCGACCGTGACAGCAACCCTGACGGGGCAGATCATCATGGAGGGATTCATCAACTTCAAGCTGGCCCCCTGGAAACGCCGCCTGATTACCCGTGGCATTGCCATCGTTCCCGCATTGGTGGCAACCATTCTATATGGCGAGAGCGGCACAGCTCGGCTGCTGGTTTTGTCCCAGGTCATGCTCAGCCTGCAACTCCCGTTTGCCATGGTGCCACTGGTGCTGTTTACGGCCGATAGGCGCAAGATGAACGGCCTGCCGGCTCCGCGCTGGTTGACATGGGCCTGCTGGATCATTTCGGCCATCATCATTACGCTGAACCTGAAACTGATTTACGATGTTGCGACCGGTGCCGTGTCAATCTGAACCGGCCCGGTCAGATAACATCTGCGCGAATTTCACGCATTAACCTTTGTCGGCTATCCGTTTCATGCCAACATGGCTGCATCCGAAACAAAGGAGACTGTCATGAGTACTGCACGTGTAACCGAAATTTCCTCAACCTCATCCAAAAGCTTTGACGACGCCGTTGAAAATGGTGTCAAACGCGCCTCCAAAACCCTTCGCGGCATTACCAGCGCCTGGGTGAAAGAGCAGAAAGTCAAAGTCAAAGACGGCAAAGTCAGTGAATTCCGCGTCAATATGATGGTAACATTCGTTCTGGACGACTGACACACCCCCACGGGCGCGCGCCTGAATAAAGGGCGCGCGCGCTGGCCTACTGGCAGTTTTCCCAGCGCTGTTCCTCAAGGTTATAGCATTGGCCCGCGGCGGTTTTCGCGTCATAAATACTGCCCCCGTAGCCGAAATTGACCGATCCCGGATCACATTCCAGAGTGGCCAGCGTTTCCCCGCCCTCGTTCACGTCGATCATTCCGCCAATCTCGGCCTGTATTTCATCCTTTTCATCGTCGGAAAATTTACGGTCAATGACGCCGGCGACCACATAGCTTGTCTTGTCGTTATGAAAGGTCACTGTTTCCCATATTGCGCGGCCAATCCCCGGCCACGGGGTATATTCGGCGTCAATGACAGGAACAGACAGGGCCAGATCGGGGGCCTTGCCAACACGGCCAAAGCGATAGGTGAACATGTCCCCTTCCACGCAGACGTCCACGGCTTTGCGCCCGTTCGAGAACGTGCAACTCAGGAATGTGTCTTGCGGCGTGGCGCATTCGGCAAAACCCGCCGTGGCGGTGGCTGCAAGGGTCAGCAAGGCAATCGGCAGGCGCATGATATAATACATGTGATTTCCTTTATACTTGGCTCAAATATGCCGCGACTTGCCGCATATGCGGCGCGGCGCGGTGTTCAAACAGATATATTCCCTGCCACACCCCCAGCCGCATCCGGCCATTTTGGACAGGAATTGACAAGCTGACCGGCAACATTGCCGCCTTGATATGCGCCGGCATGTCGTCGGGGCCCTCATAGGTGTGGGTGAGGTAAGCCATCTTCGGGTCGGTGGTGGGCGGCACCAGCCGGTGGAAAAAGTTCTGCAGATCGGTCTGCACTTCGGGATCGGCGTTTTCCTGGATCAACAGCGAGGCCGAGGTGTGTTGCACCA
>Ga0256841_1000547_pt1 | contig 38387 bp, 27 predicted proteins | sample 356308metaG_FD_185971 | JGI IMG/M metagenome (GOLD analysis project Ga0256841, IMG submission 185971) | Hydrothermal vent microbial communities from Mid Atlantic Ridge, Atlantic Ocean - 356-308 | ecosystem: Environmental > Aquatic > Marine > Hydrothermal vents | place: Atlantic Ocean: Mid... | reverse complement strand
GGCATAAACGGCCGCCGATCCCCCTCCCCATAGGGAAACAGCAACCCCACATTCCCCCGATGCACCGCCAAAACCCCTCCCCGGGGCCCCGCATACCCCACCACCACATCCAATACCCCATCCTCATCCACATCGCCCGCCGCCAGCGCCCGCGGCACCACCACGGCCTGCTCCATCACCTGCCGCAACCCTGCCGGCCCGGCATACTCGGCCTCCACCTCCACCCCATCCCGCAAATTCACCCACGGACGCCCCCGCCCGGCCGCCACCACAACCACACCCCCGGTCGCCTCAACCCTCACACCAATCCCCACTTCCTTCATCACCGCACCCACCATCACCACCATCAAGGTGAGCACTGTCAGGTGAATGACGCCCTGCTTTGTAAGGTGAATGACTCCCCGCTTCCTAAGGTGAATGACACTATGCCTCATCGCTTCCCCCTTCGCCCATAGCGCAAGGCCAACGCCTCACACTACGGCCATGATTTCGTAGACCATCCGACCGTGGGGAGTCCAAATCGTGAGGTTGATCCCGTGTCGTCGTAACTGAGAGGAAATCCTACAGTACAGCCTGCATCAACAAGGTCCAGTCACTGGCGGTTCGCACCCTGCTACCGGCTTTCCGCAAGGCCTTCACCGCCACCAGATCGCCGTGGGAGAACCTCCTCACCGGCGTCCACCGACCAAGGCAACGCTCATCGGCGTGCATCCTGACTGCCAGCCGTGATTTGAGCCCCTCACTATTACCGCAGTAGGTGGCCTTTATAATACCTCTCATTCCCTTCACAACGTCACTACACATAATAGACATACTCGGTATTGGTGTCAAGAAATTTTTTTGGTAGAAAAATTTTTGGACATTCTCCGGTAGAGGGTATAGCCCTGCAGAAGAGCCGCCGACCGGAGGAGACGACGCTGATATCCTGATCTTCCATCTCATTCGGCGCATCCCATACCGGTCACCATCATTGACCCTTCCAGAGGGCACGTGCCACAATGATACCTGATGGATCCGGTCATCGAACAACTGCGCCACCTTCTCGATCCGGATCGGGTTCTGTCCGAGCCCGATGAACTGATCGTCTACGAATCGGATGCCGTCACCTATCATAAACGCCGACCACGAGCGGTCGTCTTCCCCGAATCCCGCGAGGAAGTCGCCGCCGTCGTCAGGTTTCTCTCCGAACGCGGGATTCCCTTTCTTCCTCGAGGGGCGGGAACCGGGCTGAGTGGGGGAGCTGTGCCCTCTCCCGAGAGCGTCATCATCGAGCTGGCGCGAATGAACCGCATCCTGGAGATCGATTACGAGAATCAACGGGCCGTCGTCGAACCGGGCGTCATCAACGTCCACCTCTCCCAAGCCGTCGCCGATGCCGGCTACTTCTATGCCCCCGATCCATCGAGCCAGACGGCCTGCACCATCGGTGGGAACGTCGCCGAGAACTCCGGTGGGCCGCACTGCCTCAAATACGGAATGACCACCAATCACATTCTGGGACTGGAAGTCGTTTTGCCCGACGGGGAGATCGTCCAACTCGGCGGCGATGGTGCCGACGCGCTCGGCTATGACCTCCGCGGTTTGTTCATCGGCTCGGAAGGCATGTTCGGGATCGCCACCAGGATCACCGTCCGATTGCTCCGCTGTCCGCCCACGGTTGAGACTTTGCTCGCCGACTTCATGACGATCGAAGCGGCGACCCACACCGTCTCAGAGATCATCGCCGCCGGCATCATTCCGGCCGCTCTGGAGATGATGGACAAGGCCACCATCGGCCTCGTGGAAGCCTCGATCTTCGCCGCCGGATATCCGACCGACGCCGCCGCCGTGCTGATCATCGAACTGGATGGACTGGAGCCGGCTGTCGTGCGCGATGTGGCTCGGGTGATCGACATTTGCCGAGCTCATGGAGCGCGAGAGGTGCGGGTGGCACAGAATGAGACGGAACGAGCGCGATTCTGGGCCGGTCGGAAAGGGGCGTTCGGCGCCATGGGACGGTTGAGCCCCGATTTGATGATTCAAGATGCCGTCATTCCTCGCAGTAAGCTCCCGCGCGTGCTCAGTCAGATCTACCGCATTGCCGAACACTATGGTTTGCAGGTAGCCAACGTGTTTCACGCTGGTGACGGGAATCTCCATCCCAACATCCCTTACGATGGACGCGACCCGGAGATGCTCGAGCGCGTCAAACGGGCCAGCCGGGAGATCATGGAACTCTGCGTCCGGGAAGGAGGTTCGATCACCGGTGAGCACGGCGTGGGGTTGGACAAGATCGATTACATGCCATTGATCTTCAGCGATGCCGATCTAGAGGCGATGGTTCGGGTGCGTCGATGTTTCGACCCTCGAGGCCTCTGCAATCCCGGCAAAGTCATTCCCATTCGTCGCTGTAGGGCCTTTTGAACCAGTATCATCGACTGTCGAGGCGCGGTCGGGCGTCGCGATGAGAGGCTGAACATGTATAACGAACTGGAAGCGATTGTCGGGAAAGAGTGGGTCCGTCCGGGAAACGCGACGCCGGAATACACGGTCGATGGCGTCGTCCCCGATGTGGTGCTCTTTCCCGGCTCAGCGGATGAGGTGGCCGAGGTCCTCCGCCGAGCCCATGAAGCGCGATGGATCGTCGCCCCGGCGGGATTCGGGACCGGACTGGATCTGGGCAATCCCCTGGCCAAAGTCGATGTGGTCATTTCCACGCGGCGGCTCGATCGCGTGCTCGAACACGAACCGGCCGACTTGACCGTCAGTGTGGAAGCCGGCTGTTCATTGGCCACCTTCAACGAGATCATCGGCGAACACGGGCAATGGCTGCCGCTGAATCCTCCGAGACCGGAGCAGGCGACGTTGGGGGCCATTGCCGCCGTTGAAGATTTCGGGTCACTTCGCCTGGGATTCGGCCTCACGCGCGATTACGTCATCGGCTTGACCATCGTGCAGGCTGACGGAACGATCATCAAGAGTGGGGGGCGCGTGGTGAAAAATGTCGCCGGTTACGATCTCAACAAGCTGTTTGTCGGCAGCCACGGGACGCTGGGCATCATCACTCAACTCAATTTCAAACTGCGTCCTCGACCGGAGGTGGATTCAACCTATGCGCTCTCGGGCGGCGCTCTCGCCCGTCTGGAGGAGGCGGCCCGCGAGCTCGTTCGATCCGAACTCGCGCCGGTGGCGCTCAATCTCTTGCCCGCCGGGACGGTTCGACGATGCTGGCCATCTTCGCCGGTTGACGGGTCCGTTCTGCTCGTGCGATTCATGGATTTGGAGCCCGTCGTGCAGTATCAAGCAGACCAACTCCAGCAACGGGTCGCCAGGCTCGGCTTGGACGTCTCGACGGTGGGCGCCGAAACGGCGATGGCCCTCTGGCGGGCCATCGATGATTTCCCCGTCGATGGCGGCGACGTCACGGTGCGCATGAGCGTACCTCGATCAGAGGCGTTCTCGATGGTTGGCCTCATTGAGCGCACCCTGAGCGCCGCCGATGACGTCCAGGTCATCGCCTGCGTCGGCGATGGGACGATCTGGGTTTCGGCATCGTATGAGGACACGGAGTTCACCCGCTCTCGGCTCGTCGCTTCACTGAAGGCGCTGCGTCGAGAGTGCGAGCGTCGGCGCGGCCATCTCATCCTCTATCGAGCGCCTCGCGCCGTAAAGCGCGAGCTCGATGTCTGGGGCGAAGTGGGGGCGACGGCCGGGCTCATGCGGGCGCTCAAACAGCAATTCGATCCCCATGGCATTCTGAATCCGGGGCGATTCGTCGCCGGGATCTGAAAGAGGATCGCCGGGTCGCCGTTCCCGAGAGACGTCGATGCCTCTCGCCGGGCTGACCCGGCGTCGAGCGGAAGAGCTATGGAGAAACCTTCGCTGGTCCGAGAGTTGAAAGCCGAAGCCGATAAGTTGCTGGCCTGCGTTCACTGTGGATTGTGCTTACCGCACTGTCCGACGTATGCCGCCCTTGGCGATGAAAACGATTCGCCGCGCGGCCGACTCTATCTCATGCGCGCGGTGGCCGAGGGGCGTCTCTCGCCCGATTCCCGCGCGTTCGTCCGTCACCTCGATCTCTGTCTCGGTTGTCGCGCCTGTGAAACGGTCTGTCCATCCGGCGTCCATTACGGGCATCTCCTGGAAATAGCGCGATGGGACATCGTCCGGCTGGCTGCGACGCCTGATCGCGGACTCACCCGAGTGACGCGTTTCGTCCTCAACCACCTGTTCACCTCACCCCGTCGATTACGCCTCGTGCTGGGGTTCGTCCGCCGGCTGCGCGATCGCGGACTCATCGAGCTTCTGCTGGAGAGCGGGCTGCTCGCCTCGCTCCCCGGGCGCGTCCGCAAAGGATTGGCCATGGTGCTGGCCACGCAACCCTCCGGCCCACCAGTGGCCGCGTCATCGGCGACGCATTCTCACGGAGGGTCCACCCGGGTCGCTCTGTTTGCCGGTTGCGTCGTTCGCGAGCTTTTCGCTCACACCAACCAGGCCACCGAGCGAGTCCTCGTCGAGCACGGATGTGACGTCGATGATCCCCCCGATCAGGTTTGCTGTGGCGCGCTCCACGCCCACGCCGGTGAGAGAGAGACGGCGCAGCGATTGGCGCGCCGGAACGTCGAGATATTCGAGAGAGGAGATTACGACGCCATCATCGTCAATGCCGCCGGCTGCGGCGCTATGCTGAAAGAATACCCTGCTCTCCTGGCCGATGATGCGGCCTACCGCCAACGAGCCGAGGCGTTCAGCGCTCGCGTCAAGGACATCTGCGAATTCCTCATCGAACGTGGATTCCGGCCGGGTCCTCGACCGTTGCATGTGCGCGTCACGTATGATGCTCCCTGCCACCTCTACCACGCTCAACGGATCACAGACGCGCCGATCGCGCTCATCACACAACTTCCCGGAGTGGAGTTCGTGCCATTGCCCCACGCCGAGATGTGTTGCGGCAGTGGGGGCATATACAACCTCATGCACCCGGAGCTGGCCGATGACATCCTGGCCAGGAAACTGGAGGCCATTCGATCCACTGGCGCCGACATCGTGCTCACCGGAAACGCCGGTTGTCTCATGCACATCGGCAGTGGAGCACGACTGGCGGGTTTCTCGTTCACTCTCCTGCACCCGGTGGAACTGATCGCTCAAACGTATTGACCGAGGAACGCGGGCGTTCCGTTCATTCCACCGTCACCGACTTGGCCAGATTGCGCGGTTGATCGACATCGCATCCACGACGAACGCCGATGTGATAGGCCAGCAATTGCAGCGGCACGATGGACAGGATGGGAGAGAGCCACTCGGTGGTTGGAGGGACTTCGATCACGTGATCGGCGATTTCTCGCGCTTCCCGGTCGCCCTCGTTCACCACGGCAATGACAACGCCATCGCGAGCCTTCACTTCCACCATGTTGGAGAGCGTCTTCTCGTAGCGGATGCGCGAGGCTGGCGACTGCGGATCATAAGGATTCACCACCACCACCGGCAGTTCTTCGTCGATGAGAGCGTTGGGACCATGTTTCATCTCTCCCGCCGGATATCCCTCGGCGTGAATATAGCTGATCTCCTTCAATTTCAATGCGCCCTCCAGCGCGATGGGATAATTCACGCCGCGGCCGAGATAGAGGGCATCCTGGCAACGGAAGAATTCGCGGGCCAGCTCATCCATCTGATCATCGCTGCCCAGAACGGCTTCCAGTTTGATGGGCAATTCCTGCAGGTGTTGAAGGAGCTCGCGCGAGCGTTGGCGATCGATGGTGCCCCGGATATCGGCCAGATAGACGGCCAATAGATAGAGGGCGGCCAGTTGGGTGGTGAACGTCTTGGTCGAGGCCACTCCAATTTCGGGACCGGCGTGGGTGTAGATCGTCCCGTGCACCTCGCGCGTCAATGTGGAACCCTGGACATTGCAAATACCCATCACGCGCGCCCCGCGATCGAGCGCACCACGCACGGCGGCGAGCGTGTCGGCCGTCTCGCCCGATTGGGAGATGGCCAGGACGAGCGTATGGTCGCCGATCAACGGCGAGCGATACCGGAACTCGCTGGCATAGTCTACGTAGACGGGAATCCGGGCGATGTCTTCGATCACGTATTTTCCGACCAGCGCGGCATGATAGCTGGTGCCACAGGCGACGATCATCAGGTCGCGAAGCTGGCGAAATTCTTCCTCCGAGATGTCCAGTTCGTCCAGATAGACCCGTCCCGTTTCCAGCGACAGACGATCCTTGACCGTATCGCGGACGGCGCGCGGTTGCTCGTAAATCTCCTTGAGCATGAAGTGCTTGAAGCCGCCCTTCTCGGCCATGATGGGGTCCCAGGTGATCCGTTGCAGCGAAGGGGTCACCGGATTCCCCTGAAAGTCAGTCACCCGCACGCCCTGGCGAGTGAGCACAGCCATCTCTCCATCGCCCAGGAAGAACACATCCCGCGTGTGATAGAGCACGGCGGGCACATCCGAGGCGACGAAATACTCGTTGTTGCCCACGCCGATGACCACGGGCGGCCCTTGCCGTACGGCGATGATCGTATCGGCCGTGTCGGCCGAGAGAATGGCCAGGGCGAAAATGCCCTGCAAATCCCGAGCCGCCGCTCGCACCGCCTCTTCTAAGGCCATGCCCTCCCGCCGGTACTGCTCGATCAGGTGAGCGATCACTTCCGTGTCCGTCTCCGTCACGAAGCGATGATCCTGTTGCTGCAACGATTTTTTGATCGGCAGGTAATTCTCGATGATCCCGTTATGGACGACGACCAGTTGACCGCTGCAATCACGATGAGGATGAGCGTTCTCCTCGGTGGGCCGACCGTGAGTCGCCCAGCGCGTATGACCGATGCCGAACGACCCATCCATGGGATGCAATCGAATGGTCTCTTCCAGGTTGCGGAGCTTCCCCGCCGCGCGACGAATCTCCAGTCTTCCCCCATCATCGACCACGGCGATGCCCGCCGAGTCGTATCCGCGATACTCCAGGCGCTTCAATCCCTCCAGGATGACGGGGACGATCTGCTTATCTCCAACATAGCCGATGATCCCACACATAACGATGTCAGTTTATCATGGAGAACGAAGCCTTGTCAGCCTTTTTTCCACCATCGCTGCCGGGTAGAGGTGGCTCGAGGCCATCGCTCTCGCCGTTGGCTCGAGGTCGGTGAGGACGACCATGGCCATCCCCGGACACGGCCTTGCTAAGCTCCCTGCCAGCGCGCCCTCACCCGACGAGAGCGCTCACTCGATGAGATAGGCTCGGAGAACCTTGTGCACCGCCCGAATCACATCGTCCACGTCCTGATCATTCATCGCCGGCGTCAGCGGGAGCGAGAGAATATGCTCTCCCACCTGGAGAGCCTCAGGGAAATCCTCCGGGCGGTGATGATATTTCTCTCGATAGTAGGGATGGGTGTGGAGCGCCCGATAGTGCAATGCGGCACCGATATTCTCGGCCCGAAGCGCTTCGATGATGGCGTTGCGATGCACGCGAAAGCGACCCGGCTCGAGGATGAGAACGTAGAGATGAAGGGCGTGGCGATCGCCATCGGATGGGCGCGGCTGAGTCCTCACCGGCAAATCGGCGAAGGCTTCATCGTAGCGCCGCGCAATCTTCTCGCGCGCGTCCAGGAACGATTCCAGTTTGGGCAACTGCGCCAGACCCAAGGCGGCAGCCAGGTCGGGCATATTGTACTTGAAACCGGGCTCGATGACATCGCTGGGCATGAATCGCCGCGTTTGAAATCGCTGCCAGGCATCATGACGGAGCCCATGGAGCCGGAGTCGACGCAATCGCTCATCGATCGTCGGATCACTGGTGGTCACCATGCCCCCTTCGGCGGTGGTCACATTCTTGTTGGCGTAAAAACTGAAGCAGGTGAAGGCACTCAATGAACCGATCATCCGACCCCGGTATCGCGCGCCCAACGCATGAGCGGCATCCTCGATGACGATGAGCCGGTGCTCGGCGGCCAATCGACCGATCTCATCCATGGGACAGGGCAAGCCGCCAAAATGAACCGGTACGATCGCCCGGGTGCGCGGCGTGAGGGCGTCGGCGATGCGCTGCGGATCGATATTCAACGTGCGACGATCGATATCCACGAAGACGGGGCGAGCGCCCACATGCTCGATGGCGTTCGCCGTGGCCGCGAACGTCAATGGCGTGGTGATGATCTCATCGCCGGGACCGATGCCGGCGACGATCAAACTCAGATGGAGGGCCGATGAACAGGAGTTGACGGCGACGGCATACCTCGCGCCGACGAGCTGGGCGAATGCTCGTTCGAATCGATGCGTCTTGGGGCCCGTTCCGATCCATCCCGAGCGCAGCGTATCGACGACCTCGGCGATCTCCTCCTCGCCCAGACAGGGTGCACCGAACGGCAAAAACGTGGACCGCACCGGTGGTCCCCCTTCAATGGCTAATTTCTCTCTCGGAGCCATGTCCTCCGTCAATAGGCATAACGCAAATCGCCGACTTGCGCAACATCACTCTCGCTCCTCGTGGCAGGCCCGCGAGATCATGAGCAACTCCCCCGAAAATGTGGCGTAAGATGCCATGTTGCACCACGTCACTTTGATACTCCTTCGAAAAGAGTTCGGTTTCACCCGCTCTGGCCCGCGGATTCAGGGATGACTTCGATGAAAAGAGCGCGCGCGCAGGCCGCCGAAGCGCGCCTCCGGAGTTCCTCACGCTCGCCAGCGATCTCCCCTCACATGTCTCACCCCCATGCCCCGAAGTTCGCTCCCGGGAATAGCCGCGCTCCTCTCGGCGTCACGCCCACGTCCCTCTGAAGAGGACGTGGAGCGTAAGCAGGACCGCTCACGCTCCATTTCATGGTTCGCAGCGGGCTGGTGACCTCCGAGTAACGTTCGCGATCACTTAACCAGCTAGCCGCGTGTCGATGGCTCCCAGAAACTGAGTGGCGCGCAAGAAGTATTCTTCCCACGCCGTCCGGTAAGCGTTCAGCTTGTCCAGCGTCGCCTGACTGGGCGTCGTCCCCTGTTGAACGAGCAGAATGAAGGCGACGCGAAACACGCGCTGCGCGTGGCGATAATCGGGCACGCGCGGACCGTTGGCGGCGATGATGTCATCGATGGTCACCGTGCGGCGACGACCGCGGATGGTGACGTCCCGGCGCGGTGGAAATCGACGCATGCGCATGGGATCGGCGACGTCCGGATCGACGATGACGAAGGTGTCTTGCACTTCTTCGGGGGCGCGCAATCCCATCAGGTATTGATCGAGCTGGCTATAGCCGTCGATGAGCTCATTGCTCGGCGTGCTGAACAGGCCGTCGCCCAGATCCCGCCACACATTGCCTTCCATCGACGATGATCGGGGAGCGCCGAATTGACTGAACGCATTGGTGCTCTCGGTGTTGAAGAAAAAGCTCCAATGAGCCAGTTGGCGGCCAAGAAGCAGCGTGGGGTCGTCGCCGGGGAACTCGACGAAAGCGAGCCACCGATGCCCTTGCTCCTGACCGAGGATGGAGAGCGCCGAGTTGAGTCCGAGAAAGCGGCGGGTCGGCGATGGCGGGTAGGCGCGAACGATGTTATTGAGCACGAGCAAGCCCTGTAATCGACCGTCGCTGCCGAAGCTGCTGGCCCGATCGAAAACGGGCACGCCGATGCCCTCGGCGTCGTTCCGCGCTCCCAAATAGAAGGCGAACGCGCCGCCGAGATCAAAATCAAAGTCCGTCCAGATGTACACGAAATCGTATCGATCCTCGTGCGTCTCGTAGAACACTTCGGGCACCTGCAATACGTCGACTTGAGCGATGTCACGGAAGACCTCCAGGATGGCATTCCCCAACGCCTCGGCAGGAGGATCGCTCAAGTCGATGGCGTTCTGCCGCGAGGTGCGCCCCGGCGAAATACCCACCAATCCCGATTCACTGCGCACGCGAAGATAGCCGATGGTGATTTCCCCCGTATCGCGGAGGGTCACCTGGAAGGTGTTGAACAATCCGGTGCCAAACGTCGGGATGTTCCGATACGTGACGACCAATCGATCGGGTAATTGCTTGACGAAAATGCCCGCCGTCGGCGATCGATTCACGCGACTGGGATCGAGATCCTGCCAGAGAGCCGCGATGCGCGGTCCGATGAGGAAACGCGTCACGTTGATCTCGGGGCGAAAATCGCCTCGACGGAACGTGAGGTATCCGTTGGTGCCGACGAAGATCTTATCGTAGGTGCGCCCATAGAAGGTGAAGGCGAATCCATCCTGGAAATCCACCTGAGCGAAGCCATCGTCTGCAGGAGCTTGACCGCCACGGAAGGTCGTGATTTTGGTTCCCAGATCATCGTCGAAATCGACCTCGTCGATGAAACGAACTTCGTACTCCTGATCGGTCACCGGCGTGAAGACCACCGTCGATCGATTGAGATCGAACGGGTTGGCGGGCAGAATCAACCGCCCATCATCTTCGATGACGGCGATGTCCCCAATATCGGCGCGGAGCGCCGCTTGTTTCTGCGGCGTTATACCCCGCTGACGGAGCCGCGCCAATCGCTGGAGATTCCGTTCGTGACGAAGCTTCTCTTCGAGATACCGTTTCTCGAGGCTCCCATCAATGGTCGTGCCACAAACGAACGTCTCGCCGCCGAGTTGAGCGAGTTTCTCAGCTCGATAGCGGGCGGTCACGTCAGCCTCCTGGTGACTGCTTCCAGGAAACGAGCCAACCAGTGGCGCGCGGGCGAAAACGGAAACAACGATCACCAACAGAAAAGTTGCACATACGAGAAGCCGTTCAGATCGAGTCATCAATCCTCCTCCATGGTGAGTTTCGGATTACAGGTATTCATCGGGGGTGATCAGAGCAGTCGAACACTCGCCAGGCGGTCCAGGAGCGATCGACGTGCTTCTTCAGTGACATACGGAACCGAGATTATAGCTCGACGTCGGATGTGGAGCAACAGATGGGCCACCGAGCGGCGCGGGGATTCCCCCGGGAGCCCAGCTCCATGCTGCCTTCAGCCGGGAGAGAACATGGCCGCTGGGGCTCGGTTGCCCCGGGGGGGAGGGCAACCGGCCCAGCGGCCCGTCCTTGAAGGAGGAGGTGAATGTCTGCGGGGTCGTCAGTGGGCTAACCCGTCAGCTCACTAACGGTTGCCCCATGTGTCTTCTCTTCTTTCACGCCGTGAGTCATGCAAATGATGTGCCACGCCATGACAGCCCGTGTCGAAATGCTGGAACCAACTCTCACTGAGCGGGTTAGCGCGATGGCCAGAGAACGCCGCAGCCGGGATGCGCCCTCTTGGCGCGTCTCAACTCTGGGGTGACCATTACATCGGTGAAAAGCTCTTTTCACCACCTCTGCCGCCGGTCAGGCCATGGCGGCGAAGGCGTCGAGGATCGTCCTCTCTTCATCGGGACGAACCGTGCGAAGATCGAGCACGACCCGATCGTCCTCGATGCGCGCCAGAATGGGCGGATCGTGCGCGCGCAATCTCTGCTCGACGGCATCGGCGGGAAACGAAGGAACGTCCACGGCGATGAGCACCGTCTCCACCCGGGCATCGGGTGCCGTGCCGCCGCCAGGCACCGACGCGCCGGGGCGAAGATGGAACCGGATGTGCGGACAGAGCCGACGTCCCCTCCGGATGAATCGTCGCGCTCGCCGACGCAATGCATCCACCGGTGATCGTAGCATGGAGAGCACGGGCACCTCGGTCTCTGCGCGACCGGAATAGTAGAGTCGCAGCGTCGCCTCCAACGCGGCCAGCGTGAGCTTGTCGGGACGGACCGTCCGCATCAACGGATTCCGCCGCAGTCGATCGACGAGCGCTCGTTCGCCAACGATCACGCCCGCCTGAGGACCGCCGAGCAGTTTATCGCCACTGAACGAACAGAGGCTCACGCCAGCCCTCAGCGAGTCTTGAACGCGCGGCTCATCGTGAATGCCCCAGGCACTCACATCCACCAGGCAGCCGCCTCCCAGATCATGATAACACGGCAGCCCGTACTGGCGACCCAAGCGCACTAATTCGTCCAACGGCGGCTGTTCGGTGAATCCGGTAATACGGAAGTTGCTCTGATGGACGCGCAACAACAAGCGGGTGTTCTCATTGATCGCGTTCTCATAATCGCTGAGGCGAGTGCGGTTGGTGGTCCCCACTTCGCGAAGGATGGCCCCCGATTTGGCCATGATGTCGGGGATGCGAAACGAGCCGCCGATCTCCACCAGCTCGCCGCGAGAGACGATCACCTCTCCTCCTTCGGCCAGCGTGTTCAGCGTCAACAAGACGGCGGCAGCGCAATTATTCACCACCAGGGCCGCTTGGCAGCCGAGCAGTTCGACGAGCCATCTCTCGCAATGAACATCGCGGCGGCCACGCCGTCCCTCCGACAGGTCATATTCCAGATTGGCGTAGTGCCGGGCCACATCGACCATCGCTTCCACGGCCTCCTCGGCCAATGGCGCGCGACCCAGATTAGTATGAATGACCACGCCGGTGGCATTGATCAGGCGCCGAAGCGAGGGTTGATGAACGAGAGCGATGTGGTCACGAAGGCGGCGCACGATCTCGGGAACGATCGTCTCGCCGGGATGATTCCACCGCCCCTCCTGGATATCCTTCCGCAGATCGTCCAAAATCCGCCGCAAATGATCGCGCAGTCGCGCGCGGTCCATCCGCTCGGTGAACCGGGCGATCGCCGGCTCGTTGAGCAACGCTTCTACCGAAGGGATGGCGCGCAGAAGTTGCCGTGTCTCGTCCTGTCCGCTCATCGATTCACCATCGGGCGAGGTTCATCGGATCGAAAAGTGACGTCGAAGGCTTCTGGATGCCATCACGGCCGTGGCGGACTCTGCACTTGAATGCGCACGGTGAACGCGCCGGAATTATCATCCAGGTTGTCTTCGTTCACCATCAAGAAGAGCCGGCCACTCCGCTCGGCCACCAATTCGGCGGCGCGCCCGATGAAGATGAAATCGTCATTATCATCGCCGATGACGGCGATGAGTCCGCCGGTCGGGCGATTGGGGATCATCTTCCCCGGATCAGCAATATTGACGCCTTCAGGGCCCGAGGTCAGTGACGGAGAGAGATTCACCCGCCCGCTGGCCGCGAATCGAATACGATCGCCCGCGGAGATATCCAGGCCGGAATCAGTCCACACGTCTCGGGCGGGTACGTTGACTGTCACCTCGCGGAACCGGGGAAGCGGCACGTTGATCGGCTTCCTCTCTGGTGGCGCGATCTCGGTCGGTTCACCTCCAGGCGCGCCGGAGACGTTCCTTCCTGATTCCACCGTTTCCTTCACGGGAATGGTTCGTGCCGGTTGCGTCACTTGAGTCACTGACTGACGATCCCGGGCGACGTCCGACGTCGCTGGCGGAGATGATGGACGCGCCACCGCCGGTGACTCGGTTGGCGCGCGCACCGATGAGGAACGTTGGGATCGGGAAGACGCCGGGGACGTCGAGGCCGCGCTGGTCCGCCTGACTAACGCCGGCTCACTCCCGGATGTCACTGCCGACCGAGCCGGTGCTTCCGTCACCGAGCGCGTCGATGGGCGCGGGACGGATGCCGAGCGCGCCCGCTCGACCGGTGTCGCCTCAGCGCGGACAGTCGTTGAGCGGACGTCGCGTCGAGGCGCCGGCGAGATCATCCCTTGTTGTTGCTCGCCGACGGATGTCTTCGCCTCCACGAACTCGATCCGATCGACGTCGTTGACGTGAATCATGGCCCGACTCAACGTGCCGGGAATCACGATGGTGAAGATGCCATTTTCGAAGCGAACGACGAGACCGTGAAGAATCGAGCCGTTCTTCAGGTGGATGGTATCTGTTGGCGTCGAGCCTTGCCCGGCGAAAACTGGAGGCGCAATCGATCCGACGGCTCCCGCGCCGGATGCCAGGAACGCGAGCAGAAGGAACCCGCCCATGAAGCCGTATATGTATCGCCGTCGGCGCATCATGTGATTTTCCCCCTGGTGATGTCCTTCCGTCAACACGTTTACCATACCAAAAATCCAGGGTCAGAGTAAAGAGGATTGAACGGAACGCCTCGCATCAGCCAGACGCTGGGAGCCCGAAGGCACAAGGGGACGCTGACGGCGGCGAGAACCTCATCGATTCGCTTCGCTCTCCGAGTTCTGTGAGGCTCCAGAAGTGGGAGTGCGATCATGAGCTGCACGAGCTGACACCTGACCCTCCCCGCCAGCGAGCCGCGGGGCTTCCCCGGAGGAGGACATATCCCTTGGGACGAGCCGACACCGTGATATCTCCCCACGGACCAGCCATGGAGCTCCTCCGCTTCAGGCCCCGGAGCCGGTCTCCGGAATGCGAGGGGCTTCCCTGTGAGAGAGGGAAGAACGACAGCTTCGGCAGACGCCGAGCCCACAGAACGGGGGCTTCCCTGTGAGAGAGGGAAGAACCCTCGAAACGAGCCGACACCGCGACTTCCCCCCGCCGTCAAGCGGCGAGGCCTCTCCGCTTCAAGCCCCGCAGCTCGTCTCCGGGGTCTGGTGACGTGTGTGAGCTAGTTCACGACGCGCTCACTTCATTCGGGAAAGCCCCGCAGCTCGCCTCCGGGAATCGTTACTTCCTTCGCTCCCTCGCCGACAAGCTGGGGGCTCCCTCTGCTCGGCAGGCATCACCTCTCTGGCAACGAAGAGTGAGATGTGCTAGTCTAGCTCCTGCATCACTTGGAGGGAGGCATGAAATTGATCACGACGTCGTCGACGCACGATCGATTACTCCTGCTCGCTTTGGTTTGGTTCTGGCTCTCGGTCTGGACCGGGAATGCATCGGCTCAGGTCATGGATGCCGTCGGCGATCACGACAATCAAGCCGATATCGTCGAAATCGACGCCATGCCCACGCCGGATGGATCGGGCATGCGCATGCGCCTGACCTATGCTGCCCCCATCCAGCCCCCTCTGGTCGGCTACGTGTTCATCGATGTAGATCGTGATCCCACGACCGGCGCCCCCACAGTCTCGCCCGTCCCGGGCATCGATGCTCTGGTCAAGTACACGCTCACCGATACGGGTCGTGGTCTCCAGGTCCGCGTCGAGGTGTCCACCGCTTCAGGCATGCAGATTTTCTTCCCTCCCAAGACTGACAAGATGCGATTCAAAGTCGATGGAAATGTGATCCGCATCGGCCTCCTCGGCGAGTTATTCGGTGGGGTGTCGGTCTTCGATTTCTTCGTGGCCACCGATACGGGGGAGGTGGGCGACACCGTATTCGATCGCGTTCCCGACTTCGGCGTGATCGACTATGCCGGTGGCTCGGCGCAATGGAAAGTTCCCCAACCGGGCGACGACTCCATCGATCTCGTCGTCTCCGATGCCCTTCAGGAGGTGAGTTTCCCTGATTTGGCCACTGTGACTCTTCGCGTCATCGGCGATCGCCTGGATATCATGCTCTCCTACAATCATGATCTCGATGATCGCCGACTCTTCCCGCGCAACGGCCAGATCATCGGTCAGATCTACCTGGACGGCGACCGCCGGCTGGCCACCGGGTTTGCCAACGGAGGGCTCTCGCCGCCGCTGATGGGAGCCGACGAGGTCATTCGATTCACCATCCATCCTCAGCGTCCCCTGGCTCCAGTGTTGATCCGGCGACCATCTGCTCGCCAGCAACCGGTAGAACTCGGATTCGGGCTGGCCTTCGCCAACGACTGCATGGCCTGGCGTCAAGGCCGCAACGTGCATTTCCAGATGCCCCTCTCCCTCCTCGCTCATCCGATGGCGAACGCCTTCTTCCGCGTCGACAGCCTCCTGACGAGCACACGCGAGATCGACGCTCTCCCCGACGATGGCGCGCTCGTCCTCGGAGAGAAACGGGTCCAAGCGCCGTTCCGTTGCGATACCGAACCGGTCGACGCGCGCCCTGAATCGGAGCCCAACCCACAGGAGATGGCCCTCATCGGCGCCCGCGCTTGTCTCTCCTTTTCCCAGGGAGAGAATGGCGACATCGTGCTCCTCAGCATTGATTACACGCGGCTGTCACCCAATCCGGCCACAGTCACCACCAACGTGTATCTGGATAGCGATCAAGATCCGCTCACCGGCTCGCCCGTATCCAATGCTGATACGACAATTGGCGCCGATTACGTTCTCACCTTCTCCGCTCAGCGGTCTTTCCCCAACGCGCCCTTGTCCATTCGCGTCGAACTCCAGGAAAGTGACGGACGGCCGCTTGAGATCGAACAGCTCATCCACTTCGACTTCGGTCAACCGGGATTGGTGACCGTGAGCCTTCCTCTGAGTCTCCTTGACGATGATGACGGAAACATGGATATCATGATCGAGACTCGCGACGAGGAGTCCCGGCTGGAGATTCTTCCGGCGCGCGGGCTCATCCGGCTCCGTCGAAACTGAACGGGCATTCGATCACGCGGCTCCTGAAGGAGCACCGCGAACGAGCTGGTCATAATGACTCCTCCCCGCCGTCCAGCCGCGGGGCTTCCCTGTGGAGGGAGGTACTTCGAACTAGCTGACACCTGACTCCTCCCCGCCGTCCAGCGGCGGGGCTTCCCTGCGGAAAGAAGAACGTCTCGAACTAGCCGACTCTCTGACTCCTCCCCACAGACAAGCTGTGGGGTTTCCTCGTGGAAAAGGAGCACGGCAAATGAGCTGGTCATAATGACTCCTCCCCGCGGACGAGCCGCGAGGCTTCCCAAAGCGGAGAAAAATCCCTCCGGACTGGCTGACAAGCGATCCCTCTCCGCCGACCAGCGGCGGGGCTTCATTGTGTGAGGAGAGGGCGTTGGACTAGCTGACATCGTGACGTCTCCCCGCGGGCAAGCGGCGAGGCTTCCCCCTGGTGTGAAGCGACCTTGAGAGAAGCAATCTCCGTGACTCCCCCCGCCGTCCTGCCAGGGAGCTTCTCCGCTTCAAGCCCCGGAGCTCGCCTCCGGGGTCTGGTGACGTTGTCAGCTACTCTCACCCGCCTCCCCCCTTGAATGCCCCGGAGCTCGCCTCCGGGGATCGTTACTTCCATCGCTCCCTGAGCGCCCAACTGACTCCTCCCCACCGCCCTGCCGCGAGGGTTCCCCCTGGTGTGAAGCGACCCCCACCAGCAAGCTGCGGTGTGTCCTCCTCATGCGAAGTAACCTTTGGAAGAAGCTACTGACCCTCCCTGCCGGCAAGCGATAGGGTTTCTCCGCTTCATCTCACGAAACCCGCCAGCCCTCCTCGCCTGACGCTCTCATCTCTGAATAGCACCTTCAGCGGACGACGTCTCTATCCCCGGCACGATCCTCGGAGTACCCGGCCGGGGCGCGCTCCCGTGTGTTCCCCGTCCTCGACGACGAATGTTCCATTGACGAGAACATGAACGATTCCCACCGGATACTGATGCGGATTCTGGAACGTGGCTCGATCTCTCACCGTCCGCGCATCGAAGATGACCAGATCGGCCTTCATGCCCCGAGCGATGCGCCCGCGATCCACGATGCCCGCTTGATCGGCGGGCATGCTGGTCATCTTCCTGATGGCTGTTGGCAGATCGAAGAGCTTCCGCTCGCGCACATACACTCCGAGTACGCGCGGGCAGGTTCCATAAGACCGCGGGTGCGGCCGGGTGCGCGCCGCCGGACCCACGGGAGCCATGCTCGATCCGTCCGATCCGATCATCACCAGCGGATGCCGGAGGACCATCTCCACGTTCTGAGGGCTCATCCCGTGTCCGATGAATGAGACGGCGCCGCGCTCCTCCTCGATCAACCGCAATAAAGCGTCTACGGGCTCCACGCGCCACCGGTCGGCGATCTCCACCAGATTCTTTCCCACCGTCCACTGATTCGCCGTCGTCTGAACGCGACTGATCACGATGAGCTTGTAATCTCCAGGATCGCTTTCCACCCGCGCTTCGACCTCCTTACGGATGCGCGCCCGCGCCGAGGGCTGACGCAAGCGCTCGACGATGGCCGCCGCTCCTCCCTCCCGCGCCCACGCTTCCAGGAAGATGGTCAGACCGGTGGAATAGGCCGTATAGGGGTAGGCATCGGCGAGCACGTTCACCCCATCCTTGCGCGCCGATTCGATGAGCTCGATGGCCGCGCGCTGTTTCCTCCAGTTCGGTCGTCCGGCAGCCTTCAGATGAGAGACCTCCACTCGCACGCCGGTCTGTCGGCCAATGTCGATCGCTTCGTCGATGGCTTCCAGGAGCGCCGCTTCCTCATTGCGAATGTGCGAAGCATAGAAACCACCGCGCCGCGCTACGACCCGCGCCATGGCCACGATCTCTTCGGTCGGCGTATATTGGCCAGGGGTGTACTCCAGGCCGGTGGAGAGCCCGAGCGCTCCCTGCTCCATGCCCTCCTCGACGGCTCTGAGAATGACGCGCAACTCATCGGCGGTGAGCGGACGGTCGACCAATCCGATGAGATTCTGACGCAATGTCCCCTGACCGAGCAACAACGCCTGATTGATGGAGATGCCCACTTCCTCCAGTCGCTCGAAATACGAAGCGACATCGGTCCAGGACGCGTCCAGACCCGTTCGCTCTCGCCAGGCGCGCCGCCGCTCGTCGGCTCTGACGCCCACCAGTGGGGCCGCCGAAGACCCGCAGTTACCGGTGATTTCGGTCGTGATGCCCTGCCGCACGCGGCTGTCGGCCGTGGGATAGGCCAGAATTTGACCGTCCGAGTGCGTGTGGATGTCGATGAATCCGGGCGCGACATACAATCCGGTCACATCGACGGCGCGTCGACCCTGGGAAGCGGCGATCTCGCCGATGGCCGCGATGGTATCGCCGCGGGTACCGAGATCGGCGCGCCAGGCCGGACCACCGGTGCCATCGAGGATCGTCCCGCCCTTGATGACCACATCGAATGACGGCGTCACTTCAATCCACGGCCAGCGAGATGACGCCGTTCCCACGAGAGCAAAGGCACTTTGCTTGAGAAACGTTCGACGACGCATGAGTCCCCCTTTCGAACAGAGAGTGTGGCGCAAGATGCCATCTTGCGCCATCTCACTTTCGCTCTTCCTGGCGAGCCTGATGCTACTCTCTCCGAGCGCCCAGGAAGCGCTCGAAGAATTCAGCCGCCCGACGATAAGCCCGCAGCCAACTCTCGTAGCGCAAGAACCCGTGCACTTCGTCGGGGAACACGAGAACCTCTACGTGCACGTTCCGCTCGCGCAACCGCTGGACCAGATCGACGGTCTGCCCGAACAGCACATTGCGATCGTCATCGCCGTGAATCAGCAGCACGGGAGAACTCCACGACGCCAGATCGGCCACCGGTGACGACTGATAGGCGAGATCGAGATCGCGCTTCTCCAATCCCCATCCGCCGCCCGGCGAGAAGTCCGTCGCCCGGAACGCCCAATCGTGAACGCCGTGCAAATCGACGCCGGCGGCGAACAGATCGGAATCGCGAGCCAGCCCGAGCGCCGTCAGGTATCCCCCATACGATCCGCCCCAGAGGCCGATGCGATCGGGATCGACCTCCGGCCGATGACGCAGATAGAGCCCGGCGGCGACGATGTCCTGATACTCGGACGCTCCCCGCGGCCCTTGATGCGGAGCCTGACGGAACGCCCGGCCATAGCCGATGCCCGATCGGTAATTGACCGAGAGAACGATCATTCCCTTGCTGACCAGATATTGATTCATGGCGTAGGCATTGGCGTAATAGCCCATGTAGTGCCATCCGAGAAGCATTTGGCGGATGGGCCCACCATGCATGAAGATGACCGCCGGTCGGCGATCGCCGGGTTTGGCTCCCCGCGGCAGGAAGAGCTGGCCGTGAATCTCCCATCCGTCGGCGGCGCGGAAGGTCACCGGTTGCGGCGCGACGAGTTGCTTCTCGGGGAAAGCTTCAGGGAGTCGTTGCGGCGCAATGAGGCGGGGCCGCCCGCCGGCGGTCGCGATGAGGCTCACTGCCGGCGGTCGCGTGGCCGTGGCAGCGAGGAACGCCACATGCTCTCCATCGGCCAAGACCACGGGATAGGTCTCGATGCCCGTCCCCGCCGTCAATCGAACCGGCGATCCCCCTCCAGTGGGGACTTTCCAGATGTGCCGCCGATCGATGTCGCCTCGATTGCTGCTGTAGTAGAGGACGGTTCCATTGACGGAGAGACTGCTCTGTTCGGCGATGCTCTCGCCGGGCGTGAGATCGATCGGCGAGCCGCCGGATGCCGAAATGGCGTAAATGTGGAGCCACCCTTCGTGCTCGGAGTAGAACAACAGTCGATCATCGCTCGCCCAGCGGAGCGGTTCACCGGGATAATATTGAGCGAATCCGCCATCCCGACCCGGCGAATGCCAGATCTCGCTTCCTCGTCCCGTCTCTACGTCAACGACCCAGATGGCGAAAGGATATCCGGTGACCAGACTGCGTCGCTCGTGCTTGCGCCGGCCGGGCATGCGCATGAACGCCAACCGGCGACCATCGGGCGACCAGGCGGGCAGCATATCGCGATCGACGCTGGGTTCCATCCAGCGAATGCGCTGCTCCCGGAGATCGTAAACGCCGATGAAACTGTGATCGCCTCGATCGCTCACAAAGGCGACGCGCCGACCATCGGGCGACCAGCGCGGCGACCCATTCCGACCGCGCGCTCTGAAGAGCGGCTCCAATTTCCCCTCAGCATTCGTCTCGGGCGGAACGAGCGGGAGCTGATAAATCTGCCCTCGTCGGATGAAGACCAGGCGATCGCCACTCGGCGCAATGACCGGGTGATGACCTTCGGCCAGCTTCCAGGGCGCTCCTCCGCTGGTTCTGATCGCCCAGATGGCCTGTTCGGCGCCTCGTGGATCGCTGGTCGGATTGGGAATCTCGCCGGCGCGATTGGGATTTCCTCCGCGCACGTAGACCAGAATCGATCCATCGGGCGTCAACTGCAGATCGCTCAATTCCTGGCCATCGTCCTGGCGATAGTCAGTGAGGCGCACCGGCGCGAAGTCCGGTGCCGCCGCCGTCCAGATGTTGCGCACGCCGCGTTCGTTGAACACCCAGGCGATGCGATTGGCGCGCCGCGCTGCTACCAGATGCGTCGGAAAAGGCGCGCTGAGGACATCCTCCAGAGTGAACGATTGACCCCGAGCGGCGCTCGATCCCATCAATCCGAACGCCGTCACCAGAATCACGTAACGAATGAATCGATCCCAGTGGAAGTGATACCTCATCATCATCCACCTCCTTCGAAAATAGACGACGGACGACCGATGACGGACGACCGACGTTCCCTTTTCATTCCCTCAGTGTTGATCGGCGTCTTTTCCGGTGATCCGCCGAAGATGACGGACGACCGACGTTCTCTTTTCACTCCCTCAGTGTGGCTTGCAAGGCCATGAGAGACTCCTCCGAAGATGTGGCGCAAGATGTCATCTCGCGCTACTTCATTCTCATCGTTCATGGCGCGGGCGAGCTCATGGATGATTCTCTGACCATCAATGACCTCTCCGTCACCGGGATGCCGTGCGCCCCCTCACCGCACCGGGATGGGAAACACGGGCAAGTTCTCGTGTCCTTCGGCATCGACCGATTGCACGGCGAAGAAATAATTATCCTTGGAATAGGGCAACGTCACCTCGGTGGTGTCGCCGACGAAGATCTTGCGCTGCCAGATGGGACTGGTCGTCTCCCGCATGAGGACGTAATATCCGGCCGGAGCGCGGCCCGCAGGCGGCTGCCATCGCAAGGTCGTCTTGTTGGTCAAGCCGCGCACCACGATGCCCACCGAGCGCGGCGCGCCCGGCGCCATGGCCAGATTGGCCAGGACGGCCAGATTGACCCGGGCCACTTGAGCAGCGTAGGCGAAGTCGACGAATTCGGGCAAATCGCCATACTGAACGCCGTCTTCGACGCGGACATCCTGATGCTGATGGCGAAAGTCTTCGTTCATCTCCGAGAGGCGCACCGCCGTGAATCCCAGTCGACTGAACGGCGTATGATCGCCTCCGCGGAGGAAGCGATCGCGACGATAGATCATGACCACGTTCATCTGATCGACGTATCGCTCGCCCACCTCCTTGATGTAACGGGCCAATTGCCGCGCCGGACTATCATTCTCGCCCCCGGTCGCGCGAATGCGCCGAAGGAAGGCCTCGGCATTGGCCGCCGGAATGCCCTCGCTGAACACGCGCAGATGAGTGTTATCCCGGAGATTCGTCTCGCTGGAGAGGGTGTTTCCCACGATGTCATTGGTGATCATGGCGACCACGTTCCACCCCTCCCGCTTGGCGTGCTCGGCCAGATGGCGAGACCCATAGAGTCCCTGCTCTTCGCCGGCGACGGCGGCGAAAATGATGGTGGCAGGAAACCGTCGGCGACTCATGATGCGGGCCAGTTCCATGACCACCGCCGTTCCCGAACCATCATCGTTGGCTCCGGGAGCGAAGCTGGTGGTGTCCATGGCATCGGAGGCGCGCGAGTCATAATGCCCGCTGACGATGAGCACGCGATCGTCCTTGGGATCGCTTCCCGGCAGCCGAGCGAGCACGTTTTTCATCTCCACGCGATGAGGAATGCGCCGACCATCTGGCTCCACCACGAAGGGATCGAATTCCACCTGCAGGCGACCACCGGAAGCTTCGGCGTATCGCTCGAACTCCGCCTTGATCCACCGGCGCGCCGCACCGATGCCCCGCTCGTCGCTCTCGGTCTCGCTGAGCGAATGACGAGTGTGAAAACGCACCAGCCTGCGAATGGTCGCTTCGATGCGCTCGGCCGAGACCTCATTGATCATGGCGACGATGGCCGGGTCGCGCTTCTGAATGACCGTCTGCGCGCGCATCGGCGACCGTGCCGATCCCCAGAGCATACTTCCCACCACGAAAAGACCCAGCATGGCTATCCAAGACCGGTTCCTCATCCAACGTTCAACGGCTCTCTTATGAACATGCATATCTTCAGCCTCCTGTAAGGAAAGGGGTGGTGCAAGCTGTCAGCTTGCGTTATTCCATTTTCGTCGCTCGGCGTGCGCAAGAGCTCATGGGCGATTCCCCGGAAAAGTCACCGCAAAGGACGTGGAGAACGCCAGGAAAAGACGCTCTCGGGCTCCGGCGATCTCGGTGGTTTCATTCCCCCGTTCGGGTGAACGATTCCCGAGAAAGGGATGGGATGACGTGAGCGGCCTGCTCGCCTCTTCCCATCCCCGAACCACTCGGTCAACGGCTCGCTCCCTTCACGTAGGTATCGAACCACCGGAGCACGCGTTTCATGAAATCGATCTGATGCTCGCGCTCGGCCAGCCCGTGCCCTTCGCGGGGATAGATGACGAACTCGTATGGCGTCTGATCAAGGATGCGGAGCGCCGTGTAGATCTCCCACGCCTGGCCGATGGGCACGCGCTCATCCTCAGCGCCGTGAGCGATGAGCAGGGCCGTTTTGCTCTGTTTGATGTACTTCATCGGCGAAGCATTCCACATCTCCTCCAGGTGATCGTACGGACGCTCGAATCCCCAGTGGACGAGCGTGTTCTCCATGGGAATGTCGCTCGTGCCGAGGAAAGAAACCCAGTTGGTGATTCCGGCGAAATCGATGGCCGCCTTGAAATGCTCCGAATACCGTGTCGCCGCCAACGCCGAGAAGTAGCCGCCATAAGAGCCGCCTCCCATGCCGACGCGCGATTTATCGACCAGGCCTAATTCATCGGCCAGATAAGCGATGCCCGCGAGCACATCGCGGAATTCGGCGCCGCCGAGATCCTTCTGATCTTTCTTGGAATACGCGACGCCGCGGCCCGTGCTGCCACGATAATTGGGCCAGAAGACGACGTAGCCGTGAGCGGCGAGCAATTGTCCCCAGCGAATGTAGTAGGTGTTCCAGCCATCGAGGACGGCGGCTTCCGGTCCTCCGTGCACGCTCACGATGAGCGGATAGCGTCGTCCTTCTTGATATCCCACCGGCTTCATGACCAGCCCGGTGATGGTGGTTCCGTCGTCAGCTTGATATTCGATGGTGAATTGATCGGCCAGCTCCAGTTCGTCGAGGATGGGATTATTGTTCGTCAATCGACGCGGCTCGTCCCTGCCAGCCAGATAAAAGACCTCCGAGGGATGAACCGGCGTGCTGCCGGCGAATGCGGCGGCGCGATGGTCGGCGTCGAAGCTCAGCGCCGAGAACACCGGGCGACTGCTCAACAGGAGCTCTCTCCGTCCCGTGCTGACGTCCAGGCGATAGGCGCGCGTCGCCGTCTTTTCGATGCCGATCATGGCGATGGTCTCATCGTCCAGCCAGTGGAACCAGATGACCGAGCCCTGATAATCGGTGGTGAGATTGCGCTTCCCTTGACCATCCCGGCGCGCGATGAACACGTTCTGCGCCGATGGATCGTGGATATCGACGGCGCCCAGCCAGGCGATGCGCCGACCGTTCGGCGAGTAGGCCACGTGGCTCAACTTCCCTTCGGTGGGCACGACGACCTCGGCGCGACCGCCGGCGGCGGAGATGCGATAGATCTTCTGATACATGTAGGTGTGATCGGTGAGCGGCGTTTGACTGGCGGTGAAGATCACTTCTCGACCATCGGGCGACCAGTCGAATCCGGTCACGTGGAGATTCTCATCGGTGAGCAATCGCGTCTCTCGGGTTCCCAGATCGTGAATGTAGAGGCGCAGATACTTGAAATCCTGGCCGACGACGCGCCAGTCCCGGCCTTTCCTCTTGTTCTCTTCCTCTTCGGGAGTGGGAGCGTCCCGGCGCGTGAAGGCGATGAGCTGCTCATCGGGAGAGAAGGCATAATTGGCGATGCTGTGCTTTTCCGACGTGAGCGGTTGCGCTTCGCCGCCATCGATGCGGATGGTGTAGATCCGCTGAGTCTTCTTCCCTCGGCGACTGAGGAAAGCGATCCGCTTGCTGTCCTTGAACCAATGTATGGAGCGGGCATTGTATTCCCTGGCCGTCAAGGGATGGGGATCTTTCCCTTCGGTATCCACCAGCCAGAGCTGATAATGGTAGCCGCCGGGTTTTTCGCCCTCCTGGCGCGGCGAACGCACGACGTAGGCGATCCACTGGCCATCGGGAGAGAGGGCCACTTCGGTGACCAGTTTCATGGAAGCGACGATCTCCGGCGTGATGGTGCGATTGGCCGGAGCGGCGGCAATGGCCAGGCTGAGACTCACCAGCCAGAAGAGAGTGAGTGGCATGAGCGCTCTTCGTTTCATGATGCCCTCCTCGAGTTGAAGTCGATGGTCATGAGAGGGTTCCCCAGCTCGCGCCGACTACTCAGCCTGCGATCGACGGTTCAACCTGCCATTGGCCATCGGCGCGCCGAGCATGAGATTGAGCTATGCTCGCCTGATCGGTGTCTTGAAGAAGCGTGCTGCCCCGGCGCACCGACCATAATGGTGGGTTGAACGCGATCTCATGACGTTGGGGGAACCACATGGAGGCAAAAAATACACTACCGGGGTGGACAAGTCCAGAGCGAGATCAAGGCGCATTCAACTCTCCAGACGTGCGAGGCTCTGAAGGGATGCTATGAGAGCGCCCTTGAACACTCGCCCGTCACCGCTGACAAAGTAACCATCCCCGGAGTCCAGCTCCGGGGCTTTCCTGAATGTGGAACGCGCCGGGGACGAGCTGGCACGTAACCATCCCCGGAGTCCAGCTCCGGGGCTTTCCTGAATGTGGAACGCGCCGGGGACGAGCTGGCACGTCACGGACCCCGGGGACAAGCCCCAGAGCCTGGAGGGAAACCCCGCCGCTCGTCCGCGGGGAAACGTCATGATGTCACCTCGTCCAAAGAGCTGCATGCCATCTCCCAGAAACCCCGCCGCTCGCCGGCGGGGAGGAGTCACGGTGCCAGCTCGCTCGAGACACCTCTCCCCACAGGGAAACCCCGCCGCCAGTCGGCGGGGAGGAATCAGGTGCCAGCTAGCAGAGAGGCCAATATTCCATCTTCCCAGAAGCCCCGCCGCTCGCCGGCGGGGAGGAGTCAATTGAACGCTACATGGCCAGCTCATTCACTGCATCTTCCCACCCGCGAAGCCCGCCGTTACTCCTCACAATGAGACATATGTCCCACTTCTTTTGCGACAACTGTCCTTGAAACACCGTTCCCGGAGAGAGTAGAACCTCCCTGCCACGAGGCACTTTTCACGACGTGATTTGATCATGCCTCCTCCAACGAGGAGGAACACAAGGAGGCGACCATGATACGCAGACGAACGACATTCATCAAATTGCCTATCATGGGATGCCTGGCCATCATATCGTTCATGCTCACCACGACCCGTTCCGTCACCTCGCAATCGACGGGACCACCTTACGATCTGGCTCATCCTGGATGCCTGGCATGCCATGACAAGATCGAGAACATTCACACCAGAGTCCAAATCCCCTGCACGTTTTGTCACGGTGGTGACTATTCCACCGATGACAAAGAGAAAGCCCACGTCCAACCCACGCTCCCGGTGATCATGGACAACACCACGCCACCGCTGGATTACGATCTTCCCTACCAGCAATTCGTCAATCCGTCGAATTTGCGCGTGGTGGATCGCACCTGCGGCATCTGTCACGTCATGCAAGTCGATTGGGTGAAGAAGAGCCTGATGGCCACCACCGCCGGTCATCACGCCGGAGGGCTCTATCAAAATGGCGTGGTCGATACCAAGACGCCGATCTACGGGAATTTCGCCATTCGCGATGATGATGGTGACGTCCCCACGGAGAGGGGCGCGGTGGAGGAATTGCGCGATCTCATCGAATATGATCCCACGCTCGACCAATCGCTCGTCTCGACGCACTATCGAGCGGTTCCCGGTCAAGCCTGTGCGCGCTGCCATCTCTGGACGCGCGGCAAGGGGTATCGCGGCGCTGAGGACGTCGATGGAACCTATCGCGCCGACGGATGCGCCGCCTGTCACATGATCTACGCCGATGATGGTCGCTCCCAGAGCGCCGATGCCTCCATCGATCATCAGGAGCAGGGCCATCCGCTCGTCCATCGCATCACCCGAGCCATTCCCACCGGCCAGTGCCTGCATTGTCATCATCGCGGAGCGCGCATCGGATTGAGCTTCACCGGACGAGCGCAGATGCCGCCGCGCCTCCCCGCCGGACCCGGCGTTCCCGGCACGACCGATGTGAAGTTCAACAACAATTATCACTACACCGACCCGGCCACCAATCCCCCTGACATTCACCGCGAGAGAGGGCTGCACTGCATCGATTGTCACACCGAAGCCGGCGTCATGGGCGATGGGAACATCTACGGGCACATGGATCAGGCGACCAAGATCGAATGCCGCACGTGCCATGGCGTTCCCTGGCAGGAAGGAACGCTCATCGATGCCGATGGGAAACCGTTATGGAACGCCCATCGGCAGAGCGATGGAACGGTCGTGCTCACCTCCAAGGTGGATGGTCGCCAGCATCTCATCCCCCAGGTCAAAGACATCGTCGATCCGAACTCTCCCCGCTTCAATCCGCGAGCGGCGGCGGCGATGAACGCCAATCACTTGAAGCCGCAAGGAGGTCTGGAGTGTTATGCCTGTCATGCCGCCTGGATGCCCAATTGCTTCGGTTGTCACTTCGAGCGCGATGAGCGCCAGACGGGCATCAATCTCATCACGCGGAAAGAGGAAGTGGGGAAGGTGAGGACGAGTGACAAGGTCTACGTCTCGTTGAAGCACTTCGCCATCGGCTACAACGCCGAAGGGAGAGTGTCGCCCTACATTGTCGGCTGCCAACCGATTGCTGACGTGACCGCGCCCGATGGAACGAAGAAGCTGAATTTCGTCATGCCGGCCACGGTCAACGGCCTCTCCGGTCTGGCGCTCAATCCGGTCAATCCGCACACCATCCGATCGGTCGGCGAAGTGCGCACCTGCGCCGAGTGCCATCGATCGCCGCCCTCGTTGGGTTTGGGATCGGGCAATTATTCGCTGGCCCGCACGTATGCGTTCGCCGCGGGCCCGGACGGCATTCTCGTCTTCGATCGCTGGACCGATCCGCGATCGCCCCGATTGGTTGATGAGCTTCCTGCCGGCCATCCTCTCGCCGTGGCGATCACGCCCAACGTCGTCTCGGGCCGGGCCGACTATCTCTATGTTGCTTCGGGGCGATCGGGATTGTTCGTCTTCGATCTGCGCCAGGGAATCCCCGATGCTCCCGCGGCCGTGATTGATGATATCGAGGCCATCGACGTCAGCCGAGCCGCCGATTATCTCTACGTCGTGGTCAGGGGCGTGGGTATCAACATCTACAGCACCGAGGATGCCCGCCATCCCGAAATGGTGACTACCGTCCCCATCCCCACGGCCCGACGCGCCGTTCCCTGGGGCATTCACCTGTTCGTGGCCGCCGGCGAGGCGGGCCTGGTTGTTGTGGACATTTCCGATCATCACGCGCCGCGCATCGCCGGGGGATTGAGCGGGATCAAGGCGGTGGACGTTCGCTTATACGCTCATCATCAGATCGGCCCGGCGTTTGCCGCTCGCGCTTACGTGGCCGATCCCGACTTCGGCGTGCGTATCATCGATCTGCTCCCGGAGTTCTCTTCGCCGAAGCTGGTGGGCGGTCTTCCTCTGCCGGGTGCCGCGGCCCTGGATACCTACACGCGCTGGCTGGTCACTGATGGCGTCACGCCCTCGCGCGAGCATGATTATCTCTATGTAGCCGCGGGCGCATCCGGCCTCCACGTTTTCGACATCACGCAACCGGACGACATCGTAGAGGTCGCTGCTCTGACCGATCTCGGGGGGCGAGCGCTGGATGTGGACGTCGCCAGTCAAATGAATCCACCGGGCGTAGACGATTATGCGCTCATCGCCAATAGCGATGCCGGTCTGCAGGTCGTCGATGTCACCGATCCGCGTCATCCCGCGCTGGTGGCGACGGTGGGTTCAGCGGGCGTCTCGCGCGTGGTGGTGGAAGTCCAGCAAATGGATCGGTTCATCGATGAACAGGGACATTTGCTGAAGGAGAATTCTCATCCTGGAGCGCGAGCATTATCGCGAGAGGACATCGTCCGCATCCTCAGCGCCGACATCAGCGTGGACCGGTTGGCGAGCAAAGCCGCCGGACACGGGAGGCGGACGGTCGAGCATTGACGATGGGGAATGACGCTCGTCTCCCGCTGATGGTGAACTCGGGATCATCGAGCCGGGGAGAGTGACGGCTCGAGAGGAACGGTGCGTGGCGGCCGGTTCGTGAGTCTTGGTCGGTTGACGAGTTGGCAGGTCGGCACGGTGCGAAGCGCGCGCCATCCGACCTGCCGACTCCGCATCGAATCCCTCTCTGTCCGTCTCGCCCAACAGCCACAGATGGACACAGCGAACGGCGGGATCTTCACCGATCTTCTCCCATTTTTTCACCCGTGCACATCCCGCTTTTTCCGTGTCCATCTGTGGCCTGTTTCTTCTCTGCCTGTCTGCGGGCTCATTCCCGGCGCCGAATCAACTTACAATGCAAGAGAGAAACTCCTAATCCTCCTCGGCAAACTCGACCAGTTCTGGCTGAGCCTCGGCATGGGATAGCGCTCCCCGCTCCTCAGCCCGCTCCAGTTTCATCCTATGGAGGGTATCGAGTTCTTCTCTGAGTCGCTGAATCTTGCCAACAGCGTCTTCGATGTTACTTTTGGCATGACCGGTCTGGCGCTCGCTCTTCTGAATACTCTCTTCCACCTCGCTCAGGAGTTGACTCAGCCGATTCAGGGAGTTGAGCACTCTTTGGGCCTGGCGCTCGATCTGCTTGCCCTGAAAAGCGACGACCACGGCGCTCAGGTAGGCGAAGAGGGAGTTCGGACTGACCGGCAAGACCTTCTTCTCCATGGCGTAGCCCACGGTGTCCCGGCTTATCCCGGGACTGAGCACCTCGAAATAAACCCTCTCGCTCGGTATGAACATGAACGCAAAATCCAGGGTTCCCTTATCGGGTCGGATGTACTTGGAACTGATCTCGTCCACTCGGAGCCGGAAATCTTTGATGAACTCCCTCATGGCCTTGTTCCTCTCCTGATCGTTGTCTGCCTCCCAGGCCCGGCGAAGATTTTGCAGGGGGAATTTGGAGTCGATAGGGAGCCACTTATCATCCCCAACCCTCACTGCCGCATCAACGAGGTTGCCGGCAATGTTGTACTGGAGTTCAAACATAGATTGGGGCAGCACATCCCGGAGAATATGGCCCAGTATCTTCTCTCCGAACTCCCCGATCGCCTTGGGACTCCCCAGAGCCCGCTCCAGGCCCCTGGTGATGCGTTCGAGTTCGCTCTGAGCCTTGCCCAACTCGCCAAGCTGTTGTCCCAACTGCTGGATCATCTCGCCGGTGCCGGAGAGCTTCTCGGTCACCTGCCGGCTGATCTGCTCGATTTGCTCAAGGAGCGACTGCCGCAGTCGATCGATGAGTTGTCGGCTCTGCTCATCCGATTCGCCAATGGACTGCTGAAACCGACTGATGGTGTTTTCGATCTGGGTCCTGAAGTCGGCCAGCTTCTGCTCCACTTCGCGTCGCACCTCGGTCGACTGCCTCTCACCTCGCTCCAGTTGCTTCTCGGAAGAGTCAACGACTTTCTCGTCGATTCTGGCGATGTCCTCCCGAAGCCTCTTCAACTCCCAGGAGAGGTCCGGCGAAGCCGCCAGCCGGCCTCCCAGTCGGAATCCGATCAGGAGGCCGATGAGGAGAAAGACGGAGACGACGATCACCCAAAGCAGTGTGGATTCCATCGTGCCCTCCTTATGGATTCAGATTGTACAGGCTATCCAGATCGATGCGGAGTTCATATCGACCTGCGATATTCTGACCCACTTCAGCGCACTGGCGCAATTCTCTCTGCAGCGAGTCCCGGACACCCACTTGAGATCAGTGAGTCTCGGTGATCTTCTTATCCGCTTCGGTCAGCTTGAGGTAGTCACCCACCTCTCTGGCCGCCAGCACGAGCCCGGCCAGAGGGAACACCTCTGCTTTGGCCCGGGCCACGTCTCCATCGAGGCCAAAGGCATCGGCCAGGCGCCAGACGACGGAGAGGACGATCCCCACGATCACGGCTTGTGTTTCCGGATCGGCCTTGGGGAGTTGGTCCTGGATCATCTTGTGCAACTGGCCCAGCGCTTTTCGAGCCGCGGGGCTGAGCAGAAACGGTAACATGCTGTTCATAGCTCCTCTCACCTCCTCAATGGATGATCAGGGCGACCACGACCGGCCACGCCACTGGGGTGAGCAGAACCAGCGCGACCGCTCTGGCATTCTCCTCATCGAGTGCTCCGCATAGTCCGGCGGCGGCGATGCTGATGCCATGGGAGACGAGGAAGAGACGGGTCGGGAGAATCTTCCACCGCCCACCTATGTCATTCTTCGTGGTGGGTGAGCAGATATAGATGGGTCGGGGGATCTTCCACCGCCTACCTCCAGCCTTACCGTCGCCGTCGTATATTTCGCTCATCAGCATCACCTCCTTCCTTTCATTTCATTATCATCGGTGCTCATCCCGCTCTTTCTGTATCCATCTGTGGCCTATTTCTTCTGTGCCTACCGGTGAACGTTTCCGAGATCATTGAGAGTGAGCCGGGAGATGAAGCATCTGCGACCTATTTCTTCTGCGCCTATCTGTGGACTCCTCCCCTGCTCCCGTCACGGCAAGCCCTGAACCCCTGCTCCACAGCCCACGGATGGCACAGCTAATGGCAGGGTTTTCACAGATTTTGCCGTTTTCATCAGTGCTCATCCCGCTTTCCCCGTATCCATCTGTGGGCCAATTTGCTGCGCCGGAACGTATCGCCCCGACGAAGGGCGTCGCCATCCTCTCTGAAGCGAGTCCTGAATTCCCACATGCGCGGCACAGTCGCGCGGCCAGTTACGAGAGATTGACGTAGTCGCGTATGATGAGTTCACCCGTATCCACAGCATGGCCGACGATCGATCCGGCTTCGAGCTGGTTTGCCCGAATGATCGATGCCGCTCTGATTTCGATCGAATTGGCGAAAATCTTCCTGGCGCGTATAGCGCTTCCACGATCCAGAATGAGTCTTTCAGTGTGCATTCGCTCGACTTCGACAAGTCCGCCATCGACGACGATGGCCTCGCTGATAATCGTCTCGGCATCAACTATGGCTCGGCAGATATGCACCAGGCGTCCCCCAGCAAGGCAGGTTGCATGCACGTTGCCCGGCTTGCGGTAGACAAAACCGATGGAGTTAGCCTCAACGTGTTCGGCATCGATCCGACCGGTGAACACCACCGGAGCGGTGGCCATGATGATCTTCGCCTCGACTGCTCCGGTGATCGTCACCAGATCGCCGAACGGGTTAGAAATGTACACGAAGTCATCGTGTACGTCTTCGGCATAGCTCGTTGTCTCTATATGCATAGTCTTCACCTTCCTTCTTTACTTGGTCGTCAGTTGAGCTCGTCAGATTTGTTCAGATAAATGAGAAGATCACCGCTCTGGATGGCGTTCGACCTGAGATCGCGTTCGGCAGAGATGAGCGCGACAATCGGCTCTTTCTCTGCTACGCGCTCGACATCCTCGTCGCTCACGCCTAACGCATCTGCGATACGTCCGACGACATAGACAACGAGAGCCGTAATAAGGCCCTTCGTTTCCGGCGTTGCATCGCGAAAGTGATCGTTGACCAGTTGCTTGAGAATGCCGAGTGCTTCGCGGTTGTGCTTGTTTTCCAGAATGCGATCGATGATTCCCTTATTCGTCATTTTTCAGCACCTCCTTTCTCATGAGAATTACGATGCCGACGGGCCACGTCGCTCCGATGAGGAAAGCCATGGCTACGCGCCGTGGCGTTAACCGTTCCGGCGACAGCGTGAGCGCGATGGCAGTGACGACCAATCCGATCTGGATATATCCGGCGATGTAATCACGAATGTTCTCGGTCATCGCACCTCCTTCGGTGGAAGGTATCTCACGGTTTGGATGCCGCCATCAACCACCAACCACCATCCCGGAAGTTGGTAGAATTCCTTCTTTCGTATCGCCGTCCCATGTATGAGCACCGGTGGCATCTTGAGTATGCCGGGAACGAGCGCCGGATGACGAATGAGCCGCTCGGCATCGTACTTGTTAAGGCAGTTTGGACACCGCGCATCGTGGCCGCGTATTTTCGGCTTTGTCTCTACGGCATTCTTCACCGTCTGGTACGAATGTGTACGCAACTGTCTCGTCGCGGTAACGAGCGCCTGGTGAGCCGACAGTTGCGCGTAACCATGCAGCCAGTATCCGGTCGTCTTCTCGATGACGACGAAGTACTTGTGGTCGAGCAGGACAAGATAGAAGTCAAATTCATCCAGTCGCTCGTCGATGAAGGCGAACGATACCGGTATGGCGAGCACAGGCGTCTCCCCAATCGGAGCAGAGCCGCTGCCTTCCTTGTCAATGCGTCTTACCTTCGCGCGAGAAGAGCACTCGCCCGGTGCGATGCCCCTATCTCGAAGAGCATGCACTATTCGCGTATCGTTGCCTCCCATGACTTCCCGGACTTCCACGCCGACGACATCGCTCCGCCTATAGCGGTCGCCATCCTCTCTGAAGCGAGTCCTGAATTCCCACTTGTTGTGGGAATCGTACGCGCCTTGTTGATGCAAGGCGTCGCAATCCTCTCTGAAGCGAGTCCTGAATTCCCACCCGGGCTCTCATACTACTCGGCATCCTGAAGACCATCGGAGCACCCGACGAGTCGCAATCCTCTCTGAAGCGAGTCCTGAATTCCCACTTGCGTTGAGTACAATATTGTCGTGAAAAAAATCAAAGGGAGGTGACGGTCGCAATCCTCTCTGAAGCGAGTCCTGAATTCCCACTCGAGGGCCGACTCACGGCCAGCTTCGTCTTTCAATTTACCGTCGCAATCCTCTCTGAAGCGAGTCCTGAATTCCCACGCAGTGAGACTGCCATCGTGGGCATCTTTGCCCACGGTGTGTCGCAATCCTCTCTGAAGCGAGTCCTGAATTCCCACAGAGTAGAAAAAGCAAGGCACCATTAACCACATTTCTCAGGTCGCAATCCTCTCTGAAGCGAGTCCTGAATTCCCACGTACAGATTACATCAAGCTACCCCATCGGGGTCAAAAAGACGTCGCAATCCTCTCTGAAGCGAGTCCTGAATTCCCACAAGTGAGTCTGAATTATCTACGTCGTTATTATCACTAGTCGCAATCCTCTCTGAAGCGAGTCCTGAATTCCCACAGCGCCGTCGATGAGTCAAAACTGTTCACAACAGAGCTGGTCGCAATCCTCTCTGAAGCGAGTCCTGAATTCCCACAAGCCCACCACTCTGGACGATGGAGCGGATGCCATCGTAGGGTCGCAATCCTCTCTGAAGCGAGTCCTGAATTCCCACCGCACAGTTTGTGTTTCAACTCATAGTGGGAATCGTTCGGTCGCAATCCTCTCTGAAGCGAGTCCTGAATTCCCACCGCATTGGCATGACGAAGTCCCCCACCGACTCGTTGTCGGTGGTCGCAATCCTCTCTGAAGCGAGTCCTGAATTCCCACTCGCGTCGAGGTCCATGGCTACTACGAGGCAATGTTACCGTCGCAATCCTCTCTGAAGCGAGTCCTGAATTCCCACGCACGTTGTGTGGGACAGAGTATGTCCCACACGGGAAATTCGTCGCAATCCTCTCTGAAGCGAGTCCTGAATTCCCACGGTAGGTTAGACGCAAACTTCTGCTTCCAGTTTGCTGTGGGTCGCAATCCTCTCTGAAGCGAGTCCTGAATTCCCACCCCCCACCCGACCCCGGCTCTCGCTCGCTCGGGAGCCGTCGCAATCCTCTCTGAAGCGAGTCCTGAATTCCCACGGTAGAGATGACACACGAAGAATTGCGAGAGCGATTAGGTCGCAATCCTCTCTGAAGCGAGTCCTGAATTCCCACTTCCTTCCCCGTCCGTGGGGTTCTCCACCGGACGGGGAAGGTCGCAATCCTCTCTGAAGCGAGTCCTGAATTCCCACTTGCGAGAGCGATTAGAAGAGCTGCCCGAGGACGAACGGTCGCAATCCTCTCTGAAGCGAGTCCTGAATTCCCACTAGTCGAGTCGCCTTCAGCTCAACTCACTTCCCTGGGGAGTCGCAATCCTCTCTGAAGCGAGTCCTGAATTCCCACTAGTCGAGTCGCCTTCAGCTCAACTCACTTCCCTGGGGAGTCGCAATCCTCTCTGAAGCGAGTCCTGAATTCCCACCGGCGATGACACACAATGAGTTACGTGAGCGGATTTTAGGGTCGCAATCCTCTCTGAAGCGAGTCCTGAATTCCCACGCGTGGGACGGAGTCTCTGTCCCACACAGTTTGCAAACTGGTCGCAATCCTCTCTGAAGCGAGTCCTGAATTCCCACAGCACTCGAAGAGATTTCCCAAACGTCGATCAGAATATGTCGCAATCCTCTCTGAAGCGAGTCCTGAATTCCCACGCGCGCCGTCAAAGCGCTTTACTCTGATGAGCTGAAGGTCGCAATCCTCTCTGAAGCGAGTCCTGAATTCCCACGTGATGATATGATGTTTATTCCTGATGGATTAAGACAGTGTTGCAATCCTCTCTGAAGCGAGTCCTGAATTCCCACTTGATCAAGTGATACGTATTATGGAGTCTGAGGGTTCGGGTCGCAATCCTCTCTGAAGCGAGTCCTGAATTCCCACCTTAAGTGGCGACAAGAAGTTAGATTGGAGGATCGGCAAGTTGCAATCCTCTCTGAAGCGAGTCCTGAATTCCCACATTTTTTTTGATGGTGGGTTGGCGCAAATTTACCTGGGTCGCAATCCTCTCTGAAGCGAGTCCTGAATTCCCACCAATTTTGTTTTCCAGTTTGTTGTTGGAATTATCCATGCTGTCGCAATCCTCTCTGAAGCGAGTCCTGAATTCCCACCTCCCAGGGGATTTTTTTTTGCCTAGCGCCAGACCGCTAGGCGTCGCAATCCTCTCTGAAGCGAGTCCTGAATTCCCACGGACTTACTTCCCGAGGACGAGAGAGCCGCCGTTACGTCTGTCGCAATCCTCTCTGAAGCGAGTCCTGAATTCCCACGCTGTCCTGCAATCCTGGGAAGCAGAGGGCAAGTTGTGTCGCAATCCTCTCTGAAGCGAGTCCTGAATTCCCACAGGCAGATGGATAAAGGACTCCGAATTTACTTCGGGGTCCGTCGCAATCCTCTCTGAAGCGAGTCCTGAATTCCCACATGCTCGTCTTCCAGCTAGTGGTGGGAGTTGTTAGGACACTGTCGCAATCCTCTCTGAAGCGAGTCCTGAATTCCCACGGGTGAAGGGAGGTAGCATGATAGTAAAAATCCAATCGAGCTGTCGCAATCCTCTCTGAAGCGAGTCCTGAATTCCCACACCACAGAACCCCGACCGTCGGGGCCCGGAGCCGGAGCGTCGCAATCCTCTCTGAAGCGAGTCCTGAATTCCCACCTACCGGAGGACGAAAGGGCGGCGGTTTTATCGCTCTATTGTCGCAATCCTCTCTGAAGCGAGTCCTGAATTCCCACGGCAAACTCACGCCCGCGTTCGTCTTCCAATTCGTTGTGTCGCAATCCTCTCTGAAGCGAGTCCTGAATTCCCACGGCGTGGGACGGAGTCACTGTCCCACACAGTTTGCAAACTGGTCGCAATCCTCTCTGAAGCGAGTCCTGAATTCCCACGCCCTCAACTCCCCGGAGAGTCCTCGGCTCTCCGGGGATGTCGCAATCCTCTCTGAAGCGAGTCCTGAATTCCCACGCTAGGGGATAGACCACAGAGAGTCTATATCTGTGACCGTCGCAATCCTCTCTGAAGCGAGTCCTGAATTCCCACGTCCTCACGCTCATCTAACGATGGTTTCGGTCCGAGTACCGGTCGCAATCCTCTCTGAAGCGAGTCCTGAATTCCCACGATCCCCATCTCAAGGTGAAGGAGGTGAATCATGATTAGTCGCAATCCTCTCTGAAGCGAGTCCTGAATTCCCACTAGTTGTGAACATTGTGTTCGTTCTGTTGAAGCAAGGGGCGTCGCAATCCTCTCTGAAGCGAGTCCTGAATTCCCACCAAGGGGCAATCCTTGGACCCCGACCGGCGTCGTTGGATTGTCGCAATCCTCTCTGAAGCGAGTCCTGAATTCCCACTATGCGCCAGAGCTGAAGGCGCTTTATAACTAGTAGCGGTCGCAATCCTCTCTGAAGCGAGTCCTGAATTCCCACCTGCTACGAGAGACGGGCCTCCAAAAGCGGAGATGCCGAGTCGCAATCCTCTCTGAAGCGAGTCCTGAATTCCCACCCTCTACGAGATCGACGTGGAGGGGGTCTTGCAGCGGCGCTCGGTCGCAATCCTCTCTGAAGCGAGTCCTGAATTCCCACTTTCCGGCATCGGTCATGAGGGGACGGATATCGGTCATACCGGTCGCAATCCTCTCTGAAGCGAGTCCTGAATTCCCACTGCCCCGGAACTGAGGGCACTCTACAACTAGACAACTAGCGTGTCGCAATCCTCTCTGAAGCGAGTCCTGAATTCCCACAGGTCAAACGGGAGATCGCCAACAAAGTCGCGGCGCGCTTAAGTCGCAATCCTCTCTGAAGCGAGTCCTGAATTCCCACCTGCTACGAGAGACGGGCCTCCAAAAGCGGAGATGCCGAGTCGCAATCCTCTCTGAAGCGAGTCCTGAATTCCCACCCTCTACGAGATCGACGTGGAGGGGGTCTTGCAGCGGCGCTCGGTCGCAATCCTCTCTGAAGCGAGTCCTGAATTCCCACTTTCCGGCATCGGTCATGAGGGGACGGATATCGGTCATACCGGTCGCAATCCTCTCTGAAGCGAGTCCTGAATTCCCACTACACGCCGTCTGACGACGTGCTCGAAGAAGCAGACGAAGTCGCAATCCTCTCTGAAGCGAGTCCTGAATTCCCACGCACAATCTCTTAATATTCTTCGGAGTCCTCCACGGGGCGTCGCAATCCTCTCTGAAGCGAGTCCTGAATTCCCACGTGAGGGTCGACTTTGTGCTCAGTTTGTGTTCCAGTTCGTGTCGCAATCCTCTCTGAAGCGAGTCCTGAATTCCCACCATGATTAAGCGGTGGTCTAGCTTTGCTGACTCTTACGGTCGCAATCCTCTCTGAAGCGAGTCCTGAATTCCCACCCGAACGCTTCAACGTCCTAGCCGAAGCCATGATTAAGCGTCGCAATCCTCTCTGAAGCGAGTCCTGAATTCCCACGTCTCCCACCCAATACTAGGGGAGTACTGGGAGCATCGTGTCGCAATCCTCTCTGAAGCGAGTCCTGAATTCCCACCAATGTTCACCGCAAACTGAAATACGAATTGGGCTGAGTCGCAATCCTCTCTGAAGCGAGTCCTGAATTCCCACATAATGGGAGCGTGAAAAATCTTGATGGAGGTGAAGAGATATGACGTCGCAATCCTCTCTGAAGCGAGTCCTGAATTCCCACTCGTTTTTCAATTTACAATTGGACTAGTACTTTACCACAGTGATTATTGAGGGTATAGGCGATGGAGCTTGCGTCGAGCGTCTGCCGTGGTAAACTGCCAACTCACGATGGCTTGCGTGGCATTGCGCGCTTCAACCCAGGCTTCGACC